>WNFS01002497.1_pt1 | contig 13872 bp, 12 predicted proteins | sample 5400141 | NCBI WGS metagenome assembly WNFS01 (sample SAMN13153358, study PRJNA577476) | soil metagenome | isolation source: 60 cm saprolite under Madrone tree | place: USA:California | collected 2016-06-14
ATTGAATTTCTTGAATCGTTGGGGCGAGAAACGCTCTGGAAGCGTGAGCAGGAGCTCACACGATATGCCTTGTCCCGGTTCAAAGAAGTGAAGGACCTGAGAATTCTTGGTTCAACCCAGTCAAGCGATCGCATATCAGTCTTTTCGTTCGTGATCGAGAACCGGTCCGTTTTCGATGTCGTCACGGCTCTCGACGCGAGGGGCATTGCCGTTCGAGGTGGTGATCTCGCGTCGCTTCCTGTGTTGAAGCGGTTGGGTGTCCAAGGGGGCGATTCGCGCCTCTTGTTATGCTTACACCTCAGCCGCGGAAATCGATCAACTCATCGCCGCACTTCAAACAGAACGGCGAGGACTTTCGTGATGGCTAGAGAACCCTGCTCGCGGGCTGATGTCTTGGAGCAGGTCCTGGTCGAGTCCGCACGGAGGTTTTGCCGGGCATAGTTCCAGCGGTTGCGCTCAGATGTTCTCGCGTGTGCCCGGACAAAGACACCATCCGCGAGCAGGTGTCGCAGCCGTGGTCCAATCGTCTAGTTTTTTTTCGACCTCATCTTGACGATGCGGCTCGCCTTGCCTCTACCGCTGCGCCCACTCTCTTTACAAATACATTCCGGAACTGCACGCGTGAGCCCGGATGATGATTCTGTAATCCAATATGACCCTTCAAGGGTCGACCTTGATTATTTGTTAGGTGGCTGACGAGACTTCCGTTCAATCGCACTTTTATGTCTGGTCCTGTAGCTTCAATCTCAAAGGTGTTCCATTCCCCCAGCGGTTTTGAAGCGAGTCGGGTCGCCGGCGCAAGCTGATAGACCGCACCAGTCATATGCAGCGGACTTCCCGTCGTATTCGTGTTGGGATCAAAACCTCGGTCATCGATCTGCACTTCGTAACCCTGGTCGACTGCAAGTTTCCAATCTTCCGCCGGGTTCTGATTTCCCAGCACGGGAAACCGGAGGAACACACCCGAGTTATCGAAGGAGTTGATCGATCGCCACTGTACAGTGAGCAGAAAATCCGCAAACTCTTCCTTCGTATACCACAGCAGCCCGATTCCGCCTTCGGACTCGACCGTGTTAGCGCCGATGACGTTAAACCGACCCGAGCCCGCCATCTGCCATCCATCGAGGGCAGGGTTGAGAAGTGAGAGTGTGCCAACAGCAGGTACCGGGACAGCCTTTTGCACAATTGCGCGAGCCGTTCGCCTGGCAAGCGTAAAAGCTGTGAGAGACGGGTTTGCGGAGCCGAGTGCCGGGAAAAGCGCCGGTCCGGCAGCGTAGCCGTTTTGAATGTGGTGGAACTGGCCATCGAGATTGAGGATGGAACTGGCAGGGTCGGTTCCCATCCAGAGGGTTCCCGCTTCGTGGTGTGTTGTGCCCAACCCGTCGCGGACTTTGCCCGCTGGTGGAGGCGCAGTATGCCACGCGTTATCGTAAAAATATTCGATGTTAGCGGGAGTTCCAGCCAAGGTCTGGGCAAGCTGCACCGCGGCTTGATCCATCGTGTTCCAGAAGGTGAGCGCCAGCGGGGTGGCCACGAGATTCACGTAGGCCCGGGGCATTCCAAACTCATCGCTGTCGAAAGGACTCAAGTCCATCCAACTTGTCGCCGGGTTAGTATTTGAGGCGTTCTTGTCGCCAACCATTTCCCCGATACCGCGAAACGTGATGGTAACTTTGCTGAAGTCCTGCGAAGCCAGCAGTTGGTCGAGGAGATCAAGGTCGGGTACGACCCTCCACATGGTTGCTTCCGAGTCCGATCCGTCCAGTGCCGCTGCCGTGACTTGCAGATGATATCGGCCTTGCGGTGTTGATCCGCGCACCAACATTGCGGCGGCGGCAAGCTGTGTGGGTAGCGTCCCCAGTACAGACCGTGCAATGCGCACGATCGTGTTGCTGCGTAGGTGAGCCATCAGATTGCGGCCCATGAGCGGAGTCGGAAAAGACTCGAGCGCGAGCCGCGTGGACTCGATGGTGCTTGCGGCCAAAACCACTGCACAGTCCGGAGAGACGGAAACGAATTTTTGTTGCCCGTTGTAACGGAGTTCGATCGCGTCGATCACGCCGTTGGTGTTGTGCAGCTTGACTACATGCGCACGCGGCACCAGGAATAGTCTCTTTGTGGAATCTGGATCGCCGGCCGCCTGCCGGACGGCGTCGGTGAGAATGGGCGCACTGCTGTACTTGTCGAACGGGAAAAGCCCCGCTGGGGCCGAAGCTTGTACAGCCAGAGGCGCCACTTCGACACCATCGACCGTCGGAACCCTCGTCGCCGCCGTGTCCATCGCCTTCTTCAGAGCGTCATAAAGAGCGCCACTAATGAAGTCCGTTGTCGGGTCCACCCCAGTTTCTTTCTCCGTATCGTTGTAGTTGGCCTTCAGATAGGTTTGCAATTCGGCAGGCCAGTTCTTGAGATCCGCGTCGGTTAATTTCGGAGACCAGCCTCCCCAGTATAGTGACCGGCCCCCGACGCAATATGCCAGGCCGGGAAACGCCACATTGCTGCGCCACGGCAGTCCCCACACCCGTTCGCGGGGAACACCAGGGTCCAACGAGACAGGGGCAGCGGCATTCAGACCGATGCGAGTGAGGTTCTGGACATGCTCAGAGACCAAGAACCCGCCTGCTTCCAAGAGTAGGACGCGGAGGTTTCCTTGGCCTTGGCGGTAGATTTTCTCCGCGACATAGGAGCCGTACATTCCAGCTCCGATGACGACGGCGTCGAACGGAAATCCTCCATTGCTGATTGCTTCGTCGTAGGTATTGCAGATGTAGCGCCCAAATACGTCGAGCGAAAACGAGGTTTCCTGTACTTCAACGGTGTTCGGTCCTTCCTGGAGATTTCGAATCATGTGGTCCTCCTTGCGGCAGGCTGACTTGGGAGAGGGGATAGAATTGTAGGCCTCGAAGATGCCGATTACTAGGGAAAGAATTGCTGAGGAACGAAAGACGACAGCGCGATGGCAGACTTCAGACTGTTTGAGAAGTTAGCGGACTGGGGCAAAGACGCGAATTGCAGCCCGTTGAGTTCCCTGGCGGCGCACCGCCACAAATAAGCGGTCAAGATCGGGAGAAAAGAAACCTGTTCGCGCTCCTTTGATCGTGGTGATCCGAGCTGATTCCTTGTAGTGATCCGGATCTTGTTGTTCGAATACCGAAATGGCGCCTTCGCCACCGATGGCATAAATTCGTTTGCTGGCTCTGTCGTAGAACACGTCATCACAATCGCCGACCGCAGGCAAGCGCTGGACGAGTTTTCCCGTGTTCGTATCGAAGACGAGGAGTCGTGCCGGGTACCGCGTGACGACGAGCAAGCGATGGTCGGCCTCGTCAAGGGCCATCGGATAATTCGCTAACGTCATCCCAAGCGGCCAGGTCGCGATGATCGTGCGCGCTTCCCGGTCGAGGACCGCGATCTTGCGCGACTTTGGTAGGTTTACGTAAATGCGAGGAGTGCCTCTCTCCAGCTGGAAGGATTCTGGATGAGAGTCGAGTTTGATCTCGCTAGGCTTGTTGCCTTCCTCGTCGATTTCCGCCAAGGCACCGCCGCCGTAGCCCACATAGATTCGCTTGTGAACAGGATCGTAGCGAAGATTGTCGGCATCATCGCCGTAATCCAGAGTCTTGAGAGGGGCATACGAACTTCCATCAAATATCCGAACGCTTCCATCCTTGGAATTGGCGACGTACAGCCGGTCCGTTGCAGGAACGTAAAGGACGCCTTGAGGTTCTTGGAGTCGGTTTATGGTCTTTACTCGTTTACCCGCCTTCGTATCGATCACTTCTACCGTGTTGTTGCCAAGCGCCGAAACGAACAGTCGCTCCCCTTTTACATCGATGGACATGTGGTCGATGCGGCCCTGCACCTCTAGCAAATCGATGGTTTTCTCGAGGCGCAGGGGCTGAGTCGCTTGTCCCCAAGCCGAAGGGGCGAAAAGGAGTAGAGCAATAATTAAGCGCATTTCGGATCTCCGTTTAGGGCTTCTGCACCGGCGCCACAGCTTCGTACACAATCATTCGTGCAACCGGCCCACCGTTCTCTTGTTGTTCGGGGGCGTAGACCCGATGCGTTGCTGTGTCCACGGCAAGGCTGTGCACCATCTTCTGCACCGCGAAATCCTCCAGCTTCCGGTAGTGGTCCGCGTCTACTTCTTGGATGACCACGAGGAAGCCACTGGAACAGGCGGCATAGATTCGTCCCAACCCAGGATCGAATTTCACAACGTCGGCCCCTGCGGGCAATGGAAAATGCGCGATCGACTTGTGAGTATCCAAGGCAAAAACCGTGAGTGCCTTGGTACCGCCGCAGAGAAGAAAGGCCCGATGGTGTTCGGAGTCGATGGCCATTCCATGGTTGTAGTGGCAGCCCTCCACCGGGTAGGTTCCGAGGACTTTGTCAGTTGCCGGATCGATTTCCGCAACTTCGTTGGTGCTCCTCAGATTGACGTACATCTTGCGGCTCACGGCGTCATATTGGGGCATGCCGATTTCGCTTTTGAATTCGAGAGTTTTTACGATTTCGTCTTTTTCCACGTCGACAATCGCGACCGCTTTCCCAAGCGTATCGGAGACGTACACCTTGTGAAATGGCTCGGCGTACGCGCTACCGTTGGGCTTGGCAGCGGTGGGGAGGCGCTTGATCACGCTCATGGTTCGCAAATCTACGACGCCGATTTTTTCTTCGCCCCAGTCCGAAGTGTAGACCTTGCGAAGGCCGGGCACGTACTCCACGCCCGTAATCCCGGGAACGCCAGAAATTGCTTTCACGAGCGTGTTACTTCGTACATCGATCACATACAGAATTCCTGGACCAAGATGGGCGGAAAGCAAATAGTGGTCTTCATCATCCATCGTCAGGTAGTCGAAGCGCTCACCCTTAGGCCCAGGGAGATCGATGCTAGCAATCTGCTTCAAAGTCTGAGCTTGGAGGCAACCCGCAAAGACTAGAACGGCAAACAGATTCCGGTAGAGCAGTTGTTTGCTGAGCAATTCCATGAAGTAACCCTCCGCTCAGAATAGCAAAGCACGCAAGGATGCGAGAGTTTTAACGTCTGTGGCAGCCGAACTTGCTTTGGGAGAATAATCGCTTCGAAATCCTGCACATTAGCGGAAAGCGACCCACTTGGAAATCCTTGGTAGACTTGGCCTTGACAAGCCTATCCGCAGTCCAGGGGGAGATGGAAAAGGCCGACGTCGACCGCTTGCGGGAGGCCGGGTGAAGCGAAGCAGCCATTTTCGACGCGCTGCTCATCACGTCGCCGTACGCGTGCGCCAACCAATTCTCCGCAGGCCTCAGCCTCATCGCAGACTTCAAAGTGTCTGCTTCGAAGCAGCACTACTCTCGCTATCTGGAGTCACAGAAGCCTAATACACTCTCGTGAAGAATTGGCTGCTGCGACGTCACACCGAACCTGCAACCGCATTGAGCCTCCTCTCCTCGTCTTTCCCCTGTGGTCTCGCTCCTTGTGCTGACTGCCAGAAAAACGTACTGGTACCAAGATTTTTTCTCCTTTTTTGCCTTCTCGACGTTCCTTATATAAATAGGGAGATCGCGGCCGAAATACCTATCCGGCTCGGTTCGCTCAAGAAAGTTAAAAATTCTTTCTTACTTTTTCCCGTTTCGATGTTCCTTAGATAAGTAGGGGCTGTAGCAGGGAGTTCCTCTGCGGGCCCGGGACCATCCGAGAGATCAAAGTTTTTTCTCACTTTTTCCCGACTGGATGTTTCCTAGTAAGTAGAGGGCCCCGGTGAACTTTTTACGATGGAGCGGCCGCTACGGTTTCTTGTAGGTTAGGCGGCTAACATTGTTATTGAGTTTTTTCATTTTCGAGGCCTCTTAATGTTGTGGGACATAATTATTTCAAAGAGCCTTTATCGCTATTTGCACGAGGGAGGGTGACGGGTGCATGAAAGTCGCAAATCACCGTATCCGTCACCATTGCGGTCACCCACGCGATCGACCAAGTGCCCAACGAACAAGAGGTTGCGCATGGCAAAACGATCAATTTGGCCGCGGGCAAGACACTGCATTGGGCTGGAGCGACCCCACTTTTGTCCACGGTTCCGTGCCCAAAAGTGAACCGTGGGTCGCTCCAGCCCAACAAGAAACTTCCTTCGGTGCGCGCGGTGAGAATTTGGGCGAAGCAGGTGAAGAAGGTAGGAATTACGTACTTCAGCTTCGCCTTCACCATCTTCTTCTCCTTGTGATCCTCATAAGTCTCGGGAAAGCGAGGAAATAATAGACACGAGGAAGAGAAAAGTGACACAGAAAAAATCACCAAATTGGGCGGGAGCGACCCCACTTTTTCGGCTTTCAGCCGCCCAAAAAGTTCGTGGGGTCGCTCCCGCCCTCACAGGAACTTCGGGGCCGCGTTTTGCGCGGTTGCATACACAGACCTGAGAATTTGTCAGACAAGAGGTCTGACAATTTGTATGAAAACGAAAGGAGAAGCCGTTGTCCATATTGAAGCCACCACCAAAACAGCCCAAAGCAGTCACCATCCAAGCGCGTGTAGAAGAATCGGTAAAGACTCAGCTGGAGCGCTACGCGGAGTTTATCGATGCTTCGCCGTCGTACGTGATCACTGAAGCCCTGAAACTGCTCTTCCGCAAGGACGACGACTTCAAGCGCTGGGCAGACCAACACACAACCAACCACAACAACGAAAAAGCCAGAGGAGAGGTTCTTGCAAAGAACGTGTAACAAATATGACGTTCCGTTCAACCCAATTCGGTGTGCGAGAGAATACAGCGTCCCCAAGACAGCATGCCTCACGCCTCGCAGTAGATGCTCCCTTAAATATCGACCATCTTGTTGAAGAAAGCCTGGAAACCCAGCCGACTTCGCCACGCAATGCTCGTTCAGTGAAAGTCTCCGAGAGACGCTTGCATGCCGCGTCGCAGGACGAGGCCACAGGCAGAGATGCGAGAGACGGACGCCATCTTCTCGATGTGCGCGAAGTAGCCGAATTATTGCATGTGCCTGTGTCCTGGGTTTACGGACGCATGCGCAAACGTTCTTTAGAACGGCTGCCAGGCTACCGGCTTGGGAAATATTGGCGTTTCCGCAAGGACGAAGTATTGGCGTGGGTCGATTGTCACTGCGGGGGATCGCATGCTACTTGACATGCGAGCTACACTGAAAACTGACGCAGAACAAGCTGGGCGGGCCATCGAGGTCCCTGAAAAGGGAGGAACGATGGCTCGTAGAGGTTTCCAGCAAGGCACTCTTTTCCAGCGGGGCACTCGAAGAAAACTCTGGGTAGCTCGTTGGTGGGAGGATGTAATTCAAGTAGACGGCACGCTCGGGCGTTTGAGGCGATCAGAAGTGATCGGAACGGTTGCCGAATTCCCGACACGCCGTAAAGCAATGCAGGTACTGTCTCAGAAGTTGAGGGCAATCAACCGTGGCGATGCTCAACCACAGTCCGTCCGTACATTCGGAGATTTTGTAAAGAATGATTGGATGCCTGTGGTCTTGCCAACGCTCAAGTTCGCAACCCAGAAACACTATCGCTATATGCTCGACGTGCATTTGATTCCGGCTTTTGGAAAATCACCGCTTAGAGATCTGACGCGAGGAGACTTGCAGGGATTTCTAGGTCGGAAGCTCAACAGCGGGCTGTCATGGGAAACCGTTCACCACTTCAAGTGTGGTCTCAGCAAGATTCTTGGGGCAGCTGAAGAATGGGGCTGTGTCACCGAGAACGTTGCTCTGAAGACGAAGCTCCCGCGACGGCAATATGGAACGGAGCGAATCGTCCTTACTCCAGTCCAAGTACAAATGCTCGCTGATGGGTTGAGAGAACCGGTGCGTTCGTTCACATTGCTGCTGGTGTTGACGGGTTTGAGAGTCGGTGAGCTGCTTGCGCTTCGATGGGGAAGTGTCGATTTGAAGGCTCGACTACTTCGAGTAGTTGAAACGGTGTATGACGGTCACTTCGACAAACCCAAGACGAAGCGAGGCACGCGCACAATCCCAATTGGAGCAGAGACGGCGGAAATCCTAACTGTCCTGCGTCCAACGGCGGTTGATGCGAGAAGCCTAATATTTGCCAAAAGCGATCAGACGCCATTAGACCGATGGAATCTCTTACGCAAGCACCTGAAGCCTGCCGCGAAGAAGTTAGGGCTTCCAGGTGTCACTTGGCATCTTCTCAGACACAGCCACGCGACGATGCTTGATGGCGTAGGTACTCCAATAGGAACTATGCAGGCGCTATTGGGGCACTCCACACCGGAGATCACGCGCGAGATTTATTTGCACGCGATACCGGAAGAACAACGTCGCGCAGTTGAAAGCGTTGAGAGGCTCGTACTTGGACCCAAGTTGGACCCAAGTTCGGTTTCTGACGCTGCAGTATCTGGGACAGTTCATTGAAAACAAAGAAGTAAGTGGTCGGGGCGCCGAGATTTGAACTCGGGACCTCCTGCGCCCAAGGCAGGCGCGCTACCAGGCTGCGCTACGCCCCGACATAAAGTGCATTATTGATTCTAAAGCAATCTCAAACACAACCGCCACTCCGATTCGTCGTTTTGAGAGCCTATGGTGCAAGACTGTGGGGATTGATCCTTTCGCCGAGGCGACACTATGGATCGCCTTCTTTCATTCTGGAAGGGTGATGGCGGTGAGAGGTACCCTGCGGGTTCAGCAAAGACCAAATTGGGCCATTTCGTTTGCTTAGGCAACTGCCTCGTTTTGCAAGGTCGGCGACTTCAGGGAGTAGGCAGCGGCATCGGCCGCGATGTTGGTCGGAACCGTGATTTCCACTTCCGTACCGGCTCCTCGCCTGCTCCATATGCGGAGTTGGGCGCCGATAGCGCCAGCTCGCTCGCGCATGCCTAGAAGACCGCAGTGCGAGTCCTGCTCCGACCGTAGTACCTGCGGATCGATCCCCCGGCCATTGTCCCGCACAACCACGCGCAACTGACGACGTTGGTACTCAACCTCAGCTTCGATGCTTGTCGCTTCGGAATGACGGAGTGCATTGAGTAGCGCCTCACGAAGGATCATATAAATTTGCTCCTGGATCACAGGCTTTAGTGCCTTCGGCTGCCCCATGACGAGGATTCGGAGGCCTGCGCCGCCATGCGTGAATTCGTCTCCGAGGCCGCAAAGCCTCTGTTCAAGACATGTGGATGCCATGCCACGCGGGCGGAGTCCCTGCCCATTATTGAGGCGGCGGAACCATCCTTGAATTGGCTCGATTGTGAACGGTATTACCTCAGGAGGTGGCGCCGCACCAACCGTTGCATTTGGGGATCGTTCAAGATTGTGGTTCATGACTCAGTCCCTCCCGGTTTCTATCCATTCCCGGACATAAGATGGGCAATTCCTCAGGCTGATACCTCGGGCTTCGCAGGCCGCGAGAAACCTTACAACTTCCCGATCCACAAGCCTCACTTCTTCCAAATCCAAGACTGCTTTTGTGACCTCCGCTTCGCCGGCGAGGAGTTCTTGCAGTTCCAACACATGCTGTTCCTCCATTCGGCCACTCAGACAGAAGATTGCGAGCCCGTCATTTTCGGATCTTCGAATCTTCAACATTCTCTTGCATGGTCGAGCAACACTGGTTCCATCATGAAACACTGATTCTGTGGGGCTTAGAGTAGTACTAAAACTAACGAAGTTCGTGAATTCGCGAGCTTCGCGACTGTCAATCGTGATGCGGAAGGATCCCTACGCGGTCTTGAAGCGGTGCTTGTTGATTTTGAAAGCTTTGATCTTCGAGTCAAGCGTGGAAGGAGGAATGCCCAGCTTAGCGGCAGCGCCTGTCGGCCCTGATATCCGTCCTTGGGTGTGAGCGAGCGCTGCCTCGATCGTCTCCTTCTCCTGAGACGGGGGCATTTTCGAGAGCGGTCCTCCGACCTGGGTTGTTTCGTTAGTCGGCGTTCTTGAAAGCCAACTCTCATCGACCGTGAAGGTCTCTGTTTCACAAACGATGACAGACCGCTCGATCACGTTTTGAAGCTCACGAATGTTGCCCGGCCAGGAGTACGACTTGAGCCTTTCAAGGGTCGCTCTACTGATGCCCCGTATCTTCTTTCCCGCCTTACTGGCATAGCGGTCAATGAAATACTCGACCAGCAGCGGGATGTCTTCTCTTCTTTTCCGCAGGGGCGGCATCTCCATCGGAAAGACATTGAGCCGATAATACAGATCGCTGCGAAACGTGCCGGCATTAATGGAGACTTGCAAGTCGCGATTCGTGGCAGCAATCACGCGTACGTTCGCGCGAATCGCCTTGCCGCCGCCTACACGTTCAAACTCTCGTTCCTGCAGCACCCGTAGCAGCGCGATCTGCGTATCCAGGGGAAGCTCCCCGATTTCGTCGAGGAAAATCGTGCCCCCTTCGGCCAACTCGAAACGTCCGAGGCGGCGCTGAATCGCACCTGTAAACGCACCTTTCTCATGACCGAACAATTCCGACGCGATCAATGAAGGCGGGATGACGGCGCAATTAGTGCTCACGAAGGCCCGCGCGGCTCGCTGCGACCGTTTGTGAATTGCGCGGGCAATCAGCTCTTTTCCCGTTCCTGTCTCGCCGGTGATTAGGACAGTAGAATCGGTCGGCGCGACTTTGACCACATGTGCCAGGACGACTTGCAAGGCGGGCGACTCTCCAACGATTTCCTCAAACATCGAAGAGCGGTCAATCTCTTCGCGCAACGCGATATTCTCACTGTACAGATGGTCCTTTAGCGCCTTTATTTGTTCAAACGCAGTCTCCAGAGCCGCTCTCGCTTCGTGTTGCTCGGTCACGTCCATGGTGGTGCCGACGACTTCGGTGATTTCGCCCGACTCATTCATCACCGGGTGAGCGATAGAGTGAAGATGCTTTATCGTTCCGTCCGAAAGAACGATTCGATAATCGCCCTCGGAGTCGACTCTCTCCTTCTGTGAGGACTCCATTTTCGCCCTGAGCTCGACCGAAGGCCGATCTTCGGGGTGAACCCTATCGAAAAAATGGGACAGAGTGGGCTTCATTCTCTCGGGATCGTAGTCGAAAATGCGATACATCTCTTGCGACCAAAAAACATCGCGGGTGCATACATCCCAAGCCCAGCTTCCGCTCTGGGTCATCCGTTGCGCTTCAGCCAAATAACCCTCGCTCCGGCGCAGGGCCTCCTCTGCGCGCTTGCGCTCAGTGATGTCACGGATAGCTCCCGAAACCAGCATGCCTTCTTCCGTCTCCAGCGGGCTCAGGCTGATCTCCACCGGGAATTCGTGACCATCCTTGTGCAAACCGTATAATTCCAGGCCTGCCCCCATGGGACGTACTCGAGGCTCGGCAAGAAAGCCGCCCCGGTGGCCGACGTGCTGACTGCGGAACCGCTTTGGTACCAGCGCCTCAATTTCTCGCTCCAACAGTTCCTCTCGCGAGTACCCGAACAACTTCTCTAGCTGGGCGTTGACCAGTACAATCTGGCCTCTTCGATTCACTACCACCATCGCGTCCGGAGCCGCCTCCAGCAATCCTCGGAACTTCGCTTCAGCCCGTTTGCGCTCCGTGATGTCCGTCGAGTTACCCACGAATTGCACCAAGTCCCCAAAAGGATTCAAAATAGGATGCCCGACTGTGTGAATGCACTTGATAGTGCCGTCGTCCAATAGGATTCGGAATTCCACATCGTAATGGGATTTCTCAAGGATTGCTCGCTCGATTGTCCCCTGCCACTTGGCTCGATCTGCCGGATGGACCCGCTCGAGACGCTTTTCCCAACCCGGCATGCCCTCCGCTGGATCGAACCCATAAATCCGGTACCATTCCTCGGATAGGTGAACTGGGTCCCTTCCGGCTACCTGCCAGACCCAACTGCCCGTATGCGCGATCTTCTGTGCTTCCGCCAGATAGCTTTCGCTTTGCCGCAACGCTTCTTCCGCCCGCTTGTTCTCCGTGACGTCCATAACCGCTCCCACGAACTCGAAGCGGCGTCCCTCGTCCTTTGAGGGATGCCCCATGACCTGCAGGTATTTGACAGATCCATCAGGCATCAGCAGCCTATGTTCGAAATCCCAATCCTTCCTCTCGCGAGAAACGCGTTCGATCAGCTGCTGCACAGCCGATCTGTCTTCTGGGTGAGTTCGTTCCAAGACCATATCAATCGCAGCTTTGGCTGCCGGCTCGTATCCAAATATCCGAAAGGTTTCCCGAGACCAAGAGATTTCTCCGGTGAAAACATCCCAGCCGAAACTGCCCGTGTGGCTCAATTTCTGTGCTTCGGCCAGGTACGTTTCGCTCCTCAGCAGATGGTCCTCGGCCTGCTTGCGTTCCGCCCTTTCTTTGGCTTCACGCAGCGCGCGGACCACTGACGGAACAAGCCTCGATAGCCGCGTCTTCAGCACATAGTCCGTTGCGCCAATTTTGAGTGCTTCAATCGCTACTTCTTCGCCGAGGGTTCCAGAAACAAAGAGGAACGGCACTTCCGGGCAGGCCTTCATCGCGACTTTCAATGCCGAAATGCCGTCGAACGCGGGAAGGGTGTAATCCGCCAGAATCAGGTCAATTCCGCCCTGCTCGAGCGAAGCCTCCACCGCAGCCTGTGTATCGACTCGTGTTATTTCGCATACGATGTCTTCCGACTCGAGCAGGTTCTGAATCAGCTCCGTGTCCTTGGGATCATCTTCGATCGACAGAATCCGCAGTGGGCGCCCCATATTCGCTTCCAGAGGTTACTTACTTCCTTACGCTTCCCGGTGGTGCTTCATTGATGACCGCCCAGAAAACGCCCAGCTCCTTGATGGCATTCACAAACTCATGAAAGTCCACTGGCTTCACCACGTAGGCGTTCACTCCGAGTTTGTAGCTCGCCACCATGTCCTTTTCCTCTTTTGACGAGGTCAGCACCACGATGGGGATCATTCTCAGCTTTTCGTCGGACTTGATTTGCTTCAACACCTCTAGCCCGTCGACCTTGGGCAGTTTTAAATCCAAAAGCATGACTGCCGGGCTGTCGCCGGAGCGCATCTTGTATTCGCCCCGGCAGAAAAGGTAATCGAGGGCTTGTTCGCCGTCTCGAGTGACCACGACCTCGTTGGCAAGGTTGTAGTCCTCAAGGGCGGTCAGCGTAAGCTCGACGTCCTTGGGATCGTCTTCCACCATCAAAATGCGTCCTAGCTTGTTTGTGTTCTCCATATTTGTCCTTGTGGTTTCGGTGTTGAAAAATAAAAAGTGGCTCCCCTGTCAACGACGCCTTCGGCCCAGACCTTGCCTCCGTGGCGATGTATTATGCGCTGAACCGTAGCCAGTCCAATGCCCGTGCCTTCAAATGCATCAGAATCGTGCAGGCGTTGAAACACTCCAAACAGTTTATTCACGTACTTCATATCAAAGCCCACTCCATTGTCCCTGACGAATACTACCAAGTCATCGCTGTTTCCGTCGGCGCAGCCGATCTCGATTTCGGCTTGCGTGCGCGTGCGCGTGAACTTGATCGCGTTGGAAATAAGGTTGACCAGTACAAGCCTTAGCATCGAACGGTCCCCATAAAAATCGGGCAGCGCGCCGATTTTCCATGAAATGTTGCGTCCCTCCGTATCTTGCCGAACTTCGATGAGCGCTTCTTTCACGAGCTGCGCCATGCTAACCACTGTCTTTTGCGTTTCAGCCCGTCCGATTCTCGAGAAAGCCAGGAGATCGTCAATCAGATTTCCCATTCGCTTGGCCGAGTCCAGCGTCATCAGGATGTAGTGGCTGCACTTTTCATCCAAGGTGGAAGATGCCTTCTTTTGAAGTAGCTCGGTATAACCAGCCATATGGCGAAGGGGTGCACGCAGGTCATGCGAGACGGAATAAGCAAACGCTTCCAATTCCTTGTTGATGGCTTCGAGTTCCGTTGAACGCTTCGCAAGCTCCTGATTGAGACTTTGGATTTC
>WNFS01002506.1_pt1 | contig 13862 bp, 13 predicted proteins | sample 5400141 | NCBI WGS metagenome assembly WNFS01 (sample SAMN13153358, study PRJNA577476) | soil metagenome | isolation source: 60 cm saprolite under Madrone tree | place: USA:California | collected 2016-06-14
CTATTCGTCATTGAAGCCATTTGTTCGCCGACGAGATTGAAGCGCCCATCGACGTAAGTGCGAAACTCCACCATATCGGTTTTCGTGAGGTTGAAGCGTCCATCGACGTAAGTGCGAAACTCCGCCATATCGGTCTTCGTGAGGTTGAAGCGTCCATCGACGTAAGTGCGAAACTCCGCCATATCGGTCTTCGTAAGGTTGAAGCGTCCATCGACGTAAGTGCGAAACTCCGCCATATCGGTCTTCGTCGCAAGCGTCGTCAGGATCTGGTCCATGGTGTCCTTTTGCGCGAGCACCACATTCCGCGCTTTGTCTTTCGAGACACCGGCCTCAACCAGCGCCTCATAGAGTTCAATTTCAATGTTGATCATAGTCTTCCGCGCAATCACAACCAAGGGCGAGCACCCATCCTGGCCGGTCATTCACAAATCGACCACTGCAGAAGTTGTGGATTCAGTGAGAAATACGCAAAGAACACGTCAACCGAAGATGGGCGGACGCCGTTGCAAATTACCACCGAATACTGGCAATTAATATGTTTACTATTAATAAGTTACAGAATGTTCTAAAAGTCAAAAATGATGCACGCCAACCCCGTATTCATACACGTTCTGGCCACCTCGATAACCGGTCATGACCAACGCCGCGGTCACCACAAGCGCCAGCGGAAAATGCACGACCATGGGATGCCAGCCCGGACCACTAGTCATGAGCGGAGCCCGCATGCTCACGAGCTGCTGGCGTGGCGAGGCTCATTCATGCCTCGCGGCGCCGGCAGGGTCGAGCAAGCGGCCGCGCCACCACGCGATGGTGTCGCCCAAGGCCTCATTCAACGTGAAGCGCGGCCGCCATCGCGCCTCGTCGCGCAGGCGGTGAATTTCCGGCACCAGCAGTGATGGTTCCCCCGGCGGCGCGGGCCGGGCGCCGAGCCGCAGGAGCTCGGGACGGCCGATCTGCCGGCCAATTCGATCGACGAGATCCGCCAGCGACACTCGCTCGTCGGACCCGATGTTCACCGGGCCTTCGAGTTCGGAGTCCAACACCGCCGCAAACGCCTCCCCGACGTCCGCAACGTGCAGAAAACTGCGAATCTGTCTTCCGTGCGAGCACGGCGCTTCGCGGTTCAGCAGCAGATTGCGGATCACCGACGGCACCAACCGATCCGGGTGCTCATGGGGACCGAATTGAAAAAAAATGCGCCCCCATGCCGTCGACAGACGCTCTTCGCGCCCGAAGTCGGCCAGTATCGCCTGCAAGGCGATTTTGCAAGCGGCGTAGCGAGTCACGGCAGCGGCCGCATCACTCGTGGCAGTGACAGCGTTATTCGCGGCAGTGGCTGCATCACTCGCGGCAGTGGCTACATCACTCGCGGCAGTGGCTGCATCATGGCGCGTCGCGCCTGCACCTCGCAGGGTAGCGGCTTTTGTCTTCGCCAGGGGGCTCGACAGCTCGTCGCACACCTCCACTCGGGACCAGTCGTATTCCGCGCAGGTCCCCGCCATCATCACGCGGCTGCCGCCTTGCGCGCGAAAACTGCGCAGCAGGCGTTCGCTCGCCGCCAGCCAGCGAAAATTTTCCTCACTGTTCCAATACACTCCGGGCGTGGCGATCCAGGCGAAGTGCAGCAAATGACTGGGCCTGACTGCGCGCGTCAATTCATCGATGGCCGAGTCATCGAGCAAATCCGCGAAGTGCATTTTTGCGCCCCGCAGCTGTTCGGGAACACCGCGGCTCGCATTTCCGGACAGCACTGCGTGCACCTCGTACCCCAAGCGCAGCAGCGCGGGGACGCTCCAGCGGCCGATGAAGCCGCCGGCTCCGCTGACGAGCACGCGCTTGCCCTGCGTCACACGCCGTCCGGCACGTCGAGCAGCGGGTAGGCGGCGTCGCGCTCGGAGATCACCGCCGGCGGCAAAGGCCACTCGATGGAGAATGCCGGATCGTTCCAGCGGACCCCAAGGCTGAACGTCGGCGCATACGCCACCGAGATCATGTAGTACACCTCGGTGTCGTCGGTGAGGCTCACGAACCCATGGGCAAATCCCGGGGGGATGAACAGAGAACGGCGATTGTCCATCGTCAACTCCGCTCCGAACCAGCGCCGGTAAGTGGGCGACGCGGTGCGCAGATCCACGATGGCGTCGAAGATCGCACCCGCCGTGCAGCGCACCAGCTTGTGCTCCTCGTGGGGCGCGGCCTGATAGTGCATGCCGCGCAGCGTGCCCTTGCGCGCGTTGTACGACACGCTGCACTGTCGCAACTCGGGACCCAAGCCTCTCGCGGAAAATTCATCCGCGCAGTACGAGCGGGCAAAAAAACCTCGTTCGTCCGGGAGGCGCTCCATGTCGACCACATAAGCCCCGGGCAAAGGCGATTCAGTGAATATCATGGGTCGCGGCCGAATTCGTTTGGACGCCGGCCGACATCGTTCGGGCTTTGCGCATCATGGGTAGATACGAACCTCGGGTACCGGAGTGACGAACCGGCCGCCCCACTGGGTGATTGCCTGTAATTGCTGGCGGATTTCGTGCTGCAGGTTCCAGGGCAGAATCAGCACGTAGTCCGGCCTCGATTGCAGCAACGCCTCCGGCGAAACCACCGGGATATGCGTGCCGGGAAGGAATTTCGATTGCTTGTGGGGGTTCCTGTCCGCCACCTGGGAAATGTCGGCCGGCGTGACGCCGCAGTAATTGAGCAGGGTATTGCCCTTCGCCGCCGCGCCGTAGCCCGCGACCGTCTTGCCCTCGCGCTTCGCCTCGGCGAGGAACGCCAGCAAAGATCGCCGGCAGTTCTCGACGCGTTCCGCGAAGCGCAGATAGGTGCCGAGATCGGCCAGGCCCGCTGCGCTCTCCTGCGCCCGCACCCGGCGCAGCGAGGCGCTGTCCTCGAGGTCTGTGCGGTTCGAGTGCGCGGCAAAGATTCGCAGCGACCCGCCGTGCGTCGGCAGCGTTTCCACGTCGTAGATTCGAAGGCCGTGGCGGCTGAACACCTGCTCGATGGCGTAGAGTGAAATGTACGAGTAATGCTCGTGGTAGATGGTATCGAACTCGACATGTTCGATCAGCTCGAGAAGGTGCGGAAACTCGATCGTCGCGGAACCCTTGGGTTTCAAAAGCAAGGCCATGCCGGCGACGAAGTCATTGAGCAGCGGGACATGCGCCAGCACATTGTTGCCGATGATCAGGTCCGCCTGCCGGCCGCTGCCGGCCAGTTCCTTCGCCAGACGCTCGCCGAAGAACTCGACCAGGGTGGGGACACCGATCTTTTCCGCCGCGGACGCGACGGTATCGGACGGGTCGATGCCGAGAACCGGCACCCCCATGTCGATGAAGTTTTTCAGCAGATAGCCGTCGTTGCTCGCGAGTTCAACCACCAGGCTGCCGGCGTCGAGGCCGAACCGCCGGCGCGCCATGGTGCAGTACTCTTTGGCATGGGCCAGCCAGTCGTCGGAATAGGACGAGAAGTAGACATAGTTGCCGAACAGTTCCTGCGGCGCAACGTCATAGTCCACTTGCACCAATTTGCAGGATTCGCAGACCTTGGCTCGCAGCGGATAGCGCTTCTCGTCGCGCGCCGCCTCCAATGACGTGATGAAGGCGTTCGACGCCGGCTGCAATCCCAAGTCCGCCATGGTCACGGTCAAACGGCCGCCGCATGCGCGGCAGCCCGTCACGAGGCCCGCCATCGCACCGGCCTCAGCATCGCACCGGCCTCAACATCGCACCCGCATCAACATCGCACCGGCCCACTCATCGCCGACCTTGCCATCGCGTTCACCCTTGCCATCGCGTTCATCCTTCCCATAGCTTCCAGGGAGCGGCTCCGCTGTCCCATAACGAATTGAGGTTTTGCTTGTCGCGCAGGGTATCCATCGGCTGCCAGAAGCCGCGGTGGACCCAGGCCGCCAACTGGCCTTCCGCGGCCAAACTCTCCATGGGCTCTTTTTCCCATACCGTGTCATGCCCGTCGATGAGCTCGAGCACGCTCGGCTCCAGGACGAAGAAGCCGCCGTTGATCAGGCCGCCCTCCGCCGTCGGCTTCTCCTCGAAGGAAAGGACCTGAGTGCCCTGGGTGACGATACGGCCGAATCGCGCCGGCGGCCGCACGCAGGCCACCGTGGCCTTGCGGCCGTGATCGGCGTGGAAGGCAAGCTCTGCGCCGATGTCGATGTTGGCCAGGCCGTCTCCGTAGGTCATGCAAAATGGTTCGCCGGCATTCAGGTATTTTCGCACCTGCAAGAGCCGGCCGCCGGTCATGCTGTCCTCGCCGGTATCGACGAGAGTGACCTTCCAGGGCTCGCTTCGGCAATCGTGATACTCGACCCGGTTCTCCGTCATATCGAAGGTGACATCGGCCTGATGCAAGAAATAATTCGCAAAATATTCCTTGATGACATATCCCTTGTAGCCGAGACAGACCACGAACTCCCGCACGCCGAATGAGGCATACAGCTTCATGATGTGCCACAGGATGGGTTGCGTTCCGATTTCCACCATGGGTTTCGGGCGAGTGTTCGACTCCTCGGCGATGCGCGTGCCCCTGCCGCCGGCGAGAATCACGCACTTCATGGCGATCGCTTCATGAGTTCACCATACTGCGCCACCTGCGCTGCGGAAAATGCGGCCATGTTCTCCCCCGCCGAATGGGCCAAATACCAGTCCGCCGTCCACGACAGCGATTCGCGGATGTCGAGCCTCGGGTGCCAGCCGAGAGTGTCCGCGGCCAATCCCGAGGACAGGGTCAACGCCTGAGCTTCCGGCGGCTGCGGCGACGGATCGCGCACCCAGCCGGGCTTGCCCGCGAACCGCGCACCGAAGGCATCCACTACCTCGCGCACCGTGCAGAAGGATGCCGGGTCCGGGCCGAAATTGACAGCACGCGGCGTCTTTTTCGGCGCCGTCACCAGAGACTCCGCCAAAGCCAGGTAGCCGGACAAGGGCTCGAGCACGTGCTGCCAGGGCCGAATGGCATCGGGATAGCGAAGATTCACGGATCGGCCGGACTCGAGCGCCCTGACACAGTCGGGAATGAGGCGATCCTCCGACCAGTCGCCGCCGCCGATGACATTGCCCGCGCGGGCGCTGGCGATCGGCGGTCCGTCGGCAAAAAAGCTGTCGCGAAAACCGGCGGTGACCAGTTCGGCACAGGCCTTGCTGTTGCTGTAGGGATCATGACCGCCCAGCCGGTCGCGTTCGTCGAAGGCTCGGCCTTCGCCGTGGTTCTCGTAGACTTTGTCGCTGGTGACGACGACCACACACTCGAGACGGCGCAGAGAGCGGCATGCCTCCAGCAGCGCGGCAGTGCCCATGACATTGGTGGCGTAAGTGGCGAGCGGATCGCGGTAGGATTCTCGGACCAGCGCCTGGGCCGCCATGTGAATCACGATCTGCGGGTCGGCCCGAGCCACGGCTTCGCACACGCGCTCGGCATCACGGATATCCGCAATCACCGAGTGCAGCGCGCGGCCCTCACGCGCCGGCGCGGCCACGATGCTCCACAGATTGGGTTCGCCGGCCGGAGGCAGCGCGTATCCCGTGACTTCGGCGCCCAAGCTCTCGAGCCATAGGGTCATCCAGGCGCCTTTGAAGCCAGTGTGCCCGGTCAGCAGTACTCGCCGGCCGAGCCAGAAATCCGTCATGGTGTGAGCCTCCGTCATCGATGTACCGCTAGTCCAGCCAGTAGGATTTCAAAACCCGCAGGTACGGCCGGACGTGCCGAAATCCCAACGCGCCGCCGAGGCGAATCTGCAAGTTCAAGAATCTTCGCAAACCCCGAACCAACAGAAAAACTTCCTTGTATTGGGCACGGCCTTGCGTGGCGTAGGCGATTTTCAGCGCATCGCACACAACGGCGACCGGCAGTTTGTAAATCCGTGCGCGCGCCACGAAGGGATCGCGGACCTGCGCGGCGAAACTGCGGTCGCGGGTCAGCAGCCACGTGGCAATCCGCTCCATGATGAATATCTTCATCTGCACGTTCGAGCCGCCGCGATAGCGTGTGGGCGTGCGCAATGCTTCGCCCAGCGCATCGGACGGGGTCTCCGCAATCGCGAACATCCTCTCGTTGACCGCGAGCCACGCTCGCCAGAAACGCGGCTTGGCGATGAAGTAATTCGAATGCACGGTGTTCCTCGAATCGGACACGAGCGAGTCCAGGTCGCTCTGCATGTCGAGCCGTTCGAATAGGCGCCCGGCGACATTCTTGAGGCCCGGGTGCTCGGCGTCGCCGTGTTCGAAGACGTTCAGATAGTAAGCGCTGTTGTGAATGCTGGGACTCAACAGGATGACGTCGGTCGCAGAGTCGGCGGCGAGAACGGACTCGCGCACCACGTCGGCGCTCAAGCTGGTCTTGAGCTTGAATTTCGGCGACAGAAACCCGTAAAAGGCATCCTCATCCAGTGCCTCGTTCAGCAAGAATCGTCGGATCGGCCAGTACTCGAACCAATCCGGCCGCTCATTCGTGGAGTTGTCCAAGACCCTGAAGCCCGGATCCAGTTCTTGGCGCGAGGTATAGTGGTTCAGGATCTGATAAATATGCATGGCATGCATGGCGGAAGGATACCGGCTTCGGAGGCCGGACGCATTCAATCTGCGCTCGACCGCTAGGAGCCTGTCTGACTGATGATCGCCGTCGCGAGGGTGCGACGCATGCGTCGCACGGGCGACCATGGATGGTCGCCCAGGGCTTGCGCGGAGCAGGGACTGCGCAGCGCAATGACCCACAGCGAGCAGATTTTTGCGATCGTTTCGCGCGCATAGTGTGAACTATGTAAGCGAAAGGATCGCAAAAAGATGCCGCTGCGGGGGTGCGACGCATGCGTCGCACGGGTGGCCATGGAAGGCCACCCAGGGCTTGCGCGGAGCAGGGACTGCGCAGCGCAATGCCGCAGCAGGCGATCATCAGTCAGACAGGCTCCTGGGCCAGCCGCTGCAGCAATTCCAAATACCGCGCTTGGTAGGTACGCATCGCGTAGCGGGATTCCACGTGCGCACGCCCGCTTGCGCCGAAGCGCGCGCGCAGCTGGGGCGACCGGATCAGCGCCTCCAGATGCCGTTCCCAGTCATCGACGGTGCGGGCGTGAAACCCGTTGAAGCCGTCGATCACGGCCTCGGTGTTGGCACCGACCGGCGAGGCCACGCAGGGCAATGCGGCGGCCATGTATTGCAGCAGCTTGAACGCGCACTTGCCGCGCGCCCATTCGTCGTCGGTCAGCGGCATGACGCCGATATGCGCCGCGGCGAGTTCCTTGGCCTCGGTCGCCGAGCTCCACGCAATGCGCTCGACGTTGATTAGGGGCCAGTCCGGAAACCGAGAGCAGATGACGCGCATCTTGAGCGTCGGATACCGGGTGGTCAGGCGCGCCAGCGCGGGCCGAATCATCTCCAGATAGACCAGGTTCTCCGGACTGCCGATCCAAACGATGGTCGGCGGATCGGCCGCCGTGGCCGTCGTCGGCTGATAGGCGGCGGTGTCGATCGAGGTGGGCAGGACCATGACGGCCGGCGCGGAGGCGCGCGCGACCCCGGCCAAGACGTCGTTGCCGGCGGCGACCACGTCCACCCAGCGGCAGGTCGCGGCGAATTTTCTTTTGCGCCAGCGCGAATCGTCCGGTGCGTCACCGAGCTGCCGCGGCTTGCGCACGTAAATGGCATCATCGACGTCGAAGATCCGCCGCCGGCTGAAGGAGGCGAACAGGCGCGCCTCCATGGCGCTCAACTTGATCTGGTGCAGGACCACCACGTCCGCTTCGCGCAGCAGCGAGCGGCGCTCCCAGGTTCGAATCCCATAGCGGCCGCTGGGAAAACGCTCCGCCCGCACCTCCCAACCGGCGGCGTCGAGCGTGCCGATGAGCGTGCGCATGCGATGCCGGAACGATGGCTGTTCGAGATCGTAGCCCAACAGAACGACGGTCGACATGGATTCCCTTTGCGCGAGCGATCCGTTACCGCGGCGCCGCGTGAGGCGCCGCTTCGACGAGAGCGCAGAGCGCCTGGATCGCGACTTCGACACCGTCGGCGAGCTCGAGATGGGCGGCGCGTTCGGCAAGCGCCGCGCGCTGCGGCTCGTTCTGCAGCAGCCGGTCCGCGGCTTGCACCATGCCGGCTGCGTCGAGAGCCGCAGCCACTGCCACACCGGCGGCAACGCAGCGCCGCGTGCGCTCGATCTGATCCCCGGCTATGGGTACCGCGATACAGGCGCCGCCGCAGGCTATGGCCTGCAGCAAGGTCGAGCCGCCATTGGCGACGATCAACCGCGCCGAGCGCATGAGTTCCGCCAAGTCAGCCTGCGGCAGCGGGCCGAGAGGATGCCAATTCGGTTCGTCGACCGCGCCGATCGCACCGGCACCTGCCCCCGTACCGGCGCCGGTGTTTGTACCCACGCTCGTGCGCTCGCCCCCGCTCGCTGTCGCGGCGCCGACGTACACCGTCGGCACTCCGCGTGCGGCGAGAGTGCGCGCCGCCGCCGTGAATTGACCCACCGCATCGTCCGCGCCCGGATGACCGGTGCCGCCGCCCGGAACGAGCAACACGAACGTTCCCGCTCCGCAGCCGGCGCGCGACAGAATGGCGCGGCGCCGGCCCAAGTCCGCGCGCGGCAAAATGACGTCCAAGTAGCGCACGACGGGCCGGCCAACCAGCTTGAGCTTGAGCCTTTCGAAGAACCTCAAGGAGCCGGCGCTGAATTCCGGGTACGCGATCCAGTGTTCGTCGATCAGCCGCATCCATTGCCAGCGAAACGCCTTGCGTCTCTGGCGCGGGCGCGCGCTGATATAGACGACGCGCGCGCCCAGCCGCCGCGCCGCGCGCAGCTGCGCGGTGCGCCCGGCGTTGTCGAATACCACGACGCCGGGCCGCCACATCTCGAGCAACTCGATGACGGCCTTGGAATGAAACGTCGGGGATGAGGTCAACAAGGTCGCGGGGAACGGCGCATCGGCCGCATACGGAGCCTCGCGGCTCAACACGAAGTGTATGGCAGCGTCCTGCCAACGCCGGCTCGCAGCATGCGCGATCGCCATGGAGCGCGCATATTCGCCCATGCCGTAAGTCCCCGACACCGGCACGAAGAGAATTCGCGGCGCTTGCCCCGGACCCGGCGCGTCGGTCACCGCGGAGACGCTGCCGGCGGGGTCGGTCACGGCGGAGACAGTGGCGGCTGGGTCGGTCACGACGCTGTCAAGCAAAGGCGGTGAACCAGCGGTCCAACACCAGGAGGTACCAGGCGCGGCGAAATTCGCTTCCCACCGGACGGCGCAATATTCCGCGATCCATCAGGCGTCCCACCGCCTCGCGCAATACCTGCGGGTGATGGCGCAGCCATCGATGCACCGGAAGACCAAAGCCGGATTTCGGCTGATTCAAATGACCCGGCGGCAATCTCGGCTCCATGAGCTCACGCACCAGCAACTTGCCGCGCCGCCGCTGCTGATCGACGAGCACCGCTGGATCCACGCTCAGCATGAACTCGACCAGGCGATGATCCAGCAGCGGCGGCCGTACTTCGAGCGAATGCGCCATGCTGGTTCGATCGACCTTGGTCAGGAGACCCTCGGCGAGATCCGTATTCAAATCGAGCCAGCGCAATTGAGCGAGCGGGCCAAGATCCTCACGCCAATATTGCCGATAGAACCACAGATAGTCGTACTCCGGCTCCCGCCAGGACTCCGTCAACAAGGAATCGATCTGCTGCGCCGTCAGGCCTCCCAGCGCCGCGGCATAGGCAGGCAATCCCACGTAGGAGTGCCGCTGCATCGACGAGCCCAAGCGCGACAGCGGCGGCAAGTATCGGGCGAGCGATCTGTTGAAGAGGGTCGAGCGCGCGCCGATCCTCGACCAGTACCGCGGATAGCCGCAAAAGATTTCATCGCCGCCCTCGCCGCTCAAGGCAACCGTCACCTCGCGCCGCGCAAATTGGGCGATGAGATAATTCGACCAGGCGGCGCTGTCTCCGAAAGGCTCATCGAACAGCGCGGGAATTCTGTCGAGAGCCTCCGCAAAATCCGCCAGCGGCGCCGTCATCTCCAGGTGCTCGGTTTGCAAATGCGCCGCCGCCCTGCGCGCGGCCGCCGTTTCGGTTCGGGCGCCCGAATCGAATCCCAGCGTATAGGTCCGCGGGGTATCCAAGTAGTACGCCGTGAGCGCCGAATCGATGCCGCCGCTCAAAAAGACCCCGACCGGCACATCCGACAATGTATGCGCCGGCACGACATCGCCCAGCAAGGCATCGAGTTCGCGCACGGTGTCTGCGGCGCTGCGCGCGATGATCTCGGGCGACGGGTTCCAGTAACGGTCGATGCGCACGCGGCCCGCAGCCCAAGTGAGCACGTGTCCGGCGGGCAACTTCGCGATACCGCGATAAATGGTTTTCGGTGCGGGAATATAGCCATGGAACAGGAAATCACGCACGGCGCTCTGATCGATCTCAGGCTGACCCAGAACCAACAGCGCCTTGAGCTCCGAAGCGAATGCGATACCGTCCGGCAACAGCTGGTAGTACAAGGGTTTGATGCCCAAGCGATCGCGGACCAGCAGCAGGCGCTGCTCGCGCATGTCCCAAGCGGCAAACGCGAACATCCCAACCAGACGGTGCAGGCAGGCGCTGCCTCGTTTCGCCAGAAGATGGACGAGCACCTCGGTATCCCCGGTCGAGTGCCATGGTCCCGGAAGCTCGGCGCGCAATTGCGCGTGGTTGTAAATCTCTCCGTTGTAGCTCAGCACCTGGGAATCGAACACCATGGGCTGGTGACCGCCCTCGGATAAGTCCAAGATGGCCAGCCGGCGATGGGCCAGTGCGACTCCGGGTTGAACCCAGTCCCCTTCGCCGTCCGGACCGCGATGCCGCAGACGCTGCGCCATGCTGCGGGCGATCTCGACGCTCGCCCTCGAACCTACAATGCCGGCTATTCCACACATAGCCGGCAGTCTAACGCGGCCGACGGGCGATGTACCGCTAGTGTCCTGTCCCACAGATAACTGACTCGATCCGCCTGCGAATTTTCGTGCCGGGCAAGGCGCGCCGACGAGTCATAGTGGGCACTATGGCGAGGAGGCGCAACGCCGCCCGGCGCGAAAAGACGCGGCGCAGCGAGTCAGTTATCTGTGGGACAGGACACTAGCCATCGGGCGGCGGTTCGTTTAGGGTGCGTCCTGGAGTCCCAAACACCATGGCAACACCCGCCGATCAACGACTGCTGGAACTACTGGAAAAATGGCTCAAGAGCCTCGAGCTCCATGCCAAGTATTGTTCCCTCGACGACGACAGCTATTGGAAGATCCAGCCCTGGGTGGAACATCAGCGGCCGAGCCGGTGGATCATCGATGTAGCGAAGCAAAAGACTCTCGCGCTCAAGGCCCATGTCGAAGAACGCGTCAAGACGGGCGACACGAAGTATTCGGATTCGCTGGAACTGATGATCTTCCTCGCCAACCTCGTGGGATCCGAGCACATCGAGCGCTTCATCCCGCTCGCCGATGCCGAGAGCGAGCGTTCCTTGGCGGCCGGGCCGCCGGACGACACCGCTCCCCCACCGGCGGACACGGCCACGCGGGAAATGCCGATATTCCCCGACGCCAAACGCACGCCGGACGACTCCGCCCGGACCCCGGTGGTCTCGGTTACGGCCACGCGGGAGATGCCGAAATTTCTTGCCGCCAAACGCACGCCGCCGCCCTCGGGTACCGCACAGGTCGCCCGCACCGAACGCAAGGCTGCCGTGGCCGCCAAACCGGCCGCAAAGCCCGCCGCAAGACACCCGGCGAAGCCCGCACGCCCCGTCGGTAAACCAGCCCCCAAAATCACGCCCGGCGCACCCTCCGAGCGCGGCGGGCCCTCGGATGCCGCACGCGCGCAGGTCATTGCCGATGCGGCCCGCTTGGTGCAATGGGGACGGAAGTGGTACGAGTTGCCGGAACTCATCGCGCGCATGGCGGACCGGCCGACGCTGCCCGAGGTACGGCGTATACTCAAAGAAAATAAATCTGCGATCGATTCAAAGGCAGGGAGCGCCTAGACGGCGGCGCTCTGCGGGCGACCGCGGAATAATGGGTTGCCACCTGAAATATCCGCGATAAAATCGCGCTCAAAATTTTTGAACCTCCTCTGTCCATGAATGCTCAAAGGCGCCCATGATTACGACAAAAAATTTATCCAAACGCTATGGCGACAAGTTGGCCGTCGATGATTTGACGTTCAGCGTGTCGCCGGGCGAAGTGCTGGGATTCTTGGGCGCCAACGGCGCGGGCAAATCCACCACCATGCGCATGATCGCAGGCTTCATTGCGCCCTCCGCCGGCCAGGTCTCGGTCTGCGGGCACGACATCGAGGATGCGCCCGTGGCGGCCAAGTCCTGCATGGGATATCTCCCCGAGGGAGCTCCCAGTTACGGCGAAATGACGGTGGCCGAATTTCTGGATTTCGTCGCCGACATGCGCGGCCTCACGGGAGAGCGGCGACGCCAGCGGCTCGCCGTCGTCGTCGACCGGCTGGGATTGGCCCCGGTGATCCAGCAGGTCATCGAGACGCTCTCCAAGGGCTTTCGACGCCGCGTCGGCCTCGCGCAGGCATTGATTCACGACCCGCAGGTCCTGATCCTGGACGAGCCGACCGACGGCCTCGATCCGAATCAAAAGCATGAAGTGCGGCGCCTGATCAATGACCTCGGCAAGGACAAGCTGGTCATCGTTTCCACTCACATCCTGGAGGAGGTCCACGAGGTGTGCACGCGCGCCATCATCATCGCCGACGGCCGCATCGTCGCCGACGAAACCCCGACTGCGCTCGAAGCGCGCTCCCGCTACCACCATGCGGTCAGCCTGCGCTTCGAAAAACCCGAGCAACTCGATGCGGCGCGCCGCGAGATCAGCCTGCTCGCGGAGGTCGCCTCCGTGGAATTCGATGCGCGCGAGCTCAGGCTCACGGCGGTGCCGAAGCGGGGCGCCAATACCTTGTCGGCGGTGAGCGCGATCATCGTCAAAAACAATTGGGACGTACCTGAGCTGCATCTCGAATCGGGGCGCCTCGACGAGGTGTTCCGCTCGCTGACGCAACCGCCGGGCATCGCGGTACCCGACGCCGCGCAAGGAGCCGGTGCGTGAGTAAAGTCCTCGTGGTATTCCGGCGCGAACTGCGCAGCTATTTTGCGACGCCCTTGGCCTATGTCTTCATCGTCATATTCCTGGTGCTGTCGGCGGTGTTCACTTTTCAGTTGGGCGGCTTCTTCGAGCGCGGCCAGGCGGATTTGCAGTCCTTCTTCCACTGGCATCCCTGGCTGTACCTGGTGCTGATTCCCGCCATCTCGATGCGCCTGTGGGCCGAGGAGCGCAACAGCGGAAGCATCGAATTGCTCATGACGCTGCCCCTCACCCTGTGGCAGGCGGTGGTCGGCAAATTCCTGGCTGCTTGGGTGTTCGCCGGAATCGCGCTGATGCTCACCTTCCCGATCTGGATCACCGTCAATTACCTCGGCTCTCCGGACAACGGTGCGATCATCGCCGCCTATGTCGGGAGCCTCCTGATGGCCGGCGGTTTCCTCTCGATCGGCATGTGCCTCTCTGCGGCCACGCGCAATCAAGTGATTGCGTTCATCACCGCGGCGCTGGTCGGATTCGTGTTCCTGCTGGCCGGATTTCCGCTGGTGCTCGATTTCGTACGCGGCGTCCTGCCGCAGGCCATCGTCGATGCGATCGCCTCATTGAGCTTTTTCACTCACTTCGAAGCCATCTCCAAGGGTGTCATCGATTTACGCGACCTCGTGTACTTCGGCGCTCTGATCGGCTTTTGGTTGGCCGCCACGGCCTTGGTACTCGACATGAAGAAGGCGGAATAGTGAACGCGAGTCGCTGGCGAAGAACGGGCTTTGGGGT
>WNFS01004951.1_pt1 | contig 13861 bp, 11 predicted proteins | sample 5400141 | NCBI WGS metagenome assembly WNFS01 (sample SAMN13153358, study PRJNA577476) | soil metagenome | isolation source: 60 cm saprolite under Madrone tree | place: USA:California | collected 2016-06-14
GCGCTGCGTCTCAGGGTTTCGGTAGTAGTCGACCATCCCTTTGAGATTGCCTGCGGCTACCGGCCGGAGCCCCAGCGACCGAAGATAACGGAACAGGGTCATGGCCACGCCCGGCTCGTCGCCATCGGTGTGCGTGATCACAACTCCCGCGCGATCGGCTTTCTCTTTCAAGATTGGGCCGATGAAGGAATCTAGTTCAGCGTTCACCATCACCACGTGCTTGCCGTGGTCGATGGCCTGGAGGACGATGCCTGCAGCGGGTTCGACGCTGCCCGTTACTTCCACAAGAATATCGATGGCATCGCAGGACGTTAGCACTGAAGGGTCATCGGTGAGCACGGGAACGCCGCGGGCGATTGCCGATTCGGCGTCACGAGTGGAGGAGACTCTGCTCCACGATGAAATACCTGCCTCACGAAAAGCACGTTCGGCGTGTTCCGGCGTTCGATTGGCAATGGCAGCCAGGCGGATTCCAGGCACCGGAGTTCCGAGCTGCAAAGCGATAGCGCGGCCAGTGGCGCCCGCTCCCACCATTCCAACCCGGATGGGATTGCCCGCGGCTTCACGCTGACGAAGTGCAGTGTCTACGTTCATGACTGCCTCCCGCTGCTGAGTGGCCAGTTGCAATCCTGTTCCGAAATCACGCTGACGGCCAAGGGCCAATGGATTTGGAACGCCGGGTCGTCGAAACGAACGCCCTTGGCGAAGTTCGGGGTGTAAATGTGTGAGGCCATATAATGCATTTCGGTGCGGTCCTCTAAGGTTTGATATCCATGCGCGCAGCCCTCGGGAAGATACAACATGCGAGCGTTATCCGCTGTCAACTCCACACCGTACCACTTGCCGTAAGTTTTGGAATCAGGCCGAACATCAAGGACCACGTCGAACATCGCTCCTCTGGTGCAGCGGACAAGTTTGGCTTCGAGCGCCGGCGCAACCTGAAAGTGCATGCCGCGAACGGTTCCCTTTCGGATGCTGAAGCCCATATTCGCCTGCACCGGCGCGAAGTTAATTCCATGCTCCGCAAATTCCTGGGCGCACCATGCGCGGAAGAGTCGTCCGCGATCATCTTCGTGGGGAGTCGGGTTAATCACCCATGCGCCGGCAATCTCGGTTTGCGTAAAACGCATGCTGGCGACTTACCCCACCGCGCGTTCTACATTGGCGAGTTCCTGATTCTTACAAGGCACATCGCCAATCTGAAAAACGGAAGCATAGCGAATCTGCCAATTGGGCCGTCGATCATCGAGTGGCTCGAGGCCCCAATACTCTAAGGGCCAGCCGCGCCTGATGGAAACATCGCCATCGTGGACTTCCCTGATCAGTTCCGTCACGGGTTTCCAGCCCATGGCCTGAGCGACCTTCGCGCCCACGTCCAAATCGACCCCGGAAACAAACAGGTAACCTCCGGGCTTGACCAGGTGCGCGATATTTCGGAGGCATTTTTCCGCCGCTGCGGGCTGCATGTGACAGAGAAACCGGTTTGCCACCACGATATCTTGCAGTCCCAAGGTGCTGACAAGCTGTGGATCACAGGCGTCGCCGCGAAGCCAATGGATTCCTTCTTTGAGCCAAGGTTTGACGTTAGCTTCGTTGCCTTGCACATCAAACATGGAATTCACTTCCGCTGCTGTCATACGCTCAAAAATGGGTGCGACTTGATCCCGGCTGGTGTTCCAGTTTACGTCCCCAGATGCTGCCATGCGTTCACCATTGTTTGGCCTCGGCGTATCAGTCTCCGCAAGCGAGTAAACTCCTCTTGCGGCGAAATTCAAGATCTCTTCCGAAATATCCAGAGAGTGCAGCCGAACTTTCAAATCAGGGCGCGCAGAGCGAATGGCCCAGACAATCGAATAGACCTCCGCTCCCTTGCTGCAGGCCAAAACGGCGACGCTTGCCTCGGAATCCAGTCCTTTCTGGTCGAGCAGACGACACATTAATTGGAGTTCCGGCCGGTTTCGCAGGAAGAAAGTGCCAAACGATTGTCTGCGATCGGTGAAACGCTGAACCATGCTATGCAAATACCGGCTGTACAGCCTGCTCAGGGAAAGGACTTGAACAGATGGAGGCAGATGGCGCCAGATTCCTTTGGCTTGACGAATATAGGCACCACGAAATCTTTGAAGGATTCGGGAGTCCGGAAGATCCTGGAAGATGGTCTGCAACTTTAGTGGGGACACTTTCTGATACCGAATCAACAGAGCCTAGCGATACCTGCGGGCACACGCGGTCACAGACGGGCAAGCTTTGCACCCGTGCTGCACGATCAGAATTGGGGGCGCGTGAGACCTGAATAACCGCATCCTCAGACCCTGGCGCTGCAAAATTCCCTTACCAAGGCTTGAGGGTTCTTGGATGATAGAAGGCGGGGCCCGGGTGAGTAAGCCGGACAACTCTCCAAGGTTTCGGGCTCGCGACACGCTACCGCCAGTGCGGTCACAAACCCACCTATCACTAGGTATGCAATCGAGCTGCCAGGTTGCGGAGGCGCCAAACGCCGTGGGTGGTTCACTTAAGCTCTTTTCTATTGAAAACAATTGGGTTAGCACTAGCATTGGGACCCCACCCCACATGTGGCTTCCCTGACGTCCATGGTTTAAGCAGGAGGGAAAGGACTTACCATAAATTGACCATCCCAGTAGCCTTATCCTGCATAGCAGACAGCGGACGACTTCCGCCGGCATCTTGGGATCAGCCTCCTTCCGTAGCCGTATTACCTGCGATTTCGTATCTCATGCGCGGACCATCCAGAATAGCGAAGGCAAGCCGAGCACGCTCCTTTTGCGGACCTTCAATTTCCCAGTCCTTTCCCCGAGACACCAAGCGCATCTGGCTCCGTGCACGCCACCAGCGGTCCACTTCCCCCGGCAGCGTGCTCCAAACTTTCTCGTGCGCGACTCTTTCACGAAGGTAATCCAGTAGCGTTTCATAGAGTTTGCGGGCGCGGGCTTCGATCAAGTAATCCGGGTGCGTGATGAAACTAGCCAGCCCATGATTTTCCGTTATGAGTTCGAATTGCCGCTTCCACAAGTCAATCGATTCGTCGCCAAGAATATGATGGATGGAATAATCTTCTGTGGTCGTCAAAGGAAGTTCCAATATTTTGCCGATGAAGAAAGGCATGACCGTGCAGCACCCCCCCCGCTGCGGCTCCAAATGGGCAACATTAGGGATTGACATGTCGTACGAAAACTCAAAGGCGCCATACCATTCCGGATTGCGGTACAACGCGCCGGCACGGAACCCACGGGCGTCATACCGTTGAGCGTAGGCATTAATTTTTTTTGCCCGCCGCAGAAATTCCTCACGCTCCCGGTATAAATTCCCATCGTGATTCAAATCATGAATATTGAACTCAAAACCACGGCCACGGATCTCCCGAACATATTCATCCGGCACTTCATAACGCTTTTCTGGAACCACCTGAAACGAGGCTTTGAAATCATAAGACTCATCAATGTCCATCAGTTGGGAGGTGAAATCACGGCCGGCCTTGGTTTCCACATCATGGGTCAATATGTGGCAACTTGGCGCGCCGTCAGGCCAAAACCAGATAAACGGGACTTTTTTTACAGTGCTCGCTTCCATCGCGAGCCGCAAAAATGTTTGATGGAGTGTATCCACCGTACCGTCTACCGGCCAATTCGGGAACGTTCTGTTCGTCCAATCGCCAAAATAAACTCTTTGCATTTGGCGCCGGATCGAATCGGGAAGACCCGAAGAAATGACCTTTTCGCGCCATGATGCAGAGTTTTCTTCATAGCGTTCGCGGCGAAGGTTTTCGATGATTTGGTCAGGATCGAAGGGCAGATGAACCCCAGACTGGTCGAATTTAACGTCTTTGAAAGCGTCATATGACCCGGTGTTTTCGCCGTTCGTCGCAAGACTAGAGACGCGAGATCCATAGCAATGTATATTCGGTCCAAACAGGAAGAATCCGGAATCGTTGGACGATATTGTCCCGAAAACACGACCGACCAAGTCTTCGGGAACTCGATAATATTCGGATAGTGTTCGGATCATAGCCTCATTTAATCCTGCTCTGTCGTTGCGGAAACTTACCTTTTCGGCCTCACTGGCAACAGCTGTTGGCGGTCGACTACCCGATGTGGCGGTAGAATAATTTTCCGGCGATTACCAGCATGTTCTCCGGCATAGTTGAAAAGATGCGTTGTGCCACCCTCATCTTCCATCCATGGGCCGGCCCCACGGCGGAGACAGCCGGAAAATTCCAATAAACCAATGCCCGGGGTTGGGAAACCCAGTGATTCTTGAATGCAAGAAGTCCCGTGTGGCTCTCTTCGGTCCGCCCCATATCGAATTGCAGCGCGCCACTGGATTTGGCGGCCACGATCGCGTTCCACAAAAGCCAGGGCATGCCTCCCAAGCCGTTGTACGCTTGGTCAGAACATCCATATTTATAGTAAACAACATCCCGAAACCCGAGGGTGAGAATCGCGGCTATCGGTTTCGTGTCGCTATAGGCAACGCGAATCGTGACCGTCTGGCTGTTGTCCTGAATCAAGTTCCAGAACCAACTGCGGGGGATGGGGGGCAATCGGTGCCGGCGCCGTGTGAGAACGAAGAGTCGGTAAAAATCCCTTACCAACTCGTCAGAGGTTCCCCACTTCTCAACCAAGCCAGCTCGCCCGGCTCGCTGAATGCGGCGTTGCACGGAATCCCGATCAAAGCTGTGGAGCAATGCATCTGAATCCGGACGAAGATCCATAACGTGCAAAAAGTACTTCGCTGCCGGCGAGAAACTTCCGTGAACCTCGCCGAATCGCGCTGTGGCCGGTCGCACTTCCAGATACCTCCACTTCCGGTGGCTTAAGTTGGACTGAAGGTGATGTACAAGGAATTCCAATTCCTTGCTTGAATCGCAAAGAGGCTCGCAATGGTCGGAGAAGGGCAGCGAGACCATGCGACGGCCTGTGAGCCAGCTATTGATCTGACAAAACACAAGGGCATTTTTCAGCGGAGCGTCCGGAGGTGACGTGGTGAAAGCCACCGGGTCATACCCGTAAGTGTACTGAAGTGCACTTAACCAGCCAATGGTATGGAACACCGAAGCCGCAGGGTGTCGTTTGACAAGTTCCGCCCATCGTGTGTCCTGTATCGGATCAACTTGATAAAGTCTCATTGGCTCGTCTTGGTTTTTCGAGCAAACTCTGCCGGTTGGTGTTTGGAACTTGAAAAGAGGCAATTTCAGATCTTTCGGCTATGATGCGCCATCTGGATTCACATTCGTTCAGGTGATCAAAGGAACCGAATCCGTTGAAAGCCGTTTAGTTCTCCCTTGGTGAACTCAAGAGCATGGATATTGTGTTTTTGCTAAGGAAATTGCGGCGAAAGTCAAAGTGCTCCTTCCCAGCGAATCCTGCCGACGCCTTTCGAGACCTGCGAAGATGATAAGTGTCCTCTAGAATAGCCGAAGAGTGCGCCGGTTTATCGGAGAAGATCCCTCAGCATCCTTAAGTTAAATCTGCCAAGGGGGCTTTGCCGCATGTGAAAATCACGCCTGTGGCCGCTTAGATAAGCCTTATCCGCGCTATAGCGTCCGCCGTAGCAATGACTTACGTTCCCCGACAGCAGTCACAAAATCGCTAATTTTCGCTCCTATGCGAAACAGAAGGCTCCGATCCGGCCAGGGCCGAAGCAAGTCTCCGACGAGGTCTGGCTCCCCCTGTGGAATATCCTGGAAGCTTGATTTTAGCAATTCGCTCTTCGAATGCCAGGCCTGTGGAAAGTAGGCGATCACATTGTTTCGAGTGACGGAGGGCGTCTCTTGCAACGGGCGGCCAGATAATTGTGCGAGTAGTGCTCCAACCATGTCGCGTCCTTTGCCAAGTTGCAGATGACAAAGCGGAGTGCAACGCGGATTCATTTCGATAAGGTACGCTGCACCGCTCCCATCCTCAATCATGAAGTCTAAGCCAAAGAAACCAGACAACCCTAGCTTGTGCGCAATCTTCTCTGCGGCGTGAATCATCTCGGAATTGTCAACTACCCGTACAACAGTTGCCGGGCCCGTCATTCCCTGAGCACTCACCACTTCAACTGCGATGCCCGCCAGTAACCTTCCCTGCCAACATACAACGGCACAGTTTGCTGGATGACCATGGATATATGACTGGACGATCACCGCCGGCTTAGAACGGTTCCAACAGGGCCGCAGCCAAAACGGGTCACGGTTCACGATCCAACGCTTGAGAGCGCGTTTGATCGTATAAGTTCGGCACAATTCTAAGAAATTTTGCTCGGCCTGTTCTAGAGATTCGGCGACTCTTACGCCACGCCCACCGAACGTGCCATCTGCTTTAAACACCCAAGGAAATTTCTGCCCCCCCTTCCAATGATCGAAATCGTCCGCCACATTGAGAAGGCGCATGTCTGGGACGCGAATCCCTTCGTCACCGGCAATCTTAAGGAGGTCATAGCGGGAAGCAACAATAGGATGGCTTTCCGGCGGACCCAAGGAGTTCTCGATCAAGGTCGCTATATTGTCTCCAGATGCCCCTAGATTTCGGCTCCAAGCATACAATTCATGGAGATGCAGGACGGAGCGGTCATCGCACGGGACGATGACTGTCGGGGCAACAACCTTAATTGCAGTCGACAAGGATTCGAGTGGATGCAAAGCACTGTATGGAAATAATTCCTGGACAGCACCTGTCATTGTTAAAGGATGATAAGTGGTCGGACAGACAGCGGCGACGTCACAACCGCCGTTGGCGAATCCAATGGCTAATCGCGCGGAAAAGGGCGACCTTGTGGTGTCCGTTAGCAGAATCTTCGGTCCTTTTGCCCGGACCTCCGAACTCGTGTGATTATGTTCCATTCATTCGCCTCTAACGAGCAAGAATCCTTCCAAGAACCTACAGCAGACCACGCCTACGACCAGGTCTGAACTCAAATAGCTCCTCTGCGGAAGGGCTCGGACCAATCAAGCACCATGAACCGCATGCAAAGAAACTCCTCATTGCCCTTTCGTCGAACGCTGTCAATAGTCCACGCCCTTAGACTCGGCAGCGGCGTGCATCTTCGTAGCTGCTAAGCTTGGCACTGAATTGAGAGAAACGGATTTTGCGAGGTGTCGTGATAGACGCCGAGCCACAAATTCAGCCCCAAATGCGAAGCGAAGGAGAGGCCCGAAGCTATTTACCGCGGATGCACCCACAAAGTATAAGCCCGGCAATGAAGATTCGAAGTTTGATGACAACACCGGCGTTTGCTCAACAGATTGGATTCTTGCTTGTAAGTCCCAATCCAGAAAACTGAGGCGTCGCAGATCGACTTTGTAGCCGGTTGCAGCAATAACATGATCCGCTACCAAGGTGCGTTGCACGCCGGCACCATCTGCAAGCAGCAGGCTTACGCGTCCATCCTGGACACTTGCCCGTGTGATGCTAACCCCTAAGTTAAATGGAACCTTCCCGACTACCTCATCCTTAATAAACCAGCCTGGCGCCGGACCTAGGGTTCGCTTCACAGCCTCTATTCGGATTCGCTCTGGCAAACGATGAAACAACCACGGTGCCTTTGCATATAAGACGAGCTTCCAACCGGAGCCTATACCTGTCATAGGAAAGCGGATGCGCTGTAGTAGAGGACGAGGATATTGGCAAGGATCATGGAAACGAATCACGGACGGTCGCGCTACCAACTGCACCGATGCGCCAGTCTGGTGGAGTAGCGCTGCCAAGTCCAGCGCCGATGCTCCAGCTCCCACTACGATTATCTGGCGCCCCTTGAAGCTATTGAGGCTGTTGTGCTGGGAACTGTGACTTACGAAGTCGTGCGGAAGCGCCGAAAGGATTGGCGGTACGTATGCAAAATGCTTGATGCCCGCTGCCACAACTATCTTGCGCGCAGTAACGACCTCTCCGCCTTCGAGTGAAAGATGGAATCCCCCTGAGGAAATGCGGACGGAGTCTACATACTTATTCTCAAGTTCAGGAACGAACCTTTTTTGGAACTCCAACCCATAGGCAACGAATGTTTCTAAAGGGACCGGAAGCCCCAGGTCGGCGTAGGGGATCCCACGTTCTTTGCAGTAATCGGCGAGGGTGAATTTTGAATCCGGGTCATATAGAAAAGAGGCAAAACCCTCTGACTTCAACCGCATGCCTTCCGGCATGTGGTTCCGCCACGTATGCATCGGGTTACCGAAGATGCGGAAATCTACGTTACGTACTTTAAGGTGTGCTGCAATGGACAACCCAAAAGGCCCTGCCCCGATGATGGCCACTTCGCATGTTTTCATAAGTTTGTGTAACTCCCTAATTTCAAAAATAAGACTGTTTGCTGGTACTTTGCTTTACCTGATCATTCAGGGATCCTTGCTCACATACCGACTGTCGGAAGAATCTGACATGACGTTCCGACGAATCGGCAGCAGGCTGCTCACGATAGCCCCTTGCTGAAAGTCCTCCGATAGGCCGCAAGCAAATGCGGCACTGAATACTCCCAGGCAAGCTCCTCCTCGACCTTCTTCTTTCCTAACTCACCCATCCTTTTCCTTTCGCACGGGTTCTCGATCAACCAAAGGATTTTGTCCGCGAAATCTTTAACCTGATTTTTGTTATCGGCGTAAAGCGAGGCCTCACCGGCACTAAATCGGCCCTCCTTTAGGTCGAACTGTACGATAGGCTTACCTAAAGCCATATATTCCATGATCTTAATCATGGTGGAAATATCGTTCATTTGGCAGGGTTTATCAGGGTTAACGCAAATATCCGCAGTTGAGAGGACCTCTAGGAGGTCTTTGTCAGGGATTCTTCCGGTGAAGTTCACTGTGTCCTCTAGGTTCATGTCCTTCGCCATCTGCCGAAGGCGGGCAAGTGCGGGACCACCGCCTACGCAGGTGAAATGTACGTCACGTCGGCCTAAATTTTTCATGCGTTGAGCGACGTCGAGGAGAATGTCAAGGCCTTCTTGTATGCTCATTGTTCCGACATACCCGACGAGGTAAGGCTTACCGTACTTAAGTGCAGCGACTGCGGAGGGCTGGAAGGTTTCTAAATCAGGACCATTGCGCACTATGAACACGTCATCAGGAGCAAGACCGCCCCTGGTAACGGCCAGATCTTTGTAACTGGCGTTGGTTGCGATAACGACATCAGCACACCGGTAGCTCAGCTTTTCAAGCCATCGTTGAATCTTGAAGAAAAAATCTTTTCTTTCGTATTTCGAGAAGTATAACTCCGGATTTGCATCGTGGTGGTCAAAGACATATTTAACCCCGACGAGCTTGAAGGGTAAAGCCACAAGGAAAATGTCATCGGGGGGATTGCAACCCTGAATTACATGAAATCCATGGCGCAAAAAAATCCACCAAGCATATAAGAATTCCCAGAATAAAGCGCACCCATACTCCAACAAGTAGCCTAATGGAGTATTGCCCTCAGGCGGCATGGGATGTCGATAAACTCGAATGTTTTCAAGAAGTTCGTGTCCCTTGGTGTATCCCTTACTGCGAGGGCACAATACAGTTACTTCGTATCCCTCCTTATAAAGAGAGGTAGCCTCTTTCCAAACCCGTGAATCGAAGGGTACGGGCAGATTTTCAACGATAATGAGGACTTTGCTTTTCATGGATTTGGTCTAATCGTTCTACAGCAATTTATAGAGTCCGGCGAGGGCGCAGAGCATCGTCGCCTGCCCCCAGTGCAGAGTAGGAGTCTTGTTCACCAACCAATTTGAGTAACGCCGATAATAGAAATAGCCGGTGCGGTCCTGCATATTCTCAATCGTCCAGCGCGCAACACGGAGAGCCAAGGGCACGCTTTCCGGATCTCGATCGGAAAAAAAGACGAGCGTGTCGATCGCTTGCGAGGAGCACTGAATGTCGATTGGCAGCGTCTTGTGATTGTAATATCGCGGAGTTCCGTTCTCTAAAAAAAAGATACGCTTCCAGTAATCATAGCCCCTCTGGAGATTTCCTTCGAAGTGATGGTCTCCGGTAGAGCTCATATAGTGTTTAAAGCAGTCCAGAACATAAGCTGTGTGAAAATTATCGACCCAGTGCAGGTTTGCAGGTTCCCCGTAATACCAAGAGGAATCGCCACGCTGATATTTTGCCGTGTACTTAATCGCCTTTTCCGCCAGTTGGCGGTAAGCGTCATTGTGTGTGTGTGAGTACGTCCTTGCCAACAAGCTCGCGCCAAGGGTGTTGGCATTGTGCACCGGTTTATCCGGGCCCGGGATATAACTGATACACACGGAATCCCCATCGGCTTCCGTCTTCAAATCTCGAACAATGTGTTCACATGCGCTGATCGCCGTCTTCAGATAGGATTGGTCAAAGAAATGGTCGTAGCCATCGAGAAACGCATGACCAATGAGTGATGTCCATACAATCGTCGGGACACCCTTCGGCAGATAAAAACTCCTCGATTGATAGTCGAAGTGATTCCCCCAGCACGCTCCCGAATAGCCCGGAGATTGGTTTTCAATCAGCCACTTCAGGGCAAAGTGTGCTTTGTCCCCCCAAATCTGCTCACCCGTCGCCTGGTGAAGCCGAATAAAGGCCCTAGCAAGATAACCCATACCTTTCGTGGAATGGCTCATGGGGATACCCAAAATCGGCCGCAGATTGAGGGGGAAACGGCGGACCCCTTGTTGGAGCACAGTGCGGGCGAAATTGGTTTCAAAGGTCAGAGGCCGGACATATTTGGCGCTTAAGCCATCGAAAGTGTCGTATCCACGGTAGTCGTTCCTCTCCAACCAGCCGGATAGTCGGCCAATCGAATCGGCAATCTGATTTTTGGCAGCGCTGTCGCTTTTTTTGACTTCCGGCGCTTTACCAGCAGATGCCATTGTATTTGCCATTTTCGCTCCTGCGATTCGTAATCCGGACAAAATCGACAAGACATTGGTCAGACTGAAGGCGCTCGGGCACACTTTGGAATTCTGGATCCTTATTTCCGATGACTATGGTCTGCGCGTGCTTCAGAACCGAATCGATATTTTCCGCCATGAGCTTAGAGATGTGTGGAATGCGATTCAGAATAAAGTCTCTGTTTGCACCGACTAAGCTTGCGATTTGCACGTTCCTATCATAGATACACAGGTCAAATCCTTTGCCGAGCAGGCGCTCAATAACTTCAATCATCGGGCTCTCGCGCAAATCGTCGGTACCGGCTTTGAAGCTGAAGCCCAGAATGCCAATTTTCTTATGCCCCTTCCCCATGATGAGCTCCAGCCCTCGGCTAACCTGCATTTCATTGCTCGGCAGGATCGCTGTAAGGATCGGCAACTGCAAGTCGCTCGTTTTGGCCTTGTATAAAAGAGCCCGCAAATCCTTTGGCAAGCAGGAACCACCGAACGCAAAACCAGGCAACAAGTACGCTCCGGAGATGTTCAGCTTTTTATCTTGGCAGAAAATTTTCATAACTTCGTGTGCATCGATGGAGAGCGATTTGCACAGGTTTCCGATTTCGTTCGCAAAACCGATCTTAAGAGCGTGCCAACTGTTGTCCACGTATTTGACCATTTCAGCTATCTCTATGTCTGTCCGTATTAGCGGTGCATCGAGCTTCGCGTAGAGGGAAGCCAATAGGTCACCACTGGCGCGATCCACCTCTCCGATCACAGTTTTTGGTGGAGCGTTGAAATCCCGCACTGCGGAACCCTCCCGTAGGAACTCCGGATTGTTGCAAACCCCGAAATCCACGCCGGCCTTTTTGCCTGAGTATTCCTCCAAAACGGGAATCACGATTTGCCTCATTGTGCCTGGCAGGATGGTGCTGCGGATAACAATCGTGTGACGCGTTGATTTACTCTTGAGGGTTTGGCCAATCAATTCGCAAACTCGTCGAACATAGCGTAGGTCGAGGTTGCCGTTGGTTTGGCTTGGAGTACCAACGCATACAAATGATAATTCCGTTTCCCGGATTGCCTCATTTTGGTCATCAGTCGCGCGGAGCCGGCGCGCTTTGACGGTTGACCCAATAATCTCAATGATGTCGGCCTCGATGATCGGAGATTGACCTTTGTTTATCAGGTCTACTTTCGTTCGAACCGGATCAACACCGATCACCTCGTGACCATCATGGGCCAAACACCCCGCGGACACGGTTCCAACATAACCCAATCCGAAAACACTGATTTTCAAGCTCGTTTTCCTTCCTAATCTGACTAATGATGCCTACCAGACCTATGCAGACCTGCAGTGCACTGACTTTTATTTGATCCCTCCTGTCGGCATAGCTCCCTTGCTTCTCAGCGAGATCGACGAGCTATTCCGATGCTCGTTCGGACTTTAGCGGCGTGCGACTTTGCAAAGATCACAAAATATCCCTGGGCTTCTGCAATCGATCTTCTCATCCTTGAGGTCATCTCCGGATCACTTCTGCACGTGTCTTGACCTCATAATTACGAGGTGCCAGCAATCGCTCGAGAACGCCAGTAGATCGATCTCTGATTGCTGTACCCCGGGACACGCTCTCCCCCTGTACTAAAACTGATCAGGCAGCCACTTGCCTGGATTGTTTTGGTCGTCATAGACTCAAGGAAGGAACTAAATATCGTCTTGGTCGCCATAGACTCAGGCGCGTGATATTAAGGAATTGAGATGCGATACCGACAAATCTGCGCAGCACTCGTCCTTTTTTTGTGCTTCTCCCACCGAGCCTACGGCCAGGCATGGTCAGGAATTCTCGACCCCAGCCGAGCAATCGACTGGACCAAGGCAGGCGTCGTTGGTGGCATCCCGTCGGCTACTTGGACGCAGTGCGGCTCGACCATCGCCGCTGGGGCAAGCGCTAGTACGATTCAGACCGCCATCAACAACTGCGCAGCCAACCATTACGTGCAACTCGGCGCTGGGAATTTCACAGGTCTCGGCGGCCTGAACATGAAGTCGAACGTCGTGCTACGCGGAATGGGAGCTAACCAGACGTTCCTCGCGTTCACTGGCACCGTGACCTGCTACTCCTCCATCGCTGCAATCTGCATCACGGGTGACACTCTCACCTACTCAAACTCAACTAATAACTACCCAGGAGCGGCGAACGGAGCGACGTGGACGGGAGGTTATGCACAAGGCGCGACTTCGATTACTCTTACAAACGTTGGCAGTGTTGGAATCCTAAACGGGCAGTATATCTATCTCGACCAAGCCAACGACACTACGATAGGAAGCAGCCTATTTAACTGTGACGAGACATCGCCTGCTTGTTCGCCAGAAGGAGGCGCTCCGGGAATGACCCTGGGCGGTGCGAATTACAGCCAACTCCAGGTCGTGCAAGTAACGGGTGGCTGCTCGACCAAGTGTACGGGAGCCGGCCCCTTTACTCTCACCATCACGCCTGGTCTTTATGGGTTGCTATGGAGAACGTCGCAGACTCCAAACGCTTGGTTCCCGTCCGCCATGATGCAGTATGCCGGAGTCGAGAACTTGAAAATCGACAACCAGACCGGCATGGGTGATAACGGCGAGACGATTGGCATTTTCAACGCCGTAAATTCCTGGGTTAGTGGCGTTCAGTCGCTACACGGAGGACGCGCCCATGTGTGGCTGGTTCAGGCGGCACACAATACCATTCAAAACAACTATTTCTACCAAACGCAAGACGCACAATCCCAGAGCTACGGCGTCGAGGTGGACTTGGCCAGCGACAACCTGGTGGTCAACAACATCATGCATCAGGTCACGGCCCCGTACATGGGCGGGGCGGAGTTCGGAAATTCGCTGGCCTACAACTACATGATAAATGACTATCAGACAGCATCAGCGAACTGCATGTATCCCGTAGATTATTCGCACGATGCAGGTGCTGAGTATAATTTACTGGAAGGGAATTTTGCAGAAGTTCTGGAAGCTGACGTAGTTCACGGAAGTCAAGGGGCAAACACA
>WNFS01002508.1_pt1 | contig 13858 bp, 9 predicted proteins | sample 5400141 | NCBI WGS metagenome assembly WNFS01 (sample SAMN13153358, study PRJNA577476) | soil metagenome | isolation source: 60 cm saprolite under Madrone tree | place: USA:California | collected 2016-06-14
CGCGAGGGCATCGGTCAGCTCCTGGTAGGTTTGCGATCCCGTGCCGGAGGACAAATGAAAGATGCCATGGGCGGGCGGCTCCTTTTGGTGAATGGTCACGATTGCTTTTCCGACGTAGTTCGCGGGCACGATGTCGATTTTATCCTCAGGCCGCAGGGGAAGAACAGGCATCTGTGCCAGGACGTGGAAGGCCTGCACCATGTCGAACTGCGATGTGTCGCCTCGGCGGCTGTCACCTAGGATGATCGACGGGCGGAAAATCGTTTTCGGCACGTCAGCCAAGAGTTGGTTGGCCATGTGCTCGCAGAATTTCTTTGTGCGCGCGTAGGGATCATAATCGGAGCGCGACCAGTCAATGGCGGCATCTTCGGTTAAAACTTCATTCTGGCGCTTCCCCGCGACGGCCACCGTCGAGACGTGCGAATAGCGCCGCAGACCATGGCGATTCTGCGCGCGGCGCACGAGTTGAATGACTTCCAGAGTGCCGCGCAGATTCACGTTCAGACATTGCTTCTCGGATTTGCGGTTGAGCGACGCGGCGCAGTGAATCAATGAATCCGTCGTGTCCACCAGTGCGTGGTATTCATCGTCCGGCAGGCCGAATAGGTCGCTCGTCAAATCGCCCCGGAAGATCCGAACGCGTGTGTTCAGAAACTCGAGGAATTCGGGAAAGGCAAAATGCAGTTGGAGCGACGTCCAGAGCCGCTCGTGGGCTTCCTGTTCGGTTTTTGCGCGAACCAGAAGATTCAGCGTGTCGCGGTGCTCCGTGAGGAGGCCTGCGACGAGATAGCTGCCAAGATAGCCGGTCGAGCCGGTTAGGAAGATCGCCATAAAGAGTCGGACGGCGTTGCGGCTTTGGTGAGCGCCGCTTCGCGCGCGGGCTCGGCGGACCACTCGAGAGCCCGCGGCTCGCGCGATTCGAGCGGGCGGCCTTCCATCAAGGGATAGCACCAGCGGCGCAACGCCGGAATGTGAACGTTGATCCAGTAGTCCCACCAATCGATGGATTCGGGCGCGAAACCGAAAACAGGACGCTCCTCCGCAGGTAGCGCTGCGGAAAGCAGCCGCGCGTTTTCACTTTCGAAGACGTGCTCGTTGTGGAGAATGAATGGTTCGTACAGCTCGATAAGTTTTTCCGCGCGGATGAGGTCGCGCTCCGCCCGGGCAAGCGGCGGCTTTTTCATGCCGAGCGTGACGGCCACGCGGTTGATGCCGGATACGACGGCTTTCTGTCTTGGAATCGAAAGCTGCTCGTAGCGCTGCTTTGAGACGGGGATGGATTCGAACTTGACCTTCAGCCAACTGTCCACGCTTTGCGTCGTGCGGTAGTGCTTGCGGTGAGCCAGGCCGGTGAGCTCGATACTGCGGCCCATGTTGACGGGATTGATGGCCGAAGTCGCGAGCTGGTACATGCGGGCGTGGCGCCGTGCAATCACGCCGGCGGCAATCAGCGTCATGCCGCGGCAAACCATGTCCACGGGAATGACGTCCAGGCACTTGCGTTCGTTCGAAGGAAGCTGGCGGAAGTTGGTGCCAAGCAAATAGGAAAGCGGCCCCGACGTGTTGATGCCCTCGTTCCACCCGATGAAGGGCGAGCGCTCCGAGCTCTCCACGATCGAGGGGCGGACAATGGCGATGGGGAGATCGCCGCCGCGGCGCGCGAGGATGGATTCGCCCAGACTCTTCGTGAAGGTGTAGGTGTTGGGCCAGCCGAGGTGCTGCGCGCGGCGCATGCCGACGCGCACAAGCCGGTTGCGCGCCCAGCGCGCCCGGTTACGTTTCAAAACACCGTCGAGTTCCGCGGCGGGCGCGGAAGCAACGTCGCCGCTGCGGCCCAGCGCTTGGCGGCGAAGCGCCTTCGTGAGCTCCGGGCTTTCGGCGCGAGCCTCGATACGGCGGATAGTTTCGCGCAGGGATTCCACTTCGCGCTCGGCGTCGAACTCAGGGCTGCTCGCCGGGCTGTAGTTTTCCTGTAATTCCTCGGTGACGCGGCCGTCGCGCATCCCGACAACGTAACAGGTGGAAAGATGCATGAGTCCGGCGTGATCAGACTTCCGGAGAAAATCGAGTAAGTGGAGCGCCGAATCCACGTTGGAGGAAAGAGCGTCGCGCAAATCAGGATTAAAGTCCGTGAGCCCCGCGCTGTTCACGATGAGATCGAGCGATTTCGCCAGCCGCGCTTGCGTGGCTTCATCGAGACCGAGGCCGGGCAGGCTCACGTCGCCTTCGACGACTTCCACTTTTTCCCTGAGGTAGGCGCCGAGATTCCGGCCGTGACGCTCCTGCAGCGTGTCAAACGTGGGAGACTCTTCCACAATTTTTTCGAAGCGGCGCTGCGCGGAAGTGGTTCGGTTGCGCCGAATCAGGAGCGTGATTTTGCCGATGTCCGGAATGTTCTCGAGCAGGTCCACCAGCCAGACTTTGCCGATGAATCCGGTTACGCCAATAAGCAACAGGTGCCGGTTCGCCAGGGTTTCGCGCACCAGAAGGCGCTGGACTTGAGGCGCATCTCCGAATCGAGCGACGGACTGGGCCGCGCTGGAGGCTGGACGTGCGGTGCTCTGCACGGCGTCTTGGAGTTGTTCCGGCTTCTCCGTCCAGCCGAGCTGGCCGAGCAATTTCTCACGCGAAACACGGCCGTCGGTGGAGCCACTCGCAATCCATGCGAACGGCCCGCGCGGGCGGACGATCGGATCCATCAATCTTCCGGTGGCCTGACCGTCTCGAAATTCCAAGCGGTTGGAAATGAACGAATCGATCCCGAAATGATGGGCCAGGGGACGGAGGATATTTTCGAGGAGCTGCCCCACTAGCACGATGCGCTCACCGCCGCGAACCGCTTCGATCAGTCTCCCAACGGCATCGCGGCGCAGTTGCGGCTTCAGAACGTAGTGGAAGTATTCTTCGCCGAGAAGATCCAGCCGATCGCGGCTGATGCCGCGAAGCAGCGTGTGCAGAAAGCGCGTGGCAAACGTGCGGTTGGCGGCGTACGCGAACGGCCGCGCGAGCGCCATCCCGGCCATACCGAGGCGGCGTGCCCAGCGCTCCGAAAAACTTTGCGAGTTCCAGGTGAAAAAACCAACCGGGCGCATCGCACCCAACTCCAGGAGCGAGCCTTCCACTCTCCAATACACCGGCTCACGTACCGCTGCGGCGGGCAGAGTGTTCTTCGAAATGGAATCGGAGTGTGCCATGAAAGACGCAGGCCTAGCGGCCGCCCATCTGCCGCGAGACAAGCCCAGAACAGTCGTAATGAGTAATGATGTTCCGCATCCTCAGGCCAAGATTCATCTGGAACGGGTTCACAGCCCACTGACGAGACTATCAACCGAGTGTTTCCCGACTTAAGTTCGCCACGGGTTGCTTGGGAAAATGTAAAAGTAGCATTCTCAGCAAGTTCTCGCAAGGCGCGGGGACACGAACAGCTTGGGAGGGGGTCGAAGAGAACTGTGCTCGCACGGAGGGCCGGGCGGACGAGCCAGCCCTACACGCCCCAGCCGTAGCGCTCAGCGTGTTCGAGCGTGCGCTGCATCTCTTCGCGGAGGATTTCGGTGAAAACTGAGCCGCCCACGGCGCGAGCGCCGGGCTCCGTGATGTCCGGCGTGCGATAGCCGCCGGCGAGGACGCGCAGGAGCGATTGCTCGACCCAGTCCGCTTCCAGTGAGAGGCCAAAAGCATCGCGGAGCATCATCGTGGCGCTAAGAATCGAGCCGACGGGATTGGCCGAGTCGGTTCCGACGAGAGAAGGCGCCGACCCATGGATTGGTTCAAAGAGCGGCGCGGTAGAACCGAAACTCGCCGAGGGGATCAGGCCGATGGAGCCGACCAAGGCCGCTGCGGCGTCGCTCAGAATGTCGCCAAACATGTTGGAAGTGAGTATCACGTCAAACTGGGAGGGCCGCAAGGTCAGTTGCATGGCGGCATTGTCCACGTACATGTGCTCGAGTTTCACGGAGGAAAAGACGGTGCTCATCGCCGTGACGGTGCGGCGCCAGAGTTGAGAGCTGGTGAGCACGTTGGCCTTGTCCACGGAACAGAGCCGCCGCGAACGATTCTCCGCACGGTTGTAAGCAAACGTGGCGATGCGCTCGATTTCCGGCGTCGAGTAGGACTCGGTGTCCCAGGCTCGCTCCACGCCTTTTTCGGTGGCGTTGCCGCGTTCGCCGAAATACATTCCGCCGGCGAGTTCGCGCACAATCTCGAGGTCCAGATCGCCGAGGCGATCGGGCTTGAGCGGTGAAATTCCGTTCAGCGGCTCCAGGAGCTTCACGGGACGAACGTTGACGTACAGCCCCAGGCCCTTCCGCAAACCAAGTAGCCCGCTTTCTGGGCGCTTCCCTACCGGCAACGAATCCCACTTTGGGCCACCGACGGCACCCAGAAAAACGGCGTCAGCCTTTCGGCAAGCGTCAAGCGTTTCATTCGGAAGCGGCGTGCCCGCGGCATCAATGGCGGCGCCGCCAATCGGAAGTTCACGGAATTCGAACTCGTGGTTAAATTCGTGCGCGGTTTCGCGCAGGATCGTGGCCGCGGCACGCGTCACTTCCGGGCCGATGCCGTCTCCAGGCAGCAGGACGATGGTCTTCTTCATACAGGTCCCCGGGCAAATGCAAAATTTAGCGCACGCTGTGGGGCGCTACGCTAAGTGGCGCGACACGGCGGGATTCCCCCGTTGCAAACTTCTCGGCAACGGAAAGGTCAGGCTGCGGAGGACGATTCCGCAGCCATCGCCGCGGGACGGCGGCGGATGACCTCGTGGGCGATCGCAAGGATGTCCCGAGTGCGAACCTGCTTGGACAGATCGGCCAGGGCAGTCACGCGGGTATAAACCTCCGCCAGCTCAGCATCGCTCGCCTCGAAACCCAGATCGCGCAGCGCCTCGCGGAGCGCGTTGCGGCCCGAATGTTTTCCAAGAACGAGCGAGCGTGCCGGGACGCCGACACTCTGCGGCGAAATGATTTCGTACGTCAGCGGGTTCTTGATGATTCCATCCTGATGGATTCCCGCTTCGTGCGCGAATGCATTGGCGCCCACGATGGCTTTGTTCGGCGCGACTTGCGCGCCGGTGATTTCCGTGAGCATGCGGCTTGTGGGGAAGAGCTCTTCGAGCCGGATTCCCGTTGTCACGCCAAAACTCTCCTTGCGCACCGCGAGGGCGACTACCACTTCTTCAAGCGCTGCGTTCCCGGCGCGTTCGCCGATTCCGTTGATGGTGCACTCGATCTGCCGGACTCCCGCGCGAACGGCTGCCAGCGAATTGGCGACCGCCATGCCCAGGTCGTCGTGACAATGCGCGCTGAGCGTAACGCCGTCAGGATCGCCGAGGTACTCACGCACCCTGGTGAACATCGCGCCGTATTCTTCCGGCACCGCGTATCCCACCGTATCCGGCAGGTTCAGCACTGTCGCGCCGGCATCCACCGCGGCACGGCACACCTGGCAAAGAAACTCGATGTCCGTTCGTCCGGCATCTTCGGCGGAGAATTCGACTTCGCCGACTTGCTGGCGGCCATGGCGAACCATCGAAGTGATGGCTTCAAGCGCCTGTTCGCGGGTCATATTGAGTTTTACGCGAAGATGTAGATCGGACGTAGCCAGGAAAACGTGCAGCCGGGAGGAGGCCGCCGGCTTCAAGGCTTCCACGGCCGCATCCACATCCTGTTTTTTGGCGCGAGCGAGCGCCGCAATCGGAACGGTGCGGACTTCTTGCGCGACTTTCTTGACCGCTTCGAGGTCTCCGCGCGACGCAATCGGAAAGCCCGCTTCGATCACATCTACATTCAGGGCCGCCAGCTGGCGTGCCAGGCGGATCTTCTCCTCCGTGTTCATCGAGAAGCCCGGCGACTGTTCACCGTCACGGAGCGTAGTGTCAAAGATGCGTGCGACGTCCATAGGGTCTCCTAGCCTGTAGTTACGCACGGAAGAGGCCTGTAGTCCAATTTATCTTTATTCTGCTTTTGATAATACTGCCTTATACTGTCCGTGAAGAGGAGCCAGTGGACCTGGGCGAATTACAAGTATTTCTGATGGTCGCGAAGGAGGGCAGCTTCTCGCGGGCGGCGGAGCGTCTCTATCGCACGCAACCGGCCATCAGTCTGGCCATTCGCAAGCTGGAGGACGGGCTGGGTCAGCCGCTCTTCGTCCGCGGGTCGAGGCCGGTTCGCCTCACCGATGCGGGAACCCTGCTCAAGGACTACGCCGAGCGGCTGATCAATCTGCGCGATGAAGTGAAGAAGGGTCTCAGCGAGCTGGAAGGGTTGAAGCGCGGTGAACTCTCGCTCGGCGTGAATGAGAGTTCGATCCACGCACTGCTTCCAGCTCTGGCGAAATTTCGCGAGTTGCATCCTGGAGTGCAGGTGCGGGTGCACCGCATGTTTTCCCGGGATATCCCACATGAGGTGTTGAACTACCGGCTGGATCTCGGTGCGGTTTCTTTTGAGCCGCGCGACCCGCAGTTGCTGGCCACGGAAATACTGAAGGATGAGCTGACGCTGGTCGTGCCTCTAAAGCACAACCTGGCGAAGAAGGGCGAAGTGGATGTCGCGGAACTCGGCGATGAAAATTTTATCGCACACATCGTGGAATCGCCGTTCCGGCGGCGGGTGATCGAACTCTTTGCGCGAAACCGCACGGCGCTGAACATGCCGATCGAAATGCCGACGATTGAAAGCATCAAGCGCTTCGTGCAAATGGGCATGGGCGTGGCGATCGTGCCGCGCATGTGCGTGCAATGGGAAATTGAGCGCGGCTGGATGAAGGAAGTGAAAGTGCGGCAATTGAACATGCCACGCCATCTCTATCTTGTTTCACGGCGCGGCGCGCGCCTGCCGCATGCCGCAGCGGAATTAGTGCGTATCCTTCGCGAAGTATAAAGGCGCCAGGGGTTCGTTCGTCCCAGCACTTTCACTCGCACATCGCTAACGGGCGCCATCGGATTTTCCCTGAAGACACATGATTGTCGCCAGCATCGTTGCGCAATGCACTTCCGCGCTGCCTTTCAGTACGTGAACATCCGCGACGCAAATTTTTAATGTTTTGCCGGAACGCAACACCTTGGCTCGCGCGATGAGTTCCTCTCCTTCGGCGGGCGCAAGCATATTCATCTTGTATTCCACGGTGAGCACCGAGGAATCCGCCGGCATCAACGTGTACGCAGCATAGCCACAGGCGCTGTCTGCAATAGTTCCAGAAACCCCGGCATGAAAATAGCCATGCTGCTGAGTCAGTTCGGCGCGGAACGGCGCGCGAATCTCCGCGTGGCCCGGGCCCAGCACCGCAAGCCTGGCTCCCAGGTGTTTCATCATTCCCTGGCGCGAGAAGCTGTCGCGGATACGGCTCTCGTATTCGGCGTCGGAAGCAGTGAATCGAGAATGTTCTTTCATGAATCGGAGTATAGCAGCGCGCCAGACAAACCGGCGCAACGCACACTCGTGGCGTGCTGGTTGCGCTGACGTGCCAGGTGCTCCCCGGACAAAGAACCCAGGCGGGCAATAGATCAGCCGGGGGCGAATGGGTGGAGACATTCTCCGAAACCTAAGAACACAACAGTAATCTATATATAATAGTATCTGAATATATAATTTGTATTGACCCTTCCATAAGACGACGGTACTGTGAAGCGGCAGTTGTTTCCCTCTCAGAAATAAGATAGAGCCGCGCGAAAACCGGCTAAGGAAGACCTATGGACACGCAAACGGAAGAATTTTCCGTTTCGCTCTCGATTTTTCCGGACGAAATTCAGCTTGGTTTGAGAGTTATGAAGTTCCTTTTTGTGCTGAGCATGCTGCTGGGAGCCGTTTCTACGGCCCAGGCGCAGGCCCCTCCCCAGCAATATGTCTATGGTTCTCAGCCGACAACTCCGACTTCTTCTGTCATATCGGGATTCAGCAAGGCCAACCAAACGGGCGCCCTAAGCACGGTCCCTGGGTCACCCCTTGACGAGCGATTTGAAGGCGGCCTCGTCGCTATCGACGGCCGAGGTAAGTTTGTCTTCGTCCTCAATCCCATCCGTAACGATATTTCTATGTTTCAAATCGAACAGAGCTCGGGCGCCTTGAGTGAGGTCCCCGCGTCTCCCTTCGCCGTCGCCCCAACGCTAAATCCCAGCCACGCGCCCACCATGCCTATTTCCATCACCACGGAAAAATCAGGAGGATTTGTCTTCGTCGGTTACTACGATGGCGACATTGTGGGATCTAGTTCTGTTGTTTCCCTGGCCATTGACACCTCCGGTTCCAGTCCCATCCTCGTCACAAAACAGAGCACTGTACTTTCCGGTGGCGGCGCACCTATTCAATTGCTGACCTATCCCAAGAGTCTTCGCTTGTACGTCGGCATGAGTCAGGGTCAAAACGGCCTAGAAGTGGGAGGAGCAGAGGTATATTCCATCGATCCTTTGACGGGCACATTGAGTTTCGCAGGGATGGCCGATATTTCCGCTGGGCTCGGACGTTCCAACGCCATGGACCCTCAGGGGCGGTTTTTCTTTGCTGGATGGGGTCGAAATATTGGTTTCATCGACAGCTGCATGATCTCCCCGGTGGATGGCACTGCGAAGCTCCCTTCGTCCACTGTGAATCTGGGTCTCAATCCCGGTAATTTACCCGCTGCTATGTTCGTCGATAACTCCGGCAGTTTTCTCTACGTTGCGCAAAATACCGGCGATAATGTGGTCGCTTACTCGATTGACCAAGTCACAGGCGCCTTGACGCAAGTTCAGGGGCCTTTGAGAAACGTTTTCCTTTCCCTGGGCACCTCCGTCGCAGATCCCCTGGGCCCGTACCTTTACACTCTCTCTCCCTTCAGCGGCGTCGGCATTCACGTTTATCAAGTCGACCAGCAGTCCGGGAATCTCACGGAGATTTCGGGATCTCCCTTCAACGGCGGGATGACCGGAATCGGAGGTGCATCGGGAATCGCCATCTCGAGCAATCCAGTTCAGGCTCTCAGCGGTCCTGCGGCGACCATCTTTCCCTCCACGGCAAATTTCGGCGGCGTTACGGTTGGCGCCACCGGCCCAACCCAGGTGTTTTCGATCGTCAATAACGGTGACCAAACCCTTGCCATCAATTTCATATCCATCACCGGGACGAATGCTTCCAGTTTTTCTCAAACAAATACCTGCACGGCAACGCTCGCTCCAAACGCGAACTGCTCTGTCAGCATCGACTTTTCGCCCACCAGCGTTGGCCCGTTGTTGGCCACGCTCCAAGTTGCAGATAACGCCCCTGGCAGCCCGCAAACTCTTCTCCTGAACGGCGCAGGCGTCGCCGCCGTTCCTGCCGTCACCCTTTCTCCAACTGCGCCCTCCTTCCCGACCATCACGCAGGGAACAACCGGCGCCCCGCAAACATTGACCATCATTAACTCGGGGAATGCGCCTCTCCACATTTCCTCGGCGGCTGTCGGCGGCCCTAACCCTTCGGACTTCAGTTTCACCAACGATTGCACGACTGCTGTTGCTCCTGCCGCGAACTGCACGATTCTTGTTGTATTCAATCCGATTGGCCCGGGCCCGCGGACGGCAACCTTAACCATCGCGGATGATGCGCAAGGCTCTCCACAAAATATTTCGCTCAGCGCCATCGCCAATCCGGCATTCTCTGCGGGGGCCGCTCCGGGAGGCTCGACAACCGCGTCCGTCACAGCTGGCCAGGTGGCGCAATATCAGATGCAATTAACGCCCGGACCGGGTTATAGCGGAAGCATTTCGTTCGCATGCAGCGGCGCGCCTCTCGGCGCGACGTGTCATGTGCCTTCGAGCGTGTCCGTCGCCAATGGCGCGCCCTCTCCGTTTACGGTCACGGTAGCGACGAGCGGCAGTGCAAGTTTGCCACCCCCGATCCCCGTGCAGTTCAAACCCTTTGGGGGATTACGCTTGATACCGCTAGTGACTCTCGCAATGGGATGCTTGCTGATCATGGGGTATCGCCGAGCGTTCGAAGACACGGCTCACGCAAGGCGGATGGCCTTGAGCGGCGCTTTGGTTGCGGTACTTTCCTATGCAGGTTTGAGTGTGGGAGGGTGTGGTGGAGGCAGCACCGCCACCATTGCGCCGCCACCCATTATCACTCCAGCGGGAACTTCGACGATTGTCATTACGCCAGCGGCGATGTCTTCCACGGGGCAACCGTTGCAATTGCAGCCCATTCAACTCACGCTGACAGTGAAATAACACCAGGTTCAAAGCCTGCTGCAGAAGCTCACGCACAAAAGACTTTTCGATTACTAAGACTTATTAGCAGGCTTATTTGGCGAACGAAATGCGATAAATCACGCCTGCTCCGTCATCTGAGACGAGGAGCGAACCGTCCGGCGCGACGGCCACGCCCACCGGCCGCCCATTGACATCGTGCCCGCCCGGATCGGGCACCAGGCCCGTCATAAACGGCACAGGATCGGCCGAGGGCTTTCCATTCTTGAAGGCCACAAACGCAATCTGGTATCCCGAGCGCTTCGCGCGGTTCCAGGAGCCATGTTCCGCCACAAACGCGCCGCCTCGATAGCTTTCGGGAAATTGCTTCCCGGTGTAGAAAGCGAACTGCAGGGGAGCCACGTGCGCGCCGAGCAGCACATCCGGAATAGTGGCGCGCGCGACCAGGTCCGGGCGCTGCGGCTTGACGCGTTGGTCCACGTTGTCGCCGATATAGCTGTACGGCCAGCCGTAGAAGCCGCCGTCTTTCAAGGAAGTGAAATAATCCGGAGGCAGATCGTCGCCCAGCTCGTCGCGTTCATTCACAGAGGTCCAGACTTCTCCGGTAACCGGCTCGAGCGCCAAGCCGACGGGATTCCTCAGGCCTGTGGCATACAGCCGGGCATTTTTGCCGTCTGGATCGCAGATGGTGACCGCCGCGCGGCGAGGATCTTCTCCCGTGTCGATGTTCGAGTTCGAGCCTACGCCGATAAAAAGATGCTTGCCGTCCGCGGAAAACGCCAGGGATCGCGTATCGTGTCCTCCCGATGGCAAATACAGGAGGTGCTCCTTTTCGCCAAGGCGCTTCGAAGTTTTCGGATCATAGCGAAAGCGCAGCAGCTCATTCATGTTCCCGATGTAAACGTAGTTCTCGTGGAAGGCGATGCCAAATGGCCTCTTCATTCCGTCCACGAAGACTTCGCGCTCTTGCGCTCCACCGGTATGTTGCGGATCGCGCAGCACGACGATACCGCCAGCCCCGGTGTCGGCGAGGAAAATATCGCCATTCGGAGCTACCGTAAGCCACCGCGGCCCCTTGAAATCCTTCGCAAAAACATTGACCCGAAAGCCCTGCGGCACCGTGGGGAGAAACCCCGCGGGGGGCCTCACATTGTGCGGCCCGTTACCGGCGGATTCGGTGGCATTGGGCGGTGGCAGTTTCGGCTTCTGCCCGTGGGTCACTTGCCCTGGCAGTAGGAGTGGGACCCAAAGAGCGATGGTTAAAGCAAGGATGCTTCGTGCGCGCATGAATTTAGCCCCTCAAAGTGAATAGTAAACGCCTCGGCTTCTATGATGCGTCAGTTAGACGCTCAGTTCCAACAACGGATGGTTCCAGGCAAAGGCTCGGGGACAAGGAACGAAGCCAGGCTGCGTGTGAAATCTAACTTAATCCGGCAGGGGCAGTTCCGCATCCAATTTTCCGCAGACAGCGTAAACTAGGATGGATCGTTTCGGGAGCCATGAAGAGTCCGTTTATAGGTCGCAATATCGCAATCGCGCTGATTGTTGGCATTGTGGGATGGAATGCCGTGCGTGCCCTGGGCTCCAGATCACCGGAATCTCCGAAGCTCCCTTTCCCAGCGCCGGCGAGCGATGCGCGGCCGGCTTCCGCCAAAGGCCAGCAGATGGCTGTTCTTGCTGGAGGATGTTTTTGGGGCATCCAGGCCGTCTTCGAACACCTTAAAGGAGTATCTACGGTGACGTCTGGCTACGCCGGTGGCAATGTCAAATCGCCTTCCTATGAAAGTGTGAGCATGGGTGTAACCGGCCACGCTGAATCTGTGAGCATCATTTACGACCCGTCACAAATCACCTACGGTCAGATCTTGATGGTCTATTTTTCCGTGGCTCACGACCCGACGCAATGGAACCGTCAAGGCCCGGACACCGGTTCTCAGTACCGCTCCTTAATTTTGTTTACGAGCGAGGAACAAAAAAGGATCGCGCAAGCTTACATTGCGCAGCTCGATGCCGCGAAAGTCTACTCCCGGACGATTGTCACGAAGGTCGAGCCCTTGCAAGCCTTTTACCCGGCGGAAAGCTATCACCAGGACTACCTCAAGAATAACCTCACCAATCCCTACATCGTGTACAACGATCTGCCCAAACTGGAGAACCTGAAGAAAGTTTTTCCAAATCTTTACCGGCCGTAAGCAGGGAAAATTCCGCCAACAGATTTCTTGGTCCCAGCGGGCTCGCCGAACCTGTTGACACGCGCCGGGCGGAGGAGTATTTAGACTTCTACGCGCATTGTACTGCCGGTTTTCCTCCCGTTTCCAATGCGCGCACGTCCAAGAGAATTAGGAGGCCATCATGCCGAATCTTGTCCGAGCTATCCCCGAGGGGTATCACACGATTACGCCAGGACTGACTTGCAAGAATGCGACCCAGGCGATCGACTTTTACAAATCCGTTTTCGGTGCAAAGGAAATCATGCGTATGCCGGGACCGGGAGGCATGATCATGCACGCTGAAATTCAAATCGGCGATTCCCGGATGATGCTCGCCGACGAAATCCCCGGGATGACCAAAGCGCCATCGCCAGGCGCCATGAATCCTGTTTCCATGTTCCTGTACACGGAAAACGTGGATGCGATGTTCAATCGTGCCGTCAGCGCCGGTGCAAAGGTTGACATGCCGCTGATGGACCAATTCTGGGGCGACCGCTACGGCAAAGTCACCGACCCCTTCGGCCACCACTGGGGCCTGGCGCAGCACGTGGAAGACGTCGCGCCCGACGAGATGCAGCGCCGCTCCGAGGAATGGACGGCGAAGATGGCAAAAGCAGCAGGCCAGAGCTGAGATAATTTACCGGGGGTTGCGCAACAGTTCTAAGATTGAACGGACTCTCGGCAGGACGCCGCACGCTTGTATTCTTTCATTGGGATGCCCCCATCTCATTCGCATTCAGCAGCGCATTCAAATCCGCCACGAGGGCTGTGGTGATTTTCTGGATGTCGTCGTCCGCCGGGTTCTTATCCATCTCGAAGCGAGCCACGGGAGAGAAGGATGTCACGGTGATGACCGGGCCACGTCTGCCATCGCTGCTCGCCGGATTGGCGAGTTCATAGAGGGGCTGTTCGGGACGCGCCAGATTGTCGACGCCGACATAGAGCAACATCCTCGGTGATGTTGAACCTCCTCCGACGACCAGGCGCCGGATGCGGTTCTGTTCGTCGGGCTCCGCAAAGACGCCCCGGATGCGCAAGCCGGTTTGCGGTGGTGCCTCCCCAGCTCGCTGGCGATGAACGGTATAGCCGGCTTTCTCCAAAGCCTTCACAAGGCCTTCGGACATGGCATTCACGAGGGCATTCGCCCTGACGGCGGGGCTATCTTCGGCCCCGGAGTCCGCTGGCGGTGCGATTGCGGGCGAGCTCGAGGGCTTACTGGTTGGGCCGGTTGTCGGCGAACTCGTAGGAGCGCGCGGCGCACTAGACGGGGCACCACCAGGCTCGCCTGACGCAGGGTTCGACGCGCTCGCCGATGGGGAGTTCTTGTCCGTGCCGCGGCGGACGACTTCCAGTTCAAAATCTTTTACATACACAACCTTGGAATTACCGGGATCTGCGTTCGTGCCCTGCGTCACGCGCAGCGCCACAGAAGTCTCTGCTGCACTCCCGCTCGGAACAGGAATGGCGATGGAAGCAAACAAGAGGAACAGCGGAA
>WNFS01005641.1_pt1 | contig 13855 bp, 13 predicted proteins | sample 5400141 | NCBI WGS metagenome assembly WNFS01 (sample SAMN13153358, study PRJNA577476) | soil metagenome | isolation source: 60 cm saprolite under Madrone tree | place: USA:California | collected 2016-06-14
TTTTCCCCAACGCGGAGTCATGCCCGCGGTGAAGAGTAACGACGACACCAGTTGCGTCTTGCCGGTGCCGCCGTGGCCGACAATGCCAACGTTGCGAATGTCCCTGGTGAGATAGCTCTTCATACAAACCTCCTGGTTTCGGTGACTCCGACAAGGCCGGGGTCAACTGGCGAGGTCCGTCCTGAAGGCTTCAGACGCGGGCCTGCGCCTGCTCATTTGGCTGAGGAAGGAGAGCGCGGCCCGTTCTCTGGGTCCCGCGAAGCGAGGCGAAGGAGAAACGAAGAATCCCCTGGTCCGCTCTCCTGACGAAGCGGATGCTAGCACAGAGGGTTTGTTCAGGACAATGCGCGGAGGTTTCGGCGGGCGAAGAGGGAAATACGACGGCGACGATAGGCTGCTAGGGAAATTTTCCCGGCGAAGGGTGAACGATCGCGCGCAAGAGCTTACTTCAGGAAATTGGTTCGAGAGTGGCCTTGAGAGACACTTTGCTGGACTTGAGAACTTCGAGAGTGCGGCGCCAGTCGGCGTGGCCGGGCAATTTCAAAAGGACCGCGTGGCTGCCGGGGGAAAGCTTCAGAGTGGCGGGAGCGTTGCCGAGGAATTTGTCATCGATGAAGATTTCGGCGCCCTCGGGATCCGAGGAAACAGCGACTGTGCCGACGCCATCGGGGGCGGACGATGAAGAGATCTTCGATGACTCGGAGAATTCAGCGCCCTCGCTTGCGAGGAGCTGGCCTGCGTTCTGAGCGGCTGGTTGACTAGCGGGGGCGGAGAGTTTCTCGGTGAGCGGCACGGCGTTGGGATAGAAGCGATGGAGAACTTCGAGAAGATCCGTGGCGCTGAGGGCGAAGCCGATGCCAGGGACATTTTTCTTGATGAGTTTTTGCGTGTTGATGCCGATGACTTCGCCGCGGGAGTTGAGGAGCGGGCCGCCGCTGTTGCCGGGATTGATGGGAGTGTCGGTCTGAATCCAGGTGCCGGGACCGGCGTTGGGAAAAGTTCCGACGGCGCTGACGATGCCTTTCGTGACGCTGAAGAGCATGGCATCGCCTGGATTGCCGATGGCCAGAACGTTTTCGCCCTGGCGAACGCTGGAGGGGTCGGTAAGGGTGAGATGAGGAAAGTCACTTTTGCCGGCGGGGCGTTCGACTTTGGCGAGAGCGATGTCGAGATCGGGATCGATGTGAACGACTCTGGCTTCGAGTTGCTGGCCATTGGAGAGAATCGTGAGCAGGGTTTCTTCGCCGCGGGCGAGGTGGGCGTTGGTGACGATGACGCCGGTACCGGTGACGAAGAAGCCTGAGCCGGAACTCTCGAGTCCTTTCAGATAGACGACGGCAGGTTTGGCTTGGCGGACAAGCTCTTCGAGCGAAAGCTCGGGCTGAAGACCGACGCCGGCGTCGGAAACTTTGGCGATGATTGCTCCGGTAAAGGTTTCGGAGATGGGCAGCAGGTCAACGCTGAAATGATCGGACTTGAAAAGCCAGTATTCGCCGCGGTTGCGGTCGTTCAGAGAAATCCAATTCATGGGGCCTTCCGTGAGCTTGAGTTCCCTGGTGGCGTAGCCGCTGAGACTGATGCGCGCGACCACGGGATGCTCGAGGCGCGAGCCCATGGACGTTCTTGTTTTGCGGAAGTAGCCGCCCGGGAAGTCCTTTTCGAAGGGCGTGGAGCCAACGGCGACGCCATCGAGTTCAACGGTGGCGCCGGACGGGTTGCTGGTGATTTGGAGTTTGTCGGCAAAGATCGGCGCTGGGCAGGAGAGTAGCAACAAGGCAGCGAAGAGAGTGAGTTCCGAGCCGGAAGCCATGCGAGGAGCTCGCCGGGAGGATAAAACCGATAGTAATTTACCATAAAGTTAAATAATGTCGTAGAGAAAATGCGAATCGCTGATCTGCGGATTGCTGTCAGGGCTTCTTTTTGTAACCGTCGCAGGAGAGAACGGGGAGGCGGGGATACTTGGGGAAGCGGGGATCGCTAAGGGAGAGATTGCACAGGATGAAGACAGAGCCGTGGGCGGATTCGATGCGGCGAGAATGAAGGCAATCGGCACAGAGGCCAGCAGCTTGGGCGTCATGCGTCTGTTGCCGTGCATCAGACATGAAAGTAAGGATAGCGCAGTGCGTGGGGGCGGCGATTGTTAGAATGAAATGCAGCTCGGACATGTCTTAGAAGAATTTGCGGATGCACTCCAAACCACTCCGCAGAACCAGCAAAAAAGTCAAAACACGGATGACTAGCGGTCAACTTGCCAGGAAGGGAAAGGCATCGCTCCGCGCGCGAGAGCTAGTTCGAGGGTGGAGGATTGGCTGGTGCCGGGGGTGCGGTTGGCGCTGGGTCGGCAGGGGCGTCCGGTAGAGAGGGTTTGGTGAAGCGAGAATCATCGATCTGCGGATCGATTTCAAATTTTTCGGCGGTGAGAGTCTGCTTGATTTCGGTGCCCGGACTCCCCTGGTCGATCCGGAATGGATATTTCAGGCCCTGCACCTCGTGGAAGTCGGAGAAGAAGGACTCCCAGGGAAGTTCCTGGTCTCCCGTCTTGCGGGTGCCTTCCCACTTCAAAAGCAAAAAAGAGGAGGCATCAAAAAAGTAAAAGCGGATGTCCCCATTCTTGTTCGTGACTTTCAGGCGATAGACGGGCTTGTCGTCCAGGTTTTCTTTGCCGGCTAGTTCGATCTGGTTGCCCTTGGCCTTGTAATCCACCAGCGGGCCGTCAAAGTCGGATTCATCGGAGATATCTTTGAAGTCTTCGGAAGATAGCAGCTGAACGTCTTTGGTTTCCGCGAGAGGATTGATCATCCAGCCAGAAGACTTGCCATCGTAAACACGGATAATTTTTTGCCCATCGATGGAGATCTCGAGGTGCATCTTCAGGGGACGCTTGAGCTCAAGCACAAAGGTGCCTTCCACATCTCGCGAGAAGCTGATTCGGCCGGTTACGCGCTCGGTCTGGATGGCTTTGAGCCTGTCGACTCCCCCGCGAGCGTCGAGCGCTTTCTTGACGATTTCGTCGGCGGTCTGAGCCGCCGCGGCCAGCGGCAAGAACAAGAGTAGAGTGACGGAGAGGATTCTGGTTTTCATTTGTGTCTCGCTGGCGGCGTGTCAAAGGCTGGGGGCGGCGCCAGATTCATCCTTGGAGTAGAAGCGTTTTGGGCCAAATGCGTTGCCAGACGGAGCGGGCGCATCAAGTATATGTGTGTTGTAAAGTTAGCGAAACAATTTTCCATTAGGCTCCGTTGAATGTAGATTTAGAGCGGCAATGAGGAATGGTGAAAAGAATCATCTTCGAGGATCGGAGAAGCAGTCATATGAAATCGCGAATCATGACGGGTGGTTTTCTTATGATTTGTTTGGGTTTTTGCGGGCGCGCCTGGTGCCAGCAAGAGCCGGCCGGAGAGGGGCGGCCCATCACGCCAGCCGGTACGCTGGTGATCGATGCGACGACGCATCTGCCGGCTGTCGGGGCCATGCCTATGACGATGCTTCGCAGCCCCGACGCCCTCGGACACGGCGGCAAGGGCCGATATCTCCTGGTGGTTAACAGCGGGTTCGGTGTCCAGTTCAGCGAGGAGACGAATAGAGCCCAGCAATCGATTGCGGTGATCGACCTGAATGCGGCTCCCGAGCCGTTGGTGATTCAAAATGTCTACTTTCCTACGCCGCAAAGCGCGAATGTCGGCCTGGCTTTTTCACTGGCCGCGGGCGCCGATGGAAACTTTGAAATGTACGTTTCCGGCGGATTCGAGAATAAAGTGTGGGCCTTTCGTTTTGATCCGAAGGCAGCGGCACCGGTGCAGCCGGGATCGCCCGGGCCGGATACGAAAGTAGAAGCAGCCTCTTTCGAACTGAGCGAAGCAAATGAAGTTTCGCGAGCGGATTACAACAACGGAAAGGCGGCACTGTACCCGACCGGGCTGGCGGTAACGGCGGATGGCGCCACGCTGGTGACGGCGAACAACCTGGGAGACAGCGTGACGATTGTGCGCGAGCTCAACGGGGCACGGCGGATGGAGAGAGTGGATTTGCACCATCCTGGAAAGCTGAGCGAAAACATTTACCCGTACGGCGTCGTGGTGCTGGGAAGCGGCAAGAACGCACGGGCGTACGTGTCGTGTTGGAATGATGCCTCGGTGGCGGTGATTTCGCTGAGTGGCAAGAACGTCGTTCGAAAGTACATCACCGTTGACCGGCACCCTACGGCAATGATGCCGAATGCCGAGGGGACGCGCCTTTTTGTCGCCAATTCGAATGCGGACAGCGTCTCGGTGATTGACACCGCGACCGACCAGGAGGTCGAGCGAATTGACGTGCGTCTGGCGGAAGACGCCTTGCCCGGAGCGAGTCCCGAAGGGCTGGCGCTCAGCGACGACGATCAGACTTTGTACGTCGCGAATGCCCACAGCAACGCCGTCGCGGTCGTGCTGCTCTCCGACAAAGTGCGCGGCAGGAAAAAAGCGGACAAAATGGTCAGCGTCGCAAGATCGAAAGTCCTGGGTTTTATTCCGACGGGCCAGTATCCCTCAGCAGTCGCTTTCGCGGACGGCAAACTCTTCATCGGAAATGGCAAAGGTACGGGATTCGAACCATCCTCGATGCGCGTGAATAATAGCGGCCGCACCCCGAATCCGCCCAACGCCGCGTTTCCTCCAAATAAAGAAAAGAACAGGCAGGGCGGGCAATACAGCGGGTCGATTGTTTCGGGAAACATCAGCATGGTTCCGCTGCCGGACGGCCCGGCGCTGGCGCACTACACACAGCAGACCATGCAGAACGACGGGCTTATCGATTTTGCGCCGCCCAAACTTTTTGCGGGAAAGATCCCCATCAAACACGTCATCTACGTCATCAAGGAAAATCGCACCTACGATCAGGTCTTTGGCGATGTGAAAACATCCGGCGACGGGCACTCCGCCGATGGCGAGCCAGGCCTTGCAATTTTCGGTGTCGGCGTCACAGCGCAACGCCCTGACGGCACGCGCCAAGTGGTTACGCCCAATCATCACGCGCTCGCGCAGCGCTTCGGTTTGTTTGACCGCTTTTTCGTCAATTCCGAAGCGAGCCCCGACGGCCACAATTGGGCGACCGCTGCTTTCTCGACCGATTACGTGGACAAAGCGTTTCGCTGGAACTATTCCGACCGGGGACGCACGTACGATTTTGAAGGCTATAACCGGCTGCCGGATTACGAACCGCCTGGCGACTTGCAAATCGACAAGTTCAATGGTGATGTGCTGGCAGCTTTGACGGACCTGCTCGAAAAACATCTTCCTTATCACGAGGGGTTCACCGACCTCGGCGAACCGAAGACCCTCTACCTTTGGGACGCTGCGGCGCGCGCCGGTTTGACCTTCCGCAATTACGGTGAATTCGTAACCGTAATCTCGGCAAAAGATGTGGAAGCTGCTGGGCAAAAACGCAAGAAGAGCTATCCCGACGTTTCAAACGCCGTGCGCGCCATACCCAATAAAGACTCGCTGCAGAAGCATCACAGCCCCAGCTTTCGAAGCTTTGATGTCACCGCGCCGGACATCATGACAGTGGATTGCTACAAAGCTTCCCTGAATCCGTCAGCTTCTTCCGGTGCGGCTGTGACTCAGAACAACGCTGATCCGAATTGCCGAGGCAATTCGCGTTTCGGCGAATGGCTCGCCGAGTTTCAGGGATTCGTCAAGGACCGCGAAGCGGGCCGCGCAGACCAGATGCCCGCGCTTAGTATCGTGCGATTTCCCAACGACCATACGACGGGAATAAAAAATGGATTTCCGACGCCGCAATTCATGGTTGCCGACAACGATTACGCGGTGGGGCGGCTGGTGGAGACGATTTCTTCAAGCGTGTATTGGAAAGATACGGCGATTTTTATCGTGGAAGATGATGCGCAGGCCGGACCGGACCACGTCGATTCGCACCGTTCGGTCGGCCTCGCGATCAGCGCGTACAACAAGCCAGGAGCACTGATCCACAAATTTCACAGTACGGTCAGCATGATTCGCACGATCGAGATGCTGCTGGGAATTGCGCCGATGAACCAACTCGATGCTTCGGCCGTGCCGATGGATATTTTTCAGGAGACGCCGGACTTGACGCCATACAAAGCTGTTTTGGCGACAATCGCCGCCGGCAACCTGCTAACGCTAAAGCCGAAGGACAAGGCCACCGCCGAGTGGATGAAGAAATCGAACCGGCAGAACTTCGCGCATGCTGACATGGCGGACCCGAAAGTCTTGAACGCGGTGATCTGGTTCGCATGCACGGGAAGCGGATCGAATCTGCCGCAAACTGCGCAGCTACCTGCGTATCAAGCAATGACGCTCGGAATCGCGAAACCGGATGACGACGAAAACGCCTCCAAAAAAGACGACGACGATTGACCGGTTATTTCTGCGGCTTGGCCCAGACGATGTCGTACTTGCGGTCGAACGTGACGAACATCAGACAAGTATCCTTTGATTTGCAGGTGAACCAGTGCATGGCTTTGCTGGGCATCGTGGCAAAGCCTCCGGGGCCAAGTGTTTGTTCGGGCATGCCGCCCATCCCGGTGAGCACGTCGCCCCGGACCACCATCAATTGTTCTTCCGCGGTGTGATAGTGCGCGGGAACCACGCACCCGGAAGGAGCTTCGAGAAGGAAAGTGGATGCGCCATTGTCTGGGTCCCCATTCTCGCGGGCAACTCTGAGACACGCTGGTTCGCCGTCGAAAACGAGATTGGCACTCGCGAGCGGCGTGACTATACCGTGCGGAGAAGTCTTTCCTTGTCCCTGTCCCCGCGAAGCTGCGCCCACGGCCACGAGCAGGATCACCAACGGCGCGAGGCCGAGAACTATTCGTGTCGTTCTTCCAGAAACGCCATTGATTCTTTTCATGGTTTCCTCAGTGGAAAAGCAGCGAAGTAAATTCCGTCAGGTTGCGGCGCCAGACCATCCAGGTGTGCGCGCCGGGCGTCTCGATGTCCACGTGCTTGATATTCTTCGATGTTAGCCAGGCGCGGACCTTGCGATTGATATCGATCAAACGGTCGTCCGTACCGCACGCGATCCAAAGCAAGTGCAGTTGCTCGCCGGATTTTGCGTTGAGCGCAGGAAATTCCTTGTCAAAATCTTCGGAAATACCTCCGGAGCTGAAAGCGCCGACCCAGGCAAACTTGTCCAGCGTATTCAGACCCGTCAGCAAGGATTCCGAGCCACCCATGGAGAGACCGGCGACGGCGCGGGAGTTGCGGTCTTTACTAACGGAATATTCCGCTTCGATGCGTGGGATCACTTCCGTGAGCAAAGCCTCGCGGAATTTATCGAAGTTGCGATACGTGATCGCGCGATCGCGCCACACTCCGGAGTTGGGAAGAAGAACCTCCGGCGCGCCGTAGCCGAGCGGCATGGCGATAATCATGGGCTTGGCTTTGCCCTGGGCAATCAGATTGTCCAGGATCACGTTGGCGCGGCCCACCGCAGACCAAGCGCTCGCGTCATCGCTGAATCCGTGCAACAGATAGAGGACGGGATACGTTTTCTTCGCGCGTGGGTTGTAACCGGGCGGAGTGTAAACGAAGTAGTCGCGATCGTCACCTACAACTCCGGACTTGTAAAAATGATGATGAATCTCGCCATGGGGCACAGCGCCGATCTCCCAGGAAAGCGAAGCCGGCCCGGGAACGTGTACCTCGCTCGCTCGATAAAGGAAGTTGGGCTTGATGGCGTGATTGGAAGGATCGAACATCCCCACGCCATCGGCGATGATCGAGTATCCATAATAATCTGGAGCGAGCGGATCGGTGGTCACGCTCCAGACACCCTGATCGTCTTTCTGCATAGGGAAAGGATTGGGATTGCCTTCGAGCGAAACGGCGACTTCCTTGTCGTTGGGCGCGCGGAAGCGGAAAGTGACGCGCTTATCGGAATGCACCTCGGGAGAGATCAGCGGGGGCGGTGGCGTCTGCGCTCGGCCGGCCATGGCGGTGAGCAAGAATGCGAGCAAGCGGAAGAATGTGCGTTTCATGATCCCTCGCTTCGCTGCAGCTCTCATCAAAGATCCGTTCCTGAGCGCTGCGCCGAGGAATGATACAACAAGCCGCACTCGATCGCGCGGCAGTGGGCAGTGATCGGTGGACAGTTGACAGGGGGGAGTGGAGTGGGCAACGGAAATAGTTGGCAGACGTCAGTGCTCAGTGAAGAGAATGAATGGGGACAACACAAGAGAAGAACAAGATGGCAAGGTGAACTCGCCGCTACAAGGAAGAAAAGGCGGACTAGACGGCGGTGACGAAGGTGCCGTCGGGGGCGACGTAGCCGCAGGCCATGCGGGGGGTGTTGAAGGCGAAGCCGGGATTGCCGTGGCGGTCGAGGAGGATTAGGCCGCCGGTGGCGTGGGTGCGTTTGGCGAAAAGATGGACGGCTTCGCGCGCGGCGAGATCGGCGGTGGAGGTATCGCCGGAAGGGGCTACCGGTGAGTCCACACAAATGGCCCGCTGGCGAAGAAGATCGACGGCGGTTTTGGCCAAGACGACCTTCATGATGGCTTCGCCGTAGCCCGTGCAGGAGACACCACCTGCTTCGGAGTCCGCATAGCAGCCGCAGCCGATGAGAGGGGAATCGCCGACGCGGCCGGGAAGTTTGCAACAGGTGCCGCCGGTGGAAGTGGCGGCGAAAAGATGGCCGTCGCGATCGATGGCGACGGCGCCGACGGTTCCTTGTTCGTGGCCGCGGTGATGCTCGGCGGCGTGGGTGTCTTCCTTGCACTTCTGCCAGGCTTTCCACTCGGCTTCGCTGACCAATTCTTCCGGCTTACAGAGCTGGATTCCCTGAGCTTTGGCGAAGCGCTCCGCGCCTTCAGCGACGAGCATCATGTGCGGACAATGCTCGAGAATCTTGCGGGCGAGCTGAACGGGATTCTTGATGCGTTGCAAAGTGGCGGCGGCGCCGGCGCGAAGCGTTGCGCCGTTCATGACGATGGCGTCGCATTCGACGCGGCCGTCAAAATTGAGGTGCGAGCCGTAACCGGCGTCGAAAACGGGGTCGTCTTCGAGGACGATGATGGCGGCTTCGAGGGCGTCCAGAGCGGAGCCGCCGCGGTGCAGGATGGACCAACCCGCAGCGAGGGCGGTATGGCAACCGGATTTGCAAGCTTCCACGGCTTCGTCAGGAATGTCCCACGCGCCGCCATGAACAATGAGAGCTGGTTTCATCGAAATTAGGATGGCAAAGGGATGGCGGTTTGTCTAGGAGAGGCGAAGAGAGGCTCAAGAAAAGAGAAGCGACTCAACACAGAAATCATTAATGATGAACACGACCAGCACTGAGCGAACGAAGAACGGCCCGCCTCGGAAGGCGGGCCCCACGGGGAATGCGGACTAGATAAAAAAATCGAGAATAAAAAGAAGGAAACCGATGAGAAGAAGAATGGGGCCGCCATTGATGGAGCTGCGCGGCAGGCGGCTTAGGGAGTGGAAAAAGGAAACCGGGATGGCTTTGAAGCGGGATTCTTCGCGGATGGCGTAGAACGGGCCGGCCGGGGTATAGCGGGAGAAGTTGCGGCGGAAAACGGAAATCTCATCCTGGACCCATACGGAAAATTCGCCGCGCTTGCGCCACACGAGTGCTAGGACGCCCGGAACAGCCAGATGGTTACTCGCCGTCGTGGATGGTGACGAGGCGGACGATTTCAAATTCCTTTTTGCCGGCGGGCGTGGCAACTTCGATTTCGTCGCCGACCTTGCGGTTGAGGAGGGCCTTGCCGATGGGGGAGGTGGTGGAGATGAGGCCCTTTTCGGCGTCGGCTTCCTCGGTGCTCACGAGCTTGTAGTCGATTTTGACGTCGCGCTGCACGTCCAGAACGGTGAGCTGGGAACCGTATCCGGAGCGGTCCTTGGGGATATTGCTAAGGTTCAGCATGCTGAGATCGCCCATGCGCTTTTTGAGATGGGTGATCTTGAGGTTGACGTAGCCCTGGCGTTCCTTGGCGTATTTGTACTCGGCGTTTTCGGAGAGGTCGCCGTGGGCGCGGGCGACAGCGATCTCCTTGGGAAGCTCGACGCTCAGCTCGTGGGAGAGCTGGTCGATTTCGTCCTGGAGCTTTTTCTTAATCTTGGCTAGTGGGTCGGACATGTTAGTCGGTTGTGCGTTCGCTAAAAAAGTCGGCGGAGTCCGGGACCAACGGATGGTCTGCCGGACCCCGCGTAAGGAAACATTATAGATGCGTGGGAATTGAAGTCACAAGGGGAAGCGCAAGAATCCGCATGAGCCGGCCTTACCGGCAGTTAGCGGACCTTTACTTCAAGACTCTGAGTGCGGGTGTTGCCGGCGGCATCGGTGATAGTCAGTGTGTAGGTGGTTGATTTAGTGGGAGTTACGTCAACGCAGCGGGAGTACGAGGGCCAGACGGGATTGGGCTGAGGTTCGAGCTTGACGGTTTTGGCGTTGGCCACGCCGTAGCACAACTGGACGGTTTCGCCGCGGCGAATCTCTCCCGGAGAGGCGTAGAAGTCTTGGATGGCGAGCTCCTTTCCGCCGAGTTGTTCGAGGGCGAGGCGATCCTGTTCCTGCTGTTTTTGGGTTCTCTCCTCGTTGGCGTGCTTTTCAATGCCGCGGTTTTCGTACCAGCGGGAGAAAAGGATCCAGCCGACGACGAGCGCGGCGATAACGAGAGCGGCCCAGGAATAGAGGAAGCGATTCTTGAAGGTGGATTTTTTTGGCGGAACAGGTTGAGCGAGCATATGTGCGCCTCATTCGAACGAGAGCTTTCACACAGAAAATAACGCGGAATGGTGTCCGGAGGAAAGATGAGGCGAGCGGCCGGCAGGACTCAGTGCTGGAGGGCGTGGGCCAATTCCCGCCAGGTGACGAGCTTGATGTTTTGTTCTTGAAGCAACCGGCGGAACTCGAGGCTAGTGAAGAAATCGAAATCGCGCTGGCGCCAGGCGGCGCCCCAAGTGTCACGCTCGCGCGTGGCGGCTTTCATCTCTTCGTCGGCAAAGGCGACGTGAATGACGAACTCGGTGACGCCAGGTTGAAGTGTTTTTAGGGCGTTCTTGTAGAAGTCGGCCCACTTTTCCGGGGGGACGCCGGGGGAGATGGTGACGGTGTGGTCGAGGACGATGTCGGCGGGAGTCAACGTAGATTCGAGATCGGGGTGGCTGGCGAACCAATCGCGCGCGACGAAAACCGGCAACTTGTATTCATGACCGAGGCGCAGAATTACCTCAATGAGGTCTTTGCCATTTTCGTAGAGGCGATATTGGTGGGAATCGAGATGCGTGGGACGGACGCCCATGGCGTAAGCACGATCAATTTGCGCGCGAAGCTCCAACTCGACTTCTTTTGGATTGATTTTTGTCGCGGCCGTCCAGTCGTGATGGAAATATCCATTCTCGTCGACCAAGCTCGGAACTTTGTCTCTTGAAGCAACCGGGCCCCAGCGGTAGTAGACGCGTTCGCTGGTCAGAGTAAGGTGAAGGCCGAAATCAAGATCGGGATGAGATCTGGCGTAATCGGCAATTTCCGGGAACCACGGGCAGGGAACCATAATGCTGGCAGAGTTGACGAGGCCAGTGTCCAGAGCTTTGATCGTTGCCGCATTTACGGAATGAGTTACGCCGACGTCGTCGGCATGGACGATGAGAAGTTTTGCGTCGCGGGCGAAGCCGAGCTTTTCCGCAAGAGATTTTGCGTTGACTTGTGCATGCGCTTCGAGGAGAGAGACAAGATCGATCACACGTTGTTCCAATGGGAGGCTTGGGTCGAGATATGCGGAGCGGGCAGGGTCCTTCGCTGCAGAGGTGTTTCGAGCAGTTTGGGCGGTTAAGTTTGAAGCGACGACGAACGAGAACAGGAATGCAGCCAGAGCTTGAGAGAGACGGTCAAACACGGCAAAGATTCTCTCTCACTCGATGCCCGGAGTCCACCTGTGGTTCGAACGCTAAATCCTGAAGGGATTTCTCAGGGAGAGCGCCACACGGACCTGGCAAAGGTCTTTGCAAGTCTGAGGAGGAAGGATTTGACAGCTTGGAGTGCAGCGGAGCGGGTAAACGCCGTGGAGTGAATTGCTGGCGGAGAGGGGAATGCGAATCCCCGGTGGGAGTAGTGTGCTTAAGGTTTCGCCTGAGACTGAACGGATTCCCATTTCATCTCAGCGACTCGCAATTTCGGATGCGATACCAGAAGATGCCAGATCATGGCTTGAAAGGATTCGGTGTGGTGAGTCATCGTAGATGAGTTGAACTGGCACTTGCTATCCTTTTTCTTGTGCGGGCGAACGAGTTGTGCGAGACTACGCGCAATGATTTCGATCTACTCAGGCCGTAACAAAAGAACGCAAATTTCGATTGCGGTGTACCTGCGGCTGACGGGCATGGACGTTTGCTGCGGCCCTCCTCCCTCTTGATCCTTCGCTGACAAGCAAAGATCCGAAAATCTTCGAGGAGAGCTTTACATGAACGAAACTTCCGTTCTCTGGGAGGAAATCATTCACGGAGGCGCTACATGGTCCCATGTGCTCAAGCGCGGAACGGCCCTGCGCATTACGGATTTGCAAGGCGGAGCGAATGTCGGCGCAGTTTTTTGCAACTTCGAGTGTCCTGCGGAAAGATACAACATGCCGGATACACTCAAGGCGCAGCATGTCGCGAGGCTTACCAAAGGATTCGTGTTGTACTCGGACATGGGCCGAATCCTCTGCTCCATCATCGAGGATACCGTTGGCTGGCACGATCCGATCGGCGGAACTTCAAGCGCTAAACTGGTGGACGCAAAATACGGGCCTTCTCGCTATCAGGAGCACCGCAATGACTACCACAAGAACGGTCACGACACTTTTTTGATTGAGCTGGGCAAGTGGGGGCTCGGACCGCGCGACCTCGTTGCCAACGTGAATTTTTTCAGCCGGGTCGATGTAGCATTGGACGGCGGCATGAGCTTCGCGCAAGGGAACTCTAAAGCCGGCGACCACGTCGGGCTTCGCGCGGAGATGAACGTGCTTGCTATTCTCAACACCTGCCAGCACCCGCTCGATCCCAATCCAAGGTACGAACCGAAGCCAGTGCTTGTCTCGATCCGGCGAGTCACCGCGCCGGGTCCAGATGATGCTTGCCGCATTTCGCGGCCGGAAAACGGACGCGGCTTCGCGCTGACGGAGAGGTATTTCCTATGAGGCTACGAAGACCATGAGCGGAATAAATTTGGTCGAGAGCAAGCTGGATCCAGCAAAGGCAATCTACAGCCAGGTGATTCCGGCAGGTGAGCCATGGATTCATTTGCTCAAAAAGGCCCAGTGCCTCCGCATTGTCGATCTTCGCGGCAATCAGGCTGTCGACACTCTGTTTTACAACGCGCACGACTACTCGGACCGTTACAGCGCCCAAGATACGATTCAGCAGCAGACCAACATTTATCTCACCACTGGCACGAACTTGATTTCGACCAACGGCACCGTGCTGCTCACGATCGTGGCCGACACGTGCGGGCGCCACGACACGCTGGGCGGTGCCTGCGCGACCGAGAGCAACATGGTGCGCTATGCCCTCGAAAAACGGCACATGCATGCATGCCGCAACAGCTTTCTGAAGGCTGTGATCGAGTGGGACCACGGCATGACCAAGCGCGATATCACCAGTAACATCAATTTCTTTATGAACGTCCCAGTAACGCCAGAGGGCAAGCTCACCTTTGAAGATGGCATTTCCGATCCTGGAAAATACGTGGAGATGCGCGCGGAAACGGATGTTCTTGTGCTGATCAGCAACTGTCCCCAGTTGAACAATCCTTGCAACGCCTACAACCCCACTCCCGTCCAAGTGCTGATCTGGGATGGGGCCGGGAAGTGATGTTTCGCAAGGTCCTGATCGCCAACCGTGGAGCGATTGCGTGC
>WNFS01003604.1_pt1 | contig 13851 bp, 13 predicted proteins | sample 5400141 | NCBI WGS metagenome assembly WNFS01 (sample SAMN13153358, study PRJNA577476) | soil metagenome | isolation source: 60 cm saprolite under Madrone tree | place: USA:California | collected 2016-06-14
GAATCTGCACCGTCAGCCGGCCGGTCAGTCCGGCTTGCCAGGACTGTGCAGCGCGCTCGGCGATCATCACGCCGCCCAACGCGAGCGCGGCCAGGAAGGCCATGATCGCGATGACGAGATCGAGCGAAACCGCCCCTTGTTCGCGCGGCAAGGTTCGGCCGCGCCTGCGCTCAACTCGGTCCGCCAAACTCATCGCATCCCCCGCATCTCGATTACGCGACCATCGACCAGGCGCATTTCGCGCGCGCGCGTGCTTTCGATCAAGGCCCGGTCATGGGTCGCGATCATCACCGTGGTCCCGAATCGGTTGAGCTCGACGAAAAGCCGGATCAGCCTTTCGCCGATGTCCGGATCGACGTTGCCGGTCGGCTCATCCGCAAGCAGAAGATCGGGTTTGGCGACGACGGCACGCGCGATCGCCACGCGCTGCTGCTCACCGCCCGACAGGGTAGCGGGTTTGTCGTTGAGCCTTTGGCCCAGCCCGACCCAGGAAAGAAGCTCCTCCACGTCGCGGCGGTAGTCTGCGGTATGGCGGCCGGCGAGGCGCAGCGGCAGAGCGACATTGTCGAACGCCGAAAGATGGTCGAGCAGCCGGAACTCTTGGAAAACGACGCCGATACGACGGCGCAGCGACGGCAGATCGAAGCGCTTGAGCAGCGAGAGATCGTGGCCGAACAGCGAAATCAAGCCGCGCGAGGGTTTTTCCGCAAGAAAGACAAGCTTCATAAGCGTCGTTTTGCCGGCGCCCGAGGGCCCAGTCAGAAACGTGAACGAGCCCGGGTCAAGCGCAAAATTGACATCGCGCAGGACCTCGCGACCCGTGCCATAACGCATAGCGACGTTTTCGAATCGAACCATTTTCCGTCGAAACTCTAGCATCCTTATGCGAAACGCCGCCTCACAATAGCCGGGGCACCTGGCTCGCGCCACGCTCGGCCGCCGAGAAACCCCACTTGTCAGGATGAAAGCGATGGGCCAATTTCGGCCCCAGGAGGGGCACGATCGGAATGATCCTCACCTGTCCGTCTTGCCGCACGCGCTATCAGAGCGACAGCGCCCGCTTCATGCCGTCCGGGCGTAACGTGCGCTGCGCGAAATGCGGCGAAGTGTGGTTCCAGCCGTCACCCGAGCCGGCGTACGAGCCCGAAGTCAAACGCGAACCTGAGCCGGAGCCTGCAGCGGACTTTGCACCCGCGGTTGCGGCGAGCGTTTCACCGCCGGCACCGTCGTTCGCGACTTCCGACACACCAGCCGCGCAAGCATCGGGAGAAAGGCCCCAGCGTCGGCGCCGGCCTTTGCGGAGCTCGGCTCTTGTGCAGACGATGGGGTGGGCTGCGCTCGTGCTCTTGGCCGTTTCCCTCGGCTGGGCCAGCGTTCAGTTCCGGCAAAACATCGCCGATGTGTGGCCGCAATCGGCCTCGGTTTATGCGGCGTTGGGACTGCCCGTAAGCGCCAGCGGGATCACGATCAGCAATATCGCCTATCAGCAGGAGTTCGAGGACGGCCAGCCTATTCTCGCCGTCAGCGGCAAAGTGGTGAACACCGGGGATCGCGAGCTTCCCGTGCCTGTGATCCGTGTTGTGCTCACCGACCAGGCCAAGAACGAAATCTATCATTGGACTTTCGACGTCGGCGTCCCGAGCCTGAAGCCCGGTGCTGAGAGCCCGTTCGTCACGCGACTCGCGAGTCCGCCGCCGGAAGCGCGCAACCTCAACATTCGCTTCGCGGAAGCCGGCGAGCCGCAATGACAGCCACTCCCGTCGGTTCATGAGCGCAAATCGGCGCGACCGGATACTGTACTCCGCGGCCGACATTGCCCGGCGAGTGAAGAGCGTCGCGCGTGCAATTTCGTCTGCTCCCCTCAAGCCGGAAATCGCTGTGCCGGTGCTGTCGGGGGCCTTCGTCTTCGCCGCCGACCTCCTGCGTGCGCTTGCCCGGGATGGATTGGATCTCGAGACCGAGTTCATTTGGCTCCGGTCTTATGGCCGCTTCGAAGAGCCCGGCGAGATCATGGTGCTGAAAAGCCCCAGTGAGATCGTCCGCGGACGGACGGTCTTGTTGATCGACGGCGTCCTGGAGTCCGGTGGAACGCTTGCACGCGCGAAGGAGTTGCTTAGGGAAGCCGGTGTCTCTTCGGCTATGGCATGGATCAGGCCGGGCTCGGCCGCGGCTTGCCGGATATCCGCGTGAAGGTCCCGGTGGCCCGCGCGCCGAAGAAAAAGGCGCGAGGATGAGCCCCACGCCTTTTCACTTTGCGGCGTGTGCGGCCGCTAGTTGAACTGCTTCAGCAGGCGCTCGATATATTCGAGTTCCTGTTGGGCGCGATTGGCTTCGCCGGCTCGACGGCGAAGCTCTTCCAAGATCTCGCGCGCCCTCGCCAAGTCCGATTGATCCGGGATCTTCACCGTCCCGCCGGCCATCGAGCCCTGTTCATCAAGTGGCCTGCCCAACGGATCGAACCTCTGGCCTTGCTGATCTTGACCTTGCTGCTGGCCGTTCTGGGCCATCATGTTCTTGGCCAATTGCTGAGCGCTGTCGCGCAACTGATCGAGCGCGCGCTGCTCCGCTTGCTCGGCGCTTTGGAACTGGCTGCCCGCCAGATTGTCGCGGGACTGTCCCATCGCCTGGCCGGCGTCGTTAAGCCCGTCGGGGGTCTGCACACCATTGCGGCTCAAGCCTTGGATGATCTGATCAAGCTTATCCCGCAACCCCTGCTGGGCTTGCGCCAGAGCATTCGGATCGAGACTCTGTCCGGGCTGTCCGCCCTGACCCGGCTGGCCGCCCTGCTGGCCCGGTTGCCCTTGACCTTGCTGGCCCTGTTGGCCTTGCTGGCCTTGCTGACCCTGTTGGCCTTGCTGGCCCTGCTGACCCTGTTGGCCTTGCTGGCCCTGCTGCCCTTGCTGACCGCGCTGGCCCTGTTGACCTCTCTGGCCCTGCTGGGCGCGGAAGGTGCGATCGAGCAGTTGACGCTGTCCGCCCAACAGATCCGAAAGGCCCTGGATGGCGTCGTTCATGGCGTTCTGCTGCTGGTTTTGTTGTTGTCCCTGCTGGCCTTGCTGGCCCTGGCCCGGACGACCGGCCATCATGCGCATGTTCTCAAGCATCTGCATCAGCGCCTGCAGCATTTGACGCGCCTGATCGCGGTTGCCGGTGCGCGCCAGATCCTCGATCGCCTTGAGCAGATCCTGCAGATCTTTCTGAGACATCGCGCGCGCACCGGGCGGCATCTGTGCCATTTGCTGGTTGCCGCGTTGCGCGTTGCGCGCCAGCTGCTGCATGTAGCGCGCCATTGCTTCGCGCAATTTGTCCATCAGGGCGCGGATTTCTTCATCCGGAGCGCCGCGTTCCAGCGCGTCGTTCAGCTGGTCCTGCACGCGGCGCAATTCAGCCGCCGCATCTGCAAGATCGCCTTCGTCGAGGGCGAGCGCCATGTCCCACATGAACGTCTGCGCGCTCTTCGCGCCGGGATCGTCCTTGGGAGTTTCCAAACGGTGATTGAGCGAGCGCATCGCGAGGTAATTGCCGAAATCGGTCTTGAAGAACTGCTCGGGACCGAGACTCAGCGCGTCGACCGCAGTGTTGACTTTTTCGCGAGACTTTTCACCGCCCATGGCCAGATTTTTGCGCTGCTCGATCAGCGATTGCGCGAGCGGCTCGGTGAAGACGCGGTGCGGCAATTCGATGGTCAGTGGCGCGCTTTCGCCCGTCTGTCCGGCGGCATCGGTCGCCTGGAGCGAAATGTGAACTTTCATCCCGGCGAAAGCGTGAGCGGTCAGGTCGCGATAGACGGTGTTGGAAATTTGCCGCCCCGAACCGGGCACGGGCAATTCGACCACCAGAGTCTCAGCGGTCTTGACCTCTTGGCCTTTGTCGTCCAGTGGCCGGATAAGGGCAGCCGCCTTGACGACGCCGTAATCGTCGCTGGCCTTGTAGGCGATCTTCAACGAGGCGTTTTGTTGCGCCTGGGGTGTTTCGGTGAACGAGCCGGTTGGCGGCTTATCGGGAATGATCGAAAAGCGCCAATCGCCGTAACTGTGCGATCCGAGCCGCACCGTCACGTGCGAATTGATCGCGATGTCCAACTTTGCTTCGTAGCCTGCGTCCGATTTGACGAATTTGGGCTGACCGGCTTTCGGGATCGGGCGCGCATCGATCGTCGGCTGATAGGACGTGCCGCGCAGGCGCATGACCAGCGTGCTGTTGATCGGCGCCTGAATGGTGCCTTCTTCGGTCTTGACCGTCGTATCGGTCAGCGAGCGCGGCGGCAGACCGGTATAGGTCGGCGGAGAAACCCAGGCGACGAAAACCGAATTGTCGACGCTTTGGCCGAACACGGGCATCAGCCCCGTGACTAGGCGCTCACCCGCACGCGGTCCCGCGATGATGAAGCCGACGATCACGCCCAAAAGCACCGCGAAGCGCAAGCCATGCGGATCGCGCGCGCCCATATGCGGCTTGGGGAATTTGAGCGTCAGGTTTTTGGCCGATGCAAGCAGGCGAATGATGTGCGCCCGCCACAAGCCTTCCGCGAACGGATCGCCTTTGCCCGCTGCTACGTTGTCGGTTCCCTCTGTGATCGGACGATTTGGAAGATCGCTGTCGCGCTCGACACGGCGCGCGCCGTCTTCCCAACGTGGACTGCGGAACGGCGAAAACGTCTTCCAAAAGAAATATCCGGCGCTGCCGAACAGCACGATCAACAGAAGCGCGTGCACAACGCCCGGCAAAATCGTGAAAAGGCCAACCAGCGCGACAATCACGCCGATGCCGATAATGCCCATACCAGGCCACATCGCGGGCCAGATGCGCTCCCAAAGGAGGATCAACCGCGCAGTAGCGACAAAGCGCTCGGCACGCCGCCGGCGTGTTTCCCGTTCTTCCATCTTGTTCTCAGCTTTCAAGCCAGTCCGGAACCCCATCCAGCGCAATGAGCGCCTCAAGTGTCATACGCGGCCGCACTAGGAACCATTCCCCTGCCTGCACCAGGACTTCGGGCGCGGGCGGACGTGCATTATAGGCAGAGGCCATGACCGCACCATAGGCTCCCGCCGTCATAATGGCCATCAGATCATTCCCCTTGGCTACCGGCAAGTCTCGATCGGCTGCAAACAAATCCGCCGTTTCGCAGACCGGGCCAACCACGTCGTAACGCCTGGTGCGTCCATTAGGTTTCGCTTGGCGAACCGGAAGAATGTCGTGGTGCGCATCGTACATCGCCGGCCGGATCAAATCGTTCATACCCGCGTCAAGTACCAGGAAAGTCTTGGCTTCCCCCGGTTTTACATAAAGCACGCGTGTTACCAGAATGCCCGCATTGGCGGCGATCAGGCGCCCGGGCTCAAAGATGAGCTGCAAATCCCAATCTTTGGTAACCGCGGAGATAATTTCCCCATAAGCAGCCGGATCGGGCGGCGGCTCATCGTCAAGATGGTAGGGAACGCCCAGTCCGCCGCCCAAATCGGCGCGGGTGATTCGGTGTCCGTCGGCGCGGAGTTCGGCGATGAGTTCGGCAACGCGCTTGAACGCGGCTTTGAATGGCGCGAGCTCCGTAATCTGGCTGCCGATGTGAACGTCGACGCCTACCACTTGAAGGCCGGGCAATTTGGCGGCTTGAGCGTAGGCCGCACGGGCTCGCGACCATGGCACGCCGAATTTCGTCTCATATGTGCCGGTGGTAATTTTTGCGTGAGTTTTGGCGTCGATGTCGGGATTGACACGGATCGTGACCGGCGCGGTTCTATTTGCGCCCAGCGCCACCTCGTTCAGGGCTACGAGCTCCGGCTCGCCTTCGACATTGAATTGATAAATCCCCGCTTCCAAGGCGAGGTGCATCTCCTCGCGTGTCTTGCCGACACCGGAGAAGACGATGCGTTCGGGAGGAATCGATGCGGCCAACGCTTTTTTCAGTTCGCCGGCCGACACGACGTCCGCGCCGGCGCCGAGGTTTCCGAGCGTTTTCAGCACCGCGAGATTGCCGTTCGCTTTGACCGAAAAAGCAACCAGCGCGGTTTTTGGCAGCGCCGCCGCGAACACTCGGTAATGACGCGTGAGCGTCGCCGTGGAGTAGCAATAAAACGGCGTGCCCACCGCCTCGGCGATTCTGTCGAGCGGCACGTCCTCGGCGCAGAGCACGCCGTTCACGTAGCGGAAGTGATTCATTGCCCCAATGGTTGTGGCGGCTTCGACGGATCGGTTTGCCGCTTATCGGGCTGCGCGCCGCTCGGCACATCGAGATTGGATTTCACGCCGCACGAGACGAGCGCGAGCGAAACCAGCGCGGCAACGAGCACTCGCAAGATCATGTCCGTTGCTCCTTCAGCTTGGCCTTCCAAAATTTGACCTGCTCGGCGACGCGTTCGGGTGCGCTGCCGCCTTCGCTGTTGCGCGCGCGCACCGAACCTTCGAGCGACAGGACTTTATAAACGTCCTTGGCGATCTTGGGCTCGATCTTTTTCAATTCGACGATAGGGAGACGATCCAGCGAGACCCCGAGACTCTCCGCCCGGGCCACGGCCTTTGCGGCACTGCGGTGAGCCTGACGAAAGGGCTTTTTGAGCGTCCTCACCATCCAGTCTGCCAGATCGGTTGCGGTCGGGTACCCCTTCTCGGCCGCCCGGCGCATAGCGCCGGCATCGATCTTCAATTCGGCCACCATACCGGCCATGGCGGAAAGCGAGAGCTCAAGCGCGTCGTTTGCGGCAAACACCGGCTCCTTGTCTTCCTGCAAATCTTTGGCGTAGGCGAGGGGTAAGCCTTTCAGCACCGTCAACAAGCCGACGAAGGCGCCCAGGATCCGACCGACTTTTGCCCGCACCAGTTCGGCTGCGTCGGGATTGCGCTTCTGCGGCATTATCGAAGAACCGGTTGAAAATTCGTCCGGAAGCCGAACGAAGCCATAGGCGGGCGAAGCCCAGAGCACGATCTCCTCGGCGAGCCGAGAGAGATGCGCTGCCGCGATGGCGCAGGCGGCAAGAAATTCCAGCGCGAAATCGCGTGAAGAAACCGCATCGAGAGAATTGCGCATGGGCGCATCGAAGCCCAACGCCTTGGCGGTCATCCCGCGATCGATCGGATGAGATGTGCCGGCAAGCGCGCCTGCCCCGAGCGGGGACTCGTTCATCCTCCTCGCCGCGTCCGCAAAGCGGCCACGATCGCGTCCACACATCTCGACGTAGGCGAGGCAATGGTGCCCGAAGGTCACCGGCTGAGCCGGCTGCATGTGGGTAAAGCCGGGCATGATCGTCGCGGCGTGACGCTCGGCTTGCTTCAACAGCGCACGCTGCAGGCCAAGGAGGGCCCTATCGGCGCGAACGCAGGCCTCGCGAACAAAAAGCCGAAAATCGGTTGCGACCTGATCGTTGCGCGAGCGCGCGGTGTGCAGCCTGCCGGCAGCGTCTCCGATCAACTCGGAGAGCCGCGCCTCCACATTCATGTGGATGTCCTCGAATTCGCGCCGGAACGGAAATTTCCCGTCGTCGATTTCCCGTTTGATCGCGTTAAGCCCCTTATGGATTGCATCGGCGTCGGCTTTTTCGATAATGCGTTGTGCAGCCAGCATGGCGGCATGAGCCTCGGAGCCCTTCAGGTCATAGGCTGCGAGGCGCTTGTCGAAGTCGATGGAGGCGTTGATTTCCTCCATGATGGCCGCGGGGCCGCTCTTGAAGCGTCCACCCCACATTTTGTTCGCAGTCATGCTATTGACCTGTAGGCTAATAAACGCTCGGGACGTGGAACGATGACGCTTCGCACGCGCCTACTGGCAATCCTCGCCGCCTCGATTGCGGCCTTCGGCATCCCCGCCGTGCTATACGAGATTAGGGTGCAAGATGTCCACGAAAGTGCGGCGCCCCCGCCCGTACTGGACAAGCTGAAACTGACGGCTGGCAGCCCTCCAGCACCCGATGTCAGTTTTGCGGATGCGGGCGGGAAAATGTTGACGCTCAACGATTTTCGCGGCCGCACCATCGTCGTCAATCTGTGGGCCACCTGGTGCGGCCCCTGCATCACCGAGCTGCCCGCTCTTGCGCGGCTTAACGCCGTCCTGCCGCAGGACAAGATCACGGTGGTGCCGATCGATCTCGAAAAGCTCGGCGTGGAAAAGGTGACCGAGTTTCTGAAGATGCATGCAATCGAGGGCTTGCCGATTTACATCGATCGCGACTTCAGCGCGCTGCGCGGCTTCGTGGCAAATGAACTGCCCCTGACGATTCTGATCGACGCACAAGGACATGAAGTCGCCCGCGCCGCCGGCGCCCAAGCCTGGGATGCCGCCGATTCAGTAGCCTATCTCAAAGCGATCTCGGCGCCCAAGCCAGCCTCCGGCAGCTAGTCTAGAACGCGCCCTAACGTGTCGGAACCGGCCTGTCGCCGCGATAATCGTAGAAGCCGCGTCCTGATTTGCGCCCCAGCCACCCAGCTTCGACATATTTCACCAGGAGCGGACAGGGTCGATATTTGGAATCGGCGAGTCCTTCATAGAGGACTTGCATCACGGAAAGACAGGTATCGAGACCGATGAAATCGGCCAATTGCAGCGGCCCCATCGGATGGTTTGCGCCGAGCCGCATTGCCGTATCGATCGCTTCTACGCTGCCCACGCCCTCATAGAGCGTGTAGACCGCCTCGTTGATCATTGGCAGCAGAATGCGGTTGACGATGAACGCCGGAAAATCCTCGGCATTGGCCGGCGTCTTGCCGACATGCTTCACCAAATCCACAACGGCACCGAAGGTTTCGTCGTCGGTCGCGATGCCGCGGATGACTTCGACGAGCTGCATCACCGGCGCCGGATTCATGAAATGAAGCCCGATGAAGCGCTCAGGCCGGTCGGTCGAAGCGGCCAACCGCGTGATCGAAATCGAAGAGGTGTTGGTTGCAAGCATGGTCTTGGGATTGAGCCGCGGACAAAGCTCCTGAAAGACCTTGCGCTTGACCTGCTCATTCTCGGTGGCGGCCTCGATGACGAGATCGCGATCTCTCATCACCGTTAGGTCGCCGGCTGTTCGAATACGCTTCATCGCCGCGTCGGCATCGGCTTGACTGACGATCCCGCGGGTCACCTGACGGTGAAGATTTCTTTCGATGGTGGACCGGGCCCTGTTGAGCGCGTCCGGATTGATGTCCTCCATGACGACGTCATAACCGGCAAGCGCGCAGACATGCGCGATGCCGTTGCCCATCTGTCCGGCGCCGACGACGCCGATCTTTTCGATTTTCATTGTCCTTACCGTTCTCTCACCCTCATTGTGCGCCTCCCCGCCGCCGGAAAAAAGGTCTCGGCTCCCTCTCGTCCGGCCAGTTCATAGCCGTTCATCTACTTCCTAGCGCCTTCTCGAACTCGGGCAAGGCCTGGAACAAATCGGCGACCAGGCCGTAATCGGCGACGCTGAAAATGGCCGCGCCTTCGTCCTTGTTGATGGCAACGATGATTTTGGAATCCTTCATGCCTGCAAGATGTTGGATCGCACCGGAAATTCCGACTGCGATGTAGAGCTCGGGCGCCACCACCTTTCCGGTCTGGCCGACCTGGCGGTCGTTGGGAACGAAGCCGGCATCGACGGCGGCGCGCGATGCGCCGACAGCGGCGCCGAGTCTATCCGCGATGCGCTCGATCAGCGCAAAATTCTCTTTCGATTGCAGACCGCGTCCGCCCGAGATCACGATTTTCGCCGCGGTCAGATCAGGACGCTCCGAGCGGCTGAGCGTTTCGCCGATGAATCGCGAAAGGCCAGGATCGCTTGCCGGAGGCACATTTTCGACGACGGCGTTGCCTTTTTTCGCGGCAGCGGCGAACGCGGAAATACGCACCGTGATGAGCTTTTTGAAGCCCTCTGCTTTGATCGTTTCGATGGCATTGCCCGCATAGATCGGACGGCGAAAAATATCGGCGGCTTCAACAGCGACAATTTCCGAAATTTGCGGGACGTCGAGTCGGGCCGCAACCCGCGGCAGAATGTTTTTCCCGTTCGCCGTCGCCGCGGCGAGAATCGCGTCATAGGAGGGCGCCAGCGACAGGATCAACTCCGCCGTCGGCTCGGGGAGCAAATTCGCGTAACGTGAATCGTCGCAAACAAGCACCTTTTCCACGCCTGAGAGCCCGGCTGCCTGTGCAGCTGCGCCCGCGCAATTCGCACCCGCCACGAGCACATGAACCGGGGTTGAGATTTGCGATGCGGCTGTTACGGTTTTCGCGGTCGCCTCATTGAGCGATTGATTGTCGTGCTCGGCGAGGACGAGACTTGCCATCAGATCACACCGCGTTCGCGCAGACGCTCGGCAAGCTCGGTCGCGGATGCGACGCGCGCACCCGCGCGCCGCTTCTCGGGCTCCCGCACTTCAAGAACCTTCAGTCGCGGCGCCGGATCGATGCCGAAATCGGCGACGACTTTTTCCGTGATCAGTTTCTTCCGTGCCTTCATGATGTTCGGCAGCGAGGCATAGCGAGGCTGGTTGAGACGAAGGTCGGTGGTCACGACAGCAGGAAGCTTGAGTGCGACGGTTTGCAGGCCCCCGTCCACCTCCCGGGTCACGGCAATGCTTCCATCGGCGACTTCCACTTTCGCGGCAAATGTGCCTTGGGGCCAATTCAGCAGCGCCGCCAGCATTTGACCCACTTGGTTGCAATCGTCGTCGATGGCTTGCTTTCCCATGATCACGAGTTGAGGGCGCTCCTCGACCACGATGGCTTTGAGGATCTTGGCCACCGTCAAGGGTTCGATCTGGCCTTCATGCTTGACCAGAATCCCGCGGTCCGCCCCCATGGCAAGAGCTGTTCGGATGGTCTCCTGAGCACCCTGCGGCCCGATGGAAACCGCCACGATTTCGGATGCTTTGCCGTTTTCTTTCAGTCGGACGGCTTCCTCGACAGCGATCTCGTCGAAGGGATTGATCGACATCTTGACGTTCATGAGCTCGACGCCCGACCGATCGGCCTTGACCCGGACGGCGACGTTGAAATCGATCACCCGTTTAACGGGGACGAGGACCTTCATCGCGCGAAGATGCCTTGTGCGGACGGGATTTAGGCCGTTCGGCCGGTTCCGCCGGAAGTTTTGTGCGGCGCAATAACTAAGGGCGGGTCAAGCGCGTGTCAACGAACCTTCATAGTTCTCGAGCCGCGTCCATTTCTCGCGAATTTGGCCGTTTTCTTGCTCCATGCCTCTGCCACATGGGCTGTCTCAGTCTTTAATGCCTTTTGCTGTTTCGATGGCGCGGCGGAAACCGACAGGATCATCGATCGTGGGAAGCTCGACGGCGTCCACTCCCGTACCCTCAACGCGAAGATGGCCGTACCCCCAGACGCGACCCCAAAATCCCTGCGTGACCTTGACGCCTTCGATGTTGGGAAGCGCGATCTCATCGGTGTGCAACGAAAGCCATCCTGTCTTCTTGACGAAGCGGTGCGAAGTAATGCCGATTTCGGTGGTCCACTTGCGGATCATCATTCTTAAAAAAGTGATGATGCCGAGCGCCACGAGCACCAGAGCGCCGAGCGCGAAAACTTCACGGTTGGTGTCGTCCGCGTAGACGACGACGCCGATGAGAATGACGACCGGCACAAGGAGCGCGAGCCACGCCCTGAAGCTGTACAGCCAATGGAAGCGGGCTATCCCCACGACACGCTCGCCATCACCCAGTGACTTTTGGATATAGGTCACAAGTTGTGCCTCCTCTGCGGAGGTCAAGGTAATCGGAAACCTAGCGACACGACAACGATCGGTTGTCAGTTCCGGCCTTCAGGCAGCATGATCTCCCGCTTGCCCTGGTGATTTGGCTTGCTGATCATCCCGTCTTCCTCCATGCGCTCGATCAGACGGGCAGCGCGGTTGTAGCCGATCTGCAGACGGCGCTGGATGTAGCTGGTCGAAACCTTGCGCTCGTTCGCCACGATCGCGATGGCCTTGTCGTAAAGCTCGTCACCCGACTCGCCATTGCCGTAGAGGCCGTAGGGATCGTCCCCGTCCTCATCCGCTTCCTGAGTCACCGCATCGAGATAATCGGGCTGGCCTTGCGTCTTCAAGAAACGAACCACGTCTTCGACCTCGGAATCCGAAACGAAGGGGCCATGCACGCGGCGGATACGGCCGCCGGCCATCATGTAGAGCATGTCGCCCTGTCCCAAGAGCTGTTCGGCACCCTGTTCGCCGAGAATGGTTCGGGAGTCGATCTTGGAAGTGACCTGGAAGCTGATTCGCGTCGGGAAGTTCGCCTTGATCGTGCCGGTGATGACGTCGACCGAGGGCCGCTGAGTCGCTGCGATCAGGTGGATACCTGCGGCGCGCGCCATTTGCGCCAGCCGCTGCACGGCGCCCTCGATTTCCTTGCCCGAGATCATCATCAAATCCGCCATCTCGTCGACCACGACGACGATGAACGGCATCGGTTCGAGCTCGAGAATCTCGTCCTCGTAGACGGGTCGTCCGGTTTCGCGGTCGAAGCCGGTTTGAACCGTGCGCTTCAAAACTTCGCCCTTCTCCTTGGCCTTCTTAACCCGCTCATTGAAAGCTTCGACGCCGCACGCCGATTTTCGCCATCTTGGAGTAGCGCTGCTCCATTTCGCGCACCGCCCATTTGAGGGCGACGACGGCTTTCTTTGGATCGATCACCACCGGCGTCAGAAGATGGGGGATATTGTCGTATACGGACAATTCCAGCATCTTGGGATCGATCATGATCATGCGGCAATGCTCCGGCGGCATGCGATAAAGCAGCGATAAAATCATGGTGTTAAGAGCGACTGATTTGCCCGAACCGGTGGTGCCTGCGATCAGCAGATGCGGCATCTTGGCGAGATCGGCCATCACGGCTTCGCCGCCGATGGTCTTGCCGAGCGCTAGCGTCAGAGGCGCATGCGACTTCTCGTATTCGGTGGCCGAGAACAATTCGCGCAAGTACACGGTCTCGCGGCGCAAATTGGGAAGCTCGATACCGATGACGTTGCGTCCCGGAATGACGGCGACGCGCGCCGCGACCGCGCTCATCGAGCGGGCGATATCGTCGGAGAGCGAAACGACGCGCGAAGATTTCACGCCCGCTGCCGGTTCCAACTCGTAGAGCGTCACCACCGGGCCCGGACGCACCGCAACGATGCGGCCTCGCACGCCAAAGTCGCCCAGCACAGCCTCCAGGAGACGGGCGTTTTCCTCGAGCGCATCGTCCGAATAAGCGGGCGTAGTGGTTTCCACCGGCGGTTCCGTCAAAAGGCTCAAAGGGGGCAGTTGATATTCGCCCTCGGCCAGATTGAGCGCGGGCTGAAGCCGGCTTTTGACTTTGACCTTGGGGCGGCGGTCTTCGGCTCGCCGCACGCGCTTTTCGGAAAAATCATGCGCGGTGAGGGGTTCGGGACTTACCGCGAGACCGGGAAGATCGTCGTCATCATCGAACTCCTCATTTTCTTCTTCATACTCCCACTCTTCGTCGTCCTCTTGAATCGCGGTCCGCGTGGCGCGGCGGAAGCGGAGACGAGCGAGCCAAAGTCCAACGCCAAGAGGAACCGAGAAAACCGCCTGGAATCCGAAGCCGATCGCTCGCCAGCGAATTCCGGCCGAGAGAACGATCAGTGTGGTTCCCGAAACCGCCAAAACGATAGGGATGACGATCGAGAGCAAGGAGAGATTGAGAGCGACAGCCGCCTTCGCGACCAGCACCATCACCAGTTGGCCGGCGATGCCGCCTGCGAGGGGCGGAAAAATCGGAAGCTGAGCCAATGCGCCCAAGCCCGCTGCCAAAAAAACCGTGCCGAGAATGAACCCTGCAATCCGCAAGAGCACGAAGGCCAGGCGTCGGCCGCTCATCAATTGCCAGCCCCAATTCGCAAGCGGGAGGGGAAGAGCGAGCGCAGCGGTGCCGACA
>WNFS01002793.1_pt1 | contig 13850 bp, 14 predicted proteins | sample 5400141 | NCBI WGS metagenome assembly WNFS01 (sample SAMN13153358, study PRJNA577476) | soil metagenome | isolation source: 60 cm saprolite under Madrone tree | place: USA:California | collected 2016-06-14
TGAGCGCCTGCTCGCCGACGGTACCGTGCTACGTCACCTCGACGAGGCGGGCGCGCGACGGGTGATTGCCGGGCTCGTCGCCGACGGCGTCGAGGCGATCGCAATCTGCCTGCTCCACGCGTACGTGAATCCGGCCAACGAGCGCCGCCTGGCCGAGCTGGCAGACGAGATCACTCCGGGTACTCCGGTGTAGTGCTCGTCCGACGTCGTCCACGAGATCCGAGAATACGAGCGGGCATCCACGACGACGGCCAACGTCTACGTCGTGCCGTTGATGGCGCGTTACCTGGAAGACCTCGAGCGACGGCTCACGGACCTCGACATCCCGGGCCAGTTCTACATCATGCAGTCGTCCGGCGGCATCGTGCTGCCACGCGAGGCGCGGAGATTTCCGATCCGCCTGGTGGAATCGGGCCCGGCCGCCGGCGCCATCGCCGCCGCGCGGGCGGCGCGGGATCGCGGGGAATCTCGCCTGCTCTCGTTCGACATGGGCGGTACCACGGCCAAGGCGTGCGTGATCGACGACGGCGCGCCTCTGGTCGCACGGGAGTTCGAGGTCGCCCGCGCCGATCGCTTCAAGAAGGGCTCGGGGATGCCCGTGCGAGTGCCGGTGATCGAGATGATCGAGATCGGCGCCGGTGGTGGCTCGATCTCGCGCGTCGACCGCATGGGCCTGCTCAAGGTCGGCCCCGACAGCGCGGGCGCCGATCCCGGGCCCGCCTGCTACAACCTGGGCGGCCGGCTCCCCACCGTGACCGACGCCGATCTCCTGCTCGGGTACCTCGACGCCGAATTCTTCCTGGGCGGCCGCAGCGCATCCTGCTGCCATTCGGCGCCGGCGCCATCTCGGCGTACGGCCTGCTATCGGCCCCACTGGCGTTCGACTTTGTCCGCACTCACCGCGAGCGTCTTGACACCGCCGACTGGCCGACGCTCAACCGGCTCTTCGCCGAGATGGAGTCGGAGGGACGCGCCCTGCTGGCGCGCGCCGGCGTGAGGGAGACCGATGTTCGCGTCGCCCGCGTCGCCGAGATGCGCTATCTCGGCCAGGGCCACGAGGTCGAGGCCGCGGTGCCTGCCGGCGCGCTCTCGACGGCCAGCCTCGAGGCGATGACGTCGTCGTTCGAGTCCGCGTACCGCGCGCTCTATCATCGGCTGCCCCAGGGAGTTCCGATCGAGGCGCTGAACTGGCGCGTGACCGTCGCCGGGCCAGCACCGGATGTCCGCTTGTCGGGCGCCACGCGAATCGGGGGGGCAGTCGGGGGGGATGCCACATCCCCCCCGACGTCCATAAACAAGGCCGTCAAAACCCGACGCAAAGCGTACTTCGCCGAAGCGGCGGGCTTCGTCGACACGCCGGTCTACGACCGCTATGCGCTCCCTCCCGGCTTCGAGTTCGAGGGCCCGGCCATCGTCGAGGAGCGCGAGTCCACCGCGGTGCTCGGCCCGGGCGCACGCTGCCGAGTCGACGAGCGATCGACCATCATCGTGGAGATGCCCGCGTGATCCTCGATCCCATCACCCTCGAGATCTGCTGGAATCGCCTGATCGGCGTCGTGAACGAGCAGGCCACCGCGCTCCAGCGCACGTCGTTCACGTCGATCGTTCGCGAGGCCGGCGACCTCTCGGCGGGAGTCTTCGATCGCCGCGGCTACATGGTGGCCCAGGCGGTGACGGGCACGCCCGGCCACATCAACTCGATGGCGCTGGCCGTGAAGCACATCCTGGCCGCGTGCCCGATCGAGACGCTCCGTCCCGGCGACGTCCTCATCACCAACGATCCCTGGAAGACGTCCGGCCACCTGAACGACGTCACGATCTGCTCGCCGGTCTTCCGCGGCGACGATTGCGTGGCCGTCTTCGCATCCACCTGCCATACCGCCGACATCGGGGGTCACATCTTCTCGGCCGAGGCGCGCGAGGTCTACGAGGAAGGCCTCTTCATCCCGATCATGAAGCTCTACGAGGCGGGACGCCCGAACGAGTCGTTGATGGCGATCCTTCGCGCCAACGTGCGCCTGCCCGACATGGTGCTGGGCGACTTCCACGCCCAGATCGCCGGAGGGGCGGTCGGCGGCGAGCGTCTGCTCGAGTTCATGGCCGAGTTCGGGCTCTCGCGTCTGGAGCCGCTGGCCGACGAGATCATCGAGCGGACGGAGCGTGCGATGCGCCAGGCGATCCAGGCGCTGAGGCCGGGCGTCTACGAGAACGCGCTCACGTCGGACGGGTTCGACGAGCCGATCACGATCCGTGTGCGCTGCGAAGTCAGGGGCGACGAGATGCTGATCGATTACACCGGCACCTCGCCGGCCAGCCGCCGCGGCATCAACGTCGTCATGAACTACACGGAGGCCTACACGACCTACGGCGTGAAGGTCATCGTGAGCCCCGATGTCCCCAACAACGAGGGCGCCTTCCGCCCGGTGAAGATCAGCGCGCCCGAAGGCTCGATCCTCAACGTCCGCCATCCGGCACCGGTCGCCGCCCGCCACGTGATCGGCCACTTCCTGCCCCACGTGATCGCCGGGGCGCTCGGTCAGGCGCTCCCCGAACGCGTCATGGCCGAAGGATCCGCCAACATCTGGGGCATCCAGGTGTCGGGCAAGGACCTCGATGGTCGAGCGTTCAGCCACGTGCTCTTCTCGTCGGGGGGCACGGGAGCGCGTCCCACTCGCGACGGCCTGTCGGCGACGGCCTTTCCGTCTGGCGTGCTGGGCACACCAGTGGAGGTGATCGAGACGATCGCGCCGCTGATCGTTGAGTGGAAGGCGCTCCGCGAGGGCTCCGGGGGCGCCGGGAAGTACCGCGGCGGCCTCGGCCAGACGATCGCCTTCAGGGCTCGGACGCGGGAGCCATTCGTCTGCTCGGTGCTGTGCGATCGCATTCGTCATCCCGCCCAGGGCTTCCTCGGCGGTGAGCCCGGCGCCACCGGCGAGGTCCTCGTGGACGGCGTGCGTCCCGCGAATCCCAAGGGCGAGCAGATCGTGGCCCCCGGCGCCCTCGTCGAGGTGCGTCTGCCTGGCGGAGGTGGGTACGGCCTTGCGGACCACCGTGACCCTGAGCTCGTCACGCGAGATGCCCTGGAGGGCTACATCCCCGCGTAATCCCTGCCCTGCCGTCTCGTCCGGTCGCCGGCACGCCTTTCGCTGTACTTCACCGCATGACCCGGAAGCGGTCTTCGAGACAAAAGCGTCAGCGTCCCGACAGGTCGGAGATGCTCGAGGCTGAGAAGGACGCTGCGGACTTTACTGCCAGCAGCCCGAAGCTGACCGGTGGCGACGTCGATGCGGACTGGACGCGGGCTGCCAGCGTGCCCCGCGCCCCGGACGACGAAGTGAGAACGTCAGCCGAGATCCTCGAGGAGCGCGATCGTTATCGGTGGGAAGAGGAGGAGTGAGATGAGGACCATGCTCGCCGCGCTGCTCGGGATCGCGCTCGTGGCGGCGTCCGCGCCCGCCTTTGCGCACGTCGTCGAGGTGACGACGGCAGTATCGCTGGCCGACGTCGAGGATCAGGAGACTCTGACCGCCGCCATCCGTGCTGCGGTCAACGAGGCCATGGAGAGTGCGGTCGGCTTCAAGCCCACGCTGATCGCGCTCACACGGGCCAACGTCATCGGCGAACGGCTCTACGTGCGGCTCTTGATGGCGGATGCCGAGGGTGAGGAGATGCTGCGAGACCTCGCTCCGGACGGGCCGCCGTCCGGCACTGACGACGGGGCGCCCGCCGAGCACACCTACTTGAAGGAGCCGATCTAGAGCTTGCCGTACTCCTTGAGCCGGCGGTAGATCGTCCGGCGCGAGATGCCGAGGGCGCGCGCCGCCTCTTCCTTGTCGTTGTTGTAGACGGCCAGGGCGCGGAGGATCAGCTCCTTCTCGACCTCGGCCAGCGTCGGCACGGTGCTCCCGGCCATGGACGGCGCCACCGACGGCCGGGCCGTGAGGCTGGGCAGATCCGCCAGCGTGATCTGGTCCCGGGAGCCCATCGCGAAGGCGCGCTCGATCAGGTTCTCCAGCTCGCGAACGTTGCCAGGAAAATCGTAGCCGGACAGCGCCGACAGCGCGTCGGCGCTGATCCCCTTGACGTCGCGGCGGAGGCGCTTGTTGAACCGGCGGATGAAGTGATTCACCAGCGACGAGATGTCCTCGCGCCGCTCTCGGAGCGACGGCAGCTGGATGCGAATCACGTTGAGCCGATAGAACAGGTCCTGCCGGAAGGTCCCACTGTGCATCGCCTGCTCGAGGTTGCGGTTCGTGGCGGCGATCACCCGGACGTCCACCGGGTGCGCCTTCGTCGAGCCGACCGGCCTCACCGACATCTCCTGCAACACGCGCAGGAGCTTCACCTGCAGCTCGGGGGGCAGCTCGGCGATCTCATCCAGGAAGATCGTGCCATCGTTGGCGCCGCGGAAGAGACCGAGCGCGTCAGCCACGGCGCCCGAGAAGGCACCCCGGACGTGGCCGAAGAACTCGGATTCCAGAAGATCGCGGGGGATGGCGCTGCAGTTGACGGGGATGAAGGCCCCCTTGGCGCGAATCGACAATCGATGGATGGCGGCGGCGACCAGCTCCTTGCCGGTGCCGCTCTCGCCCTCGATCAGCACGGGCGAGTCGGTGACGGCCACCTTGCCGATGATCTCCTTCACGCGCTGCATGGCGCCCGAGGCGCCGATCAGCTCGTTGACGGTGAGCTCCTCGCCGAGCCGCGCCCGCAGCGTGTGGACTTCGCCGCGCAGGAAGCGGCGCTCCATCAGTCGCTGCATGAGGTGCTTGAGCTCGTCCAGGATCAGGGGCTTGGAGAGATAGTCGTAGGCCCCTTCCTTGAGCGCCTCGACGGCCGACGCGATCGTGGGATAGCCCGTCATGATCACGACCTCGATCGACTCGTCGTGAGCCTTGAGCTGCTTGAGCAGCTCGAGTCCGCTCATGTCGGGCATCCGGATGTCGGTGATGGCGGCGTCGAACACCTGGGTGCGCACGACGGCGAGCGCGTCGGTCGCGGTGTTCGCCGTGGACACTTGATAGCCCCACGCCGTCAGGGCTTCCTTGAGGAGCAGCAGGATCGAGTTCTCGTCGTCGACAATCAGGACTCGCGCGGTTTCGACCATCGTAAATAGAAGTTAGCACGAGGGGGTGTCAAACTGACAAGGTAAAAAGTTGCGGGCCTGCGTTCGGTATGTTAGCGTGGCCGTTGACTTTTCAACGAGGAGAACGCGCTCATGGCTGACGCTGGAACGGTCCACCTTACGGAACAGAGCTTCGACGAGGCGCTCGTCGCGAATCAGAGCCTCATGATGGTGGACTTCTGGGCAGAGTGGTGCGGCCCGTGCCGTGCCATTGCACCCGTTCTCGAGGAGCTCGCCCGCACATCCGGTGGACGGGTGACGCTCGCGAAAGTGAACGTGGACGAGAACCCGGGCCTCGCCGCCCGCTACGGCATTCGCTCGATCCCGACGATCCTGTTCGTCAAGGACGGCAAAGTCGCCGACCAGGTGATCGGGGCCGTACCCAAAGCCCAGCTCCAGAAGAAGCTGGACGCGCTCGCCTGACGCGGGTCGCCTAGGCTCTGACGTATCAGTACCGGCGGCACAGGGATCCCGCCGCTCTCCCCAACCCGTGACGAGTTCCGCGCGCTCGCGGGGCAGGGGAACCTCGTCCCGGTGTTCGTCGAGCTCCCCGGCGACCTCGACACTCCGCTCTCCGCGTACCTGAGACTTCGTCCCGGGCCATACTCGTTCCTGCTCGAGTCTGTCGAGGGCGGTGAGAAGTGGGCGCGCTACTCCTTCCTCGGCACCGATCCGATGATGGCGCTGTCGGCGAAGAACGGCCGGATCACCCTTCGTCGCGCGGGCGGCCGTGTGATCGAGCGCCTGCCGGACGGTAATCCGCTCGATGCGCTGAGGACGCTGCTCGCCGAGTTCCAGCCCGTGCCGGTGCCGGGCCTGCCGCGGTTCCAGGGCGGCACCGTGGGGTACCTCGCCTACGACATGGTGCGCCACATGGAGCGGCTGCCGGCCACCGCCAAGGACGACCTGCGGCTGCCCGACGCGATCTTCCTCTTCACCGACACGTTTCTGGCCTTCGACAACCTCCGTCACCGGCTCCTCGTGATTGCCAACGCCCGCATCGAGGGCCACGATGACGCGTCACTGGACCAGGCCTACGATCGCGCGGCGCTTCGGATCGGCATGACACTCCAGAAGCTGGCCCGCCCGGCCCGCACCCCGGCGCCGCTCTCGTTCGCCGCTCCGGCGCCGCTCGTGGCGCTTGGAGAAGAAGGCTTCACCACGACGATGGACGAGTCGACCTACTCGGAGGCGGTGCTGAAGGCCAAGGAGTACATCGCCGCCGGCGACGCCTACCAGATCGTCGTCTCCCGTCGGCTCGACACGCCGCTCGGCGCCGACCCGTTCACCGTGTACCGCGCGCTGCGGACCATCAACCCGTCGCCCTACCTCTTCTTTCTCCGGCTCGGCAAGACGACGGTGGTCGGTTCGTCGCCCGAGGTGCTGGTGCGCCTGGAGGACGGCCGCATCGACGTGCGCCCGATCGCGGGGACGAGTCCGCGAGGTGTCACCGAGTCCCAGGACCAGACGATCGCCGAGACGCTGCTGGCCGACCCCAAGGAGCGCGCCGAGCACGTCATGCTCGTCGACCTCGGACGGAACGACGTCGGGCGCGTCGCGACGCTCGGCTCGGTCAAGGTCACGGAGTTCATGGTCATCGAGCGCTATTCGCACGTCATGCACCTGGTCAGCCACGTGACTGGGCAGCTCAAAGCCGGCGCCGACGCGATAGACGTGTTGCAGGCGTGCTTTCCGGCCGGCACCCTCACCGGCGCGCCGAAGATCCGCGCGATGGAGATCATCGACCAGCTCGAGCCGACCCAACGCGGGCCCTACGGCGGCGCCGTCGGCTACATCTCCTACTCCGGCAACCTCGACTCCTGCATCACGATCCGAACGATCGTCTGCCACGACGGGACCGCGTCGGTGCAGGTCGGCGCCGGCATCGTCTCCGACTCCGATCCCAAGACCGAGTGGCTCGAAACGTCGTCCAAGGCGCGAGGCCTCATCCTGGCCCTGCGCATGGCCGCGGCCACGGGTCATTCATGATCCTGGTCATCGACAACTACGACTCGTTCACCTACAACCTCGTCCAGTACCTCGGCGAGCTGGGAGCCGAGCTCCGGGTCGTGCGCAACGACGAAATGGACGTCGATGCCCTCGCTTCCATGGCGCCGGAGCGCATCGTCATCTCGCCCGGACCAGGGACCCCCGATCAAGCCGGCGTCTCGATCGACGTGATCAAGCGCCTCGGCGCCACGACTCCGATCCTCGGCGTCTGTCTCGGCCACCAGGCCATCGGCCGCGCCTTCGGCGCGACGGTGGCGCGCGCCGGCAAGCAGATGCACGGCAAGACGTCGGACATCCGCCACGACGACCGCGGTGTGTTCGCCGGGCTCACCAACCCGTTTGTCGCCACCCGGTACCACTCTCTCGCCATCGTGCGAAAGACTGTTCCGGCCGAGCTCGAAGTCTCCGCCTGGTCGGAGGACGGCGAGATCATGGGAGTGCGACACCGGGAGCATCCCGTCGAGGGTGTGCAATTCCACCCCGAGTCCATTCTGACCGTCGAAGGAAAGCGTCTTCTCGGGAATTTCCTAAAGAAATGACGCCTCGTGAGCCAAGGCTCACAGAGCTTGCCCTGATCCGCGCGCTCCGTGAGCGCGCCCGGCAGGCCCCGGGCGTGCGGGTGGGCATCGGTGACGACTGCGCCGTATTGGAGGCACCCGGTGGGGGCCTGCTCCTGGCGACGACCGATCTCCTCATCGAGGACGTTCACTTCCGCCGGCGCTACGCCGAGCCCGCCGACATCGGCTGGAAAGCGCTGGCCGTGAACGTCTCGGACATCGCGTCGATGGGCGGGCGGCCACGCTGGGCACTCATCGCCCTCGCCTGCCCGGCCTCGACCACAATGGACGAAGTCGAAGCGTTCTACGAGGGCATTCGCGCCCTCGGTGACGAGCACGACGTCTCCGTCGTGGGGGGCGACACGTCCGCGTCGCCATCGGGCTGGGTCGTGAACATCACGCTCCTCGGCGAGGCGACGGGCGCGCCCATCCTGCGTTCGGGCGCGCGCGTCGGCGACATGATCGCCGTCACGGGTGACCTCGGGCGTTCGGCGGCCGGCCTGGCCGTGCTCGAGCGCCGCGAGGCTCCGGCCCGCGTCTCGGCCGAGGCCCTCGCCATCGTGACGGCCGCCCATCTGCGCCCGCGGCCGCGCGTGAAGGAAGGCCGCTGGCTCGCTGCCGCCGGTGGTGTCACGGCGATGACCGATCTCTCCGACGGGCTGGCCACCGACCTCCGCCACGTGGCCGAGGAGAGCCGCGTGGCCGCGCGCGTCGATCTTGGGAAACTGCCGATCGGCGCCGCGACACGGGACGTCGCGGTGGCGACGAAGCACGATGCGGTCGGCTGGGCCACCGGCGGTGGCGAAGACTACGAGTTGCTGTTGACCTGTGAGCCCTCGGCGTTCGAGCGGCTGCGCAACGGGCTCGGGAGCGCGACGGGCACGACGCTGACCGCCATCGGCGCGATGGAGCCCGGCGCGGCCGGAGTGACGTTCGTCGACGCCGCCGGGCACGCGGTCGCGGTCGGGCCCGGCTTCGAGCACTTTGCCAGCGGGGCGCGTCGTGAGTAATCAACTCACGCTGAAGCTGCTGGCCCTGGCGATCCTGGTCGCGGCATCGGCAGTTTTGACCGGCGCGGAGGCGGCCTACTTCTCTCTGGGTCGCGCCCGGCTGCGCAAGCTCGCCGGGAGCACGAGCGAGGCCCGTTCGCCGCTGATCGAGCGGCCCCACGACCTGCTCGTGACGCTCCTCGTCGGCATCACGGTCATCAACATCGGCGCCGCCGCCCTGGCGGCGACGCTGGCCGAGGACGTCTTCGGCGTGCGCTACGGCCTCCTGGTCGAGATCATCGGCATGATCCTGATCCTGACCACCTTCGGCGAGGTCCTGCCCATGACCTTCGCCGTCAAGTACCCCGAGCAATTCCTGACGCTGGCCCGCGGGCCGGTGGCCTGGCTCAGCGTCATCCTCAAGCCCGTGCGCTCCACCCTCGGGGCCCTGACCACGCTCACGGTGCATCTCATCGGGGGCGAGCGCCAGGCCAACCCCGAGCTGACCGAGGAAGAGCTGCGCACGCTGGTGGACGTGGGCGCCAAGGAAGGCGTCGTGGAGCGCGAAGAGCGCGAGATGATCCACAAGGTCTTCGAGCTCGAGGACACGCTCGTCCGCTCGGTCATGGTGCCGCGGACCGACATGTTCTGCCTCGACCTCGACATGCCGAGCGACCAGATCCTCCCCGCGCTGCGCGAGAACCTGCACTCGCGGGTGCCCGTGTACGAGGGCTCCATCGACGTCATCGTGGGCATCCTCTACACGAAGGACCTGCTGGCGTACCTCGACGGCCTCCCCGCGGACTTCGACCTGCGCACGCAGCTCCACCCGCCCTACTTCGTGCCGGAATCCAAGCGCGCCGACGTGCTGTTGCAGGAATTCCAGGCGAAGAAGCTCCACATGGCGATCGTGGTCGACGAGTACGGCGGCACCGCGGGCCTCGTGGCGCTGGAGGATCTGCTCGAGGAGCTGGTGGGCGAGATCGTCGACGAGTACGACGAGCCGGAGCGGCTGATCCAGAAGCTCGACGCCACCACCTTCCGCGTGGCCGGCAAACTCCCGATCGACGAGCTGAATGCCGTCACCGGACTGGCGCTCTCGAACAAGGCCTACGACACCGTGGGCGGCTGGGTGCTCGACCTCTTCGGGCGCGTGCCGCGCAAGGCCGAGCGCCTGGTCACGCCGGAGCTGACCGTGGTGGTCGAGAAGGTCGAGCGAACGCGCGTGGTCGAGGTGGTCGTCCACCTCCACAGGCGCGCCGAAGGCGAGGCCGCGGCGTGATGCTGCTCTGGGTCGCCGTCTTCTGCCTGGCCGTCACGATGTTCTTCTCGGCGGCCGAGATGTCGTTCATCGCGGCCAATCGCCTGCGCATCCGCCACCTGGCCGAGGAAGGCAACACGACGGCGGCCGCCTATCTCGAGGCGTTCCGCCGGCCCGAGCGCATTTTGTCGACCGCGATGATTGGCGTGACGATCTCGCACATCGTCGCTTCCTCAGCCGCCACGTTCGCGCTCCTGCCCGTGCTGGGGGGCATGGCCCCCCTGGTCGTGACGGCGATCCTCACGCCCATCATGCTGGTGTTCGGCGAGATCATCCCCAAGGCGGTGGCGCGCGAGTGGGCGACCGCGTTGATCGTGCGCGTCTACCGCGGGTTGACCTGGTCCTCCGTCGTGCTGGCGCCGTTCGTCGCGTTCTCCAACGGCGTGGTGGGCGGGCTGCTGCGCCTGCTCGGCGCCACCCCGCCGGGCACGCGCCACTTCGTCTCGCGCGAGGAGCTGAAGGCGCTGCTGGCGATGGAGCCGGGCGAGGCCGACGTGACCAGCCAGGAAGCGGAGATGATCGACAAGATCTTCGACCTCGGCGACACGACGGTGCGCGAGATCATGGTGCCCCTGGTGGACGTCACCATGCTGCCCGCCACCGCCTCGGTGCGCGATGCCGTCGACCTGATCAGAGATCGCGGCTACTCGCGCATCCCGATCTACCGCGAGCGCGAGTCCAACCTCGTGGGCGTGGTGGCGGCCATGGACATCCTGCGCCGCGGCGCCGAGGCCCGGCGGCTGGACGATCTGATGCGCCCGCCGTACTATGTGCCGGAAACCAAGCGGATCGACGACCTGCTGCGCGAGATGCAGCGCGGGCGCATGCACCTGGCCATCGTGGTCGACGAGTACGGCGGATCGACCGGCATCGTGACACTGGAGGACATCGTCGAGGAGATCGTCGGCGAGATCCAGGACGAGCACGACCGCTCACCCGCTCCGGTGGATCGCCTGCCCGACGGCACCTATTGGGTGGCCGGGCGCGCCAACATCGACGAGTTGAACGAGGCGATGGGCTGGACGCTTCCCAAGCAGGACTACGAGACGGTGGCCGGCCTCGTGCTGGCCACGCTCGGCCGTATTCCGCGCACCGGCGAAGAGCTCCAGGTGCCCGGATACACGATCACCGTGCTGGAGGCCGGCCCGCGGCACGTGGCCGCGGTGAAGATCGCCCTGGCACCTCCCAGGCAGGCTTAGCTCCGAAGGAGGCCCTCATGGCTGGCAAGATGGTGGAGTTTCCCTCGAACGGCGGCAAGACCTCCGGTTACCTCGCAACGCCCACGTCGGGCAAGGGCCCGGGCGTGCTCGTGATCCAGGAGTGGTGGGGACTCGTACAGCACATCAAGAACGTCTGTGACCGCTTCGCCGCCGAGGGCTTCACCGCGCTGGCGCCCGACATGTACCACGGCAAGACGGCCAACGAGCCCGACGGGGCCGGCAAGCTCTTCATGGCGCTCAACATCGGACAGGCCGAGAAGGATCTGCGGGGCGCCGTCGATTATCTGGCCACGCAGTCCTCGAGCCAGAAGGTGGGCGCCGTCGGCTTCTGCATGGGCGGCCAGCTCGCGCTCTTCGCCGGCACCGTGAATCCGAAGGTCGGCGCGGTCGTCGATTTCTACGGCATCCATCCCAACGTGAAGCCCGATTACGGCAAGCTCGGCGGGCCCGTGCTCGGCCTCTTCGCCGAGAAGGACCAGTTCGTGAAGCCCGACGACGCCCGCGCCGTTGACGCCGCCATCAAGAAGGCCGGCAAGCAGTCTCAGATCCACGTCTACCCCAACGTCGATCACGCGTTCTTCAACGACGAGAACACGGCCGCCTTCAACAAGGCAGCGGCCGACGACGCGTGGAAGAAAACGCTCGGGTTCTTCAGACAGCATGTGAAGTAAGCTCGGGCCGGCGCGGCTGACGCCGGCTCAGGGGGTGGGCTATGGACGATCGCCTGCTCGTCATCGTCGACCAGAGCCGCGACGATCTCTTCACGACGCTGCGCCGCGACGACGACGACAGCGTCGCCGTCATGCGTGACCGGCGTCAGCCCGGGGCCGCGCCCGGACGTTTCGCGATCGAGCGGCGCCTCCGGGCCATCGGGCACGACCTCCGCGCCCTCGGGCTCGCCGTCGTGGCGCCGCACGGCCAGCGTGCCCAGGCCGATGTCGTCGCCCGCGCCGCCTTCCTCCGCACGCTCCCGCTCTTCGCCGCCTTCAGCCTGGCCGAGCTGATCGAGCTGGCCGACCACATCGACGAGCGGGCGCTGCGACGGAATCAGACGCTGTTCCACGAGGGCGAGACCAGCGCCGAGATGTTCGTGGTCCGCCAGGGCATCGTGCTGATCTCCAAGGAGGTCACGCCACGAGTGGAGAAGGTCCTGGCCCGGATGAAGCCCGGCGAGTTCTTCGGCGAGATGAACCTCTTCGGGTGCCTGCCACGCTCGGCGACGGCCCGGGCCGAGACCGACATCGAGCTCATCGTGCTTCAGCGGGCAACGCTCGAAAAGATGCTCGCCATGAAGCCGGCGGCGGCGCTGGCGTTCTTCACCGCCATGGTGCGCGAGTTCTGCACGCGCCTGGCCGCGACCGACGATCTGGTCTCCGAGGTGACGCGCTGGGGTCTGGAAGCGACGGGGCTGGAAGGTGACGTGACGGGAAGCGCCTGAGCGGCGCGACGAACACAGCTTCCTTCAGCGGGCGGGAGGCCGAAACACGAACTCGCCTTCCCCCTCCAGCTTTCCGTACTGAGGCGTCTGTCGACCAGCCGAGTCGAGAATCACCCGTTCCTGGACGTACGTCGCCAGCTTCAGTGCGGTCAGCCCATGACCTCCGTCCTCGATCACGCGCTGGCCTTCGGTGCCGGCAGTGAGGATTTGCACGACAGGCTGGCGCGTGAGCACCGCCAGGTCGGATATCGTGTTCGAGGCCACGATGTCGCGTCGCTGAGCAAACCCGGAGAAGCAATTGTCCAGCGCGAAGAGCACGTGCTTCACGGGCAGACGCCGACCAATCTGGGCCAGATCGCTGAGCCGGGACCGCGGACGGAGCTCGGTCGATATCATGCGCTCGTCATCGGGAACCAGGCGTACCGCGCGCTCCGGCCGCTCCGGACACCCGTGGCCGACGCCCGCGCCGTGGCCGATCTCCTGCGGCGCGACTATGGCTTCAATGTTCGACTGTTGACCGATGCGTCGCGGACCGAGATGATCCGCGCCCTCGACGACGTCCAGCGAACGCTCACGGACACCGACAACCTCGTCATCTACTACGCCGGCCACGGCTGGCTCGACCGCCAGTCTGACCGTGGGTACTGGCTGCCGATCGACGCGGAGCAGAACAGCCGCGCGAACTGGCTCTCGAACGCCGACATCACCGACACGCTGCGGGCGTTGAAAGCCAAGCACGTGCTGGTGGTCGCGGACAGCTGCTACTCGGGCACCCTCACCCGCAGCATCGGCGTCCAGGCGCTCGACAACGCCGACGCCGCGGCGCTGGCGCGCAAGCGGGCGCGGACCGTGATGACGTCCGGGGGTCAGGAGCCGGTGGCAGACGTGGGCGGGGGCTCGCACTCGGTATTCGCGAAGGCCTTCCTCGACGCGCTGGGCGACAACCGGGGAATCGCCGACGTCACGACGCTTTTCGCAAAGATGCGGCGGCAGGTGCTGCTCAACGCGGATCAGACGCCGGAGTACTCGGACATTCGGCAGGCGGGCCACGAGGGCGGCGACTTCCTCTTCGTCCACCGCTGAACGCAACGGGTCGCGGTGACTGCGCGACTACGCGCTCGCGGCGGCGGCCTTCTCCTTCTTCTTCCGCTTGCCTCCGCTCTCGGCCTGCGCCTTGCCCTCGCCCTTGC
>WNFS01002516.1_pt1 | contig 13840 bp, 13 predicted proteins | sample 5400141 | NCBI WGS metagenome assembly WNFS01 (sample SAMN13153358, study PRJNA577476) | soil metagenome | isolation source: 60 cm saprolite under Madrone tree | place: USA:California | collected 2016-06-14
CGGCCTGGATAGTTAGTCGGTCTCGCTCCGTGACAGCAACGTTCTCGTGACAAGTCCCGCTCACGGTGATGGTGTGAGGACCTTGTAGATCCAGAGTGCTGAGCGCCGCATTGATGCTGGAATAGGCACCCGGTCCACCGCTCGGGCAAATTACTGTTAAGTTGGCTGCCGAAGCCGAGCTGGCTGCGAGCACCGATGCAACCAAAAAGGCGCAGAAGACGAGGCCATGTAAAACCCTCGCGGATGAGTTGGGATAGATCATTATCGCCTCCTCATAGCGGGAAGTAGAGACTAGTTGCTGCACGGGACCGACTGCTGGAATCTTGGATTTCACGATTTCTTCCCCTTGAGTGAATGTTAACCGTCACGGGCGGTGGCCGGTCATGAAATCGATCCACCGCTTTCTTGCGAAGACTATGGAGCATTTCCGGGCGTGGCAAGCGACAAAGAATGACTCTTCGCCCAAATCAACTCCGTGTCGCTGTTTGTCGTCTCCAGGTGCTTCACCCAGACCAGCAGGCTGGCACGGGATGCGATTCTAGGTGTTACTGTCCTATATATGAGTGACCTAAAAGATTACCTGCCGAGACTTGCGGACCCTCTTTGGCGGGAAACGTGACCCTGAGACATCGCCCCATGCGGCAGATCGGCGTTTGGGAATGCGTCGAAATCGTGAGGGCGCACCCCATACTCGGTCCGCAATATGGAAGCGACATCACCGATTTGCGGACTGTTTGGCTGAGCCTGCTGGGCCGCGAAGCCTTTCGCGCCGTCGTATTTGAGGATGCCGAAGGCTCGCAGCCTCGAATCATGGGAGTTGGTGTCAGCGTTTTCCTTTTGCACGAGTTTCTTCTCGAACTAAAGACCCCATCTTTTTTCTGGCCAGGCCCTGAGATGGCTAACTAAACGCGTTTTGCGCGGCGAGTCACGGATGCTGGACTCGTTATGAAGGCGGCGAAGAAGACCTACGATGGGTCAGGAAGACCAAAACACTCTCTTGCAGCGGTTCTTTAGCGAAGAGGATCCCGCCGTCGCCCAGGTGTGTCTCGAGGGGCTGCTCTCAGAGTATGTGGAGCCTGTCGTCCGGGATATTACGCGTTACAAATTGCACTGCAATTCTACCTTTGGCCGCAGTTATGAGATTCAGGATGAGGAAGACATTGGCAGCGAAGTTATGCTGCATCTGCTCGCGCGACTCCGAGAGCTAAGGAAGTCCCGTGCGCAATCACCCATCGAGAATTTCCGCGGCTATGTCGCCGCCTCGACGTACAACGTGTATTACAAGTACGTGCGGATGAAGTACCCGTCGCGTTGGCGGCTCAAGAATCGGATGCGCTATTTGCTGAATCACGGGCACGGTTTCGCGATGTGGAAGGACGAAGACCAGGAGTTTCTCTGCGGATTGGCCACATGGCGATGGCCGGTGGCGCGCAAGGAAACGAGCTTGGAGGACCAACCGCCTCGTCTGGACGAATTCGTACAATCGCTGGCCCTGGGCAATAGTGCTTCGCGGATGAATCTTGAGGAACTCATCAGATCGTTCTTGGCTTGGCGCGGCCGTCCGATCCTGCTGGATGAACTCGTGGGAATTGTCGCAGAGCTCCAGGACATTAGAGAGCCGCAACGTGTTCAATCGCAAGGCGAGGAGAGAGAGGGACGTGCTGGCGTGAGTGTCTGTGAGCTTCTGCCAGATCCGGCGGTGGACATCGCAAGTACGGTGGAACAGCGGTTTTACCTCGAACTGCTTTGGAAGGAAATTTGCGAACTGCCTCAGCGCCAGCGCGTGGCGCTGCTACTGAATCTACGCGACGCTCAAGCAGGTGATGCGCTGATTTTGTTTACATTAACTGGGATCGCGAGCCTGCGGCGTATCGCCGAGGTCATCGAGATGCCGCTTGAAGAATTTGCGTCTCTTTGGAACAGGCTGCCCTTGGAAGACGTGGCAATTGCCACTTTACTGGGTATTACGCGCCAGCAGGTCATCAACTTGAGGAAGTCGGCTCGTGAACGGCTGGCACGACGGATGGCGGCATCTTGACGCCGCAAGAGATAAAAAGAAGTCTAGGAGTAATATAGCTGAGTTCCGTGCCTCGTTGCTTACGGGGCATTGTAACGAGCCTCCTTTGGGAGGACCTGGTCCAGGAAACAATGCCAGATCATCTTTCAGAAGAGCAGATCGCGCGCTACCGGGGCAGGCGGACTCCGGCCGAGGAACTTCTCCGCGTAGACGATCATATTTCACAGTGCGCGGAATGCCGCGAGCGGCTTGCCTCCCGGAACGAATTGCGTGTTGCGTTAAAGGGCCTGGATACTCGCCCTTTGCTCGGCCAACAGAGAAATGTGAGGCCCGCCCCACTCGAAGCCGCTGCCCGGGGCACGTACTTGCAAGATATGAGTGCAACCTCCCCTCCGGGTGCTCCGCAAGCCGAACATCTCACCTATGAAGAATTGGAAGCGTATGTAGATGGAAAGATGTCAGACGCAGATCGGGGAATCGCAGGAGCACACTTGGAGTTCTGCCAGGCATGCTCAGACGACGTTCTGGACCTGAACACTTTCAAGGTCGATCTGGCCAACTCCAAAGGGCAACGAGGAAAAAGTTCGTGGGCGGCCTTAGTAGCTCTGTGGCTTACACCCCGACGTGCCGCGCTCACGCTGGGGATGGCTGCCTTTGTCGTCTTGGCAGTTAAGGTCGCAAGATGGCAGTCAGCTCTTCCACGTGGGGCCCCTTCCGCGGAAATCGCAAATTCTAATTCCACTGGTAAGGAAACCCTCAGCGCGATAAATGCATTGCCTCCAGAAGAAAAATCTGCGGTTTTCGAAGCCATCTCTCAACAGAAAATCAGACTACCGGATGTTCTCGCGGAGCTGCAAGGACGCCCAGAGATTCTTCTGGGTCCCCAGGAACCAGGCGCTCGATTTGAAGTTTTGGAGCCGCTCGCCGAAGTTGTTTCGGACGTGAAACCCGAATTCCGCTGGCAGCCCCTGGCTGGAGCGGCCACTTATTCGGTTGCCATCTTTGACGCGAATCTAAATCCTGTGCAGTCCAGTCCGCCATTGGGAGCCACACGCTGGACGGCGGCACGTCCCCTGAAACGCGGTCAAGTCTATCTATGGCAAGTCACTGCCAAGCTTAGCGACGGAAAATCAGTTAGCGCACCTAAACCGCCAAGACCCGAAGCAAGATTCCGGGTCCTCGATCAACGACAGGCCGACGAGCTTTCGCAATTTAAGGCAACTTATCCGGAAGCACACCTCGCACTGGGCATTCTGTATGCGCGAGCGGGACTCCTTCAACTTGGGGAAAATGAATTGAAACAGATATCGGAGAGCCACCCAGAATACAGATTGGCCCAGAATCTGTTGAAGAGTATCCAGCAAATCCGCAACCCTCAAGGCTGATTGTCGACACTGGCGTTTGGTGAATCTGGTCTGCTGATTCTCCTGATTTAATTGGGATCACCCACCACCACGAATCCGGCCCAATAGAAGGGATGCGAATATCGGGAATTGCGGAGGAGTTGCAGCTCCGCACGTTGCAGGGCCCGGGCAGTGCGAGACCCAGAATTTCCCTTATCGTCTGCGGCCCTTCGGGCGCGATGGAAGGCCAACATCAGCTCTGTGGTACTGGTGGATTCCACCTTCCATTGACTAACGAGGGTAGTCGGAACGCCCGCTACAAAAAATGCCCAGGTTAACCCGACTACTCCTTCACCGGAGGTAATGCGCCCCCGTGCCGTTTCGCAGGCCGAGAGCACCGCCAGGTCGGCATGGAGATCAAGATCCATAATCTCCCAGGCCTCCAGAAGTCCGTCTTCTTTACCGCTTGGCCCACCAGAAGATAACAACAGATGGGAATACATCGGGTTTGTGTCGTTTAGGAGCCCGTGAGTTGCCAGATGCAGAATCCTGAATTCTCCCGCTTGGGCTTTGAATTGATCTTCCGCGGCCTCTGCGCCGACGAAAACTCTGCTTTGCTGCCGACCATACAGACTTTCCAGTGTTTTCACTTCTCTTGCAGCCTCAGGGAGTGGTGCAAGCTTCTCATCCCGATAAGTCAACTTGGCGCGCTCCGAGGTGGCGGTGGCGAGGACCGGGTTGCCCATCGCGAGCAGAGTCTGGCCCGCTTTGATGGCGGGTATGTCCTTGTTCTTAAGCCGGAGACGGGCCATCTCGCGCAGAATCGTAAGCGACGGAGCGTAAGAGAGGGCATAGTCCTCGAGCAGGTAATGGCCCCGTCGTGGTTGCACCGCTTGAAACGGCAGGTTCCACAGTGGGCCATCGGGCACGATCAGCAAACTTGTTACTCCAGAGAGTTGGGGTTGCGCAGGCTCTACAAGAAGCTTGAACAGCTTCAACGCCGTTGGGCGAAACTGCAAATCGCGGAGTGACAGTTGCCGGCGGAATTGCTCCGTTTCCTGCTTAAGATCTTTAGCTTTGATGTCGATCGTATGGACCTTCAACTCGGGGCTGGCCGCGTTCCCTCCAGTGCTCCGAGTTAACACGAAAAGATAGGTCCTCTCTTCCGCAACGACAAACTCCAGCGCGGCGCTATGGCTGTCCGGCAGAAGACCGGCTAACTCACTCGGGGAAATGGGCTGGATCTGGCCCCGTTGTGCGCGAAGTTCCGGATGAGTGACATATAAATTGGTTCGAAAATCTGAATACTGCAACCTTGCCTTATCCAAGCCAGACTTCACATCTATAATGCGTGCTTCATCCGGCTTGGACGCCGCCTTCTCCACGCCAAGTTGCCGATTGAGGGAGACCAGCTGGGCCTGCAATTCTTCCTCCCGCTGACGTTCCGGGGCGGTCATTGCTTTCGTGATATTCACCCTGCCATTGCCGAGAACATCTTCGAGCGTCCGGCCCTTGGCGCGTTCCGCGTACGACAGAGCTTCAGAAAACTGAGAGTCAGCGACCAGCAATGAGACCATGCCCCGATACGGGTCTAGCTTATCGGCGAAGAAACTCTGCTGTTGGTCCTCGCCGCCAGCAATATTCTCACGCATGCTCTCCACCACCGAAATCGCCTCATCAAATGCATTGCGTGCTTCAACGGGTTTGTGCAGAGCCCAATACGCGAGGCCGGCAACTCCACGGTATTCGCAGAGAAGTTGCGGGGCTTCCATGTTTCTGGCGATCGCCGACACTCGATTAGCGGAATCAAGTGCCATCTCAAAATCACCTTTTGCGTAGTAAGCTTCGGCCAATCCGCCGAGCGCGTAAGCGACATTTTTCTGGTCACCGAGCTCCCGGCTCAATTGAAGCGACTTGTCAAAATAGCTGAACGATTGCTCGTAGTCCTGTCGGTAAAGGAAAAGAACCCCGATCGAGTAGAGATCAACTGCGATTCGTGGTTTTCGTCCCAACTCCTCGTGAATCGTTAACGCTTCATGGAACTGCTTCAATGCCTTGTCTGAGTCGCCCTGGAGTTGATAGGCCCAGGCCGCTCCAGAGAGGCTGCCGGCCATCTTTCCTTTGTCTCCCGTCATTCGGAAAACTTCCTCACTCCGCTGGTAGTACCTGAGCGCCTCGTCGAAATCATTCTGAAACAAATATATATCGCCAACTTGTTGAAGCGCGTCCGCAATGTCCCATTTCCTTCCAATAGCTTCAGCGATTTGCAGACTCTTGTGCAGGTGTTCTAGCGCCAAAGAATAGTTGCCCTGTTGCATATAGATGTCGCTCAAATTGTGCAGCACTCTGCCGACCATGGTTTTGTCATCCAATGTATTGGCAATGGCGAGAGCCCTTCGGAGAGTCTGTAGTGCTTCCATATGATTGCCGGTCAGGGATCCGATATTATTTAGAGAACGGGCCATCCCCCGCTGGTAGGAGATCGTTGTTGCGATTCCGTAGGCGGTCTTGTGGGTACTCATCGCTCGTTCGAATTCGCCGCGATCTTGCAACGCCCGAGCCTCGTCGACGAGGGTCTCCACCAGGTCTGGAGTGACTAATATCGCGTTGCGTTCGAGCAGCACGGTTCTTTCCTGCTCGGTCGTGGCTGCCAACAACAAGATTGCCAAATCATCGGCCGCGTTGGAGTCATGCCAAATCTTCCACAAACCCGCCTGCTTCACGCATTCCAAAGAGCGCGTTATTTTGCCCAGGTCAGCTCTCGGCTGGCCCGTCTCCGCCTCGATCGCACTCAGGTCGAATGTCACCTGCAGGTGAGCCTTCTCGCCCTCAATGACCGGCTTCTCGAATTCGATATGAGTCACGGCAATGTTGCCGGTGGTCGTGAAAAACTGCTGAGCTTGCTGTCTACGCACCGCCAAGCCGGGCGAAGTGGGACTCCAGAACGCCATCATGCCGTCCAGATCCTTCTTCGCATAGGCGGCAAAATACTGTTCGACCAAAACCTGCAGAGCAGCGTTTTCCAGTGTCGTCTGGGAGTCGCCGACCGGAGCCTGCGGCTTGTCCTGGGCAGGCAATAGGGTACCGAGTCCCAAAAGACAGATGAGAATTAGCCAGCGACCGCCGTAAGGTAGTGACATAGATACTCCGCTCAGTAAGATCGTGAATCAGGGTATTAATTACAAGAGTTTAGCGAAGTTTACTCCTCAAAGTTCGCTTAAATCCATCGCACTTTGGGCCATTTTGTGGACAGGGTCTTTGCCGAAACAGCAAAACGAGGCAGTAATATCACCCCACGTTGCGCATCGTCTCTACATGTCAGGCACAAAGGCTGTGTTGGGCAGTGCAAATTATTCCGGCTCACAAGTGATTCCAACGCTGACTCTGCCTATTAGCAACCGCAGGCACGGCCAAGGAGACGATCCATGAACAGAATCCCGGCAGTCATCGTCCGCCTGGACAAAAAGGACGCCCGCGAAGCGGTCGCCGACACCGAAGCCCAAACGGGCAAGAAAGTAGAGCAGGTAGAGGAGGAATGACGCATCGGCCAGACCCAGATTTCCATTCGGTGAGAGAGAGAGAAAAACTGATGCGAGCCCTCCGGACAACACACCATCATCCACTCTTCCGGCCAGGAGATCTGGGTGAGAACAGTATCAGGGAGCCACGGCGTCTAAGACGAGAAAGCCACGGCGTCCCCGTTCTTGCAAATCCCGAGGCCAACGATCGTCTGGATTCCTGGAAGGAGATCGCTTCTCACCTTAAGCGAACCGTCCGCACGGTCCAGCGATGGGAAAAACAAGAAGGGCTGCCCGTGCACCGGCATCTCCATCAGCGAGCAAATTCCGTGTATGCCCGCAAGTCAGAACTTGACGAATGGTGGAATCACGAACCTCATTCTCGCAAGATCGAGCCACGTCAGATCTTCTCTGAAGGGTCTCGGCGTCATGTCACGGTGATTCATTCTGAGGAGGAATGCCGGGAATCAGATCCGACACCGCCAGAATGGCTCGTTGAATGCGTTCAAGAACTACGAAAAGCGGAAATTTGTTCTCCTGAGGACAGGACTTGCCATGTCGTCTGTGTCCTGCGAGTACGAATTCGCATTGTAGAGTACCTGCTTCAACAGGGTCTAGAGAGGACGACAAGAGACGCCAAAGCCCCGTGTTGCTCCTTGTCGCTTGCCATGCCCGGGAATGCTCCTTAGGCTTCAGACCGGATTCAGGTTTGTCCGCAAAATATAAGGAGGTTCACAATGAAGCGCGATCTGAAGTACTTGAAATCAGGACTTAAGCAAGCGACGCTTTGCCTGCTCGCGGTCAGCGCCATCGCCGTCATCATGCCGGCTTTAGCGCAGCAGTCGAATACGGGCCTTCGGCTGTACGACAGTTTCGACAACAGATTCCTCGATCCTTCAAAATGGCTCGCTCAATGGCAATGCGGCGGGACCGTGATGGAATGCGTGCGTGAGATCCAAGAGGATCAGCTTCGTTTGCGCGTTCGCGCCTATGGAGCCACGGACTCCAACGTCGGTACACAATTCGGCGGTTCTGGTCTTACTCTGACCTCCAGCTCCGTCACCGACATTGCGACGGACTTGACTGTTCGGCGCTCGACTGCGGACGCCTGCAGCACAAACCCTGGCCTTGTCGGGCACGCACAAGTGGCGATATTTGGATCTTTCTTCAATGGTGGTGGGAACACGCCAGATGATGACGTCCAGGCCTCTTTGCAGCTCGACCGTTATTCATCCGATTCGCCCGGCGTCGTCTTGGTTGGCGGGTTCCTAAAGTACCAGGGTCAATTTTTCGACCACGTTGATCTCGGGCCAGTGAACGTTGGCGAGCATGTCAGAGTCGAACTGCTTTGGGACCAGCCGAACCACCGTTTTGTTATCCGACTCTTCCGGCCCGCCTCCGGAACCTTTGCCGAACAGGTTATGCCGTACGCCATTTCCGATACAACGGCGGCCGTGTCGCCGTTCAGAAACATAAACGCCAACGTATACCCCGCAAATTGCGTTGGCACACGAACATCTTCGGAATTGGAAGTCCTATTTAATGATGTTTTTACCAAATAAGGAATTCCTATGTGGGTTACCTTACCGAACAACGAAGTTCCTCTCGCGGTCGTGGGAATCGTTCCATGCAAGGTGACCGCGAAAAACGGCGCGATCATGGCGGGCGACCTTCTTGTGACTTCTTCCACTCCCGGCCGCGCCATGAAAGGAACCGACCGATCCCGCATGCCAAATTCAGTGAAGAAGGAGAAGAAACCTTGAAATACAAAATTCTAGGTGTTTTGGTTCTAGTTGTTCTTTCCGTTGCTGTAGCTCTGGCCCAAGGCCCCACGAGCACCAGCAGTACGACCCCCGCTGCCGCGGCAAGCGCATCTTTGAGCTTCACTGCCATCAACTTCCCTGGCGCGACCCGGACTCGCGCCCTCGGACTCAACGATGTTGGAGACATCGTGGGAGACTTCCTCGACTCCTCCGGTGTGCTCCATGGGTATGTACTGAGCCAGGGAAACTTCACAACCTTCGATCCGCCTGGGTCAATTCAGACGCGCGGCCTCGCCATCAACAACCGCGGTGTCATCGGCGGGACCTTTCTGGACAGCAGCCACGTGCGACACAGCTACCTGCTAAACCACGGAGTGTTCACGATCTTTGACTTTCCTAGCGCTACCGGCACATCTCTTCAGGGCATAAATGACCTGGACCAAGTCGTCGGCGCCTACGTGGACGCTACGGGAAATACCCACGGCTTTCTGCTGAGCGCGGGTAATTTCACGACCATCGACGCTCCTGGCGCCGTGCAGGGCTCGGTGGCCGGAGGGATCAACGACCGCGGACAAATCGTCGGCAACTTCAGCGATGCCTCCGGGATTAGCCACGGCTTTCTGCTGAGTGCGGGTAATTTCATGACCATTGACTTTCCCGGCGCTTTGGATACTTCAGCTGCCTTCGGCATCACTGCCAATGGGGAAATCGTCGGCTTCTACGACGACAGTAATGGGGTGATCCATGGCTTCACGCTGATTGCCGGCAATTTCAGCACCGTGGACTTCCCCGGCGCGTTCCTCACCGAGGCCGTTCGGGCGAACGAGGCGGGCCAGATGGTAGGCATTTATAATTTGGCCGGACAACACGGTTTTCTGGCCACCCCTAATCCGATACAGAAGCCATAGAGAGGAGTTCTCGTTGAAAGTTGGCGTCGCAAGTCATCGACTGGAAGTGCAAGCCTTCCTGATGCTCGAGAGAGTGGTTGGCTCGAAGGAGTTCCTTGTATCGATTCTTCTCCAAGCGGATGGGCAATACATCGGGAAAACCTCTCTCGGAACTGCCGCCGAGGGGCAGGAAATCTTGCTCTCCTTGCGTTGGGATAAGCCCAGGCAACGATTCGTGGCCAGTTCTCAAGGAGCGGGAAGCGTGCCAGTACTGTCGTTCATCCCATTTGCGTCGCCTGACGCGTGCCGATTGCCATTTTCTGCGGATTCGCGATGGCCAAGAGCTTCGTGCTGAACTCGGCTACGAAGCATGCCACCGAAGTCGATGAGACAAGAACTGAAAATGGGTACGTCACGGCCCGTCGAGGAGAGGAGCACCATATGATTTCGCGTCGTCTGTGCAGCTTCATCCTCATTGTCATCCTCGCAGGCGCGTCCGCCTGCCGGCCCGGGATAACGTTCGGCCCGCCACCGCCTCCAGGTCCTGCTCCGATCATCACTTCCATCTCACCCACAAGCGCAACCGCTGGCGGCGTAGCATTCACGCTCACGGTGAACGGCAGCCATTTCCTCTCCGGCGCAGACCTTGTCTGGCGTAATCCAGACAATCCCGGATTCAGTGGCGGTCAGGTGATTCTTGTGAGTTCATCGCAAGTCACACTTCAAATCCCGGCCGCCGAAATCGCCATCCCGGGGTCCGCGCAGATATTGATTTTCAATCCAGATGCCTCTCCCGACTCCAACACGGTCACATTTGCCATCAATCCTGGCCCGCCCGGAGGCGCCCAGGTGATTTCGCCAGGCGCGAACGGCGCCGTGCCGAACGGCAACAGCCACGACCCGGTGTTGAGCTTTAACGGGCGCTTCGTTACTTTTGCATCGGAGGCGACGAACCTGATTGTTCCGAACGCGAAGTTTCCTGAGGGCTATGTGCGCGACACCTGCCTCGGCGCTGTCAGTCCGCCACCCTGCACTCCATTGACGCTGCTCGTTTCCGCCGTCACCGGCGGCAACGCGATCAGCCCGACGGAAGGGAACGGTCAGGGTGGCGCGACCCCGTCCATTGGTTCTCAAGGATTCTCATCCCTTTCCGGCGGTCTCCCTCCGGCAGGTGCATATATTGGTTTCCTCTCTACAGCGACCGATCTCGTGACGCCGAACACGACGTCTCCGCAGGCGTATGTGCGCAGCGACTGCTTGCCCACCATCTCAGTTCCCACGTGCGCTCCTACCACGGTGCTCGCGTCCGTAACGCAAGGCGGTGGTGAACCCAATGGCCCAGCGTTAGGCTTTATCTTCGCCAGCAATAGCTGTCATGCTGCCTTTGTTTCCGGCGGTACAGACGTAGTGAGCGGCGTAACAACAACGAACGAAATATATCTGACCTCATGCTCGGCGAACGGCCCGGCCGGCTCCTTCACCACTTCGAGCACCCCTGTATCTGCAAGCAATTCGGGCGTTCCCGGTGATCATGGAGCGCAGCAACCCGCACTCAGCTCGGACGGGCGCTTCGTTGCCTTTGCCTCCACTTCGACGAATCTTACGAGCACGCCCAACGGGGGTGTGCAGCAGATTTATTTGCGGGACATCTGTACGCCACCCGCCCCGTCCGGTTGTGCACCGGTCACCACGATAGTTTCGGTCGATAGTTCTGGCAATGCGTTCGCGGGGAGCAGTCAACTTCCTGCCATCAGTGACGACGGTCGTTTCATCGTCTTTAACACGCAAGTACCGCTTCCAGGAGGCGGCAACACCAACGATGTCTTCATCCATGACACCTGCAATTCATCGAATGGGACGGTGGCGAGCTGCATGCCTTCGACCACAACCGTCTCCACCGGTATTGGTGGAGCGGCCGCCAATGGGCCGAGCGACTCGACATCTCATGCGGTGAGCGGGGACGGTCGTTTCGTTGTTTTTTCTTCAAGCGCAACGAACCTCATCGCGGGCGGAAATCCCGCCGCTCAGGTGTTCGTTCGCGATACCTGCATGTCCTCAGGCGGCAGCATCTCTGGCTGCGCACCCAGCACAGTGTTCATCTCATCGGATAGCACGGGCACGCCAACGGGCGGTTTCGGGGCGGCCATAAGCGACGACGGGCACTTCGCCGCATTTCAGACGACGATAGCGGGTGTGCAGCAGATCCTTCTCGCCGCCACGGGTTTCTAGTTGACACTGGCGCAGATGGGGCGAATTGGGGTGAGCCGAAGCCGAGCGAGCCGGAATTCGTTAGACTCCGAGGAAGACACGCTGGCACCACTATCGGACCTCGGAGATGGCTTCATCATCCGCGGGTCGATCCGGAGAATTCACTCTGCAGCACGTCCGCCAGACGCGGCGGCAGATTCTCGTCAAGCAGCAGCTTGACGCTTTTTGCAATTCTAGTTTGCGTTCGCGGTCCGCGGCGTACGCCAAGCAAGCACGGCTATCCGCATCTGTCAGATAGGGAAATTCGCGCATTCCGTTCTCGGATTTCCAACCCACAACCCAACCCAGAAAAAGTATGTCTTGTATGACTTCCACGTTCTTTGGCAGTCCCCGCGGTCTTCTAAGTTATTGTAATACCTATCCTTGCTACCTTGACACGGTAGAGGTCTGGGGTTCGAGTCCCCACGGGCCTACCATCGTCTTCAATCACTTAGAAAGAAGCCACAGAAAACTGCACCTGTAAATTGGTTTGTTTGCGTTTCGATGCTTGTGATCATGGAAAAACCCACGCAAATTCTCTTCGTAACTCCCCGATTTAGGTCAATTAGCGATTAGTGTTGGGGTGGGAAATCAATCCGGCGCGGATCAAAAGCGAGCACCCATTGAAGACGAGGCCGTAATGGCGGGCGGTGTTGCGCGGCTGGTCAGCCACTCTGCATACGGCCTGATGCAACGAATAGCCGGACACGCCGTTCGCGGATTTCCAACCCGCAACCCAACCCACCATTTCTTCAGAGGGTTTGAAATCTTTCTTTCACTTCTCGCACAAACTCGAGAAACTTCGGGGAGTTCGTGATTTCGGGATGCCAGCACATGTCGCGCTCAATGAGGTCGTAGGTTTCCTGAATCCGCGCGCCGGGGACAGTGTTTCCGCTGGCGTCGCGATCCCGTCCCATGAGCCACAAGTGATCCGCCACAGTCGCCGCCGCGGTCACGTCGTGCGTCACGACAATGATGGTGTTCAGTTCGTCCAGGCAGGCAATCTCGTTGATCAATTCGCAGACTTTTGCTTCCATCACTACATCGAGGCCGGAGAACGGCTCATCCATCAGCAGAAAGTGTTCGCTGCACAGAAGCTGTTGCGCGATGGCGACGCGCTGGCGCTGGCCGCCGGAAATCTGCGCGGGATAGAGTTGCGACTGGTCCAGCATGTCCAGCCGCTTGAGGTACTGCAGCACTTTTTCGTGCGCGGCTTCATGACTCTCTTCCATTTGATTCGCGGCGAGCAGCAGGTTGCTGAAGATCGTGCGGTTTTCGAACAGCGGATAATTCTGCGCGACCACACCGACCATCCCAGCCTTGACGGGGGTCAACGTGGAATTGACCAGAACCTGTCCCGACGTGGGGTGATTCAGCCCGGCGATGATTCGAAAGAGCTGCGTCTTGCCGATGCCCGAAGGTCCGAGAAAACCAACGACCTGGCCTTGCGTGCGGCCCTCGCGAACGATGTCGCGAATTTCCGCATTCACATCGCGAAGGATGACCTTGTCTTCGTAAGAAAGGCTGACGTGGTCAATCTTAAGAAGCGTTTCGCGGTAGGTGCAGCGCTCGGGCACGGATGGTCCTCACAGATCCAGAAGCTACTATCTTTTTTCAAGCTGCAAGTCCGCGTAGGGGAACAGAAATTTCTTCGCCAACCCCAGCGCGTAATCCTGAAACAAGCCAATCAACAGAATTGCGATTTGAATCGCGAACACGGCCTCGAGCCGGAAGTGCTTGTTCTGATTCAGCAACAAGGCGCCGATCCCGCCCTCTGACCGCGAGATGCCTTCGACCATGGTGAGCATCATCCAGCCCATGGCGGCGTTCTGGCGCATGGCATCGAACGCGGCGTCGGCTCTGCCCAGCACAATCACTTCCCAGACGACGCGCCACTCGCCCATGCGCAGCGTGCGCGCCAGGTCAAACTTTTCTTTCGGGACCTGCGCCACCACGTCGATCATGCTGGTCACAAAAAACACCGCGACGCCAAAGACCAAAAGGCTTACCTTCAGCCGGTGTCCGCTGGAAAAAATAATAGTGAAGAAAAACGTGAGGCCCACCA
>WNFS01003703.1_pt1 | contig 13834 bp, 11 predicted proteins | sample 5400141 | NCBI WGS metagenome assembly WNFS01 (sample SAMN13153358, study PRJNA577476) | soil metagenome | isolation source: 60 cm saprolite under Madrone tree | place: USA:California | collected 2016-06-14
GCATTGCCGAGGGACGGCGAGGTCAGCCTGTCGTGCCAGTTCACGGCCGCCACGGGCAGCGTCGACTTCCGGTCGAAGTAGATGTGTCGGCCGTGAAGATGGAGCACGGTGAAGACGGCGGCACCGTTCAAGCTTTCGAGCACCCGCGAGGAATACGGCATGCTGAACCGGGAGTGTTGCCCTTCGTCCAGCACGTCGCGGCTGGCGTCCTGGGAGGCGTAGAAGATACCGTCGGCTCCGGCCTGGACCACGGCGGTGGCATAGCGGATCACCGTCTCCGTGATGACATCGAGCGCGGCCATGACGGCCTCCGGAAAGTCCTTGAGGTCGCTGAGCAGGCGGTCACCCGCCAGCTTGCGCGCGATGGTCAGCGGGGCGAACACGGTGTGCAGCACCGGGACGTCGTCGCTCCTCCCCTCGAGAATGAGTCTCAACGCCTCGAGCTCTCTGCCGAGAGCCCCCTGCCCCGGGTCGAGGGGCTTGAGCTTCGCCCAGTCAGAGACGTACCGGATGGCGTGCTGCGTGCAGGTCTTGGCGCCGTTGGGCGATCCGCGGTACGCGACCCTGCAGCCCCAGTCCTCGACGCAGTAGACGCCGCTCGACATGACCTTGATGAGATCGATGTCCCACCTGCGCTGGAACGCGAGCATGGCGTCGGCCAGGCCACGCGCGGTATGGTCGACTTCGGGCACATGGCGCCAGAACGCCACGGGCGGCCGATCCACGGGCCGTCGGCCGAGAGCAGCCAGGACGCGCTCTCGCTTGGTCATGGCCCGTCAGTCTATCATTTTTGTCACGGGGAACTTTCCGCCCGCGCTATGGTCTAAACGTGCGAGAAGGAGATGCCGCCGATGCGCCGGAATTGCTCGACAGGCTGCGCGCGGGCGACGTGCGGGCCTTTGAAGAGCTCGTCGCCTCCCATCAGCACCGCGTCTTCGGCGTGGCCCTGCGCATGCTCGGCAGCGCGGCCGAGGCCGAAGAGGTGGCGCAGGAAGCCTTCCTCCGCGCGCACCGGAGCCTTGGCGACTTCCGCGGTGAGGCCAAGCTCTCCACCTGGCTCTACACCATCGTCTCCCGCCTGTGCCTCAACCGGCTGGCGTCGGGAGACCGCAGGGCGGTCCGCGGCGGCGAGGAGGTTCTCCTTCGGGTGGCCGATGAGCGCGGCGGGCCCGAGGTCCAGGCGGAGCGCGGCGAGCTCGAGGCGGCGCTCCACCGCGCCATTGCGGAGCTGCCGGAAGAGCGCCGCGTCGTGATCATCCTGAGAGACCTCGAGGGCCTCTCTTACGAGGAGATAGCCAGGGCGCTCGACCTCGAGCCGGGCACCGTCCGCTCGCGGATTCACCGGGCGCGCATGGACCTGAGGGGAAAGCTGGAGCGATTCCTGCCATGAACTGCCACGACGCGCGCGATCGGTTGTCGGACTTCCTCGACGAAGCTCTGGGCCCGCCCGAGCTTGCCGAGGTCCGGGAGCACCTCGAGGGTTGCCCCGAGTGCCGGCGCGAGCTCGAGCGCCTCCGCGCGACCGTCTCCCTCCTCGCACGCGTCGAGCGTCCTCGGGCGCCGTTGGGCTTCGTCGACCGGGTGATGGCGGCGGCCCGTCCCGTGCCCTGGTATCGAAGGCTCGGCCGGTTGCTCTTTCTGCCGCTCGGGATCAAGCTGCCGGCCGAGGCCGCGGCCATGGTGATGATCGCAGTGCTCGGAGTCTTCCTGCTCCAGCGCACTCCGGAGATGAAGGAGGCGGCGCGCCCCGAGTTCCAGTCGCCCGCGTCCAGGTCTGAAGCTCCGCCAGAAAGGAACGCGGAGCCGGCGCCCGCACGGGAGCCGGCCCAGTCCGACTCGAAGGCGGGCAAGGCCGACTCCGGAAAGTGGGCGGAGCAAGCGCCCCGCGTGGGCCGCGAGGCGGAGAACACCATGCGCGAGCGGCGTCTGGACTCACCTCCGTCCCCACCTCCCGCATCGGAAGAGCCCAGGCAGGAGCTCAACAAGGAGCGCGACGCCGACCGCTTCCAGAAGGCGGGCGCGCCCAGCATCCAGGCCGCTCCGGCTCCTCCGGCAGCGGCGCCGGGCGCCGTCGTTCCCGCTGCTCCTCCAGCTGAATCGGGAGCGAAGAGCCGGGACTCGGCTGAGGGGCAGTCCAGAGCGCTGGCGCCAGCGCGACCCGAAGTGTCGGCCAAGCGCCAGTCGGCGATGTCAGGCGTCTTCGGCCGGCTGAACGTCAAGGACCGCCCGTCAGCCGAGAAGAGCCTGACCGATCTCCTGACTCGACTCGGCGGTAGCGAGATCGGCCGCCGCCAGGAGCTGGGGGCGACGGTGGTGGAAGTGCTGGTGCCGGAAGCCCGCTACACAGAGTTCGTCCGTAGCCTCACGGCACTCGGCACCTGGACTGCCGAAGGCCAGCCCACCGCCCTGCCCACCGATCCTCCGCAGCTGCGTTTCAGCATTCGAATCTCCGAATAGGCAGCCCGGAACTTCCTTCCCCCTGCCCGGTCTAACCCTCCAGAAGCGCCCAATCGAGGGCACATGGAGGATTGACCAATGCACAAGCGGCTGATTGCTCTCACTCTGGTAGCGGCGCTCTGGTGCGCCCAGCTTGCGGCGGCGGCGCCGCAGGCCATCACGCGCGACGACCAGAAAGACCTGATGGTCACCATCTATAACGGCAACCTCGGCCTCGTGAAGGACACGCGGGAAACCCGGCTCGACGCCGGCATGCTCGAAGTCCAGTTCGCCGACGTCGCGGCACAGATCGACCCGACATCTGTCCATCTCAAGTCGTTGACCGATCCGGCCGGCCTCAGGATTCTCGAGCAGAACTACGAATACGACCTGCTGACCAGCGCCAAGCTCATGGAAAAGTACGTGGGCAAGAAGGTCCGCCTCTACCAGTCGAACGGGACGTACCAGGAGGCGACCCTGCTCAGCACCAATGGGCCCATCTACGAGATCAACGGACAGATCCACATGGGCCACTCCGGACAGCTCGTGTTGCCGGCTCTGCCCGAGAACCTCGTCTCCAAGCCCACACTCGTCTGGCTGCTGCGCAACGCCCGCGCGGCGGCCCAGCGGGTCGAGGCCTCGTACCTGACCACCGGCATCAACTGGAAGGCCGACTACGTCATGGTCATCAACGCCGCCGATAACCGGAGCGACCTGACGGGCTGGGTCACGATCGACAACAAGAGCGGCGCGACCTACTCGAACGCCGCGCTCAAGCTGGTCGCGGGCGACATCAACCGCGCCAGAGAGCCGCGCGCGGTCGGACGCATGATGGAGATGGCCGCCAAGGCGGCGTCGCCGGCCAATGCCGAGCGCGATTTCAAGTCGGAGGGCTTCTTCGAGTACCACCTGTACACGCTCGACGGCCGCACCACCATCAAGGACAGCCAGACCAAGCAGCTCGCCCTCATGTCGGCCTCCGACGTGCCGGTGGACAAGCACTTCATCTACTACGGAGCCGCCGACTACTACCGGACGCAATACGGCGTGCCCATGTCCAATCAGAAGGTCGGCGTCTACCTCGAGCTCAAGAACAGCAAGGAGAACCGGCTCGGCCTGCCCATCCCCAAGGGGCGCGTGAGGGTCTACAAGGCCGACACCTCGGGCAGCCAGCAGCTCATCGGCGAGGACTGGATCGACCACACGCCCAAGGACGAGAAGATCAAGATCAAGATGGGCGATGCCTTCGACGTGGTCGGCGAGCGCACGCAGAAGGACTGGAAGCGGATCGCCTCGAACCTCTACGAGGTCGAGTGGGAGATCTCCCTCCGCAACCACAAGAAGGAGGCCGTGATCGTGGAAGTCGTCGAGCCAATGCCCGGCGACTGGGAAGTGATCCGCGCCAGCCACCCGCACGAGAAGATCCAGGCCTTCACCGCGCAGTGGAAGATCCCCGTGCCCAAGGACGGCGAGGCCAAGCTCACGTACCGCATCCGCGTGCGCTTCTGATGGTGCGCCCCGCGGGGGCGCTGATCGCGCCCGTGACCGGGGCTCCAGCTCACGCGCGGGTCGGCGCCTCCACCAGGAGCAGGTAGAGATCGAGGAGATTGGTGTTGGTCGGTCCCGTGATGACCAGGTCGCCCGAGGCTTTCAGCGCCGAATGCGAGTCGTTGTCAGCCAGTCGCGCCGCCGGGTCGACGCCCTGGGCGCGCGCGCGGGCGGCGCTGGCCCCGTCGACGATGGCGCCGGCGGCATCGCTGGGCCCGTCGGTACCGTCGGTGCCGGCCGCCAGGATGACGGCGCCCTCGGCGCCTTCCATCTCGAGCGCCGCAGCGAGTGCGAACTCCTGGCACCGCCCGCCCTTGCCCTGTCCCCGCACGGTCACCGTCGTCTCGCCCCCGGCGATTACGCAGGCTGGCGGCGCCAGCGGCCCCTTGCCGTCCCGGATGGACCGCGCCATCGCGACGAAGCGCTTCGCGACTTCCCGCGCCTCGCCCTCCAGTGCTCGCGTGAGTACGTGAGGCGTGAAGCCGAGGGCGCGGGCCTTCGCCGCCGCGGCGTCCACGACGAGCGTGTTGTTCCCGATCACGATGTTTCTCACGCGCGCGAAGACCGGGTCACCCGCCTTGGGCGTCTCGGGAATCTCGCCCCGCGCTCCCTGCTCGAGCCGCAGGATCACCGAGGGCGGCGCGGTGCCGCGCAGCCCGAATCTGTCGAGAACGCCGAGCGCATCCTCGTAGGTCGAGGGGTCCGCCGTGGTGGGGCCCGAGGCGATGACGTCGAGCGGATCGCCGACGACGTCGGACAGGAGCAGCGCTTCGACGCGCGCGGGCGCGGCCGCGCGCGCGAGCTCGCCTCCCTTGAGCAGCGAGCAGTGCTTCCGGACGGCGTTGAGCTGGTTGATCGTCGCGCCCGCGGCGAGCAGGAGACGCGTCACCTCCTGCTTGTCGGCGAGCGTGATGGGCGGCGGAGGCGCCGGGGTCAGCGCCGAGCCACCGCCCGAGACGAGGACCAGCAGGAGGTCGTCGGCGCCGGCCGCCTCGGCGAGGACGCGAATGTCCCGCGCCGCCTCCGCCCCCCGCTGGTCGGGCACAGGATGCCCGGCCTCCGCCAGCCGGACGCGCCGGGTGGGCGCGAGATACCCGTCCTTGACGGCGACCACGCCGTCCCTTACCCGGTCGCCCCACATCTCCTCGACCGCCGCGGCCATGGCGCCCGAAGCCTTCCCGGCGCCCACGACCAGCACGCCGCCGCGCTCGGGCGGCGCGATATCGGCGAGGGCGCGGAAGACGAGAGGGCGGACGTCGCCCGCAGCGAGGGCGGCGTCGAAGATGGAGCGGGCGGACTCCCGGAGGGTCAACGGCGAAGCTTCTGGAGCCGCCGTCCCGCCTCGATGAGCATGTCGTCGGTCTTCGGGAAGCAGAAGCGGATCTTGGTGCGCCCGAGCTCCTTCGTCGAGTAGAAGGACGAGCCCGGCACCGTCGCCACCCCGATCTCCTTGACCAGGAACATCGCGAACTCGTGGTCGTCCGCGCATCCGTACTCGGGCAGCCAGTGCGCCACGTCGGTCAGGATGTAGTAGGCGCCCTTCGGGAAGAAGGCCTTGAAACCGGCTTCCTGGATCTTGCCGTAGAGAAGATCGCGCCGCGCCTGGTAGCTCTCGCGCAGATAGACGTAGTACGAGTCGGGAAAGTTGAGCGCCGCGACCGCGGCTTCCTGCAGCGGGTGGGGCGCGCCGACCGTGATGAAATCGTGTGCGCGGCGGATGCCCACCGACAGCTCCGCGTTGGCGACGGCGAAACCGATGCGCCAGCCGGTGACCGAGTACGACTTCGAGATCCCCGAGATGGTGATGGTCCGATCGGCCATCCCCGGCAGCGTCGCGATGGGAATATGCTGTTCACCGTCGTAGAGGATGTGCTCGTAGATCTCGTCGGTGATGGCAAGGAGATCGTGCTCGAGACAGACGTCGGCGATCAGCTGGAGCTCGGCCCGGGAGAAGACCTTGCCCGAAGGGTTGTTCGGGCTGTTGAAGATGATGGCGCGCGTGCGCGGGGAGACGGCCTTCCGCAGCCGGTCGGGATCGAACGAGAAGTCGGGCGGCTCGAGAGGCACGTAGACGGGCTCGGCCTGCGACATGATACAGCCCGGCCCGTAGTTCTCGTAGAAGGGCTCGAAGATGATCACCTCGTCGCCCGGGTTGAGCACCGCCATCAGCGTCGCGAGCATCGTCTCGGTCGAGCCGCAGCACACGGTGACGTTGCGGTCGGGGTGGATCTCCATGCCGTAGAACTTGCGGTACTTGTCCGCGATGGCCTGCCGGAGGCGCGGCGTGCCCCAGGTGATGGCGTACTGGTGGAAGTCGCCGTCGATGGCCCGGTGGGCGGCCTCGATGATCTCCTTGGGCGGAGGGAAGTTGGGCATCCCCTGGGCGAGGTTGATCCCGTCGTGCTGGTTGTTGATGCGGGTCATCTCCCGGATGACGGACTCGGTGAAGCCCTGGACCCGCTTCGAGATCACGGCAGGACGACGTCCCGCTCGATGGGATCGACGGTTATGCCCTGCTTGCGGAGCCATGCCACACCCAGCTCCAGCTTGTCTTGTGGCGCCTCGAGCTCCAGCACCATCCAGCCATGGTCGGCGCGCACGTCGGCCCGGCGGATGTTCGGCACGATGGCAAAATCCTTCACCAGGTGGTAGACGATCGGCTGCTGGATCAGCTCGGTGGGAAAGGTCAGCCTCACGCGCATCCGGGGCATCGGATCAGCTCCGGCGGCTCACACCCCGGATCAACACCCTCCGGCTATCGCCGGGACGATGGACACCTGGTCGCCGACCTTGAGCGCCGTCTTGGAGCCCTGGAGGAAACGGACGTCCTCCTCGTTGATGTAGAAGTTGATGAAGCGGCGCACCTCGCCGCCCTCGTCAACGAGGCGCTCCTTGATTCCGGGGAATTGCTTTTCGAGATCGTCGATGAGATCGGCCACGTTATCAGCCGCGACCTGGACCTCGGCCTGCCCCTTCGTCAGCGAGCGCAGGGGTGTGGGAATCCGTACCAGCACGGCCATCGGCATTCTCCTCTCGGCGACTCAGGCGCCGGTCTTGGATTTCAGGTCGGCCAGCGCCTGGTCGAAGACCGCCAGGGACGGACGGATGGTCACGTCCACCGAGAGCCTGTCGTACAGCACGTCCGGCGTTTTGAGCCCGTTGCCCGTGATGCAGATGACAATGGGCTCGTCCCGCGGGATACGCCCCGCCTCGATGAGCTTCTTCGCCGCCGCCACGGTCACGCCGCCCGCGGTCTCGGTGAAGATGCCCTCGGAGCGCGCGAGGAGCTGCATGCCCTCGATGATCTCCTCGTCCGTCGCGTGCTCGCCGTGGCCGCCGGAGTCCTTGGCCGCGCGGTAGGCGTAGTAGCCGTCGGCCGGATTGCCGATGGCCAGCGACTTGGCAATGGTGTTCGGCCGCACCGGCACGAGCACGTCCGAGTCGTTCTTGATCATGGTCACGATGGGCCCGCAGCCGAGCGCCTGCGCCGCGTACATGCTGGTCCTGCTCTCGGGGATCAGCCCCAGCATCCGAAGCTCCTTGAAGGCCTTGGCGATCTTCGTGATGAGCGATCCGCCCGCGCAGGGAACAACGACGTGGGCGGGCGCCCGCCACCCCATCTGCTCGGCGATCTCGTAGCCGTAGGTCTTGGAGCCCTCCGCGTAGTACGGGCGGATATTGATGTTGACGAATGCCCAGTGGTACTTGTCGCCGACCTCGGCGCAGAGCCGGTTGACCTCGTCGTAGGTGCCCTCGACCGCCACGAGCGTCGGACCGTAGACGAGGGTGGTGATGACCTTGCCCCGCTCGAGGTCCGCCGGGATGAAGACATAGGACTTGAGCCTGGCCTCGGCCGAATGCGCGGCGACGGAGTTAGCCAGGTTGCCGGTAGAGGCGCACGCCACCGTGTCGAAGCCGAACTCCTTGGCCTTCCCGATGGCGACGGCGACCACGCGGTCCTTGAAGGACCAGGTCGGGTGGCACACCGAGTCGTTCTTGACGTAGAGCTCCTTCACGCCGAGCTCCTCGGCGAGGTTCCGGGCGCGGATGAGCGGCGTGAAGCCGACCGACTGGCCGACGTGCATCTCCCCCTCGGGCAGGTCCAGAGGTAGCAGGTCGGCGTAGCGCCAGATGCTGGGGGGACCCGACTCGATGCGCTTGCGGCTCACGAGGGAGCGGATGACCTCGTAGTCGTAGTCGACCTCGAGCGGACCGAAGCAGAACTCGCAGACGTGGACCGGTGCGGAGGGATAGTATCGGCCGCACTCGCGGCACTTGAGCCCCTTCAATCTTTCCATGGCCTCTCCATCGGTAGGGGATTTGAGCCCCGGAATGAACTGCACGATCCGGGGCGGCTGCTCCCGGATCACCGACCGAGCCAGCAATCCCCATACTAAACACGCGATCCGAGGGAAAGTCAACGGAACTTCGGGGGAAAAACGCCCGATGCCGTATCATCGGCAGCCGTGAGCCGCGCGCTCCCGCCCGCCCTCCTGCTCCTGGCATACGGCATCGCCTTCGGCGCGGCGGCACTGGGCGGCGGGCTCCTCGCCTTCGATGACCACCCGGGGCAGCTCTACCGCGTCTATCACGCTGTCACGCTCGGGTGGGCCCCGTGGAGGCTGAATCCCGGCTGGTGGGCGGGGTATGCCGAGCTCCAGTACTATCCGCCGGGCGCTGCCTGGCTCGGTGCGGCTATTCATCTATTTTCCATGGGCGCCGTCGGCGTTCCCGCGGCGTATCAGGCCGAGCTCTGGATCGCGTGGCTCCTGCCCGGCCTCGCCACCTTCGCCTTTCTGACCAGGGTCCTCGGGAGCGGCTGGCTCGCCCTACCCGGCGCCTTCGTGGCGTTGACGCTGTCGGCGGGATCGCGGAGCGGCGTCGAGGAGGGTCTGCGCTGGGGACTCATCGCCGCGAGGCTCGGCTGGGGCCTTCTGCCCCTCGTGGCGCTCTCGCTCACCGGCTGGGTCGCAGGCGCGCGTCGGACTCCTCTCGCTGCCGCGCCTCTCGTCGCCGCCGTCATTCTCGTCCACCCCGCTCACGCGCCGGCCGCGCTGCTCCTGGTCGGAGTGGGTGGCTGGTTCGGCGAGGGAGCCCGCGCGCGCCGCATGGCGCAGGCGGGCTTCGTCGCGGCTCTTGGCCTGGGACTGAGCGGTCTCTGGCTCCTGCCTCTCCTCGCGCATCTCGGCATGGCGCTGCCGCTGGCCTGGGGGGACGCGTCACCGCTTGCCCTGCTCCGGCAGTTTGCTCGGCCCCTCGTCATCGTCCTCGCTCTGGCCCAGGCCGGAGCCTGGCTCTCGATGCGGGCCGCCGGCTCTGGATCGCCGACAGCGCGCTGGCTTCACGCCTTCACGCTGGCCACGACCGTGCTGGTGGCGCTCGACACCCTCGTCGCGGCGCCGCTGGGCATTCTCTGGCTTCCTGCCGACAGGCTGGCCGACAGTCTGCTCCTGGCTCTCGTGTTCGGTGCCTCACTGGCCGCGCCTCTCGTTGCCGCCCGCTACCTGCGTCTGGCTCACACAACCATCTCGATGCTGCTCCTCGGCGGGATGATGCTCCTGGCTGGTGGCTCACCGGAGCCCGCCCTCTCGCTGTGGCCGTTGCGCGGACAGTGGCCGAAGTACGACGAGGTGGTCCGCGGCACACAGATCAACGCGCTCTGGACGGCGCTCGGCGAGGCGCCGCCCGGCCGCGTCCTCTTCCTCCGCTCCGCGCTCAGCCTCGGGTACCCCCCGGAGTGGTGGGGGCCGCACAGCCACATCACCGCGTTGACGCCCGTGAAGACGGGCCGCCAGATTCTGAACGGCACCTTCACTCACCCTTCTCCCATAGCAGGCCTGCTCTACACGGGAACATCCGGCTCCCGAGCGATTCGCGCCCTCGTCGAAGAGTGGGACGGCCGCACGCTGTTCGGCCGCCCGCTCGAATCCCTCGGCGTCGAGGAATTCTCCCGGCTGGCCGGGCGCCTGCGAGTCTCTGCCGTCGTCGCCACCGGCGAGGATCACGGGCGGCTGGACTTTCTCGACTCCAATACGGACTTTACGCCGCCGCGGCTCATGGGCCCCTTCCGCATCTATTTCGCGCGAGGGGCGCGCCGGCTGCCGGAACCGACGGGTCGGCAGAGCTGGCGGCTCGCCCTTGCATCCGATCAACGCGGGTGGGTCTCGGCGGGCGTGGCCTACTCGCCGCTCTGGCGGGCCGAGAGCGCGAGCCGGCCGGCGCCGGTTCGCCGCGACGCCTGGGGCATGCTCGAGGTCGAGATCCCTGGGGCCGGCGGAGAAATCTCACTCGATCATCGGCCCGGGCCCGCCGAGAAAGCCGGGGGACTGCTCACGGTCGCCTCGGCGCTCCTGCTCACCCTCGCGGGCGTCTGCACCTACCGTGTGAGCCGCGCCTCACCGCCACCTCCACCACGGCGGCCATCGCATTCTTCCTGACGCGGGACTGAGGGCTAGCGCTCGGGCCCCATCGTGTGGCTGCCGCGCTCCTGCCCGTCGGTGTCCACGATGCGAACGCCAAGCGTTGCGGGCTCGATCCGGATCACGCCGAAATTGTCCGCGCCCCCGAACGCGAACAGCGAGCGCGGCCCGAGCGCATCGTCGAGCGGGCGCGGCCGGCCCAGCGAGGCCGACAGCGGCCCTGCGATGAACTCGTAAAAGGACCAGTCGGGCATCGGGCGGTGGTGGATGAGCTCGGCGTGGTGGATGTCGGCGGCCAGGAAAACGAGATTCTTGACCCCGCGGGCGCGGAGGTCACGCAGGATCGCGTCGCGCTCCATGGCGAAGCCGGTGCCGCCCTCTTCGGGAAACCCCCAGACATTGGCGTTGCTCCACGAGTCGCGAGCCTTGCGGCCCGTCGGCACGGACAGCGACACGCTGGTGACCACGACCTTCCAGAGCGCCGTCGAGCTTGAGACGCCCTCGACGAGCCAGCGACGCTGAGGGGAGCCGAGCATGGTCTTGCCCGGGCCGTCCGGATCGCTATTGGCGCTCCGGTACTGGCGCGTGTCGAGGATGAATACCTCGAGGAGCCGGCCCCAGCGGAAGCTCCGGTAGAGGCGTCCGGGCTCCTCGCGGGGCGGGACGACCGGAAAGTAGTCGATGAAGGCCTGCCGGCCGGTGGGCATGCGCGGCTCGACGCTGCCCGAAAAGTCGTTGACCACCTCGTGGTCGTCCCAGATGGCGAAGACACTTGTCTTCCGGAAGTAGTCCTGCACCGACGCGTCCGCGCGGTTGTAGCGATGCTTCGCGTGGTATTGGCGCAGGGTCTTCGCCACGAAGCCGCTGCCCGGCACGAACTCGGGTCCGTTGCAGACGTGGTCGCCGTAGATGGTGTCGCCGACGAAGAGGAAGAAATCGACGGGGAGGCGCGCCATCGCGCGGAAGATCGGATAGCCGTCGGCCACGCTTCGGCACCGGCCGCGCGAGCCCAGGTCCCCGCTCCAGGCGAAAGTGACCGGCGTCTCCGAATCCGGCGCCGGGGCCGTCACGAACTCGCCTTCCACGCCCGCGCCGTCCTGGGTCGCCCGGTAGCGATACCGCGTCGCCGGCGCGAGTCCCGCCAGCGCGGCCTTGCCTGTGCGGTCCGCCGAGACGGACGGCGTCACGCTCGCCTGCCTCTCCTCGCCGCCGGCAACCCGCACGGGAGCCCGGGCTCCTCGGCGCCGACCGCGGCTGCCCACGCCGTGAGGGTGACGAGGGCGACGGCGATGGCCCGCGCTTCCCTCGCCCGCCTGGGCACTCTTCAGACCAGGGGGTCGTAGTTGAAGTACTGACCGGAGGTCTCCAGCGGGACCAGGTGATGCTTGAGCGTGCCGGGGAACATCTCCGCGAGGCGCTCAGGTGTCCAGCCCTGGTCGTGGTGCATGTTCCGGATCGGCCGCATGTGGTTGAAGAGCATGATCTCCTTGCCCCGCACCCCGAAGACCTGTCCCGAGATCTCCTTGGCGGCTTCGCTCGCGAGGAAGACGGCCACCGGCGCGATGATCTTCTCGACGCGCGCCTTCTGCGCGTCGGTCTCGGTCGGGATGGTCCCGATCATCCGCGTCCACGCGAAGGGCGAGATGCAATTCGCGGTGACGTTGTAGCGGGCCATGTCGAGGGCCGTCACCTTGGTCAGGCCGACGATGCCGAGCTTGGCCGCGGCGTAGTTGGCCTGGCCCACGTTGCCCACGAGCCCCGAGGTCGAAGTCATGTTGACGAGGCGCCCCCACTTCTTTTCCCTCATGTGCGGCACGGCCGCGCGCGTCACCGCGAAGGTGCCCTTGAGGTGGGTGTTGATCACGGCGTCCCACTCCTCTTCCGTCATGTTGAAGATCATGCGGTCGCGCAGGATGCCCGCATTGTTGACGACGATGTCGACGCTGCCGAACTGGTCCAGAGCGGTCTGGACGATGGCGTGGCCGCCCGCCATGGTCGACACCGAGTCGTAGCTGGCCGCGGCCTGCCCGCCATGGCCCTTGATCTCCTTGACGACATCGTCGGCCGGGCCGCGCTCGCCGCCTTTGCCGTCGGCGGCCCCCCCGTAGTCGTTCACGACCACCTTGGCGCCGTACTGGGCCAACAGGATCGCGATCTCCCGCCCGATCCCGCGGGCCGCGCCCGTCACCACCGCCACTTTGTCCTTGAGCATCGGAGTCGTCGCCATCGGAGATCTCTCCTCGTTAGGAACGTGTCAGATGATGCCCTCGGCGGCCAGCGCGTCCAGCTCGACCGCCGTCAGGCCCGCTTCTCCCAGGATCTCGCGCGAGTGCTCGCCCATGGCGGGCGCCCCCGTCCGTATGGTGCCCGGAGTCTTCTCCAGCTTCACCGCCGTGGCCATGGTCGTGAAGCGCCCGGCCCGGGGGTGGTCTTGCTCGACGATCATGCCCGTGGCCAGCACGGCTGGATGGCGCACGAGCTGCGCGTAGTCGTTGATCGGCGCGCAAAGCACGTCGAGCGGCTCGAGCGCCCTCATCCATTCCTCGACCGTGCGCCCCGAGACGGCGATCTCGAGCAGCGCGGTCAGCTCTTTGCGGTTCGCCAGGCGGTCCGCGCGCGTCGCGAAGCGCGGGTCGCCGGCGATCTCGGGCCGTCCGGCCGCCACGCAGAAGGGCCGCCACGTGTCGTCCTTCCACACCGCCAGAAAAATCCACCCGTCGCTCGCGCGGAAGGCCTGGTAGGGCACGAGGTTCGGGTGTCCGCTGCCGTAGCGACCGATCGGCACGCCCGATTCGTGGAAGACCGACAGCCGCGCCAGGTGCGAGAGCAGCGCGCCGTCGAGCAGCGAGACGTCCACGCGCTGTCCTTCACCCGAGCGGCCCCGGGCGATGAGTGCCGTGAGAATGCCCTGGGAGGCCAGGAGGCCCCCGATCGTGTCCACCACGGGCGCGCCGACCAGCGCGGGACCGCCGTCCGCCTCCCCGGTCACGGCCATGATGCCGCCGACCGCCTGCGCGAGCGCGTCGAGCCCGGGCTTCTTGCGCCACGGTCCGTCGGGGCCGAAGGCCGACACGGAGCAGTAGATGAGCCGTGGGTTCAGCGGCCGGAGCGTGGCGTAGTCGATACCGAGCTTCTCGGCAACCCCGTTGCGGTAACCCTCGAGGACGACATCCACCGTCCTGACGACCTGGTAGAAGGCATCGCGCCCCCGGGGTTTGGCGAGATCGAGGCAGAGGGCCCGTTTGTTGCGGTTGACCGTGAGATGCAGGATGCCTTCACCCGCACGCGCTATCCCGTACACGCTTCTGGAGGCGTCCGGCGACTCCCGCGACTCGACCTTGATGACGTCGGCGCCCATGTCCGCCAGGTACATGCCGCAGGTGGGTCCGGCGATCAGGTGGGCCAGCTCCAGGACGCGCACGCCCTCGAGC
>WNFS01004597.1_pt1 | contig 13832 bp, 16 predicted proteins | sample 5400141 | NCBI WGS metagenome assembly WNFS01 (sample SAMN13153358, study PRJNA577476) | soil metagenome | isolation source: 60 cm saprolite under Madrone tree | place: USA:California | collected 2016-06-14
GCAGCGCAGGATTTTCTGCAGCCACCGCCCCGTGGGCGGTCGAAGATTGCGCGAAAGGTGACGGCTCACAGAGCCGTGGCTACAGGCCGCGGGCGCTTTGAATGAATTAAACCTAAACGAGCTAGCTTCGCTTTATGGCAACTTCCTCAAGACGTGTTTGAAATCGTCTCTCTGTAACCTAGTTGTCGCGTAAAGAACGTCGTCAGCTTGCCGCTGCCATCTTCGAACTGGAAAGAAGACGCCGACCTGCTTCGCGATTGCGATCGTCGCGCTGACGAACGCTTTCGTATGCTGGACATGATGGAAGAAGAAGGTGGCAAGACCAGCACAGCGACTCTATCTTGATAGAAAAAGTCCAATGACGTACGGGATCCTCGTGGAAAAAGCGCCGAGCGGCGAACTGCCTGCTGGATTCTACTACGCGCATGTACCGGCCCTGGGACTGACGACACACGGCCACGGTATCGAGGGAGCACGCGCTGCGGCAGAGGATCTGATCAAGCTTTGGCTTGCAGAAAAAAAGGCCGCTGGCGAAACGATCGATCTGCCTTCGGAATTTTTCTTCTCAACAGTGGACATTTCCGAAAGTGCCCTACAAAGCACGTGAGGTCCTCGCCAGGCTAGGAGACTGTTGAAAAACTGGGATGGCCCGCGTTGCTGCTGATTTTTGGCCTAAAGCAAGGCACGACGAAGGAGCATATTCTTGCTGGTTCTGTGACTGAGGAGTAACGCCGCTTGGGACAAAAAGCGGCGCAACCCTTCGGGCGCGAGAAATTTGGGGCGTCTGGCTGCGTTGCTCGCTTGTTACAGGTCCCTGCGGACATGCGCCTCGCTCGCGCCTTGCCATCCGCCCCAACTTGCTCGCGCGCGGACCATCTCAGCTTTTCAGCAGTCTCCCAAAGCGAGCCGGCTTTGTAGTGAAACGACAGTCGGGATCGCACGTCGTCTTGCGCCATGCGGACGGGCGACAGACTTACGTCGCAATGAATACCGATGACGTTCCAACAGGAACCTTCCGCAGTATCCTTAAACAGGCGGGATTAAGCGAAGAAGAATTTCGCAATCTGTAATTAGGAACGCGGCACTCCGCCAGGATTTTTCTGTAGAGGCGGCCGTGTCGGCTGCAATCTCCCGCACGCGACACGCGTGCCGCCACAGCCAATCATTAGCGTTTATTCGTGTCCACCCGTCACGTCGTAGCTTTAGCGAAGACGGATTCGCCTGCCCGCCGTAGCAAGCGAAGGCGGGTGGTTACCCAAAACAAAAACGCCCCGCCGGGATTTCCAGCGGGGCGCTTTGAATTAATTTAAACTAAACGAGCCAGTCTCTCCTATCAGTTAAAATCAACGTGCCGGTCGCATCCCCCGGTGTGGCCTGCCTGCTTTCACCGATCCAATTGCTGGAGCCCGGCGTTGGAATTCTCCTTTTGTCTGGGTAATCGCAGCACCGCAACAAAGTGCAAAGACCTACCAAAGATCAGGTCCGCCGGGAATGGGTACAGCTTTAAGTCCGATTCCCAAGAACTTACCACAAGCCCCAGTTTATCGAATGCACGGTGCCATTGCGTGGATGTCCAGTAATTGTATGGCAAGGCAATCTTATGACGCGCATTTCCCACCCAGTCCATAAGTCGCAGGGTCGAGTAAGCAAGCGCTCCTTTAAGCAGATGATCCTTGATAAGAATGACCTGTCGAGCGACACGAACTGCCTCCCAAAGCAGGATCATAGGATCGACAGTGTGGTGGAGTACGTCAATAAACGTCACAACATCAAAGCTGCCTTCGCCGTGTGGTATCGACCTGCCATTGAATGGCTCTACGTGGATGGCAGCACCTGCGCGCGGGCGGACGTCCATCCCATGGATGGAGATGTCTGGTCGCTTGTCGGCAATGAGTCGAGCAAGACGGCCATCACCAGAACCAACGTCAAGGACGCTGGTATTCCGAGGTATCAAATTTGAGCACCACTCGCTAAGGACCGAAACGCGCCTTTCGTGGACGTATCCTTCATGAAATAGCTCGAGAAAACTCATTGTCTTTGCAATCCGCAAACTCCAAGGCGGCTGGCAAAGAGACGCGGCGATAACGCACTGACAGTTGGTCCTCTCACGAAAGGATTAGAACGTTTTCGAATTGATCGGCCGAAAGTCTAGGATCCTGTACCAGCCCATACGGATGTCACGGGAGACTACAGCATTTGCGCGTAACCACGTTTCTTCGGGCGCGGCTTCCGCTACGTCTCGAAGGAAGACCACGCGGGTACGGCCGGCGACCAGCGGATACACCAATTCAGGCGCCCGCCTGGTCCACCGCGGTCCGACCCATGGAGCGACCCACGAAGCGACTGGGGCGGGTCCGTGGTGTAACGTGCAATACCGACCAGTTCCGAGGGCATTGCATGCACAAGAATCAAGTCGGAAGGACCGCTGCCCACAGAGGCGGCACGCGCAATCTCCCGCATCGGCCACAAGGGCAACCGTTCGCGATAGATGCTTGAGATGTCTGGCACCCACGTCAGAACGATGAGTGTAAGTCCGATAAGCATGATCCGACGTTCCAACGATGCGAGTCCCAAACCCGCCAGCAAGTATGCGCTTGGCAGGGCGGCAATCGAATAGCGAGGATAGCCGATCGCATAGGTGTGGTGGATGAGGTCAAACACAACAGGACCAAGGCAAGCAGCGCCAAACACAAACCAGAGTAGGAGTCGCGCCCCGCCAAATACCTGAAGTCGCAATCGCCATGCCGCGATAAAAGCGATAATAGCGAAGAGGATGAGAGCAGCTGGATTCACCGCTTCATGCTCAGTGTTCCACCATAGCTGGCTACGTCCCGAGAAGAAGCGCACCGGAGTTTCAAGCAACGCCATAGTGCGATCGAATCCGGCTGGCTGCAATTTCAGCCAATCAAATGTAACTCGCCAATTGGCGAGACCCGACGGCAGCTTTACGTACCAGGGGAGAATTAGCGCCATGGTCAGAAACAAACACATTGCGAGATTCAGCCGGCTGAATCTTCCTCGATCAATCAGCAGATATGCGACGATCCCTAGCCACGGGAACGCAAAAAAATACTGAGTCAAAAATCCAGCTGCTGAGAAAATGACCCAGACTGCGCCGATGCTCAAACTTCCTCCGTCCTCCTTGAGGAGCAGTGAAGCCCACATTACAGCGAGCACGCACAGCAAGAGGAGCGAATACATCCTCCCTTCCGTCGCGAAGTAAATTGTCAACGGTGAAAATGCGAAGAGCGCACAGCTGGGAAAGACTGCTCTGCTCCCACCAAGGCGGCGTGCGATACTTGCCACAAATGGCAGGCACGCCAGAAAACACGTAACTGAAAACAATCGAAGCACGATATCGCTCGTGCCGAGAGCAATGGTCCAACCGTAAAGCAAAAGATAGTACAGTGGCGGAGCTCCGCCGGAAAGCGACACGGCCCGAATAACACGCCTGGGACCGCATGATGGATCGTCATGCTCCAAGTAGCGGCGAAATTCATCAGCTGGAATAGGATGCTTAGGTTCGAGGAAATCCCTCTGTTTCGCATCCGCTATGCGGACGGGATAATTCAAGCTGTGTCCCGTAGCAACATCATTTGTTATTCTCCGGCGTTAACACGCTCATAGAGCCTTACACGGTCAACCGACTCCACGATGCGCCAGCGCTGATTGTCTTTCTCGACAGCCGGCATCCAATCAAGCGGCTCCAGAATAACATAGGAAACTGGAACAGACTCCAGCAACTCACGCGCCCGATCCTGATTTCGCTCTACTGGCGGGAGAACCGCGCGGCGCCCGGTACGCAAGTAGCAGAGGTGCGGCGCGTGCGTGAGGACAATGGCATTTGGATCGGAGTGAGTCTGGATCCAAGAAATTTCCAAATCCCAGGCACGGGAAAAAGAGTTGTAATTGAAAAATCGCGGTCCCACGGCTCCACGACCTTGCACGTAGCTCACCCCTTGAACCGCGCGGTTGTAAAAGAGTTTTTGCACAGAGGATGTCTGCAGCATCAACGCTACCGACAAGAGCACCGCGAGCGTGATTCTTCCAGATGTCGCGATGACGGGACGTACCGGCAGGGCGGATAGCACTGCCCAAAGGTCGTCGGAAGCCACCGCGACTCCAATGACCAAAAACGGAGTCAGCGGCACCAGATACCTGTCAAAGTGACCTCGCCAGGGCGTCGTCCAGATGGCCACAGCCGAGACGAGAACAATAAGAAGCATCATCCAGGCGCGGCGACGCACGAGCATCGCCAGCCCAACCATTGCAAGCGCAGATAGAACCAGGCTTGGCACACGTCCATTTGGGCTGAGCGCTTCGCCTAAACTCTCGATCAGTGGACGCGTATTCTTCTGCAGGTTTTTCATAAGGCCGCTCGACTGCACATGTCGCCAGCCAGTGTGAGAAGGATCAATCAGCCCGATGCTTTCAGCATAGCTCACATTGTGGAACTGGTACGGCGCCCGCTGATACGCGTACGCGGGGTGCGAATACTCATAGCTATGAGTGACTCGCACTACGTACGTCTCCCACGCAATGATGGGCAACACGGCGAGGAGACTACGGACCAGCAGTAGCCGCCAACGGCGATGTATAACCGCCTCGAGCACCCATGCTGCCAGGAGGGCCACGCCTGCAGTCCTCAGAAGAAAACCTGCGGTCGCCAGTATGAAAGATGCGACCTCGCGCAACCGTGGCCGTGACGAAAATGGGCCATCAATGGCGACAAGCACGAAAAGAATACTGATCAGAGCGAATGGAATTTCGGTGTACAGCAGGTCCGAAACCCAGACTGTGGTAGGTTGCACCAGAGAGAACGCCACGACGATCACTGCGAACACAGGCCGCACATACCTTTTTGCCAGAGCGAGCACAGCCAACGCGTACGCCAGGAACAACACAGCGTATGAGATACGAAGCCACGGCCCCACAACGGCAGGATCTGTCGAACCCAGAGCGCGCTGATACACTGCTACAATCGCGGGGAGAAGCGGCGGATATTGCAACGCTTCCGGCGAACCAGGTTCGCTCAGGATTCTGTACCCCTGGCCAGTAGCCAGTGAAGCGCCAAGCACATAATAAACTCCTGCATCCCAGCGCAGATCGATGGGACCGGAGAGACGCGGAGCCCAAAGCAAGAACGCGATTGCGACTACCACGGCCTCAGCCCAATAACGGGTGACCAGCTCTACCAATCGTGCCGGCTTTCTCTCAACCGTGCTCGGCTCGTTTAGCGCTGTAACACGCGCCGAAGTCTCGTCCCTCATCCCCCTCCTTCGCTTGTTTCGCGGATCGACTTGCCCACTCCAGCAGACGAGGACAGCTGCCGCGTCCTGCGTTCAGCAACCAGATTGATGAGGCCAAAGTAGAATCCAGCCAGAAGCGTCTCTCCGCCGAGCAGCAGGAAGAGCACGGAACAAACAACGAGTCGAAGTACCCACACTGGTTCCAGACTTCCGAAACCAACTAATGACCATTGACGGGCAGCAATAATTCCCAGCGCCACGCCCGCAACGATTAACCCGATCCCAGCCGCAATGCACCATTCCAGTGTTCTGCGTTGCTCGAGAAAACGATATTTGCTTGTTGGCGGGTGTAAGCCACTTTCGATGGCCATCAGCTCAGCAAATATAAAGAGCAGTATGGATTGGTAACCCAGAACGATTGCAGACGTTGAATACATCAGTGTGTGATAATCGAACGTGACCGATCCCACTGAGATTGGACCGCGAAATAGCGCAACTGAGACGATCACGCCGATCAGCAGCAGGGCCACGCCCGGGATCCCGAAGAACCATCGGGGGCTCATTAAAAGATAGAAGCGAAGACTTCTCCAGCCATCGCTGTACCAGCGAAGATGCGGAGGACGACCGCGGCCATCCGGAGAAAGCGTGATGGGAACCTCCGTGACGCGCAGTCCATGCAGCTGTGCTTTAACGACCATTTCGAGGGCAAATTCCATCCCGTGACTCTGCAATTGTAGCGGTCGCATCGCGTCGTAGCGGAAACCGCGGAGGCCGCAATAGAAATCGCCACACTCCTTACAGGAAAAAAACAAGCGTCCGACTGCGGTTAAAAACGGATTGCCAAAGTATCGATGAAGCGTCGGCATGGCGCCCGGGGCGATTCCACCCTGGAATCGATTACCCACTACCAGCTCGTATCCGGCGCGAAGCTTTTCAACGAAGGGAAACAGAGCAGAAAAATCGTAGCTCCCGTCGGAGTCTCCCATGATCACGTATTTCCCCTGCGCTGCGTCAATTCCGCCTGCCAGAGCCGCGCCGTATCCGGGTGTTTCGACGGTCACAACTTTGGCACCCATCCCGTTGGCGAGTTTTATCGAACCATCGCTGCTGCCATTATCGGCCACGATAACTTCACCGGTGATGCCGTGTTTCTTCAGAAATAATTGCGCTTTTGCGATGCATTGCGCCAATGTGCGCTCCTCGTTGAGGCAAGGCATCACGATCGACAATTCCGGCCGCATAAGCTCAGGGTCGCGCCTCAGTTCCGCCGAGGTCACCGCCCCCGGCTACAGCTTTTTCGACCAGCAATAATCGCCTACCGTCCACCATGACCAACGTTTTTGTTTTGTAAGCCGGATTATTTTGAATCTTCAGGTCCAACCACATCGGATAATGGAAATTCTGAGACGTGCGTCTTGGCCGATATTTCATTTCAGCTAAAACCAGAAAACGATCATGTTGGCTAAGAAAATCCGAGAGCTGAACAACATGATCTCCAAAGATCTCGGGGTAGTCGCGCTTGAGCGCGTCCATGGTTTTGTACTCCTGCGGCCCAAAAAGGCCGCTCCTGACGTCCAATGCAGCCTCCCAGTCCAAAACGAAAAAATATCGGCCACGTTCAGGCGAATAATGAAAGCGCTTGATGAAATCATGCGAATGCGACGTGACAATCGGCAAATCCTCATATCCATACGCCGCATCGTGGATCCCAGGAAACGACTCGTTTAGAAGATTCCGTGCATATGTAAACGGGTGAACAAGAAGAATTACAGCGATCGCGCACAGCGCCACTGATGCTAGTTTACGTCCTAAGGCTTCGGCCAATTGCGATTTTCCACGCTCGACGAGTTGCGAAGCGAGGTGGGACAGTAGGATAGCCCAAACCAGGGTAACTGGTATCATATACCTGTCGACAAACAGAGGTTTTACCGTACGCGACACAATCCACACGCACACGGGAACGGCTAAAAAAAGAAAAGCCAATATCCGCAGAGATACCTCTGTCTCCGACGACGTCTCCTGAGCGAGCTGTTTATTTCGAGAATTAATTGCCGTAGACACAAATTGGATCGCCGAAATCATGAGCACCGGCATGATAACAAGCGAAAAAAATGGGGACGCCGAAGGTACAATCAGCAAAGTCAACTGAGTCAGATCAGGCACCGGGATCCACGCGCGAGGATTTCCACCATCGGCCTGGTTAAGGAACGTAGGTATATACGGAATGAGCGACAGCCACGCGACGACGATCGAGAGGTAAACCCGTGGCCGGAACACCTTAAAAAATCTGTCCCGGATGATGAACGCGCAAAGAATGGCGCCGCTATAAATTATGCCGAAGAGATGTGTCTGAACAATTGCGGCATGAATGAGCGCATTGACCAGAAGCGTGGCCGTGGAGCAGTATTGTTTCCGGTTGATGACGTCAAACTCCAGAACACCCAGGGAGCAGACAGCTAGAAAAAGTCCATACATCCGCGCCTCGGCATTTTGGGCCAACACGAGGTCTGCTACGCAAAAGGCGCCTAAGGTTCCGATGACGGTGGGCCAAAACCGATAATTACGCCGCAGCGTGATCCACGTAACGACGCATGCGACAGACATCCCAAGCGCAGTGAATAAGCGAAGCGATAGTTCTGTAACACCGAATGCCCGCGCCCATAGCCATCCCAAAACAAAATACAGAGGCGGGACATTCGTAAACTTGTCGCCGAAGGCGATCATCATATGCCGGAACGAATGATCCCCAAGCAGGAGATACGTCTGGAGCTCGTCCATCCAAAAATACCTCTTGGAGGAAACGATGATGCAGGAGGCAATCAATGACCCGACTGCGAGCGCAGGAACTGCGTATTCCCATTTCGTCGATCTTGTCAGCTTGTGCGCCGAGCTAATTTCAGCGGCTTGCAAAGGCCGATTAGTGATAAGATTCATGGCCTACCACGACTAGCGCGTTTTGGCGCCTTTGAACGCTCCTCAGGCTTGGCTGCCGTGTGAGGATCCGCCACCTCTCCCCTTGCTAAGGGGGAAAGGATCGAGGTGAGGGGTCCAATCTGAAAGCGCGATTTCTGCCCAAGATCCACCCTCACCCTCCCCCTCTCCCTGGCCAGGGAGAAGCGACCCAATGAGCGCCGGGTATCCGCCGGTGCGAACAAGCGAATTGAGAAGCGGCTAACCCCAGAAACTTGACGCGCCGAATAGCATGATTCTTTGAAGAAATTGCCGCACACTCCGAAGTACATCCGCCATGATTGCAACTCGGAGTCATAAAAAAATCAAATGGATAAGAAACCACTGGCACTATTGAGCGTGGTGATCCCCGCGCGCGATGAAGAAGCTTGTATAGCGTCAACCATCGAACACCTGCATGTCGAGCTACGGCTACACAACGTGCCGCACGAAATCATCGTAGTAGATGACCGAAGCGCCGATCGCACGTGGGAAATTATCAACGAAATCAAAAGCCGCATTCCTGCTCTCAAAGTAGCACAGAGCCCTCCTCCGCACGGATTTGGCCGCGCGATTATCGCCGGTTTGGACAAAATGCAGGGCGACGCGGTGGTTCTAATGATGGCCGATGAGTCCGACGACTGCCGGGATGTCGTCCATTACTGGGAGACATTGCAACGAGGCTACGATTGCGTATTCGGAAGCCGATTCATCAAAGGAGGCCGGGCGATTGGTTATCCAAAGTTAAAACTTGTCTTGAACCGAAGCGCAAATCTCTTTCTCAAAGCAATGTTCAACATTCCCTTCAACGACACCACGAACGCATTCAAGGCGTACCGCCGCGAAGTCATCGCCGGTTGCCGCCCTTTGATCTCCCCCCATTTCAACATCACGGTCGAGCTGCCTCTAAAAGCTATCGTCCGTGGCTATTCCTGGACTTCGATCCCCGTCACCTGGCGCAGCCGGCAGACGGGGAAACCGAAATTGAAGATTAAGGAAATGGGCAGCCGTTACCTGTTTAGCTGGTTACATGTTTGGCTGGAGAAACACCTGACTCGCGGCGATTATCGCCGCAGATGATCACAACGACGACTCGAAATTGACACACAGTCGTCCTGCAAGGTGGAATGCGTTGTCCTCAACGCGTTGGTTAACGAACTGCGGCACCGCCGCCTGATATCCGCAGCTTCGGCGAAAGCCAGGACATCGTCTTCAGGAGAATCCGATCCACCTTATTGTGCACGCGCTCATCCACCTAAGCAGAGATCGTCAAAGAATTCGGGAGCGAATCCGCCGCTTGCTTGGCTTCGACCGAGAGCCATCCATGATCGTCAGCGGCTGCAGCCGCGGGGGAATTAGCGTCCATTCGTGGGTAAACAAAGTTCGTTACTGCGAGGGCGCCGAAACCAGCACCCACCACATCCCGAAGATTCGAAGTCTTCGATGAATTTCGGAGCGGTTTGAATGTGTTGGGCGCTCTCAAAAACAAAAGCGCCCCGCCGAGATTTCCAGCGGGGCACTTTGAATGAGTTTGAGTTTCCAACTCATTTCGTACATCTTCGGTGGTCATGACTTTTACCATCGAGGTCGAGCAGGAGGATGACGGCAGGTGGATTGCGGAGATTCCTCAAATACCCGGTGCAATGGTTTACGGGCGAACCCGCGACGAAGCCGTGTCTCGCGTTGAAGCGCTGGCACTGCGCGTTTTGGCTGAGCGAATCGAGCATGGCGAAATGTCTCCGGTCATCGAAAAAGTCTTTTCAGTTGGGGCGGCATGAGCCAATGGGGCTCTGCCAAAGCTCGCAAGGTTTTATCCGCATTGCTGCGCATCGGCTGGACGATTAAACGAGAGTCTCGTGGCTCACACCGGATTCTTTCGCGTTCCGGCTGGCCGGACGTCGTCTTTGCATTTCACGATCGCGAAGAGATCGGGCCGAGAATGCTCGCTCGTATTGCGAAGCGAACGGGGTTAACGCCGGACGATCTGTAAGGATATTTCGTTGAATCGTCCGGACGTCGCGCGCACGCGACCCGCCTTCGCAACGCTTCGGCGTGGCAAGCACGCGTGCCACCACAGCCAGGAATTCGCGTCCATTCGTGGAAACTTGTCCGCCGTGGCGGATTCGCCCGCCACGCCGTCCTGTCACGTCGGAGCTTTAGCGGAGACGGAAGCCTCGTGCGAAGGAGGATGGTTAAAAGAAAGTTCGTTTCGGCGAGGGCGCCCCTTCGGCTGCTCTCAGGACAGGCTCCACCAGCACCCAGCACACTCGGAAGATTCGGAGTCTTGGATAAATTTCGGAGCGTGTGAATGTGCTGGGCGTTCCCCAGAAAACAAAAGCGCCCCGCCGAGGCGGGGCGCTTTGAATTAGTTAAACTAAACGAGCGAGGCTCGTTTATTGTGAATAGTCAAGGGGCGGTCAGCACGCCTACGCCGGGCGCACCGGGATCGCCGGGACTCGCAGTTCCCACAGTATCCGTAGGCTTAAAGCCGACTGCATTCTGGAATTGTGTAGGACTGCCCCAACCACCAGCTACGGCCTGGCCCACCCTGTAGATACTCGCGTCCCCGCCTTTCTTTATCGTGATGAAACCTCTCGAACCGTATGGAGAGAGGGTCGGATCGAGTGCCGTGTCGTAAACGTAGTTCATGCTGGTGCAAAAGATCGTAGTCGCGGGATTCGCGTCTTGAACCAGCCAAACTTTCAGGGCGGGTGTCCCGTTTACGTAGGTTAGCGTGTCGACACCATAGGCGGTAGCCACCGTAGCGTTGTACGAGGCACCAGGCGCATTCATCAGCTTGATAGCGTCGCCACCTCTCAGATAACCTTTTCCACATAGCACATTGAGGTAACCCGTCACGGTCGTTGGAAGCGCAGGAAGATCGCCTGGCCACGCTGAACTTGGGTCGCCTGTTGCTGCGCCGTCATTGGACATTTGGAATTGAGCCAGATAAAGCTGGCGTTCGTTGTTCATTGTGCCGGTCATTTGAGCCTTGGCCAGCGCCGACGTTAACGCGGGCACTGCCAGTGCGGCCAGAATTGCGATAATCGCAATCACGACCAGCAACTCAATCAGTGTAAATGCTGAGGAGACTTTATTTTTGATTTTCATATTGGGATTTTTATTTCTGCGTTGTTCTGAGGGTTTTTTGTTCTCAGAGGGTTTTGTTCAGGGGATCCGCCTTCGCACAAGGCTACGGCGGACAAGTGTTCTGGGGTTTTGTTTTGGTTTGGGTTTTTGGTTTGTTTGGGTTCCACCTTCGCACAAGGCTTCGGCGGACAAGTGTTCTGGGGTTTAGTCTGAGTTGAAGTGCGGTTTATCGCCGTCTTCTCGGGTAAAGTCAATAGTTATTTTTTACTTTTTTTAGGGAGCGGAAAACCACCCGCCCTTCGTCCGGCAGCTGGCGGACTACGGCGTGGCAGGCGAATGGGACACGGATTTGCCGAAACGATGCTTATTGTTGAGTCCACGAAATACCCTTTCACCTGTTTCTCCGGAATTTTCGGGGCGAAGTTCTCAAAAATCTTTTAACCACTAATGGACACTAATGGACACTAATGGACACGAATGAACACTAATGGGCACGAATGTTGGGAGCAGAGAGAGAACCACGGAGTTGAAACTCGCTCTTTTCCCAACTCGCTCGCCACTACCCTCGCGGCTTTACATTCTATCTCGCTGATCCCATCAGCTCGGTTGCACGGATGTTCGGAAAATGCGAAATCCGAATGACGAAGAGAGGGAGCCCACGAATCACGCGAATAGACGCGAAAAGAAATCGGAAGCAGAAATCACCGGACCCTTTCGCATGTTTGGTGTGTTTCGTGGGCAGATTGCATTCATTCGTGTCAATCGCTGTGCTGGACGTGGCCGCGCTACGCCAGCCGGTCGTACTCACCATGAGTGCCGATCCAATCCCAAACGAAGCTGCTTTGCCAACGGCACGATAATGGATGCCTACGCGCACACTCCATTTGCCGCGACCGATTTTCTTTCCAATGGATGCAGCTCAGATTTACAGAAGGCAGCGAAGGAAACGAAGATTTTCTTCAGTACCAGTGCCCTAAAGCGAAGCCTGGGTATTGCCGGTGTCTTTCGCTCCAGGTAGAATCATGCGGGAAATTCCATTCTTCAGAACCAGCTCGTGAAAATTAATCAGTAATCCGATCGGAATATCCAGTAACTTCATGTAGCTAAAAAGCTGCGCTTTGCTGGAAGGATGCAAAACTTCGACGGCCTTTAGTTCAACCAGCAAACAGTCGTCCACGAGCAAGTCGAAGCGCAGCGGCTCATCAAAAACCAGACCTTTGTATTCTACACGAACGATTTTCTGCGTCGTAGCGGGAATCGAACGTAACTCCAGCTCGCGCAGCAAACATCGCTCATAAATGGATTCAATGAGTCCGGGCCCTTTGTTCCGATGCACTTCGATTGCCGCTCCGATGACCTCGGCACTAAGGCGGTCTGCTCTTTCGTACAATGGACGCAACTCAGATCTCCACAGAAGGCAGCGAATCAAACAAGAACCGTTTTTTGCTTCTAGAGAAGCCTCCTTTGTTGTCTTCGTTTCCTTCTGTTTAATCTGAGATTATTCGCGTCACGTCTTCTTCAAGAATGCGTTCTAGCGGAATCAAAGTTCTTTCCCGCCGTGCCTTTTCGATATTCCTGTCGATGAAGTCGAGTTTTCCGGACGCTGCATCCGCCTTCATCTGCTTGTCCCACTCGTCATCAGGCAGGCGAAGACGCAGTTCGGCCATCAACTCGCAGTATTCACGCGGCGAGAGCTTGGCAATAGCTTCCTTAATTTCGGCGACCGTGGACATACACAGTCACTACAAAACATCAGCAAATGAGGCAAGGGCGAGCGAAACTAGCTAACCACGAATGAACACTAATGAACACTAATTGGAAGGAGCAGACGACCACCCGCCTTCGCCAAGGCTACGGCGTGCCAAGCGGATGGCGCGGATATTCAGAGAATACGAATGACGAAATCCGAAGGCTGGTGGATCGGCTTCTCCGAAGACGCAAGATTTATCTGGCGACAGAACCGCGTTGTTTGCCAACGCGTTGAGGACAACGCGTTCCACCTCGTCCATCAACTATCAGCTGTTCCCGAATCCGTTTAATCTGTGAGCGGAGCTGCTGGGAGCAGCGACACAGAAGGTAAAACCGCGAAGGGTAGCGGCGAACGAAGCGGGAGCCGAGCGAGTTTCAAATCCGTGGTTCTCCCTCTTTTATCTCATGTTCATTCGTGGAAACTTGTCCGCCGTGGCGGATTCGTCGTTAAACTTTCGCAGCGGCGATTTCTTTGCACTGATTGCAAAAATATGGGAATATGGGTTTGCATGAAGACCACGATTGAACTACCCGAAACCCTTTTTCGTCGCGCCAAGAGTGCGGCAGCGCAAGAAGGAATAACGCTGAAACAACTCTTGACCGAAGCGCTGGAGTTGCGGCTGGATGCCGGAAATAACTTGCGCAATGGGAAGGCTGCTCGTCCAAAATGGATGCGTGCCTATGGGGCACTGCGACATTTGCGGCATGAGCGCAAAGCTATTGAGCGGGCTATCGAAGCTGAATTCGAAAAAATCGAGCCCGAGGACCGATTGTGATTCTCGATACGAACGCACT
>WNFS01003839.1_pt1 | contig 13830 bp, 9 predicted proteins | sample 5400141 | NCBI WGS metagenome assembly WNFS01 (sample SAMN13153358, study PRJNA577476) | soil metagenome | isolation source: 60 cm saprolite under Madrone tree | place: USA:California | collected 2016-06-14
TAGATTGGTCCAGACTTGATTGAGTTCGCTGCCGCTGGCCACGACTTTGGGAAGATTGGGAGCGTATTCACGGAGGACGGTGATGCCGCGCTTGAGCTTGTGATTCATGATGGTGAGCGTGGTTTCGAGGCCGCGCTCGATATCGACTTCCTGCACGGGACCCTGATCCATGTAGGAATATTCCTTGATGGCTTTGATGAGATCGGAGATGCGGGCGGAGCTGTGCTCGAGCTCTTCAGCGATGCGTTCCATTTCGAGGAGGGTGGCGAAGCGCGTGAGTTCGGGGCCGACAGATGCACCAGCAGCAGCGGCGAAGTTTGACAAGTGAGCATCGGTGAGGCCGGACTCGGCAAGCGAGGGAGCGAGTTTCCAGGCATCGGCGACGTTGTGCGCTTCGAGCCAGGATTGAATGGCCTCTTCACGCTCAACGCGAGCAAATTCATCCTTGAATTGCGCGGGCTTGAGGGTGGTGCGGATCTCTTCTTCGCGTTCGGCCAAGAGACCGCAGTCTTCGGGGCCGATCTCGGTGGTGCGGGCGGCTTCGCGCAGGCGGGCCAAGCACTCGCGCAAGGCGGCGGCCGAACGGCGTGCGGCAGCGGAGGGATTATTGAGCTCGTGAGCCAAGCCAGCGGAAAGTTTGCCGAGCGCGGCGAGCTTCTCGTGCTGCTGTTCCGCGCGGGTGACGCTGCGAACGCGGTCCGTGAGTAAACCCACAAGGCGGCGAGTAAGTTCCGGCATTCTCCGGAAGAGTTCCGGGAATGCGGTGACGCGAAAACCGAGGAAATGTGAGGGAAGAACGGCGCGGCCAGTGACCGTGATTACTTTCAGCCGCGAGAAAGGAAGCATGCCGGTGACATCGCCGGCGGTGATCGTAAATACGGGGCCGTCGGCGCTGCCGTGTTCGGCCCGGGCGCGCATCTCGCCCTCCAACATGACCATCATGAAGTCGGGATGTTCGCCCTCGCGCATGATGATTTCGCCGACAGCAGCGCGGCGTTCCTCACACTGCGAAATAAACCAGAGCAGATCTTCATGCGGCAGGTCCGCGAAGACAGAAATGTCGCGCAGCCTCGTGACGAGTTCTTCGGCCGACGATGGCCCGGGCGTCTGAGTCATGCGCGTCCTATTCTCCTGGTAACGAGGCTCATTGTACCTTGGCCAGATATTGATGCATGAATTGGACGACTACGGCGCCTTCCCCAACACCAGAGGCGACGCGTTTTACGGAACCGTGGCGGACATCGCCAACGACGAAGATGCCTGGGACGTTGGTTTCGAGCAAACCGGGATCGCGGTCGAGGGTCCAGGAAGCGGGGCGTTTGCCATCGCGGAGGAGGTCCGGGCCGGAGAGGATGAAGCCGCGCTGGTCGCGCTCGATAAGATCACCGAGCCATTGGGTGCTCGGTTGTGCGCCGATGAAAATGAAGAGGCTCGAGGCCGGGAACTGTTTGCGTGTGGCGCTGGGCTCGCATTGCACAGTAATGCCGGTGAGGCGCGTATCGCCTTGGACTTCGACGACGCTGGTCTGTGTCCAGACTTCGATGTTGGGAGTTTTTACGATTTGCTCGATGAGGTAGTGGGACATGGTGCTGGCGAGGGATGTGCCGCGCACGAGCATGACTACTTTTTCCGCATATTTGGAAAAGTGCATGGCGGCTTGGCCGGCGGAATTCGCGCCGCCGATGATGTAAACGGTTTCGCCGCGACACGAGATGGCCTCCGAGGTGCCGCCGCCGTAATAGACGCCGGCGCCCTGGAGGCGGTCGATGCCGGGAACATCAAGGCTGCGCCACTGAACACCCATTGCCAGGAGCAGAGCGTTGCAGGAGATTTCTGCGCCATCGGCGAGCTTGATGAAGCGATAAGGGCCGTCGATGCGGAGGCCCACAACGTCCTGTGGCGAGAGAATTTCAACCCCAAAACGGCGGGCTTGCACGACGGCGCGAAAGGCCAAGTCGGCGCCTGATAGCCCGGACGGAAAGCCGAGATAGTTTTCGATGCGAGAGCTGAGGCCAGCCTGACCGCCGGGGGCTTCGCGTTCGATTATAACGGTGCGAAGGCCTTCGGAGGCGCCGTAGACGGCCGCGGCCAGGCCTGCTGGGCCACCACCGACAATGGCGAGGTCGTAGAAATTGGTGAGGGCGTGAGTGCGGAGACCAACTTTATCGGCAACCGTGGGAAGAGGCGGCTCGGCTAATCTTGTGCCATCGGGGAACAAAACTAGAGGGAGCGTTTCTGCTTCCGGACCAAGTGATGTGATTAGAGTGCGAACTTCGGGATCAGATTGGGCTAGCTCGACATCGATCCATTGATACGGAACCTGGTTGCGCGCTAGAAAATCGCGGAGCTCGTAGGAACGGTTGGACCAGCGAGTGCCGAGAACGCGGATGCCCTCGTAGAGTGGTCGGAAGGTGGAGTTCCAGTCGGTGAGAAGGTCATCGATGGCGGGAAAGAGTTTTTCTTCGGGCGGATCCCATGGCTTCATCAAGTAGTAGTGGATGCGCGCCTCGTTGATGGCATCGATGGCAGCGGTAGTATCGGCGTACGCGGTGAGGAGGGCGCGCTTGGCTTGCGGATGAATTTCCATGGCTTCCGAGAGGAAAATAGAACTGGTTTTGGCATACCCCTCAGATGATCTGGAGTGGGAATTCGTTGCAACTTTCGCGCCAGGTTCAGAGTAGCGGCTGATTCTGGCGAGCTAGTCACGCTACAATCTTCGGGTGACTATGTCTAGTGCGCTCACTAACGCTATAGCGGGACTCTGTGTCGGAGAAGCTTCGACGCGCGATGCTGCGGCTGCGGAGATTTACGCGGCTGGCCGGGCGCCGGCGGAGCGGGTGGTTGAGATGTGGTGTCGCGATGCCGAATTATCGGCGTTACTCTCTGGGCCGAAATGGGAAGTGACTGTGGGGTTGGTTGTTCAGCGGGAGACTTTCTCGAAGATTCGAGCGGCGTATAGCGTTTCGCGTTTGGCGGAGGTGCCATCAGATCAGGACGCCGAGGAGTTTGAGCTGCATTTTGCCAGTGGAGTTTCTTTGGATATTTTGACGTCCAGAGCTCCCGGCGGCGAAGGGGCGATTGCGCGGTATTTGGGGAAATCTGGAGAGGGCGTGCAACAAGTGGAGTTTCGGTGTTCGGACGTGGACCGGGCTGCGGAGATTTTGAAGGAAAAATTTGGCGTAGCGGCGGTTTATCCTGAGACCCGAGGTGGGGCGGATGGGACGCGAGTAAATTTCTTTCTTGTGCCAGCGCCGGACGGCGGGAAAGTTCTGATCGAGCTTTACGAACCTCGAAGAAACCCTAACCAAAAGTGATTTAGGTGGTTTTTGCGATTTCGGTCCAGGCGCGGAGAACCTCTCCTACCGTCCAAGCTTGGGCTATGCAGCCGCGGGGTGTGTGCGGCGGGTCGCCGTCGAAAATCTCGGCTAGAGTGCCGAGGCCGTAGGCGTCGATGTTGCTTCCCAGGGGCTCGATGTGGCGGAGCGCCGCTTGCGGATCGTTGTAAACGCGAAGATGCGCCAGCGCGAACGGACCAAGCAGCCAGCCCCAGACAGTTCCTTGATGATAGGCGGCGTCGCGGGATCTTTGATCGCCGCCGTAGTGACCCTGATAACCCGGTTCACCAACTGCCAGGCTGCGAAGGCCGTAGCAACTAAGCAGGCGTTGCGCGCAGATGTCCACGATGGATTTTTGCTGATCCTTCGGCAGCGGGCTGACGGGCAGGGAGACGGCGAGAATTTGATTCGGGCGAAGCGTTGCGTCGTTGCCATTTCTTTTCGCTGAACCGGGAACATCAATCACATCGAAGCAGCAGTTTTGTTCTGCGTTCCAAAATTTTTGGAAGCTGTTTTTAGCTTGCGCGGAGAGGCGCTCGTAGGCATCCGCAGGTTTGTTCAAGTGGCGCGCGAACTGCTCCATCGTTTCGAGGGCGTTGATCCAGAGAGCGTTGATTTCGACGGGCTTGCCGGTGCGAGGTGTGACGACCCAATCGCCGATCTTGGCGTCCATCCAGGTTAGCTGAATACCCGGGCCGCCCGCGTAGAGAAGGCCGTCGGCGGAATCGACGTGAATGTTGTAGCGCGTACCCGCGACGTGAGCATCAATCATGCCTGCGAGAACGGGATACAGCTTCTGTAGCGTTGCGGCGTCTTGCGTGGCGGCAAGATATTGCCGCACCGCTTCGAAGTACCAGAGGGCGGCGTCGACGGTGTTATATTCCGGCTTGCCTCCTGCGTCGGGGAAATTGTTGGGGAGCATGCCAGCGTCGACGAAACGGGCGAAAGCCAGGAGGATCTGTCTTGCGATATCGAAGCGGCCGGTGGCGAGCGCCAGTCCCGGCAGCGCGATCATCGTGTCGCGTCCCCAATCGCCGAACCAGTGATATCCGGCGATGACGCTGTGGCCGTCTGGTTCCTCAGAGAGACTTCGTTTGACTACGAATTGATCGGCGGCGAGGACGAGTTGTCGAAGCCATGCGGGAGCGGCGGCGGCGGATTTTTCGTTTTGCGCTTGCCACGCTTTGAGCAAAGCCGATTCGTGAGCGACGCGTTGGGCGCGAGAGGCTTCGCCATCGACCGGAGTGGTGGCTTCGGTCGTTGCGACGATGGTGAGGCTCTCGCCGGGATTCAGCTTGGCGCGAAAGAGTGCGGCTAAGAGATGGTCCTCGCGGTCGTCGAGGCCGCGTTCCGTTTCCCGGGGCAAGAAATAATCGTGATACCACTCGTGATGCGGCTCCGAAGACGCCTGGGCACTTTTGAGAAAGAACGGAGTGGCGGTATCGAATGGAAGAACCATCACGCCGTGTTCCACTGGAGCGATTTTCATGTGCCAGTCGCCGGCGTGGGTCAAAGAGTGGAAATCGCGGTAATTGACGAGGCCTTTCAGGTCGATCTCGAGTGGGCCGCTCGCGCGCGAAAGAGTGTAGCGAACGAAGGTGGTGTTCTCGCCCTGAACCATCCAAATACGTTTCTCGAGCAGAGCGTCGGCGAGGGCGTAAGTCCAAACTGGAGTGGCGGCTTCTAAACGGAAACTTTCGAGGTAGCGAAAGCCCTGGGGGTCGACGGCGCCGCTAGTCCAACGATGGGTAGCTAGCGCATACGTTGCGACCGCATAGCGAACGGTTTCATCGAGGGCCGCGACCAGCTGAGTGCGGCCCAGCGGAGGTTGCAGAGCAGCGACGAGAAGGCCGTGATAACGGCGCGTCATGCCCCCGGCGATGGTTCCGGAGGCGAAGCCGCCGATGCCGTTGGTGACCAGCCACTCGCGCGATTCCGCGGCGGGGAGATTGCCACAAATTTCGCGGCCAAAGTAAATTGGGGAGTGAAGCCCGGATTGCGATTCAACTCGTTGAAGCGCCACGGCTCTCCTTTTCTTGATCGGTGTGTTAGTTACGAGCTGCCGCTCAGTACCTACCGGGCTTGAGCAATTTTGTCATCGGGAAACGAGCGTGATCGGCGTAGCCGCGGAGCAGCGTCTGCTCACCCTCCTCGACCGCAGGACGAAAAATGATGCCAGGCAAATCATTCTCCGCTTTGTTCAATCAATTTAGCGACGAGGCCGGTCCAGCCGGTCTGATGACTGGCGCCGATGCCGGCTCCATTGTCGCCATGAAAATACTCGTAGAAGAGGACCAGATCCTTCCAGTGAGGATCGTTCTGGAAAAGTTCGGCCCCTCCGGCGACGGGGCGGCGGCCGTCCTTGCCGCGCACGAAAATATGAACTAGACGACGGGAAATCTCGGCAGCGACTTCCCAGAGGTCTGACTCGTTCCCGGAGCGAGATGGGAATTCGACTTTGAAGTCCTCACCGTAATAGTGATGGAACTTCTGCAAGGATTCGACGAGGAGATAATTCAAAGGAAACCAGATGGGGCCGCGCCAGTTGGAATTGCCGCCAAAAATTCCGCTGGTGGATTCCGCGGGTTCGTAGTCGACGCGACTGATATGGTCGTTGACCTGGACTTCGTAGGGATGGTCGAGGTGATAGCGGGAGAGAGAGCGAACGCCATAGGCTGACAAGAACTCGGTCTCGTCGAGCATGCGACAGAGAATGCGTTTGAGTTGTCTGCGGTTGGCCAGCGAGAGGAGGCGGCGAACGCCACGCGCGGAGCGCTGCGTCATTTCGATGTGTTCGGGGACGTCGGGGTGATTGTCAACGAACCATTGCATGCGGCGCTTGAACCCGGGGAGGCGATCGACAATTTCCGGCTCGAGAGTTTCCACGGCAAAGAGAGGAATGAGGCCGACCATGGAGCGAACCTTTAGGAAATGGTCTTCGCCATTTGGCAAGTGGAGTACGTCGTAGTAGAAGCCATCTTCGTTGTCCCAGAGGGAGATGCCTTCGGTGCCCATGTCGTTCATCGCATGGGCGATGTTGACGAAGTGTTCGAAGAATTTGCTGGCGACATCCTCGTAAGCGGGATCTTCCTTGGCAAGTTCTAACGCGATGGCCAGCATGTTGAGGCAGTACATGCCCATCCAACTGGTGGCGTCCGATTGCTCGAGGTGGCCGCCGGTCGGGAGCGGTGCTGAACGGTCGAAAATCCCGATGTTGTCCAGACCGAGAAAGCCGCCCTGGAAAATGTTCATGCCGTCGGGATCTTTTCGATTAACCCACCAAGTAAAGTTGAGAAGCAGCTTGTGGAACACTTTTTCGAGAAAGCCGCGGTCAGCCACGCCACGGACGCGGCGCTCGATTTTGTAAACGCGCCAAGCCGCCCACGCATGGACGGGAGGATTGACGTCGCCGAACGCCCACTCGTACGCGGGCAGTTGGCCATTGGGATGCATGTACCACTCGCGGAGAAGGAGGATGAGCTGTTCCTTAGCATAGTCAGGATCCACAAGGGCAAGGGCGATGCAGTGGAATCCCAAGTCCCAAGCCGCATACCAGGGATATTCCCATTTGTCCGGCATAGACATGACGTCGTCGTTGTAAAGATGCGTCCATTCTTTGTTGCGGCCTTGCAGACGTTCGGGAGGGGGAGGAGGTCCCGCAGGATCGCCTTCGAGCCAAGTGCGGACGTCGTAGTGATAGAACTGTTTCGACCACAATAGGCCGCCCAAAGCCTGGCGCATGACGCTTCTTGCATCGACGGATAATTCCGAAGTGACACGCGAAGCATAAAATTCGTCGGCCTCTTTCTGGCGAAGTGCAAAGAGGTTGTCGAAGCCAGCGCCAAAATCGTTCGTGGGAGGGACGCCTTCGGCGCGATCGGCATGGCCGGGCGAGGTGATGGTGCCGACAACGCCCAAACCTCGCTCCATGGAAGCGAGTGGCTCCATGTCGGTCAAACGAAGCTTGATTGTTTCACTCTGGCCGGTCTCCAGCTGGATAGGATAATACGCCGCCATTTTCGTTCCAGCTTGCTGGGGGTTTACGGCGGATTTATTTCCACGAATCACGTACTCGTGAAAAGCGTCTTTGACGTAGGGTGTGCGATTCTTGCCATTAATCAGGCGGGCAAAGTTGGTCTCGTTTTGCGTGAAGAGCAGATCGGGCTGGCCCGCGCAGAGAAGCCAGCGCTTGCCGTACCGCCAATGCTCAACCTCAGCGCAAACGCTTCCGGGAACACTGGTGGCTCGCTGCGCGCTGGGTCTGCGCAAATCCTTGCCCCAGGACCAAGTGTTGCGAAACCACAAAGAAGGGAGAAGATGCAGCGTGGACGCCTCGGGTCCGCGATTTACAGCGGTGATCTTGATGAGAATGTCTTCGACGTCGGCTTTGGCGTATTCGATGAAGACATCGAAATAACGGTCGCCGGCAAAAATGCCTGTGTCGAGAAGCTCAAACTCACGTTCTTCACGGCTGCGCCGGCGATTTTCTTCCACGAGGCGGGCATAAGGAAATTCCGCTTGAGGATACTTGTAGAGCATGCGCATGTAACTGTGCGTGGGTGTCGAGTCCTGATAAAAGTAATACTCCTTCACATCCTCGCCGTGATTGCCCTGATTCCCCGTGAGGCCAAACAGTCTTTCTTTAAGTATGGGATCGCGGCCATTCCACAGGGCGAGGCCGAAGCAGATCATCTGGCGGCGGTCGGAGATACCGCCTATTCCATCTTCACCCCAGCGATAGGCCCGCGAGCGCGCATGATCGTGCGGGAAGTATTCCCAAGCCGTGCCACCGGGACTATAGTCTTCGCGCACCGTGCCCCACTGGCGCTCGGATAGATACGGTCCCCAGCGCTTCCAGTACTTCTTACGCGCGCGATCTTCCTCGAGCCGCTGGTCTTCCTTGGATTGAAGTCTGGCCATGGTATGGAGTTCCTCAGTAGGCACTTAAATTATGGTTTATGGTCGCATCTTTTTGCGAATTTAAGAGCCCACCTGTGCGGCACGCGTGCCCGCTACGGCACGGCTGAACAAAAGAGCGAACGTCCGTAGATGAGATGCTCCAGTCTTTCTATGGTCGCATGGAATTTTCTCACAGCCGTTTGGCAGCGCGGAGGCGTACTATCCAGTGAAACGACGCCGGTGGCATGCTCACGACCTGCTTGGCAGAATGCGGCTCGCCGAGGCGAACATGAGCGAAAAAAACTCTAACCTCAGACCTAATTCTGAAACCCCAAACGAGAAAAATGATAGGGCGGCAGGTGAGGCCACGCTCTTCACGGGTGGAACCGGCGCGGCAGCGCCGGCTCTTGTCGAGACACCGATCTGAAATCGCTCGCTGCCGACCCCCCGGTTCATCGCACTGGTGGCCCATGCGAGAGAACCGGCCGCTTGGCTTCTGAAACGAAACTGATTGCGTACCGAGCGGCCTTTAACTCCATCCAAGGGGGCGAAACGCAGGAATCCAAGTATTTGTTGTACTCTGACGGTACCCCCAAAGCATCCATTTACATAGCGAGAATTCGAGGAGAGAGAACCAATGATTCAGTGCAAAGCGCTACTTCGCAGGGCCACGTGTCGGAGAGTGTCGCGTATTTTCTTTGCGATGGTCGCGCTGCTGTACCTTTCCCTTTCGCCAAACCGGGTTCAAGCACAGGGGCGCTCGACGGACGAATTGCGGCGGATGAATGAATCAGTGGATGGGCTGATCCGTAAGGTGTCTCCGAGCGTGGTGCAGATTCTGGTGTCAGGCTATGGTCAGATTGAAGAAAGTGAGCACGGGAACACGGGAGTGGTCATTGGGCGCCAACGGGCGATCGGCTCGGGGTTCATCATCGACCCAAGCGGATACATCGTCACGAACGCGCATGTGGTGAAGGGGGCGCAGAGGGTGCAAGTCGTGCTTTCGAGCCCCAATTCAGATGGTTCCGTGGATGCGGTGTTTTCTGCAAAGACGAGTCTCGTTCCGGCTCGAATCATCGGAGTCACAAGCGAAATCGATCTTGCACTGCTCAAGGTGGATGTCAGCGGCCTTCGCGCCTTAAAGCTTGCAACTTACCGAAACCTTCACCAAGGCGAATCGGTGTTTGCGTTCGGAAGCCCGGAAGGACTGCGCAATACGGTGACTCACGGAATCATTTCTGCCGTCGCGCGTCAGACCGATCCGGACTCGACGATGGTATATATCCAGACAGACGCGCCCATCAACCCTGGCAATTCCGGCGGGCCGCTGGTCAATGTGGATGGCGAAGTCGTTGGCGTGGATACCTTCATACTTTCGCAATCTGGCGGAAACGAAGGGCTCGGGTTTGCGATTCCTTGCGGGGTTGTCAACATCGCTTACGGGCAGTTGCGCAAATTCGGCCATCTGCACCGGCCGGAGATTGGGATTAGCGTACAGACAATCACGCAGCTGCTGGCCGAGGGGCTAAAACTCCCGCGCGACTTCGGTGTGGTGATCTCAGACGTTTTGCCGGGCGGTCCTTCGGAGACGGCGGGGGTGCGGGTTGGAGACGTGCTGCTGGCGATCGACGGTAAAGCGGCCAACAGCGTCCCATACGTGGCTTTTCACCTCATGTCTCGCGAGAGCGGCGACAAGGTGCATTTGGACGTCCTGCGAGGGACCATGCGGCTGGGTTTCGATGTGCCGCTTATGGAACCTCCCAAGGACATGGATCAGATTACGGCGCTGGCGGATCCTGAGAAGAATCTGGTTCCGGCGCTCGGGATTCTGGCTTTGGAAATTGACAAGAGAATTGCGGCAATGGTGCCGGAACTTCGCGATCCCTTCGGCATCATCGTTGCGGCACGAGCTGCGGGAGCTGCGACAGAAGTGCCGCTGACGACTGGCGAGGTCATCCGGACACTGAACGGCGAGCCGATGACTACACTGGAGCGTTTGCGCAATGCGCTGAAGAACTTGCCGCCGGGCGCTGCGGTCGTATTGCAAATTCAACGCGATCAAAAGCTGATGTACGTGGCGTTCACACTGGACTGAGTCTAGTGTGGCAAGAGAATCGTTTCCAAGGATTACGCAAAGCCGAGCTTCCGGCGCACTTCGGAAACGATCTCTTCTGGAGAACGCGCGGCATCCTCGGTGATGGCGTCCGCCGGCTCTTCAAGAGTGGCAAACTGGCTGGCAAGCAAGTCTTGCTTGGCGAAATGCCCCTTTCGCGCAAGCACTCTCTGCGAGAACAACTCGTAGCTACCCTTCAAATAAACGAATTTCAAGTCAGGGCTGGCACGCAATTCGTCGCGATAGCCCTGTCTAAGCGCCGAGCAAGCTAGCACGACGTTGCGTTTTTCGGCATTCCATTCGACGATTTTGTCGTGCAGAGCCTTGAGCCAGGGCTCGCGATCTGCATCTGTCAGCGGAATTCCATGCTTCATTTTCTCGACATTCGCTGGCGGATGAAAATCATCGGCGTCCACGAACTCCCATCCAAGGCGCTTCGCGAGAAGCGTACCGATGGTGGTCTTGCCGGAGCCTGTCGTGCCCATAACGATCACGATCATGGCACCCTCATGCGTGGGAATATGTCGACATTGGCTCGAAAAAGCTTGGCCGGTAGACCTGGTCCCGAACCATACTTTTTGAGTCCATTGCCCCGGCTACCGGATTGACTAACCCCTTGCTCACATTGGATTTAGGCTGCTACTATCTCTTCTTTTTGATGGGATTTTGTAGCCCATATAGCCCATGCAACGAAGCTCGAATATCGAAGCCTAACATCCCAAGCAGGTTCCAGTCACCTTTTGCGACGTATCTCTTTCCGTGCGATTCCAACTCGGTTTGTGAGACGTGCTTCCGTAGCGCCGCACGGGTTACAATCACGTCGCCGCGCAAATCCTTCAGCTTCGCCCTCGACCCAATGCGTAACATTTTGTTACATTACGCTTCCATTCCCAAAAGAACAGATTTCACTACTTGTTGAAAATACACTGTTTAGCAGCGGTTTGCGGGTGGTCTATGGCGTGCATTCTTTGACTGGCCGGGCAGTGAATGCCACTCCCCTTGCGAAGAAAATAAGGAGGCGCAGTCGGATAGTATGCGCCTTCAACCGAGGAAACACGAAATGCAACAAGACGCACATTTTAGGAAGATTGGCATGAGAGGAAAGAAAGGCAATCGCCGCGCACACTCCTCCGCGGGCGGCTTCAGCCTCATAGAGCTGTGCGTGGTAGTACTCATAGTTTTAATCATTGCCGCCATTGCAGTCCCGAGTGCTATTCAAAGCTGGTACAACATGCAATTGCGCTCGACGAGCTCCGAAGTCGCCGATCTGATGCAGCGGACGCGCATGCTAGCGGCGAAGAACAACGCTACCTATCCTATTAGATATAACGTGCTCAACGGCGTGCAGCGAATTTTCGTAGACCTCAACAACAATGGCACATTGGACGCGAACGAGCCGTACATTGATCTCGGAAGGCAAATAACCGCTGCCGCCGGCGCGCCAAGCGGTGGTAGCGGCCAGCCGACAGCTTTCGTTCTGACGGGCGATACGTCAACCGGGACCCCCTGCGACAACACCTGTATCCTGGCTTACTCTCCGCGAGGCTTGCCTTGCAATTACACGACTCCTCCTACCTGTTCGACTCCGGCGGCCAGCTATTTCGTCTATTACTTCACGGATAGTAGACCGAATGGCTGGACGGCGGTCTACGTGACCAAGGCCGGAAGGTCCAAAGCTATGCTGTGGAACGGATCATCATGGAATTAACACTTCGCAAAAAGAAAGCTAGAGCTCGGAATGAACGCGGCATGACTCTAATTGAGCTCATGATCGCCCTGGTCATTCTCCTGGTTGGAGTAGTGGGAAGCATGTCGCTGGTTGCACTTTCCATCGGCAGCGACGGGCGCAACCGCCAACAGAGTAATTCCACGGCCCTGTCCCAGATGATGACAGAGAAAATCTCGAGCGTGAAGGCCAGCGTTTCACCCGTGCTCACGGTGACTGACTGTGTCGGCAACAGCTATACCGTGAACACGGCGGCTGGCGGCGGCGCGTTGACCAGCTCCGGAGACGTGGATTTTACGCAGACGCCGGTAGCCAACTACCAGATGCTGTTTACGGACTGTGGCACAGGCGGAAGACAAATCACTTACGATATCCGCTGGAACATTCAGCAGACATCTGCGTACGTCAAATACGTGACGGTTTCGTCGAGGCTGAAAAACGCGGGAGGCGACCTGAAATTCTTCTCGCTGCCCGTCACCGTGCGTGCGCTTGTTGGACAGGGAACTTAACGCCATGAAAATACAACGAAACTTCGTGCATCTTAGACAGCATGGATTCACATTGTTGGAGCTATTGCTCGTTCTGGGGATCCTGGGTCTCGTGACGGGAGCGGTGTTCTCGCAGATGGGTGTGGCCCAGCAGCGCATGACCACCGAAGGAGTGAAGCTCGACGATTTCCAGCAGGCGCGGGACTTCGTCGATCAGTTCTTTCGTGATATCAACCAGATTGGAGATCCGAATACGCGGATGGCGGATACCACGAGCCTTTTATGGAGTCCGGCGTTGGATGTTACAGCGCAGACCTCGTACGGCCTATGGGTCTCGCCGTATATCAAAGACAGCCGATTCGCGATGGGGCTGGTGCAGATTGGCACTGCGTCGCTGCAATTTGAGGGTTCCGTGAACGGCGTGGGCAATGTGGAAAGCGTGATCTACGCAGTGAACGGCTCTGGATCGTGCACGCTGTGTTTGCAGCGCAGCCAGGTCGATAAGATAACCGCGAATCCGCTCACCGGGCAAGCCACCAACTGGGGAACGGAAGTCAATGACGTGGTTTCGCCCGTGATTTTCAGATACTTTCAAACGGATGGGACGGAAGTCATACCAACGGTCCCCGTGGACTACACGACCCTGGGGGGCGCTCAACAGCTTGCCAACATCAAGACCATCCAGATCAACCTTACGATTCGAAACCCCCAGGTGATGGATCAGAAGACGCATCAGCCAATTGAATCCACGTTCGAAGGCGAGGTTTCTCTAAACAATTGCTCGATGGCCGCCGTCGGGCCCTACGCGATGGGAATGAGCTGCAACTAAGGTGCTTACATGATTAAACAAAGACAAAAACGCAATTCCAAAAATCGGCAACGTGGCGTCGCTTTGGTCGCCGCCATGATAACGTTGCTTCTCATTGGCGCCATCACGGCGGGCATGATTGTCCTTGCCAGTACCGAAACCAACACCAGCTCGAACTTCCGCGACGAGCAACGCGCATTTTTCTCCGCCAAGGGCGGCTTTGAAGAGGTCCGGGACCGCTTGCGCCAAAGTGCAACGAATACCCTGAGGGCCGCAGGCATCTTGCCGACCACGCTCCCCGGAACAGCCAACAGCGTTCTATACGTGCTGAATCCGTTGAACGGCCAAACCGTTGCGCCCTGGGGCGGTAATCCCGCCAATTTTGCTGATGACGAAATCTGCAAGGAAACCACGGCAATAACCTGTTCAAGCGGCTTGCCGAGTGGCAGCGGTTGGTACAC
>WNFS01002523.1_pt1 | contig 13824 bp, 7 predicted proteins | sample 5400141 | NCBI WGS metagenome assembly WNFS01 (sample SAMN13153358, study PRJNA577476) | soil metagenome | isolation source: 60 cm saprolite under Madrone tree | place: USA:California | collected 2016-06-14
CCCTGGCCCGCGCCGTCACGTTGGACAGCATCCGCTCGCTCATGATCGAGCCGGGGCACACGTTGTTGACGAGAATGCCGTCGCGCCCCACCTCGTCGGCCAGGCTCTTGGCGAACGCCACCACGCCCATGCGGGTCGCGCCGGAGAGCGCGAGGTTGGGGATGGGCTGATACACGGTGCTCGCCAGGATGTTGACGATGCGGCCGCCGCCTTGCCGCTTCATGTGGGGGACGGCCTCTCGCGACATCCGCGCGAAGAACAGCAGCGACCGCTCCACCGCGGTGGCCCACTGCTCTTCCGTGGCGCTGAGGGCCCGGGCCAGCGGCGGCCCTCCGGAGTTGTTGACGAGGATGTCGAGACGCCCGAAGCGCGCGACGGTGGCGGCGATCAGCCCCCGAATCGTCTCGTGCTTGTCGAGATCGCCGGCGAGGGCCAGAACGTCCGTCCCGCTCGCGTCACGGATCGCCTGCGCCGCTTTTTCGAGCTCAAGCTGGGTGCGGCTGCACACGGCCACCTTCGCCCCTTCCTCCGCCAGCACCTCCGCACAGGCCCGTCCCAGCCCCTTGCTGGCGCCGCCCACGATGGCCACCTTGTCCTTCAGCTCGAGGTCCATAGGCGCTGATGATGACCGCTCGAATGCGGGAGCGCAAGGCCTGACCCCGCGCTTGACAGGGTTCGGCCTCGGACCTAGGCTGGTGGCCCACTTCGCTGGACGTTCTCGCGGGCTCACGGTCGGGACACTTGAGGAGACACCGACATGATTCAGAGAATCCTTCTCGCCGCCTTCCTCGTCTTCGGCTTGTTCGGCTCCGCTACCGCCGACGAGACGTGCCAGTCGCCGTTCCTCCCGAAAGTCACCGGACAGGAAGACTACATCTATGTCTGGACGCTCGGGGTCAAGGGGCTCGGCGACGGCAACGACAGCATGGTGACGGTGGACGCGAATCCGAAGTCGCCGTTTTACGGCAAGATGATCAACCGGGCACCGGTGCCCGGCCGGCACGAGGCGCACCACGCCGGCTTCACCGACGACCGGCGCTATCTCTGGGCGGGCGGGCTCGACACCAGCCAGATCTTCGTCTTCGACGTCGGCTCCGACCCCGCCAAGCCCAAGCTCGTGAAGACGATCTCGACCTTCGTCAAGGACACGGGCGGCATGGTCGGCCCGCACACGTTCTACGCGTTGCCGGGGCGCATGCTCATCTCCGCGCTGTCCAACGCGCAGGACGGCTCGGGGCGCACCGGGCTTGCCGAGTACAGCAACGACGGCAAGTTCATCCGCGCCATCTGGATGCCGAAGGAAGCGCCGTACGGCTACGACGTGCGCGTCAACGTCAACCTGAACCGGATGCTGACGTCCTCGTTCAGCGGGAAGAAGAACTACATGCGGCCGTTCGGCGAGCTGGTCAAGGACGGCGAGGCGATGAAGAACTTCGGCGGCTCCGTGGTCGTCTGGGACTTCCACGCGCGCAAGCCGCTCCAGGTCCTCAGCGTCCCGGGCGCCCCGCTCGAGCTGCGCTGGGCGCTCCTGCCGAACCACAACTACGCGTTCACCGCGACGGCGCTGACCGGGCAGCTCGTGCTGATCCATCAGCAAGAGGACGGCACGTGGGCGACCAAGAACATCGCCGAGATCGGCGCCAATCTCCCGGTGGACATCAGCATCGCGCCAGACGACAGCAAGGTCTACGTCAACTCGTTCGGCGACGGCACGCTTCGCGTGTATGACGTGACCAACCCCTTCGAGGGCAAGCTGATCGAGCAGGTGAAGCTGGGCGAGATGGCCAACATGGTCTCCTCGTCCTGGGACGGCAAACGGCTGTACGCGACGAACTCCCTGCTCTCGCAGTGGGACAAGCCGGGAGACTACTGGCTCAAGGCCTATGCCTGGGAAGACGGGAAGCTGGTGGCGAAGTTCACCACCGACTTCAACCCGGTCGGGCGCGCCCACATCATGAACCTCAACAGCAAGGCGTTCGGGCCGCGGGCGGCGCGCAGCGCGCCCGGCGACCGGCGCAAGAGCACCAATGTGGCGTCGCGCTGACCTGGCCGTCGCGCTGCTCGCCGGACTGGCGGTCGCACCCGGCATAGCCGGGGGCCACGGGGCGCCGAGGCTGGAAGACGAGTTCGTCAAAGGGGTCTTCTCGCCCGGCTTCGTGCCACCCGCGGCGGGCAGCTACGAGCTGCCGCCGGTGAAGCGCGTGGCGGGCTTCGTGTTGAGGGATTCGAGGGGCCGCTCGGTCAGCACGGAGCGGATCACGGCGGGAAAAGTCGCCGTCGTGAGCTTCATCTATACCGCGTGTCCCGAGCGGCTCGGCTGCCCGCTGGCGAGCCAGGGTCTTCAGCATCTGCAAGATAAGCTCAAGGAAGAGGGTCTCGACCACGACGTGGCGCTCCTCTCGATCAGCTTCGACCCGGGCCGCGACAGTCCCGCCCGGCTGGCAAAATACGCGCGGATCTACGGCGCCGATCCCGCCCTCTGGCGGTTCATGACCGCGCCGTCCACGCGCGTGCTCGGGGACGTGCTCGAGAGCTACGGGCAGGACCGCGCCCCCGTGTACGACGAGCGCGGCAGGTTCACCGGCCGCTACAGCCACGTCCTCAAGGTCTTCCTCGTCGACCGCGCGGGCGACATCCGGAACGTCTACAGCGCGGGGTTTCTGGTTCCGGATCTCGTCGTCAACGACATCAAGACGGTGCTGTCCGATCACGCGCGCGACTGAGACGCACGTGACGGCGCCCGCCGAGACGGACCCCTTCGAGGCCCTCTACGCTCGCGGCGTGACGGACGGCCTGCCCGTCGTGGTGCCGACGGCCGCGCGCGTCGCGGCGGCGGTCGAGGCGAGCGGGCGGCCACGCGACGAGCTGGTGGCCCTGGTCGCGCCGAAGCTGGGCCGCGCCACGGTCGAGAAGGTCGCGATCAACGCCGTCATGGCCGGCTGCCGGCCCGAGTACATGCCGGCCGTCATCGCCGCCGTCGAGGCGATCTGCGATCCCGCCTTCGCGCTGGTCGGCGTCTCGGGCACGACCGACGCGGTGGCGCCGCTCCTGATTCTCAACGGGCCCGTCCGCGCCGCGCTCGACGTCAACTCGGGCGCGGGCGTCTTCGGCCCGGGCTGGCGCGCCAACGCGACCATCGGCCGCGCGGTGCGGCTGGTGTGGCAGAACATCGGCGGCGCCGCCGCGGGCGGCATCAGCATGTCCACCTTCTCCCAGACCGGCCGCTACTCCTACTGCATCGGTGAGAACGAGGAAGAGAGCCCGTGGGAGCCGCTGCACGTCGAGCACGGCTTCGCCGCCGGAGAGAGCACGGTGGCGGCCATCGCGGCGGAGGCGCCGCAGGTCGTGGCGAACACCCTGGGGCGCACGGCGCGCGAGATCCTGGCGACGATCGCGCGGAGCGGCATCGTGATCGCGAGCGAGACGCACGCCGGCCTCGGCGACACCGTGCTCGTGATCGCTCCCGAGCACGCGCGGACCATCGCGGCCGACGGCTGGTCCAAGGCGGACGCGCGGCAGTTCGTCTGGGAGCAGACGCAGGCGGACATGGGCGGCCATGGCGTCACGAAGTTCCGTGAGCCGGCCAACGTGCGAATCGTCGTCGCCGGCGGCACGGCGGGGCGCTTCTCCGCCTGGATCCCCGGCTGGCCCTTTCCCAACTCGCCATCGAGTCTGGTGCTCAAGCGAATCTAGCTGCGCTTACTGTTCCTCATGGCACGCCGTGTGCGTTTCTTCCGCACACGGAGGAAGGGCGCCATCGAGGAGCACATGGGGATCAACGGGTTTGCTCGGACTGCCCGGATGGACAGTCCGGAGAATGGTAGATTCCCGGGCAGTGACCTAACCACCCGGGTAGATTGGGGCGCTATGGCAGGCCTTGACGAGATCCTTGGAGAGAGCGCCGCCATCCAGGCGGTGCGTGACAATATCCGCAGGCTCCTCGGACGCCCCCACTCCGGCCGCCGGATGCCGTCCATACTGATTCAGGGCGAAACGGGCACGGGCAAGGGACTCGTTGCCCGGCTCATCCATCGCTTGGGGCCGCGCGCCGACGGTCCCTTCGTGGACGTCAACTGCGCCGCCATCCCCGACACTCTCCTCGAGTCCGAGCTGTTCGGCTACGAGCGCGGGGCGTTCACGGACGCGCGGCGCGCCAAGCCCGGGCTCTTTCAGACCGCGCACCACGGCACGCTCTTCCTCGACGAGATCGGGCTGCTTCCCGGGCCGCTCCAGGCCAAGCTGCTCACGGTGCTCGAGGAGCAGGCGGTGCGGCGGCTGGGGAGCACCACGAGCGAGCCGGTGGACGTCTGGATCCTCAGCGCCACGAACGCCGACCTGAGCAAAGCCGTGCACGAGCGCGGCTTCCGCGAGGATCTCTATCACCGCCTGGCCGTGCTCACGCTCTCGCTGCCGCCGCTGCGCGAGCGCGGGCGCGACGTGCTGCTGCTGGCCGAGCGCTTCCTGTCCCGCGCCTGCGCCGACTACGGCTTGCCGTCCAAGACGCTCTCGCCCGAGGCCCAAGCGCGGCTGCTCGAGCACAGCTGGCCGGGGAATGTCCGCGAGCTCGGCAACATGGCCGAGCGGGTGGCGCTCCTCACCGAGGCCAGCGTCGTGAGCGCGGACATCCTCGAGCTGCCATCGGCGGTGGCCGCCGCGCCGGCGGCCGCCTCCGCGAAGGCGGCGCCCCAGGCCTCGCTCCAGGACGCGATGCGCGAGCATCTGCTGGCCGCCCTGACCCAGACGGGGTGGAACGTCTCGCGCACGGCGGCTCTCCTCGGGATCTCGCGCAACACGCTGCGCGCGCGCATCGAGAAGTATGGCCTCCGCACGGGCTCGGGACAGGTCGAGGAAGCCGCGCCCAAGCCCGCCGCCGATCCGGCGCCCTCCCTTCGCCCTGCCGAGCCCGTGGCGGCGCCCGTGCGGATCCGCTGGGAGCGCCGCCGCATCACCCTGCTGCGGGCCTCGCTCATCCACCAAGGCGAGAGCGACAGCTCGCCCGGGACGGCCCGTGAGCTCGAGACCCTGATGGCCAAGGTGCGCGGATTCGGCGGGCACATCGACGAGCTGGGTCAGAACGGAATTGTCGCCGTGTTCGGCCTGGAGCCGGCCGAGGACACGCCGCAACGCGCCGCGCACGCGGCGCTGACCATCGGCAAGGCGCTGGAGCGGCTGGCCATGGAGGAGGGAACGCCCTTCGCCGTCAAGATCGCCGTTCACACGAGCCAGTGCCTGGTCACTCCGCTGCGCGGCCGCGTCGAGATCGCCGGCGAGTCGAGGCAGGAGAGCTGGGCCACCCTCACGGCGCTGTTAAAGGATGCCGCGCCCGGCGTTCCCGTGGTGAGCGCGGCGGTCAGGCCGTTTCTCGACCGCCGGTTCAAGCTCGAGCGCGTGGCCCGGGCTGGGGAGGCGGCCGAGCCGGCGTACCGCCTCACGGGGCACGAGCAGCACGGGCTTGGCCACGCCGGGGTGATGGCCGCGTTCGTCGGGCGGAGCCAGGAGCTGGACGTGCTGCAGAGCCGGCTCGCATCGGCGGTGGCCGGCCAGGGTCAGCTCGTCTGTATCGTCGGCGACGCCGGGATCGGCAAATCGCGGCTCCTCTACGAGTTCAGCCGGCGGGTGGCAACCCAGGGCGTGGGCTACCTCGAAGGACGGTGTGTCTCCTACGGCGGCGCCATTCCGTACCTGCCCTTCCTGGACCTCATCCGGAAGGGCTTCGGTCTCACCGAGGCGGACGGGCCCGAGCTGACCGCGGAGAAGATCCGTTTCGGCCTCGATGCGCTGCGCCTGCCTCCCGAGGAGTCGCTGCCATACCTGCTGAATCTGCTGGGCTTCAAGGATGAGACGAGGACAGTGGAGCGCCTGAGCCCCGAGGCGGTGAAGGCGAACACCTTCGAGACGCTCAAGCGGGTCACGCTGAGAGCGAATCAGGCGCGTCCCCTCATCATCACCCTGGAAGACCTGCACTGGATCGACCGGACGTCGGAAGAGCTGTTCGCGTCCCTGATCGAGGGCCTGGCGCGAATCCCTCTCCTCCTCGTCACGACCTATCGCCCGGGGTATCGCCCGCCCTGGATCGAGAAGTCGTACGCCACGCAGATCGCGCTGCCGCCGCTGTCCCCGGAGGAGAGCCTGCGCCTCGCGCAGTCTATCCTGCCGCGCCAGCAGCTGCCGGAGCCGCTGGCCCAGGTCATTTTGAGCCGGGCCGAGGGCAATCCCTTCTTCCTCGAGGAGCTGACTCGCGCGGTCATGGCTCGCGGCGACCGCCACGTCGACATCGCCGTCCCGGACACCGTGCAGGGGGTATTGATGGCGCGCATCGAGCGGCTGACCGAGGAACAGCAACGTCTGCTCCAGACGGCCTCGGTGCTCGGGCGTGCCGCGTCCTCGAAGCCGCTCGCGGCCATGTGGGGAGACGCGGCGGACCTGGCCGTTCACCTGCAAGAGCTCGGGCGGCTCGAATTCTTGTTTGAGCAGCGCGCCGGCGAGGAGACGGCGTACGTCTTCAAGCACGCGCTGACCCAGGAGGTGGCCTACGAGAGCATCCTCGCGCCGCAGCGCCGCGTGCTCCACGCCGCGGCGGGGCAGGCGCTCGAGGCGCTGCATGGGGACCGGCTCGAAGACGTCTACGACCGCCTCGCCTATCACTTCGCGCGGACCGGCGAGACCGCCAAGGCCGTCGACTATCTGACGCGCTTCGCGGAGAAGGCGGCCTCCCGCCACGCCCACGCCGAGGCCATCGCGGCTCTCGAAGGCGCGCTCGCGCGCGTTCCCGAGCTGCCACCCGAAGGTCGGGACCGGTTGACGCTCGGGCTCGTGCTCCGGCTGGCCAACTCCCTGCTCTATTTGGGCCGCTTCCGGGAAAGCCTCGATGTCCTCGCCGCCCACGAGGAGCGACTCGACCGGATAGCCGACCCTCGCCTCACCGGCCTCTTTCACTTCCAGATCGGACTGGTGTGGAGCTTCGTCGGCGACAACGAGCGCTCCGAGGCGCACGCCCGGAAGTCGCTGGAAGCCTCGCGGCAGTCCGGAGACGAGGCGACCATGGGCAAGGCCCAGTTCGTCCTCGCCCAGAATGGAATCTGGTGGGGCCGGCCGCACGAGGTCACGACGCACGCGTCCGAGGCAATCGCGCTGCTCGAGCGCACCCGCGAGCCGTACTGGCTGGGGATGACCCGCTTCATCCTGGGGATCAACTACGCCTTCGTCGGGCAGTTCGACGCGGCGCTGGCCGAGGAGGCGAAGGTCGATGCCCTCGGCTCGGCGATCGGCAGCATGCGGCTGCAGAGCTACGCGGCGTGGGCGACCGGCGGCATGCGGGCGTTCATGGGGGACGCCGAGCTCGGGATCGAAGGCTGCCGGCGGAGCCTCGAGCGCTCGCCCGATCCCTTCAACACGGCCGACGCGCTCTGTTTCCTCGGCTATGCCTATCTCGAGAACGGCCAGCCCGCCGAAGCCCTCGGCCACCTGGAGCAGGCGCTCGCCATGTTCGTGCGGTTCCGCCACCGGCATTTCCAGAGCCTGGTCACCGCCTATCTCTCCGAGGCCCTGTTCCTGATGGGCGATTTTGCCCGCGCGCGGCAGGTGGCGTCGGAGGGTCTCGAGCTCGCCAAGGAGGGCAAGTTCCACTACGCGAGCGCTCTCAACCGCCGGTTGCTGGGTCGTCTCGCGCACGCCGAAGGGAATCCGGCGGACGCGCTCAGGCTGCTGAGCGAGGCGCGCGAGCTGTTCGTGTCCGGAGGCATGGAGCACGAGGTCGGCCGCACCGAGCTGGCGCTAGCCGAGCTGGCGCATATCCAGGACGACCGCGGCGCGCTCCGCGCACACCTCGCCCGGGCGCTGGCACTCTTCACGCGCCTGGGCGTGCCGCGCTACGTCGAGCGCACCAGGCGCTTGGCCGCGGAGTGGGACGCGCCCTTGCCGGCCTGAGCAAGCCTCGTCATGGGAAGCCCGGAAGAAGGAGGAGCGAGATGACCGCCAACGCCGAATGCCCGATCAATGGGAGATTCGTCCGCGTGGCCATTCTATCCGGGCTGCTCGTTCTCCTCGCGCACATCGTCGCGCACGATGCGGCCACCTACTACGTCTGGGGCACCGGGTGGGCTTTCATCCACAGCGTCACCTACTACCGCGTCATCTTGACAATCTGGGCCACCGTGATTCTGCTCACGCCCGCGCTATGCTTCTTCATCCTCCTCAAGCCGGGGGCGGTCGAGACGTATTCCCGCTCGTTCTGGACCTTCGCCTACATCGCCTTCCTCTTCCACCTCTATTGGGCCATCTTCGGAATCTGCCAGGGCAACCTCAAAGCGATCTTTCACGGTCATGCCGGGCACGAAATGATCCCGGGTTGCACCGTCGAGCACCCTGGGCCGGACTTTGCCCTGGCGATCCTGTGGGGCTTCGACATCGCGCTGCTGTGGCTCGTACGGCAGGACTACACGTGGATTCGGCGGTTCACCGGGTTCGTACACGCGCTGGTGTTCGCGATGTTCGTCAAAGCGCTGATGGCACCCAAGGCGAGCCGCGGCGCGCACCTCATCGGCATGCTCATGGCCGGCATCGTCCTTTCCGCCTACATGACGCGCGTCATCTTCAGGCAGCCCGATCCAAAATCGTTCGGCGTCTTCGTGTACGTGACGTTGTTTCGGGTCATCAACCGCATCCGCATCGTCGTGGGGCGCCGGCTGGTCTGGCACCGGATGCCGCTCCTGTTCGCCATTGGGAATCTGGATGCGCTTCGCGAAGTCCTGCGGGCCCGAAACCTTCACAACACGTCCGACATTCCCGTGTCGAACCCCGCGGGGTTGCGGCCGCCGGTGCCCTACCGCCCGGCATACCTGCACTCGAGAGAGGCCGACGGCTGGTACAACGACCTCACGAAGCCGGAGATGGGCAGCGCCAGCTTGAACGAGGCGAACCCGGCGGACACGTCGGACTTCACGCTGAGCAGCCCGGGGGCCCGCTTCGGCCGGAACATCCCGTTGAGCGAGGTGGATCCGGAGCGCGACGGCGGCCTGCTGGAGCCCAATCCTCGCGAGATCAGCAACCGGCTGCTCGCGCGAAGGCCCGGCGGCTTCATACCGGCGGAGTCGCTGAACCTTCTCGCCGCGGCATGGATCCAGTTCCAGGTGCACGACTGGTTCAACCACGGCAATCCTGAGACCGATGACGTGATCGAGGTTCCGACCAGGCCCGGTGACGAGCCTCTGGTGTGCCCGATGCGGATACGGCGTACCCGGCGCGATCCCACCCGCAAGGAGGATGACGGCAACGGCCCCGTCACGTACGTGAATGCAGAGTCTCACTGGTGGGACGGCTCGCAGATCTACGGCAGCAGTGAGGAGGCGGAGCGGCACCTTCGCGACCACCGGGGGGGCAGGCTCGCGCTGGATGACCGCGGGCTGCTGATCATGGAGGAGAACGGGTTGGAGGGGACGGGTCTCTCCGCCAACTGGTGGATCGGGCTCAGCCTCATGCACAACCTGTTCGCCAGGGAGCACAATGCGATCTGCGATCATCTCAGACGTGAGTACCCCGGCTGGGACGACGAGCAGCTCTTCCGGACGGCCCGCCTCGTGAACGTCGCCCTGATGGCAAAGATCCATACGCTCGAATGGACGCCCGCCATCCTCGGCCACCCGGTGCTACAGGTCGGGATGAAAGGAAACTGGTGGGGATTCGCGACGGAGCGGATCAAGAAGGTGCTCCGGCGCATCAGCGAAGGCGAGCTGGTGAGCGGCATTCCGGGCTCGGAGACCAATCACCACGGAGCGGACTACTGCCTGACGGAAGAGTTCGTCTCGGTCTACCGCATGCACGCCCTGATGCCCGACCACGTGGCCGTGTATCGGGTCGCGGACGGCAAAGAGCTCGAAACGAGGCTCACGCTGGACGCCGAGAGGGATCGCACGTCCGTCGACATCGTCAGTCCCGGGGCCAGGGATCGGGCGCTGGCGAACCAGGTCGGGATGGAGGATCTTTTCTATTCCCTGGGCAGGGCCAACCCGGGCGCGCTGGTCCTTCACAATTACCCGGATTGGATGCGCCGACTCCAGAGACGGAAGAGCGACGGCACGCCCGACGAGTTCATCGACCTCGCCGCCATCGACATCGTCAGGGACCGCGAGCGAGGCGTGCCCCGGTACAACCGCTTCCGGGAATTGTTCCATCTCCGTCGCGTCAAGTCTTTCGAGGAGCTGGCGGCGAGGCCGGAGTGGGCGGAAGAGCTCCGGGCGATCTACGGCCACGTGGACCGGGTCGACCTCATGGTCGGGATGTATGCGGAGCGGAAGCCGGAGGGCTTCGGGATCAGCGACACCGCGTTTCGCGTGTTCTTGCTGATGGCCTCGCGGCGGCTCAAGAGCGACCGGTTCTTCACGAAAGACTACACGCCGGAGATCTACAGCCGCGCCGGCATCGACTGGGTCGAGAACAACACCATGCGGACGGTGCTGTTGCGACACTACCCCGTCCTCGCCGCCCCGCTCTATCACGTCAAGAATCCGTTTGCCCCGTGGAACGATGTACGGAAGCCGCCGTCGGTCAGCGATCCTTGATCGGGAGGACGCTAGGTTTCGGCAGGCCTTCTCCTGGCCTGTGCGCCTCGAAGCGTCCACCAGCCGAGCAGGAGCGCCACGCCCAGGAGTCCCGCCGTGCCGTTCACGAGGAGGGCCCGGCCCACGCCCCAGTGCTCTGAGATGGCGCCCACGATGAAGGCGCCGAACGGGAAAACGCCACCCCAGATCAGGGTGTAGAGGCTCATCACCCGGCCGCGCAGCTCGTCGGGCGCGGAGAGCTGCATGGCGGTGTTGCAGCTGGCGACCAGCACGAGGCCGAACAGGCCCGTGAAGAAGAGCAGGACCGCAGCGAGCGAGAAAGTGCGCGCGGTGGACAGCGTGACGAGCGCGCCGCACGCGAGCGCCGCCGCGCCGAACAGCACGGCCGCGGGTGGACGGCGCGCGCCCAATGCGCCGACGGTAAGCGCGCCCGTGACCGCGCCCACGCCCAGGCAGGCCATGAGGAGGCCGAAGCCCTCGGCGCCCAGGTGCAGCACCGTGCGGACCACCAGCGGCACGTAGACGGTGAAGTTGAAGACGCAGATGCTCACGATGAAGAGCAATCCGAGGGTCAGACGGATCTCCGGCGTGCTGACGGCATACCGGAGGCCCGTGACTACGTCGCGCAGAACGCCTTCGCCTGAGCGCGCCTTCGGCGCTCCCTGGGTGCGCAATCCGAGCAGCATGATCACGGCCACGGCGAAGCCGAGCCCGTTCAGGACGAAGGCCGGCACCACGCCGAAGCTCGCGATCAAGAGCCCGCCGAGCCCGGGCCCGACGATCCGCGCGGCGTTGAACGAGGCCGAGTTGAGCGCGACCGCGCTCGCGACGTCGGCGCGCCCGACCATCTCGGCCACGAGCGACTGGCGCGCCGGCTGGTCGAGCACGTTGACGAGCCCGGAGCAGAAGGCCAGCACGGCCACGTGCCAGTACTCGACGCGACCCGAGGCGACCAGGGCCGCCAGCCCCAGGGCCTGGCAGCCGAGCGCCGCCTGTGCGCCGATCAAGAGGCGGCGCTTGCGCACGCGGTCGGCGAGCGCGCCCGAGGCGATCGAGAAGAGCAGGATGGGCGCGAACTGGAGCGAGCCGATCAAGCCGAGCTTGAACGGCGACGGCGTGAGCTGAAGCACCAGCCACGACTGGGCGACCGTCTGCATCCAGGTGCCCGTCTGCGCGACGAGCTGGGCCCAGAAGAAGCGGCGGAAGTCGGCGTGATGGAAGGCGCGGAGCCCGACGGGGAGCGCCATCCGCGGCCGACGCGCGCTCTCCCTAGCGCCCGGCGGCGAGACCGAACGCTTCCGAGAACCTCCGATACGCCTCGAGGTGATCGCCGTACTTCCGGTGGCCGCCGGTGTGCTTGGCCTGCGCGAGGAGGAGGCGGTCGCGATCGCGCGCGGTCGAGTGCGCGTAGTCCTCGAGGAGACAGGAGCCCAGCTCCTGGTTGTGCGGGTCGTTGCCGGTCTTGGCGGCGGCGGTGGCGAGCGTCTCGATGAGCGGCGCGCGGTCGAAGCCGGCCTTGAGGTAGGCGGCGGTCCAGTTGACGGCCTCGAACGCGCGGAGCCCCATGAGGGCCTCATCCAGCCGCTCGAGCAGCTGGTGCTGGGGCATGGCGTCGGCACCGCGGGGCGCCTCGATCTTGATCGGGCCGTTCCCGCCCATGTACCGCTGGTTGTGGGCACCTCGGCAGACGAAGGCGGCCGCGACGAACAGAAGCTTGAGCCGGTGCGGGTGGTCGAAGGTGTCGAAGAACCAGCGCAGGGTGTTGCAGTACTCGTAGCTGTGCTGGGGAATGGAATAGTTGTTCGGATCGCCCGTCTCGAGGATGAGCTGGGCCGAGGCCACCTGAATCGTGTCGAGGATCTGCCGCAGTCCCGTCCCGGACTTCAACAGCTCCACGATCAGGTTCATGTACACCGGCTCCTCGCCGCTCAGCAGCGCCTCCACGAGGGCGAGGGACTCGGCCGCGGTGAGAGCACTATCGTTGGCGAGGAGATCGCGATCGCGGTTGTCCAGGAAGTTCTGCACGATCTGGCAGGCCATCTCGTAGTTCGAGTACCAGCGTGGGCCGACCGCGATGTCCGGCACGCCGGCGTACAGGATGCTGCGCGCATGCTCCCAGCCGACCATTCGAGCGAGCTGCACCGTGGCGCGGGCCCGGAACGACTTGTGGCCCGTCGTGTAGGAGCGGTTGTGCAGCACCCGATCCTGCACGTCGATGAGCCCGGCGAAGACGAGCTGGGCCAGAAGCTGGTCCCGGAGGGCGCCGTTCTGCTTGGCCTCCTCCCACAGCCCGAGGAAGACGCGGTAGGCGTTCACGACCTCGCCGCGCTGGACGAGCGTCAGCCAGGTGTTGAGCTTCTCGGGGAAGGTGCCGTCGATCACGAGCGGCTCCTGCTGGGCCCAGTGGACTTCTGGCAGCGGCGGCTTGCCCTCGAACTTCAACTCGTAGAGCCGCACGTAGTGACCGGGCATCTTGCCGAGGAGCTGGTTCCAGGGATCGAGCCCCGTGGGGAGGTACCAGATGGTCTGCGCCAGCGGCAGGTACGCCAGCTCGGGCCTGAGCAAGGTCATCAGCTCCGTGCTCGCCCGCGAGCTCAAGAAGCAGTGGTCGTTGTTCACGAACTTCACCACGCCGTCGTCGAGGCGCTGGTGATAGGGCACGTGGGTGTAGGGCGCGTGGATCCGGACGATCTCACCCACGAGCTCGGGCAGGGGCCGGCCGGCGCGGACCAGGTCGTAGAAGATGTTGCTGGCGCCGGTCTGGTCGCGTTCCAGGATCTTCTCTTCGAGCCGGGCATAGGAGTCGGTCATCTCTGGTTGGGCGGTCCGGCCGGTGGCAATGGCCATGCGAAGTCTCCCCTGGGAACGCGGCGCCTCGTGCGCTTCGGTGGCGAGACTGTGTCACGCGTTTCCGCTGGTGTCAAATGAGGTAGGCTCTGACTGTATCGGATCCGATGCATTGCGCGGGCGTTGGTCAGCGCGATCAGAACGGCGTATAGTCCAGCCTAGCGCAGCTCGACATGGGCACTCTCCAGCCGAGTCCATCACTTTTGGATAGCCTCACGATGCTGCCAGTCGCCGTCAAGGCCGATCTTCTTCGGCACCTCAACGCGGTCCGCGGCCAGCATGAGATCGATCTCCAGGCCGGCGCGGGCTGGGTCGAGCTGCCGTGGGCTCTCGCCCGGAAGTACCCCAACGCCGGGCACGAGTGGCCCTGGCAGTGGGTGTTCCCGGCGACCCGCATGTATTTCGACCGGACCACCGGCGA
>WNFS01014899.1_pt1 | contig 13820 bp, 14 predicted proteins | sample 5400141 | NCBI WGS metagenome assembly WNFS01 (sample SAMN13153358, study PRJNA577476) | soil metagenome | isolation source: 60 cm saprolite under Madrone tree | place: USA:California | collected 2016-06-14
AAGCGGCGGACCATCCCATTAACTGACCCCACTGCCGAATTTTTTGACATCGCAATCATCACTCTGGTAGACTATTTTCGTTCAGAAGTGCGCCTCGCTTCCGCGAGACTCCCCCAAAAATCCCAAATCTAATCTTTCTTTCTGGAGACTTCCATGCGTCCGGCACGCCCTCCAGCGTGGCCCACAGGTCCCGGCGGGCGCGTGCGAGGTAATCGTAGGTTTCAGGAATGTTCATTCGTCCTTCCCTCAAGGCTCGCTCTGCTATCCTACGTACATCGCTATCAATAAATTGGCGGAGCTTCCATGGCACTCCAATCCCACGCGGCGCTTGCCCAGATTCGCGACAGCCTGCTCGAAACCTACGCGAGCAACGACGCAATGAACCAGCTCATCCTCTCAGATCTCGACCCTCGAGCGTGGCGGGCCCAGCCGCCGGGTCAAAAAGGCAGCGGCCGGACAATCGCGGCCATCTTCGCGCATCTGCACAACAGCCGTCTCGTGTGGTTGAAGAATTCCGCGCCGCATCTGAAGTGTCCGCCGCCACTCGATCCCGACCGCTGCACCCTGAAGCAGGCTGCTGCCGCGCACAGGAGAAGCGCCGCGCAGTGCCTGCGCATGTTGTCGGATGCTCTCTCGGCCGCTCCGAATCGCCGCGTTGCAAAGTTCTCACGCGGCAGTTGGACTCAAACGTGGCCCGCCGGAGGGACCATGTTCGCTTACATGTTCTCGCACGAGGCGCATCATCGCGGTCAGATTTTGATGCTGGCCCACCAGCTCGGCTACCGCGTCCTTTACAAAACTCCCGGCATCTGGCACTGGGAGAAGCTCAGGAAACAAGCCGGCCTTACCACGCGCCCGCGCTGAGTGGAACCTGCCCTCCTGCGTTTCGGCTCCCTGGAATCCAGCAAGAACCTTGATTGTACGGGTGCGGGGTTTGATGCTCCTGTCTCAGCGGGTTCCATGCTCTAGCCGATTTTCTAAGGTTGCAGATTGGAGCTAAGGCTAGGCTCGAGGCTCCAAACGGCACCGCATCGGTCCCCGACCTAACTACCTTTAGAATCAACACTTGCAAAAGTGTATCAAAACAAAGGACTTTAACTACCTTTAGAATCAACACTTGTGAAAAACCCAGGGGAGGGGGGGCACCTCGCCTCCGGTACAGACAACGCCAGGCCGGCGTCAACGCCAGGCCGGCGTCTCCCAACGTTCGTAGCCTGCTCAAAGGCGTAGCCTAGCTGCAGCACGCCCCAGTCATCGTGGTGCCGCCCGACAATCTGAATCCCGATCGGCAGCCCACCCTGCGAAAACGCGCACGGCACGGACATCGCCGGATTCCCTACCGCGGAGATGTAGTAAGCCGATTTCATCCACGCGATGTAGTTTTCCATCTTCGTCCCCGCAATTTCCGTCGGGTAATGCACGTTCACGTCAAACGGCAGCACCTGATTTACGGGCAGAACGAAAAATTCGTACTTGCCCATGAACGCCGCCATACGCTGAAACAGCGCCGTGCGCTTCGCTTCCACGCGCGCCAAATACGGCCCCGTGAGCTTGCGTCCTTCCTCGACGTGCCAGTGAATGTATTCGTTCAATTGATCGCCGTGCGCAGCGATCAAGTCGCCGAAGGCCAGCTCCGTCGACCAGTGCCGCCAGGCTACAAAGCATTCGTTTGCGTCACTAAAGTCCGGCTCCGCTTCCTCCACAATGCATCCCAGCGATTCAAACATTTTGCCCTGCGCCGCGACCGCGCTCTTGACCTCCGGCTCCCACGGCAGCCCAAGATCCTTGAACAGCGCCACCCGCACACCTTTGAAGTTGCGTTCCAGCGGCCGCGCAAACTGTTCTCCCGATTGCTCGATGGAAATCGGCGAATGGTGATCGTATCCGGCCAGCACGCTGAGGAAAAACGCGCAGTCCGTAACATTGCGCGCCACCGGCCCCGGAACCGAAAGCGTGAACCAGCCGAGGTGCGTAGGCACGTTAGGCACGCGCCCCGGCGACGTCCGGATGCCCACCACATTGCAAAAATTCGGCGGATTGCGCAGCGAGCCGCCCATGTCGCTGCCATCCGCCAGCGGAACCATGCCGCAAGCCAGCGCCACCACGCCGCCGCCGGTGCTGCCGCCGCAAGTCTTGCTCACATCGTAGGGATTGCGCGTTGCGCCAAACACCGGATTGAACGTTTGCGACCCCAGACCAAACTCCGGCACATTCGTCTTGCCGATCACGATCGCGCCTGCCGCTTTTTCGCGCTGTACCACGCGGCAATCAAAATCTGGAACAAAATCGCGATGCAATGGCGAGCCGTAGGTGGTGCGAAGCCCGGCCGTCTCGTGCAAATCCTTCGCGCCGACCGGCATTCCGTGCAGCGGCCCCAGCGATTTCCCCTTGGCCAGCGATTCGTCCGCCGCCGCCGCTTGCGCCATCAACTGCTCTTCCGCAACCAGCGTAACGATCGCATTGACCTTGGAATTCACGCGGCCGATTTGCTTCAAGTGCGCCTGCATCACCTCGCGCGCGGAAAGTTTCTTCTCGCGGATCGCCTTGGCCATGTCCACCGCGCGCAGAAAGCAGATACCCTCCGATGGGCCCGGCGTGTTTACGGCGCTTGAATTTGCTTCGGCTGAATTGGTTGAAAAAAGCGGAGTCATCGCCGCCGATACAGCGGCATTGGTTCCCAACTTTAATGCTTCCCGGCGGCTCATCTTGCTTTTCATTTCGTTCCTCGCAGCGCTGCCGAGGAACAATATCACTGTCCGACACGCTCTGTAGTGGCCGGTCTTTAGACCGGTCATCGATCCGGCGAAGCTAGCCGGGAGATACCAGACGCTCGGCTAACGCCAAGGCCTTCTCGGCCTGCGCAGCATCGTTCAATTTGCCGCGCGCGAAATCGCGCGTCCCGCCGCCTTTGCCCGCGAATTGCACAAGGACTTGCTTCAGCAGCGCGTTCATGTCCTTCCCCGCCAAAGGGTGTTGCGCAAAAATCAAGTGGCCGCCTGCGAATCTACCCAGCAGCGCGACCGCTTTCTCCGCTTTTGCGAGCTGCGTCGCGAAATTGCTTAAATATTCCGGCTGACTCTCTTCCCCAAAAACACGCGCGACCACGCGAACTCCGTTTCCGTCTTTCTCTGCCGATTGCAGCGCTGCCGCGGCATCCGCTTCCGCAAGCCGCTGCAGCAGCGCTCGCACATTCTTGAAATGCAAGTCGCGTTCGCTGATGGCGCGCTGCGCGGAAGCCGGCACATCGTCCGGCGCGCAGCCCAAATTCTCCGCAGCGCGTTGCAAAAGCCGGACGTCATGCCGCGCCACGCGCGACGCGCGGCGGCCGCATACAAATTCCACGCGCCAGTCCTGCCGCATCCTCGTGCAGCGCCGCACCAGGATGATTCCAATTTGCGCCGTGCTCTTCACATGCGTTCCGCCGCACGGCTGCAGGTCCGCGCCTTCAATTTCGATCGCCCGCAAAATCCCGCTGCGCTGCACGTCCTTGCGCACGCCGAGCTCCGCGAACTCCTCCGCCGTACCGTAGCGCATCGCAATAGGACGATCTTCGGAAATAACTTGGTTTGAGGCGGTCTCCGCGCCCTCCAGAATTTCCTCGGTCGGCTCCGGCCCGCGCAGGTCGATAGTGCAAAAGTCGCTCCCCAGGTGAAACGAAACGGTGGGCCGCCCAAAGCGCTCCTGAAACATCGCAGAAAGGAGATGCTGACCGGTGTGCTGCTGCATATGATCAAATCGCCGCGCCCAATCCACACAGCATTGCACGGGGCCGAGCGGCACTTCCCGATCAACCACATGAACAACGTCCTCGCCCTCGTCCCGTACATCGAGCACGTTGGCATCGCCCAGCTTGCCCAAATCATGCGGCTGCCCGCCCGAGGTCGGATACAGCGCCGTGCAGTCCAGCACCACGCCCCATGCCGGCGTCGACCCGTGCAATTCCGGCTCGCAGCTCAGCACCTCCGCGCTGAATTCGCGCTGATACGAATCATCGTAATAGAGTCTGCGAGTCGCCATGCTAAGCCTGGAGCGCCCGCTGCCTCTGGCGCGGCGAAAATTCCTTCGAGCGAGGCCAGTTCCCTTCCCGCTTGCAGCATCTCCGCATCGCTCACCGCCAGCGCGGTGCCTTTCGTCTGCCTCAGCATCCGCAGCATCATTAAGTCTCCCAGCGGACCAGGCACGCGCAATCCGGATGCAATCGTCGCAGCATTCGGAAAAAACTCCGCGGAATCGCGATGAGCCTCCCAGGCTTTCACGATGGGAGCGCATCCCTCCGCTTGCACCGCGACCATGCGCGGCCGCTCTGCGCCAATCCAGCCCATCTCCTGCATTTCATCGAATGCCTTGCACATGCCAATCAGCCCCACGCCGCCGCCCGTCGGATACAAAATCACATCCGGCAATTTCCCGCCAAACTGTTCCCACAGTTCGTAACCCATGGTCTTCTTGCCCTCGACGCGATACGGCTCTTTCAGCGTCGAAACGTCGTACCAGCCTTCGCGGTCCTTGCGCTCCGCCACATATTTTCCGCAATCGGAAATCAGCCCGTTCAGCTTCACCACTTTTGCGCCGAACGCCTGGCACTCCATAACATTCGCCGCGGGCGTATCCGCCGGCATCACAATCACTGCAGGAATACCCGCGGCTGCGGCGTAAGCCGCCAGCGCTCCGCCGGCATTACCTGCTGTCGGCGCTGCGAGAGCCTTCGCGCCGAGCTGCTTTGCGCGCGTCACCGCCGCGGTCATTCCGCGCGCCTTGAATGAGCCCGTCGGATTCAGGCCCTCGTCCTTCACGTAGAGCCGCTGCAGTCCCATGGACGCGCCGAGCCGCGCCGCGTGCACCAGCGGCGTCATGCCTTCGCCCAGCGTTACTGGCTCGCCGGGCGGCAGGACCTCGCGGTAGCGCCACAGTGTTCGAACCCGCTTCGATAAATTCTCCAATGTGAGCGTGGCCGCGGCACGCTTCAGGTCGTAGCGAGCCAGCAGCGGCCTGCCGCAAACGCACAAATGCTGCTCGACGGCGGCGTCGTATGTCTTGCTGCATTCGGAGCATTCCAGCTCCATCACTTTGGTGGCCGTAGTCATGAACTCAAAAGTCTAGCACAGCCGCTTTGGCCTCTTCCCGAGCGGCACAGCACAGCGCGGAGGCCCGAAAACACATCTAATCCACGGTACAATTACGGGATGGCTGTAAGGCTCATTGCGCTCGATATTGACGGAACGCTGCTGGACAGCCGGTGGACGCTGCCAGAGGCCAACCGCGCGGCCATTGGGGAAGCCACGCGGCGCGGGATTGAAGTCGCGCTGGTTACCGGCCGGCGCTACGATTTCGCTATGCCTATTGCGGTGCAGATTGGTTCGCCGTTGACCATGATCGTCAGCAACGGCGCGCTGATTCGCACCGAAGACGGCAAGACGCACCTGCGACACCTGTTGCCACGCGAAACGGCCGCGCGCGTTCTTGAAATCACCAAGCCATGGCGCGACGGCTGCGGCGTGGTGTTCGACCGGCCGCGCGAAAACCAGGTAATTCTCGAAATCATTGCCACCGATGATCCAATCCGCTCCGCATACTACGCACGCAACAAGGAATTTCTCGGCCAAGCCGTCCCGCTAGAAAGCTGCCTGACGGAAGATCCGCTGCAAGTGATGCTGTCGGGCAAAGTGCAGCCCATGCGCGACGCCGAAGCGATCCTGCGAAGCGCGCAAGCAGCTGAGCAGTTCGGAGTTGCCTCCACGGTTTACGAGAGCCGCGATTTCGCGATGATCGACGTCATTCATCCGCAGTGTTCCAAAGGAGCCGCCCTGGCAGAATGGGCCGCTCTACGCGGTCTGGCCCGCGCGGAAGTGATGGCCATCGGCGACAATCACAATGATCTGGAAATGCTTTCCTTCGCGGGCATTCCGGTGGTGATGGGAAACTGCGTTCCGGAGCTGAGAAATTTTGGCTGGCATGAAACAGCCTCTAACGACCATAATGGAGTAGCCGCGGCCATCGAACAATTTGCTCTGCGGGAGGCGGCTCCGTGCGGCTGAAGCATTTGATCTTGAGCGTGTTTTTTCTGGCATGCGCCGCCCCGTCTATACGCGCCGAATATATCGTGCTGCGCAGCGGGCAACGCCTGGCGGTAACCGGCTACCAGATCGTCGGCGATAAATACCGTCTGCAAATGAAAGGCGGCACTGCGGAGGTGCCTGTCGAGCAAGTCTTGGCGATCGAGCCAGAGGAAATCTTCACCCCCATGACACGTGTGGAGGTTTCGCAAGAGCCTTTCGGCGACTTGATTCGCGCGGCGGCCAAGCGCTACAGCGTAGACGCCGACTTGATCACCAGCGTGATCGCCGCGGAATCGAACTTCGACCCCAAAGCGATTTCGCGCCGCGACGCGCGCGGACTGATGCAGCTTCTTCCCGCGACTGCTGCCCGCTTGGGGGTGAAGAATATTTTCGACCCGCAGGAAAATATCGAAGCCGGAACGCGCTACCTGAGCGACCTTCTGCAGCTCTACAAGAACGACCTTGCGCTCACGCTGGCCGCTTACAACGCCGGCCCAGAACGCGTGCAGCAATACGGGCAGCGCGTGCCGCCATTTGCCGAGACGGTTTCCTACATTCGCCGCGTGCAGCAAACCTACCAGCAGCGCAAATCCAGCGGCCCTTCGCCCGCGGACAAAACTCCACGACGAGCGCCAGTAGCTGCCACCAGCAACACGATCACACCTGCAGCGCAGTTTTAATTTTCGAAGAAGAGAAATCGCGGGAGTTGATTCTTCTTATTGCTGCGGAGGACTCTGAGCCGGAGGCGGCGCCGCCGTTGGTGTGCCGGGCGGAGTAAGCGGAGAATTATTCTGTTGCCCGAATCCACTTTGCCCGAATCCACTTTGTCCTGGCCCCGCTCCCTGGGGATTCCGAGTCGGCGCGTTCGTTTGCTGGTTCAGGGCGTTGGCCAGGTCTTTCGATGGATTCCAGATAAACTCGAAGAGGCGGTAATTCGTGGCCTTGTCGTAGACGATGATCGAGCGCTTGTTGATCTTGCTGCCCACTCCGATGATGTTGCCGCCAATCACCGGGGCATCCGAGACCAACCCAGAAGGCGTTGCATTGGCGGCATCGTCCGCGGACACGGCATTACTGCCCTGCGCCCCTGATCCGGGTTGCCCGGCATTTGTCGTACCGGGCGTGGCGCTGTGCTGGGCGTTCGATTGGCCCTGCGCCTGGCCCTGAGCCGGCTGCCCAAATCCCGAGGCGCCAAAACCTGTCTGCTGCGCGTTGGCCCCTGCCAGCCCGCCGGGCTGGACAGGTATCTGGAATGACTGCTGCGGCTTCAAGCTGCCAATGAGCTGACCAGCAGGGCCGACATAGATCATCCTCCAGGCTCCGTCCGCCTTGTTCACGGGATCCTTGTAAGCCTGGCGCATGAAACGGAGGGAGCCCAGCTTCGGCTTGGTCAGATCGTCCACCGACGTTGGGAAGCGGCCGGTCTTGCGGTAATAGAGCTTGATGCCGCGGACGTACTGCTTGCCGCGCCAGATCAATACTTCATCTTTCTCGCGTTGCCGTTCCGTCCGGATATAAGGAGCAGCGGCCATGGCACCCAGATTTCTCATGGCTATGCTCACGCGGGCGGAGCCGCTTGTTCCGCGAGCGAGGCGGAATTGCGCCTGCCCGAGCCCATTTCCTCGAATTCAAGGCTGGCGTTGCCGATCCTTAGGATGCGAAATCTTCCGAGCAAGGTGTCCCCTTCGCCGACAATATAGACCTCTTCGCCATCGCTGAGGAACGCGCGCTTCGATGTGCCGTTCGGCACGGTGCCATAGCCAAAGAACTTCATGTTGGCCGGCAGGCTCGGCGGGGGCGCCTCGACCGGAGGCAGGGGTACGGGATCGGGACGCGGCTCGGTTTTCTTAGGGGGAGGCGCAGGCAGAGTTTCACTGAAGAAGGTACGGGCTTGTGCTGAATGACGATGCCCTACGCGAGAACGACGGGCCCTTGCTGTCGTAATAGAAGATTCCCGCCGCAACGAGCATCAGAACGGGCAGCATGGCGATTTTGGTCTTCGGATTCATCACGCAGCCCGGAAGTAGGTTTTAATGTGCACGGTCACTTGCAAAGGTGCCCTGACACCTTGCGCCTGGGCGGAAGAGCGCGCCGAGAGACCTTCTATCGCGTAAAAGTTCGTGGAACGCTGCAAACCGTTCAAAAACCGCACCACGCCGCGATAGTCGCCTATCACTTGAGCGTTGATGGTCAGTTCCGTCAGGTCGCGGCCTTTCACGGGTTTGTGGTTGAAAGAGCGGCTGCCCAGCCGGAGGCCGGATTTGGCGGCAAGCGCGCCCAGCTCGGCGCTGACCGTCGAATAGCCGGCGCTCTCCGGGAAAAGCGAATGCTCGAAGGCATCGCAATCCTTTTCAATCGCCGGGATGCGGCCGCGGATTTCCTGCGCGCGCTGGATATCTTTTTTCAGCAGGTCGCGGTTGCGCGTCATCAACGCGAGTTCCTGCTTGGCGCTTTGCGCCGACGCCAGGCTCCAACTGTAGAAGCCGAGGGCCAGGTCGGCGGCGATGAGCAACACCACCAGCAGCACAATCACGCGCTTTTTAAATTTGAAATCGCTGCGCATCAGCTCCTCGCATACACCACGGTGAGTTGAATCTGCAGGCGGTCCACGCCGCCGCTGCCTTGCTGCGGTTCCGAGGGTGACTCATTAAGTTCCCGGAAGTCCTTGAATGCCGGAGAATTTTCCAAGGCGCGAAAGAATTTGAGTTTCGCTTCGTCACTGATGGCGCCGACCGACAACCGCACCTGCACTTGGCCTTTTTCGTGCGCTGGGTCGATACTGACGAGACGCACGCCGGTGGGCAGGATTTTCTCCAGGTCCATGAACATCTGCGTCCAATTGAGGCTCTGCTCGTCGATCAAGGAATTGAGGAACGTGGAGCGCTCGTTGAGCTTGGCGTTCCGGTCTTCCTTGAAGAAATTCTCCAGTTCGTCACGCTGGCGCATGAGGCCAAGCATCTCCTGGCGGACGGCGTCCGCTCGCACGCGCAGCGCCTCATTCGATTTGCGCACGGAATAAACATGCCAGGCGAGGGCCAGGAAAACAATGACGGCAAACGCGCCGATCAGGCCCGAAACCGCGAGGAACTTGCGGTGGGTCTGCAATGGATTTGTCGCCAGGTTTAAACGAACTTTCATACTTTGCTTTTCCTGGATTCCCTGCCCGGATTCGAGGCTTCAGTTTCGATGCATCATCCAGCCGACCAAACCATCGGCTTCGCGGTCCGCCAGGGGCCGGGCAGCATGCGGAATCCGGCCGTCGGAAACCGCACTATGCAACAGCGAACTTACATCGCAGTGAAACTCGGATTCCAGCGGCGGAACAAAATCCGGGAGCCGCGCACCCAAGCCGGCCACGCGCACGGAACCGATGCCTTCCCCCCAAGTGTCTTGGTAATACGCGGCCACGGGATAAATCTCATCCAGGAGCATTTTTGGCGTGATGTCGCCGCTGTGCACAGGAAGCTCCGTGCAACGGAAGCCGCAGAGCACGCCGCCGCGCACGACGACGGTGGTCAGCGCCACACCGGAAACGCGTGCCAGCAGCGTGGCTTTCTTGTCGCCGAGCAAGGAAATCGCCGCCAGCGACGAACTCAGGATCACGCCGGGGAACAGGCTGGCGCCTTCGGCCAAGGCTTCGTATTCGCGCACAATGCGCAGGCGGGCCAGCGCGGTGACAACGTCCACGCCCTGCGCGCGGGCGGGCTGGCGCATGTAGGAAATCACCGTTTCGTCGGCATCGAAGGGAATGCTCTTTTTCAGCTTCCAGCGCAGCATGGGTATCGCTTCCTGCGGCGAGCGCGGAAACTCATCAAAATGCTGCACAAAGACGCGAATAACCGGGTCCGGCAAGATCAGCGCGACGTCCTGGTCCCTGGCGCGCAAGCGGCTGACGATATTAGCCATGGCGTTTTTCAAAGCGCTCGCGTTGATCACATTGGGCTCTACCGCGGAAGGCACCAGCGCGGCGGGCGGCAAAGCTTCCACGGTAAACTCGTCCACCGAATTGCCCTTCCAGCGCGCGGCGGCCACGCGATCTGGCGCAAACTCGATGGCCAAATGCGGATGCGGCATGGCATCGAGCCACCGCGCGAGCCGGCTGAACAAGCCGCCTTCGCGCGGCTCCTGGCGAAGTGTGGCAATGCTACTCAACGAAGGTCACCTTGTTGATTTCTTTCAACGTCGTGATGCCCGAGCGGATTTTCGCCAAGCCGCTCTCGCGCAACGTGATCATGCCTTCCTCGCGGGCGATGCGCTTGATCTCCGAGGTGGGCCGGCGATCCACAATCATTTCGCGGATGCGGTCGGTAAGGTCCAGGAGCTCGCAGATGGCCGTGCGGCCGTGAAATCCAGTGCCGGAACATTCCAGGCAGCCAGCGCCTTCAACCAGCGTGACAGCCGACCACACCGCGGGATCGAGGCCGGCTTCGGTCAATTCCTGCGGAGAATATTTCTTGGGTCTTTTGCAGTTGGGGCAGACCACGCGCACCAAGCGCTGGGCCATGATGCAATTGAGCGCGGACACAAAGTTATATGGCTCGACGCCCATATTGATGAAGCGGCCGATGACGTCGGTAACGTTGTTAGCGTGCACGGTGGTGAAAACCAAGTGGCCGGTGAGCGCGGACTGGATGGCGATCTGCGCGGTTTCCTGGTCGCGAATTTCGCCAACCATGATCTTGTCGGGGTCGTGGCGCAAGATGGAGCGCAAGCCGCGCGCGAAGGTCAGTCCCTTTTTCTCATTAACGGGAATTTGCGTGATGCCGCGAAGCATGTACTCGACAGGATCTTCGATGGTGACGATTTTGTCTTCGTCGGACTTGATTTCGTTGACGGCGGCGTACAGGGTGGTTGTTTTGCCGGAGCCGGTTGGTCCGGTAACCAGCACCATGCCGTAGGGCTCGCGAATATAGCGGCGGAAGCGGCGCGTTTCTTCCGGCGAAAAGCCCACGACGTCCAAATTGAGGCTCTGAAATTTTTCCGAGAGCGTTTCCTTGTCCAAGACGCGCAGCACGGCGTCTTCGCCGTGGGTTGCGGGCATGATGGAGACGCGCAAGTCGATGAAGCGGCCCTTATACTTCACGCGGAAACGGCCGTCCTGCGGGACGCGGCGCTCGGCGATGTCCAGATCGCTAAGCACCTTGATGCGCGAGAGCACCGTGGAATGCCACTCCTTGGCGATGGGCTGCATGGCGTGCTGCAGAACGCCGTCGATGCGGTACTTCACGGCGACCTCGGTGTCGCGCGCCTCGATGTGAATATCGCTGGCGCGGCGCTCGAGGGCGGTGAAGATGATGGTTTCCACCAGGCGGACGACCGGACTGACGGTGGTGTCACGGGTCAGGCGGTCGCCGGAAATTGTTTCTTCGCTTTCTTCTTCTTCCTTGGCCACCTGCAAGGTGAAGGCTTCGGTGGCTTGCTCGAGAACGCGCTGGGATTGTTCGGTGCGCTTGAGCAAATCGGCGATCTGGCGCGGTGTAGCTACCTTGATGGCGAGCTTCTTGCCCAACAACAGCGGCAGCTCATCGCTCATCTGCACTTGACCGGGGTCGGCGGCGGCGATGCACAGCATGTTGTTGTGGGACTCCAGCGGCACGAAGTTGTAACGGAACATCAAGTCCGCGGGGATGGTGCGAAACAGTTCGGGGTCGATGCGCTGCTCACGCAGGTCGATAAAGGCATAGCGGTAGCGCTCGGCGAGCTTGCGCGCGACCTCGCGCTCTTGCTGCTCGTCGACCGCGGAGGTGGCGCCTGCGATTACGTTGGAATGTTCAGTGGTGGCCATGAATCCTTAGCTTGCCGTCCCTGAAGCCGAGAACGAGAAGATCGGCAAGTACAAAGAAATTAGAATGAACGCCACCAGAGCGCCCATGAATACCAGAATAGCAGGCTCGATGAAGGAAACCAGCGCGCTAAGCCGCAGAGCTACTTCATCTTCGTAGAATTCGGCGACGCTAGTCAGCATGGGGGCCAGGGCGCCGCTGGACTCGCCGACTTCAATCATGTCCAGCGCGAGGGCAGGCACCACTTGCTTGGAGGCCAAAGCGTGGTGCAAGGATTCCCCTTCGCGAACCTTTTGTGTAGCGTCGGAAACCGCATCGCGGACCAATCTGCTGGAAATCGAGTCGCAGGCGGTTTGCAAGCCCGCTACCAGGGGCGTTCCGCCGGTCAACAGAGTTGCGAGGGTGCGGGAAAATTGCGCCATCTGAAACTTCAGCAGCGTGTTGCCGACGATCGGCAGGCGGAACTTCAGGCGGTCAAAAGCCATGCCGCCCTCCTCGGTGCGCGACCAAAAATACACGCCGATCGCGCACAGCACGAGTGCGGCGATGCAGCTCAAAAACAGATAGCGATAGTCCACCGTCAGAGCGATCAAAACTCGTGTGGGCCCGGGCAGCGGGACGTTGAGGTCTTTGTAGAGCGTGGCGAACTTGGGAATCACCGCGGAAACCAGGTAGGAAACGATGGCTGTAGCCATCACCAGCAAAAGCACCGGATAGACAAGCGTAGCGAGAATCTTCTTGCGCACTCCGGTGCTCACCTTTTGATAAGCGATGTAATACTCGAGAACACCCGAAAGGTTTCCGCTCTTTTCTCCCGCGAGAATCGCCGTTGAATACACCTTCGAGAAGACGCCGGCTTCGGTGATGGCTTCGGAAAGCGACTTGCCCTCGCGCACGCGGTCGCGAATCTGGGAAATTACCGGGCGCAGCTTGGGGGAGGACGCTCGGTCGGCCAGCAAATCCAGCGCGCGCAGGATGGGAAGCCCGGCCTTGATCAGGGTATTGAACTGCTGATTGAGGATCAGGAAGTCGCTGCCGCCCACCGAGCGCTCGCGGCGCTGGAGCAACCCAGACAAAAGCCGATTGCGCTGATCAACCGCATACACGTACAAGCCGCGCTCGGCGAGCTTCTGGCGCGCCTCCGCCACCGAACTCGCCGCCTCTACATGCGAAAATACGCGGCCGTTGGCGTCTGCCACACGGCAAACAAACTCACCCATAAGTATTCAGTTTACCTCATCTAACTGATATGCGGGGAAGCTGGCTGGGGTTGGCCGTTATGTAAATAGCACGGTGGAGGGCCGGCCCGCTCGGTTACTCAATTTCCCTTAGCTTTTGCCGTCCGCTAATTCGCCGTTAACGATGGCTACTCCGGGCGGGGCCTCGAAGCGAAACATGGTATCCGGAATGGCGGGGTCGAAACGCCAATTTTCGAAGCGAAACTCCACTTCGATGCCGCCTGCCTGTCGTACCACCAGCCGCGCCAGTTCCCCAGTGTCGCGCGCAACTTCGAAGAAGACAGCGTCACTTCCACGCGCGGCCAGCGCTTTCTCTGGTCCCTTCGCGCTCGCGGCGTCTTGCTTTTCGCCACGCACTAGGCAACGCAGCACGGCATCGCCTTCGCGTAAAGGCTTCTCGGCATCGGCAAGTTCCACGCGGGAGCAAACGCGGGAGATCTTCATCTGCCCGGCCAGAAGCGCCAGCGGCGTGCGCAAATCGCCGCTTTGCTTGGCGGGCACGCGGGTGACAGTGTGATCCGCGGGAACATAAAACCATGCGGTCCTTCCGTCCACCAGAAACAAATCTTTTTCCGGACGCTCGTACTCCCAACGCATTCTCCCTGGCCGCCGGAAGTACGCGGTTCCCGCTTCGGTGCGGACAACGCTTCCATTCTCCGCATAGCGCTCGAGAAAGGTGGCCTGTAGGGTTTTGGCTCCGCGGTATCGGGCCTCCATGCGCGAAGCTAGCTCCCCAGCTTCCC
>WNFS01009919.1_pt1 | contig 13819 bp, 10 predicted proteins | sample 5400141 | NCBI WGS metagenome assembly WNFS01 (sample SAMN13153358, study PRJNA577476) | soil metagenome | isolation source: 60 cm saprolite under Madrone tree | place: USA:California | collected 2016-06-14
CCCTGGAGGTAATATTTCGTGGGCGCGGCGCACACAATCCGCGGCCTTCCAACGCCTTCACGTTTTTTCCTATTTATCAGAGGCGCAGACAGAATTCGCGCCGTCATTCTTGCTCACGGCGCTCCGCACACAAAATTCGCGGCATCGTTCGTGTCGCCGCTGCCTTTGTACTTTGCCACTTGCGGATACGCGCAAAGTGGTCTCGTCATCTTCACCGCGGCGGCGCCCTCGCCCGCCTGTTTCGTCGCGATCACCGTGGAAGGCGGCGCGCCCTTTTCGACCCACTGTTCTAAGGCGAGATACATGTTGTGTTGCGGATCGTTTGAAGTGCTGAAGCCCATCTGGCCGAAATTATCGGGCCCGGGACCCCCGCTACAATGCTGCATGCCCGGCACCATGTACAGCCGCAGAAAAGAATCAGCCTCCTGCTTGCCCATTTTGCTTTCCACGCTTTCGTAATAATTTATCGTGTTCAACGCGGAAATCGCGGCGTCGTTCCATCCGTGATAAATTATTAATTTTCCGCCGTGCGACTCGAACGGCTTCAAGTTTGTTTCCGATGCGTTCAGCACATTCGAAAACTTTTTATCGGCAGCAGCAACCGCTTCATCCAGATTGGCACTCTTGTAATCCCAATCCGCCTTGCCGTAGACCATGTCTGAGAAAAATCCCCCGCCGAATGCGAACAGCAAGCTTTTTCCGGGGCCCGGGCCGGTTATCCAGAGCGGCCATCCTCCGCCGCCATCCTCGCTCCCCGGCAAGAACCCTGGAAAAATTTCTTGCCCTTTCGAATCATGCGCACCTTGATAGAGTTTCTTCAGCGCGGTGACTTGCGGCTGCGTGAGGCACGCGTTCGAGTCGGCGTCTTTACAAAGCAGTGTCGCCGGGTCGAAGTGGCATTGTCTCGGGTCATTCAACACGCCATCAGCCACTCCATCCCGAGCATCACACGCCGCATTGACGGCCTTTGCAATCGTTGGGATCTTGGTCGCCGGAATATAGCTGGCCGGATCGAGCGTGGTAGTTTGCGCATCGTACAGAGCGCTGGACAGCAGATGCGTCCAGTAGTTTGCCGGAGCGCCGGCCAAAATCCCGTCGTAATCCTCGGGATAACGCTGCGCTTCCATCAGAGCTTGCCGCCCGCCATTCGAACAATTCGCAAAATACGAGTGCTGCGGCGCGTCGCCGTAAAACGCCATCACCGTCGCTTTACCGACGACCGTCATCTCGTGAATCGCGCGATATGCAAAATCGATGATCTTCTCCGGATGCCCTAGAGCCCAAGTTGCGTTGGTGCCTTCGGCGGCATGGCCGGTGTCGGTGCCCGCCGAAGCGTACTCCTGGGCCACCGCCAGCCCCAGCACCCGATAATCAATTTCCCCAGCGAACCCGCCGTTGCCCTGACCGCGGAATCTGCCATTCCATCCGCTGCTCGGCATCCACACTTCGATCTTGATGTCGGAATCCGGCGTTGGTTTGGCTTCCGCGGTGACGCGGCAAAATGCCGGCAGCCGCTTGTAAAAGTTCGGATCGCCCGCCAACCACGGCGCCATATTTGCCGGTGGTGCGAACGCTCCCGCGGCATGTGTCCTCTGAAAAGCCGATGCTGGGTCCGCCTGCATTAGGAAGGGTACACAATGCCTACGGACTCGCAGACCGTTACGCTTACCGGCGCACCGGTCTGCGTGGCTGCAAGGACAAACAGACTCTCTTAGAAGCTCACTACGCCTGCAAACCAAATCTGGCGCTGGCCGGTACTTGAGCTGATCTGGCCGAAGGCATTAGATGTGATGGTGGTGTTGGGATTGCCGAAATGCGGCGTATTCGTGGCGCCGAACCACTCCGTGCGGAACTGGAAATTCAGACGTTCGGTCAGTTTGAAATTACGGAAGAGGCTGGCATCGAGATTGAAAATACCGGGCCCGAGGAGATACGGCAAGTTGCGTCCAGTATTTCCGAAAGCAACTACGCCAGTGGCCACCGGAGCAAAAGCCGAAATGCTGAAATAGTCGCAGCCCGGGGTAGTCTTGGGGCAAGTCTGGCCGGGCCGTGGTCCGATTCCACCATTCACGCTAACCGCGCCAACCAGATTTGCGGTTTCGGTATTCCCCGGTGCGTTCAGCGAGGAGCCTCCACCAGTGATGGTAAGCGGTGTACCGCTCAGGGCTGAGAGCAGCCAATTGAATTGCCAGCCACCGGCGATGGCGTTGGCGACGCCGTGCTGCGCCCAGCGCTTGGTCCGCCCGAAGGGAAGCTCGTAGACACCGTAAAATTCTAAGTTGTTGGGACGGTCAAAACCGGCGAGCGCTTTGTTCCGAGGCCAATAGGCAGAAAAGGGAAACAGCAAGAAGCCGAGTTCCTCATTGTCTTCGTAGTCTTCGGCCCTTGAGAACGTGTAAGCGGCGCCGACGAGGGAGCCGCCACTGAAGCGACGCGTCAGTTTGGTTTGAAGCGAATTGTAGTAGCTGTTGAAGCCGGGAGTGAGCTGATTGATGTCGTTCCAATTGGCGCCATCGGCAACATTAAGCACACGGCCGGCCTGGCCGCCCCCCGCGGGCGCAGCGTTGATATTCATGTTTGTGAGCACACGCACGCCGCGGTTTCCGACGAATCCGGCTTCGGCGACGAAACCTGCGAACTCGCGTTGCACGGTGAGGTTGTAGGATTCGAAATAGCCGCGGCGGAAGTTCAGCGGGACTGTCGTGGTGCCTAGGCTGTTGGGAAGTGGAACCCTACCTGAACTGATATTTGGCAGGGGTATGGGTGTGATGCCCGGGACGAGGCCGGGATAGGGAGCGAGAGTCTCACCGGTGAGGCTGCCAGAGGGCGCGAATGGCAGACCATTTACGCCTGTGAAAGTGGAGATGGTGACCGCGGGAAAGGCATTTCGCAGGAAGCGGAAATTGTTGGGGTCCGTGCCGATGCCATAACCGGCGCGAACAACGGTCTTGTTGTTCAAGCGATAGGCGATTCCAACTCGCGGATCGAATTGCCCGACCCCAACTTTGACGCCATCGTCTTCGGGCGTGCCACCCAAACCGCCGATGAGCACGTTACCTGTCGCGGGGTCGAAAACACGTGCACCGGTGTGATCGCTCGTGGCAAAAGGATAGAACTCCCACCGCAGTCCGAAGGTCACTGTCAATTTCGAAGTCACAATCCAGCGATCGCGCGCATACGCGTCCAGATTGCGAAAGCGAAGGGAATTGGGATTGGTGTTTTGGACGGCTGTACCAGACTGCGTGGGCAAGCCCAGCAGGAATTGCGCGATGGCATTATATTGGTTGGCGCTGGCCGCACCAGTCGCGTTTAGTGCAGTAGCGTTTCCCGTGAACTGGAAAGAGCCACGAGCGGTCTGAAAAGCTCCTCCTTGCGGCTGAAAGTGATTGATACCGCTGCGGTCGTACTCGAAACCAAATCGCAGATCGTGGCGCCCTTTTGTCCAACCCAAGTTGGTATTAAAGACATATTGATTGTCGCGGAACAAGAAGGGATTGCCGGTGTTGGGGTTACCCATGTTGGCGAAGCCGGTTATCTGGAACGCGGGGATTCCACCCTCGAGAAAGTCGGGGCCATTCGTGCCGGGGATGTGGAGAGTATTGAGACCGAAGTTGCCGAGGGACAGGTCGGTGCTCTGTGCGTTGATTCGCTGACGCGTGTACCCCACATTGGCATCCAGCAACATATTGGAGTTGATGGTATAGCTGCCGCCTATACCGACGCTCTGGATTCTGGAAAACGCGTTGCCCAGCTGCCCGCCGTTGGTGGCGTCACCTTCCGCGGGCCCCAGCGCCGGCGGATCGAAGATGAAACTCTTCGAGAGGCTATATTTGCCGAAGATCATGAGCTTCTGCGTGGGCGTATAGTTGACCTTGCTGTCGAAGTCATCGCGATTAAACTGGGCTGTGTTATTCGCGACGTAGTTGTTGACCGAGGTGAGGCCTCCCGCGTTCACAAATCCCTTTGTCGCGATGCGCTGAAGCAAAATTAGTGTAGCGGGATCGATACGGTTGGCGGGGATGGTGTCGTTCGGAAAAGGAGTGCGGCCGGTGCCATTGGCGTTGCCGGTGTTTGGGTCATAAACGGTAGTGCCTGTGCCGGTAAAGTTCACGTTGCCGTTAGCGTCGAAGATGGATGCGGGGTTGGGCACGGTAAAGGACTTGGTGGCGTTCTGCCGCTGATGCGTGGTTTCCCAGTCGCCAAAAAAGAACAGCTTATTCCTTTTGATGGGACCGCCAACAGCTCCGCCAAACTGGTTCAGTATATTTTGGGGCTTGCGGAAAGGGCCCACCTGGGTGAAGTAATTCTCCGCGCCAAGGGCCTGGTCCGTATGGAATTCGTGGGCGCTGCCATGAAATTCATTTGTGCCGGACTTGGTGATGACGTTGATCGCTGCCCCGCCAACGGCGCCCTGCTCGGCGTCGTAAGAATTTGTGACGATGTTCACGCTTTCGATGGCGTCCGTAGGGGGTACGTAGGCAACGTTGGCGGGCAACCAAGTGTAGGTATCCGTGGCACCGTCTATGCGAGTGGCGTTGCCCTGGGTTGATCCGCCGTTTACGTTGGAGGTCATGGAACGCTGTGGATTGCCGGCGGCGGAGTTGGTTTCGCTCGGTGGAGTGAAGCCGGGAATGATTTTGTAAAGAGCCTGAAAGCTGCGGCCCTCGGAAGAGCTGATCGGAAGATTCTGGATATCCGTGGACTCGAGTTCGGAATGGACATCGGCGCGGTCGGTCTGGAGGAGGGGCGCAGCGCCGGTGACCGTCACAGTAGAAGTTTGCCTAGCCAACGCCAGCTGTACATCGACACGCGTCTCGGTGTTAGCGTCCACGCTGACGTTTTCGATGACATTGGTGCCGAAATTAGGGGCCGAGGCGGTTACCTTATAAATGCCGGGTTGCAGTTCGCGGAAGAGATAGATGCCGCTGGCATCTGTGGCGGCCCCACGGACAACACCTGTTTTGATGTTGAGCGCTTCCACATGCGACGACGGGACGCTGGCCTTCGAAGGATCCGTGACATTCCCCGTCAAAGAGCCATAGAGAACCTGCGCGTTCCAAAGCGACGGTTCCGCGCAGGCGCGCCTGGACTCCTTCCGCGGGCCGCACGCGCGGAGGATTGATGACGACGGAGCCAGTCGCGAGCTCGGCTTCAAGGGCCGGCGCAAATCTCTGCCATTGGCGCGTAAGTTCGCCGACAACTACTACCTCCTCGGGGGCTAATCCGCCAACGATCATGCGGATTCCTCTGCCAAGCGCGTGCGCCATCTGGTCGAGAGCCTTGAGCGCGAGGGAATCTCCGGCGTCGGCCAAGGCCAGGAGATCTTGAAAAGTCAGGCCCTCGGATGTTTTGCCCGATTCGTGGTAGTACCGAAGAGCCGCCCGGTTTGAAGCGAAGACCTCCAAGCATCCGCGACCGCCGCAGGTGCACAGTGGTCCGCCAGGGTCGAGAGGCACGTGTCCAAATTCACCGGCCATACCATGGAGTCCTCGGACCAGTTGTCCATTCGCAAACACGCCGGTACCGATCCCTTCGGAAACAGTGACAACCACGAAGTCGCGAATCTTTTCCGTGTGTCCGAACCAGACTTCGGCGAGGACGCAGGCGTTGGCCGCGTTCTCCAACTCCACGCGCATGCCAGTGCCTTGTTCGATAGCTCCCTTGAAGTCGAATTCTGGCCAGCCCAGGTTCGGCGCAAATACCACACGCTGCGAGCTTTCACTGAAACGGCCGGGCAAACTGATTCCGACTCCCTCAAAGACCCGGCCTGAATGAACCTCCATCAGATGGCGAAGGCTCGCCGCAAGCGCTTGCGCGGTAATGCGGGGATCGCGGCTGGTAGGCATGGTTTCCTGAGAGAGGAAATTGCCGTTCACGTCGGAGACACCGACAGTGATAAGAGTCGGGCGAAGGTCTGCTACAAGGATGGCGCGACGATCGTTCAAGCGAAGAAACGTTGGACGTCTGCCGCGGGGCAGCCGGCCGATGGGTCCATGGACGACCCATCTCTCGCGAATCAACTGTTCGGTGATGAGAGAAACGGTGCTTCGTTGAAGGCCGGACATGCGGGCAAGATCAGCGCGGGAAATGGGCTGACGGCGGCGGATGAGGTTGAGAACAACGCCGCGATTGATGTCGCGGGCCGTTTGACTCGAAGCGACTTGAGTGTTTGTGAAGTCGATACGCCGCATTTAGTTGGTGCCTCGAACTAAACTGACAAGCGAAGACCGTAACAGCCAGCAAAATTGCAGTCCTGACCGAGAATGCGAGTTCAAGAGAGCGATCTATAGAGATTAAATTCGTATCACGAACTATAGTTGGGTTTTTTCTACTGTCAAGAAAAATTTTCGATTGGGTCGAAAATTCGAGGGAAGCGCTTTGCGTCAATTGTCTTTCGCGAAATCTGAATCACATGAGGGGAATACAAACTTACTTGCTATTCCTCCGTCCAAACACATGTTTAGAAGTGTTTGTTTGCCAGTTCCGCGCTCGAGGAAGGAACTAATTGAGACTTTAATCGTTTCTTGGTCGTAGGACTTCTAGCGATTCCCGGGGAGGCCCAAGCATTAGTGGAGATCTTGCCAGCCTGGGGGGCGCGGTGGTTATAGCGGCCCAGAGTATTTGGACTATGTGGCGCAAAACCATGTCTTCGATGGGGTCATTGCCAATGACCAGACCGATGTCCTCTACACCTACGGCGAGGGTACGGATCGTTTTAGCGGCTCCATGGTCACGCCAGGTACTCTCCTCTCGAATTTCTAGGCATGCCAGCGCTCGTAGGCCGAGTCGTGCAGCCTGCCGACTATGAGCCCGGCGCTACACCAGTTTTCGTCCTGCGCTACAAGACCTGGGTCAACCGCTTCAATGCAGAGCCCTCCATCGTGCAATCACAAAACACATGATCAGACTGTGGGCATGGTACCGCCATCAATGATGTAATCTGCACCATGAATTGAGAGCGCAACTCGACTGCCGTAATGACCGAGCACCGAAGTGCATAGCCGCATTCGAGGGGCACCGGCGTTACGGCAGGACGAGCGGTTTGTCTTTGGGCATTGCGTCGAGTGTGGCCTTGTCCAGATTCAGATGCGCTGCAACCAGCTCCGGCGGGGTGTGTGACAGCCATTTGGAAAGCGCCAGGTCCTGGTAGTAGCTGCTCTTGAACATCTCCAGGAATTTCAAGTCTGTAGTGCCGGTATTCTCGACGTAGTGCGGGAGCGTTTTTTGGATGTAGCCGACGTCTCCCATTTCGAAGTCCATCGTCCTGGCGCGCGCGCCTGTCGCAAAGACGGTCATGCGAGCTTTTCCGCTGATGTAGAACTGCCATTCGTCCGCATTCGGATGCCAGTGCAATTCGCGCATCCCTCCGGGACGCACCGTGACAATGGCCGCGGCGACCGTCGTCGAGATCTTGAAGCTGCTGGAATCGATCACGCGCACTTCGCCATTCTTGAGCTTGGCCGGTGCGGGGTGCTGCGTCGTGCGAAATGCAAAATCAATCGGTGAGGGCCCGAGGGCTCCCGCCGCAATGCGCTGGCCTTCCGCCAGCGGCCCCGGAACTTCCGCCTGAAAAATAAACTTTTCTCTCTTCGGCATTTTTGCCAAAGCCGCCTGCGCCACGCCGAAATTCTTTGCCACCACGTCGGGCGGCGTGTGCGCCATCCAGTCCGTAAGCAGCACCGTCTCGTATTCGGAAAAGTTGCCGTCGTCGAACACCAGCATGAACTCCGCCCCATCCGGCACCAGACCCTGAATCGAATGCGGAATTCCTGGAGGGAAGTACCACAGATCGCCTTCTTGGACGTCCGTCACAAAGCTCTTGCCGTCAAAGTCGATGCACGTGATCCGCGCGCTGCCATAGAGCATGTAAGCCCACTCCGCGGCGGTGTGCCAATGCAGCTCGCGCACGCCGCCTGCGGTCAGCCGCATGTCCACGCCGGCAAGCGACTTTGAAACGGCTAGCTCGCGCACGGTCACTTCGCGTGACCATCCGCCTTCTTGAAAGCGTTTGTGGGCGAATGAGAACGGATATTTGAAGGTTTGCACCCCGCCCGCGTCTGTGGGCAAAGGGTGGTTCGAATCGGGGTTTGCCGTGTCGAGCGCGACGTTTGTCGGGCCGGGATCGCTGGCGCTGCGGTCTCCTTTGGGATTTTGCTCCTCTGTTCGGATCCGCTCGGGACCCAGAACGCTGGCGGCAGCAATCGCCGCAGAACTTACTCCCAAGAATCCGCGCCTGCTCAGTCGGTCTTTTTCTAGTTCGCCAGACATATTCCACTACCCCCAGTACGATTAGTTGGTCACTTCTGAGATTTCCCAGCCGCGTTACGCTACACCCAACTCCGGCTAGCCGCAACGGCCTTTGTCGGATGTCTCAGACCGCAGAAATATCTTGTATATTCCCCCTTGTTTGGCGATGTCTCGTCGCGTTGCTATATTTCCGCGCGCGATTCGATATCGCGAGATGTTGAAGCTGCTTGCGTCTATCTGGAAGACCTTTCATGCCCGCCGTCACAAGAAGAGTTGCGATAAAGCGCATTCTTTCCGCCTCAGTTCTGGCAATGCCGATCTCTGGTGCAGGTGCATGCGGCGGATCGCCGGTCGAGGACGAGATCTCAGGGCCGGAGCGCGAGCAGATGGCGGGAGTAGCCAACGCGTTCATGTGCAAGTACGACGTGCCTGGCCTCTCGGTCGCCATCGCTCGGAACGGCCGCCTGGTCTATGAGAATCCGTTCGGTGAGTCCAACCGTGAATCCCACGAGCGCCTTATCGTCTCAAATCTCTTTCGCATTGCCAGCGTCACGAAACCAATTACCGCAACGAGCATCTTCACGCTAATTGAGCGTCGGAAACTTCGGCAGCACGACAAAGTGTTTGGCCCCGGCGGGGTTCTCGGAACAAAGTTCGGCACTGTTCCTTACAAGAGGTGGGTCGAAGAAATCACGATCGATCATCTGCTGACGCACACGTGCGGAGGCTGGGACAACTGGGGCGACGATCCCATGTTTGAGAATCTCGGAATGGACCACGCCCAGCTCATTACCTGGACGCTCGACACCAAGCCGCTCAAAAATCCTCCTGGCACGCATTACGCGTACTCGAACTTCGGCTACTGTGTTCTAGGCCGGGTGATCGAACAGATCACTGGCCGGTCTTATCGCGACTTCGTTCACGAGGAGATTCTTGGCCAGTGCGGTGTGCGTGACATGCGCATTTCCGGCAATACTCTCAAGGAGCGATTCCCGGAAGAGGTGATCTATTACGGTCAAAACGGCGAGAGTCCCTACGACATGAATGTCACGCGCATGGACTCGCATGGCGGATGGCTGGCGACTCCGCGCGACCTCGTTATGTTTCTGAATCATGTCGACGGCTTCAAGTCGACGCACAACATTCTCAAGCCCGAGACGATTAAGGCCATGACGATGCCGAGTTCGGTCAACTCCGGCTACGCGCGCGGCTGGTTCGTCAACAACGCACCCAACTGGTGGCACGACGGTGGTCTTCCCGGATCGAGCACGATCATGGTGCGCACGGCAACCGGCTTTTGCTGGGCCGCGCTCACCAACACTCGCAGGATGAGCCAGCCGGGCATGGGGCTCGCCCTCGACAACATGGTTTGGGATATGGCGCACAAAGTCAGCGCCTGGAAGGCTTGAGGATTCTCCTCGGCAGATCACGGAAGACCATCCGTCACGAGTCCGTGTTTTCCGATTTTTGCGCGACGACCATTTTGTCGTAGGCTTCGCGGCGCGTCAGGCCGCGTTCTTTGGCGGCGAGCTTGAGGGCTTCTTTGCGGTCGAGTTTGGCTTGGTGGATGAGTTCTTCGACGCGTTCCGCAAGGCTTTGCATGGAGTTTGCGGGAGTGCGGGCATCGGCGGGATCTTCGGCGCCAATGAGGAGGGTGATTTCGCCTTTGGCGGGACGTTGTTCGAGCGACGCGAAAAGTTCGGAGAGTTTGCCGCGGCGAAATTCTTCGTGCAGCTTGGTGACTTCGCGGGCGATGCAGGCGGTGCGATTGCCGAGGACTTCGCGGGCGTCGGCAACGCATTCGGCGATGCGGTGCGGGGCTTCATAAAGAATGATAGTACGCTCCTCGATGCGGAGGCGTTCGAGAGCGCGGCGGCGTTCCCCGCTGCGGGCGGGGAGGAAGCCGACGAAAAGAAATTCTTCGTTGGGCAGGCCGCTTGCCGCAAGCGAGGCCAGCAGCGCGGATGGACCGGGGACGGGGACGACGGGAACATGATGCCGCAGACAGAGGGTGACGAGGCGATGGCCTGGATCAGAAACGAGCGGCATGCCGGCGTCGCTGACCAGCGCGATTTTTGCGCCCTGCTCGAGAGAGATTAGAAGTTCCGGTGCGCGCGTCATTTCGTTGTGCTCGTGGTAGCTGATCAGGGGCTTGCGGATTTCGTAGTGGTTGAGGAGTTTTTGCGTGTGGCGCGTATCTTCGCAGGCGATCTGGTCGACTTCTTTGAGGATGCGCAGGGCGCGCAGCGTCATGTCCTCGAGATTGCCGATGGGCGTTCCGACCAGGTACAAGCAGCCCAGTGCCGTCTCCATCTTGCTCGCTGCCGCTCCGCTCATGCATCTGAGTCTAGCACGCGCTGCGGAGACAAATTGTGCCGCATGCTATACTTTTTTGTTTGGAGACAAAGCGGAGGGAGTAGCTGTGCCACTGTACGAATATGAATGCCTGAAGTGCGGGCGCCACACGGACAAAATCGAGCCGGTTGCCGGTCCGCACCTCAAGAAGTGCCCTCATTGCGGCGGGAAAGTGGAATCGGTGATCACCGCGCCGGCGATTAAATTCAAAGGCTCGGGCTGGTACGTCACGGACTACGCCGGAAAATCCACGGACGGGGGAAGTAAAGAGAGCAAGCCCGCGACCGAAAATAAAGATAGCGGCAGCAAGGACGCTGGCGCGAAAGATTCGAAAGATGGCGGAGGCCATGAATCGGCGAGTAAAGACTCGACGGCGAAAGAAACGAGTTCTAAAGAAAGCTCCTCGAAAGATAAAAAACCCGCGAAGAAAAAATAAGCCCAGCGAGGAAACGCATGGCTGATACAACACAACCAACGAACTCGATACGCAAAGTTCGCAAGGCCGTTCTGCCTGCCGCAGGCCTGGGCACGCGTTTTTTGCCCGCGACCAAGGCGCAACCCAAAGAGATGCTGACGGTTGTGGACAAGCCACAAATCCAGTACGTAGTGGAAGAGTGCGTGGCCTCGGGAATCGAACACATCATCATCGTGACGGGGAAGGGAAAAAACTCGATAGAAGATCACTTCGATCATGCGCCAACGCTCGAGCGCTTCCTGGAGGAAAAAGGGAAGAAGGATCAAGCCGCAATGGTTCGGCGAATAAGCGACATGGTGCAGGTGAGCTACACGCGGCAAAAGGAGCCGCTCGGCCTCGGACATGCCGTGTTGGTCGCAAAAGATCTTGTTGGGGACGAGCCTTTCGCAGTTTTGCTGGGAGATGTGCTGATTCCGGGAGAAAATCCTGCAACGAAACAACTCATTGAGGTGTACGCGGCGACTGGCGTTGGAGCGATTGCGGTGGAAGAAGTGCCGCGGGAGAAAACGCATCTGTATGGCATCGTCGATGGAGAACCCGCTCCGCAGGCGCCGTTTGGCGCACGGCTTTTGAGGATTCGCGACCTCGTGGAAAAACCGAAACCGGAGAAGGCTCCCTCCAATTTGGCGATCACCGGCCGCTACGTTTTGCCGCCGCAGATTTTCGACTGCCTGGAGCGCACGAAACCGGGAGCAGGAAATGAAATCCAATTAACAGACGCGCTTCGTATCCTGGCGCAGGAACAGGGGCTTTGGGCGTACATTTATGATGGCGTTTCGTACGATGCGGGCGACAAACTCGGATTTCTGAAAGCGACCGTCGAAATCGCTTTGCTGAACACTGAGTTGGGCGGCCCCTTCCGCGAATACTTAAAGAATTTGAAACTTTAATTTTGCCCGACGAGTGCTTGAAGGCGAGCGTTTGAAAATGACACGCATCTTGGGGATTGAATCATCTTGCGATGAGACGGCGGCGGCGGTGGTGGCTGACGGTCGTGAGATTCTGTCCAGCGTGGTGGCGTCGCAAATCGATATTCACGGGAAGTATGGCGGGGTCGTGCCGGAACTGGCGTCGCGCGAGCATTTGCGGCAGATCGTACCTGTTGTGCGGGAGGCCTTGGCGCAGGCTGTTGGGGAAGCCACTCGTGCCAGTGAACCATTTGGCGGGGCACGTGCACGCGGTTTTTTTGGAGGCGTTCCAGTCGCGACGCATTGCGGAATTGCCTGCGGTCTGCTTGATTGTTTCGGGCGGGCACACGGTCTTGTATGAAGTGAAGGCAGGGAACTCGAACGGATTAGAATCCAGCGAACTTTTGCAATATCGAAAAATTGGTCAGACACGCGACGATGCGGCCGGGGAAGCCTATGACAAAGTCGCGAAGCTGCTGGGGCTCGGCTATCCAGGCGGGCCGATCCTGGATCGATTGGCGGCGGTTTCGAATGAAGCGCCTGCGCCGGTGAAATTTGGTCCGACGAAAACACGGGGGAACCCGCTCGACTTCAGCTTCAGCGGGTTGAAGACAGCTGTTTTATATCACGTGCGCGAGCATCCGGAATATTCTTCTGAGATTCAAACACGCGAAGAAGCCCTATCGCGCGGAGAGCGGAAATTCGAACAGCTGTTGCCGCTGTGCTCGCCGCAGACCCTGGCGCTAGTGCGTGAGTTTCAGAGCGCGGTAGTGCGCGATTTGGTGGAGCGCACAATGATGGCCGCCGAAGAGCTTGCAGTGGGAAGCGTGCTGGTCTCCGGCGGAGTGGCGGCGAACAGCCAGTTGCGGGCGACGTTTGCAGACCGCGCCAAGAGCAAAGGCATCGAAGTGTTTTTTCCAAGCCGTGCGCTTTCCACCGACAACGCCGCGATGATAGGCGCCGCCGCGTACGAACGTTTTCGAGCAGGCGTATTCGGCGATGCGTCGCTCAATGCCGACCCGAGTTTGGTGTTGGCGTGAGTTGATGCGGTGCGAGAACGTGAGCACTGTTCGCGGATAGCGCTCGCTTTGTAAGCTTTATGGTAGGATGCCGGTGCGTTAGGGACGCATCCGGTCCGCGGAAAGGGTAGAAGCCCACCTGTTTTAAATTGAGTTTTGCGAACCTTCTTTCGGCCTGATGTGCGGACGACGGGCGATTTGATGAAAGGAGGTCGCTATGACGACCCATTCCGAAGACACCCCGCGTCCCCTTCCTGAACGCCCCAATCTCCGCCAATTGAAGGACCAAGCCAAGGATTTACTCAAGGCCGGTGGGGCCGAATCGCTTACCGACGCGCAGTTCAAGATCGCGCGGCTTTATGGATTTAGAAGCTGGCCAAGGTTGAAGGAACAGGTGGATTCGCTCGAGGAGATTGCACAACTCAAGTTAGCGATTGATAGCAATGACTTCGAGCGCGTGAAAAGCCTCTTGACGCGCAATCCTGAGTTGCATCATGCGCCGCTCGGATATAACAAAGACGGGCCGCTCACATGGGTTGCGGAGTGCCGAGTGCCGTGGGAAGCGCCTAGTCCAGCGAGATTGGCGATGGCCAAGTGGATGATCCAAAACGGGTCGGATGTACATCAAGGCGGTGACGGGCCGTTGATGCGAGCTGCTCTCTTTGGTCATCGCATTCCGATGATGGAATTGCTCGTTTCGCATGGGGCGGACGTTAACGCCGAGTGGAATGGCTATTTCCCGATCATCTTTGCGCCGTGCGAGACCGTGGAACCAGCGCCGATCAAATGGCTGCTCGAGCACGGCGCCAATCCGA
>WNFS01002524.1_pt1 | contig 13818 bp, 12 predicted proteins | sample 5400141 | NCBI WGS metagenome assembly WNFS01 (sample SAMN13153358, study PRJNA577476) | soil metagenome | isolation source: 60 cm saprolite under Madrone tree | place: USA:California | collected 2016-06-14
GCCGGCGATTTGATCGATCGCCGGCCGCAGCCGGTCGAGCAGACGCCGGCCGGAGTCGGTCACCGATACGCTGCGCGTCGTACGATTCAGCAAGCGCACTCCGAGACGCGCCTCCAGCTGCCGCATCGAGTGGCTGAGCGCCGAAGGCGTGACATCGAGACGCGCCGCCGCGGCTCGAAAGCTCCGTTGATCGGCAACAGCGACGAAGGCGGTCAGATTGGCCAGGTCACCGCGATCCATTCCTGAGTTCCTCTCAGCACCGAATGCAATTGATATGGGGTTTTTGTTCGAGTCTTTCATCAACACCTTCGTTCCGTAGGGCAAGAAAATGGAAAAGCCAGATGGCGAAGCCCCCGGAACGTGCAGGAAATGTAATGGACCGCGTTCGGGCGACGATCAACACCACGGTCGTCCTATCGGTCCTCGGCGTCTGCCTGGTTGGATGCACGAGCCCGAAGGATGATCCGCCGGTATCTTGCGACCCTGCCAAGAGGCAGCAGCAGGGCATCGCCAGCTTATCGCCAACCGAAGCTGGCTGCCCGTCCCTCGTTCGACCGACTTACAATTCCGACCATTGATGTCTTGTTTTCCCGATCGCCGTTGCCAAGTGTTGGGGTCGAAGATCGTTACGACGACATGGGACAACGCTGCCGGTCGGCGTCGCGTAGGACGCACCGAATTAGGCTACCAGCTCGATTGGTTGATTCGGTGCGTCAAACGCCGGCGTCAGCGAATCGCGCTGGTGAAGCTCTCGGATCTTGTGCTTCGCGATATCGGCCTGACCCGCATCGATGTCGCGATGGAGGCCGATAAGCCGTTCTGGCGGCCGTGAGGGCGCCCGCGATAATCGGCCCCCTCCGGTCGCCTTCTCGCTCCTGCTTGGGTCATTTTGGAGAGTTCCGTGACTGAGAAATCTAGGCCCCTGACCAGAATTTCACCCTTCCCCCTTCGCATGACGCGCCGCGCCTTGCTGGGTGCCTTGGTCCTGGTGCCCTTCACCGCCTTGGCGGCGGAGGTCGCTCAGCCGGCCGATGCGCCGATGAACCTTTCCGAGGACGATCGCGCCGACCTGAAGCGGATCTCGGTCTATCTCGACGGCATTCATACGATGCGCGCGCGATTTTCCCAGGTGGCCGCCAGTGGCGCGCTTGCCTCGGGCAAGATCTATCTGCGCCGGCCTGGCCTGATGCGCGTCGAATACGAGCCGCCGGTGCCGGTGCTGCTGGTGGCCGATGGGTTTTGGGTCGACTATTACGATACCCAGCTGGGGCAACTGACCCAGATTCCGCTTTCCCGGACGCCCATCTGGTTCCTGCTGCAGGAGACGATCAAGTTCACGCCGGCGACCACGGTGACCCGTATCGAGCGCTCGCCGGGCGCGCTGCGCGTATCGCTCTATCAGACGGAGCATCCCGATGCAGGCTCGGCCTCGCTTACTTTCGCCGACGATCCCCTGCAATTGAAGCAGTGGACGATCAAGGATTCGCAAGGCAACCAAATCGAGATCGCGCTTCACGGCGCGGTTTTCGGTGAGGCGCTGCCCAACGACCTTTTCGTCACGCCGCGGATCCACAGACCTCAGCACGGGCAACGTATCGTCCCATAGCCGTCTGCTTTCAACCCGATGGGTGTCTTCCAGCAAAGGCAATCCGGTACAGCACCCACCCCTGCCTTTTCGGTTCGCGCTGGAGCGCGCCGAGGCACAGCATGGAACATCCGGGAGTTAGCTCGTGCCCCATTTCGACCCCGAACTCGTCCAAGTCATCCGGAGCGCGCTTGAAGAAGTCATGACAAGAGTGCCCTCGGCGCATTCAACACCGTCGATAAAAACGTATCTCGCTGAGCATATTCTGGCCGCGGCTGCTCAAGGGCAGACTAGCCATGATGAATTGGTCGCTGCAGCTGCCGATCAGATAGAGGTGGCCATATCGCGGCTGACCTGAGCATGCTCGACGATGGCCCGACTTGAGTGACGGTTTCCGATCTACCGGGCTGTCTTGCTTTTCACCTTGCTTGCCTGATCTTGTCGCCGGGGTCCTCGTCGAACAGGTCGATCAGTTGTTCCATCACCGCGCCGTCCACTTCTCGGCGTCGACCAGGATAACAGCGTGGCGATCAGCGCGCCGAAATCCAGACCGTCATGCCAGGTTCCAACCCGTGAACCTCGCCCAGCGGATCGGCGCGGACGGTGAAGGTGTTAAGATCATAATCGCCCACGGCGCGGGCGGCCCGCCAGGTGGCAAAATCGCCCAACCGGCGCATTTCCGATACTCTCGCCGGGATTTGCCTGTCGCTCCCCGCCTGGGTCAGCATCAGGGGCGTGCCGATATCGATGCCGCGCAGCTCGTCTTCGCGAATATTGAAATCGAACCACAGCTCCCGCGCGGCGGCCACGGTCAACACCGTGCGGCCGGGGACCTCGGCTTCTCCCAGTTCGGCCACGGCCACTTCCAGGACACCATCCACGGGCGACCGGAGCTTTAACTTGTCCATTCGCCGCTCCAGCACCCTAAGCGAGGCTTCGGCCACAGCAACGGTGGCGTCGGCCAGTTTTCGATCCTCGTCGGTCGGACCGCGCTGGGTTTCCGCGTATTTCGATTGAGCGACCCTCAGATCGGCCGCCGCCGCCGACACCGCCGCCCGTGCCTTGTCCAATTCCTGTGGCGAGGCATGTCCCTGGCTCGCCAGCGACGCCGTCCGCTTGAGCTGTTGCTGCGCCAGCGTCAGGTCCGCCTTGACTTTGTCGACTTCCCGGGCCGCCATGCTTACGCGCTCCTGCCGCACGCCGGCGTAGACGCGGTTGCGCGCCGCCCTGGCTTCGGCGACTGCGGCGCGTGCCTCTTCGACCGAGGCAGCCAGCTCGGGATTGGAAAGCTCGGCGACCACGGCACCAGCGGTCACGCGGTCGCCCGCCTTGAAGGGAAGTGCGGCAACGCGACCGCTGACCTCGGGCTCAATCTGAACCTCGGTAACTCGGACCATTCCGACGATCGGCGGCGGCGGCGCGCGCCTCAACGCCAGCACGCCGATACCGCCCGACAGCACCGCCAGGATCGCGACGATCGCCAGCAACCGGACTCGCTGCCTTGGGCTACGTGGCACGGGCGATCCTCCGGCGGCGGCGGTGAGTGCCGGCGACGGCAAACAGAAAATAGGTCGCGAGGAGGCCGAGCAGGATGAACCAATCGCGGGATACCTCGGCGAGGCTTGCGCCCATCTGATTGATGCGCACCATGCCGTCGATCGCCGATTCGGACGGAAAGGCGGTCCCGATCAGGCGCATGACCGGAGGGATCGCTTCCACAGGCCAAGACACGCCGACGAGAAAGAATTGCGGCAGGGAGGTCGCAATGAACAGGACGACGGCGGTTTCGCGGCGCTTGAACCAGGTCCCCGCCGCCTGGCCGAAGAAGCTGGTCGCCAGAACGAACGTCGCGGCGAACAGAAACAGATCCGGCAGCCTTCCCAAGGTCGAGAAACCGTAGATACGCGGGAGAATCACCAGGAAAAGAAGCAGCGCCGGAACGTAGACGATGAAATGCGCAAGCCCTTGTCCGACCACGGCGACCGCCGAGCCGCGCGCCAGTTGCGCCGTCCTGCCGCCCTGTTCGAAGGCGACGCCGCCCAGCATCGCCGCCCCCATCAGCAGTGTCTGCTGCAGGATCAGCACGAAGGCGGCGGGAACGACGTAGCTGGCGTACCCGCCGGTCGGATTGAACAGCGGCACAGGAAGGATCGAGGCAGGGCTAATGGCCGCGATCAGAGATTTGCCAAGGCCGCCTTGTCTTGCGTCATGGGTGGCGCGGCTGGCCGCCACAGTGCCCACGGCTTCCGAAATGCCCTGGAGCGAGCGGCTGAAAATCAGAAAATAGGCCGCATCGACATAGGCGGGCAGCCGTGCGGTGTCGCCCTTGAGCATGTCGCGCGTGGTTCCCGCCGGAATCTCGAGAATGGCAAAGGCCCGCCGTGCGAAAACCTGCTGCTGAGCCTCCGCGAGCGTATCGGCATGCTCGGCCACGCGAATCGCCTCGTCGGCATCGAGCGTCATGACGATCTGCCGGCTCAATTCGGTCCGATCATTGTCGACGAGGGCGATGGGAAGATGACGAAGAGTCTGGCCGAGATAGGGCTGCGGATAGAAGACGCCATAGAGTATCGGCGCCAGAAACATCAGGCCCATGACGCCGCGATCGGCGAATATTCGCCGAATCTCCCCGACAACGACGCCGGACAATCCGCCGCCCCCGATCGGGGCCGGCGCCGACGGCTCCTCGACCGGGCCGAACCGCTGCACCCTACCGGCTAATGCCGCGAGCCGCAGCCAGGCGAGGCCGCCATAGAGGGCGGTCAGACTGGCGAGGATGGCGAAGGGGGCCGCAGAGCTATGAACCGGCGCCCCGCGCGCGGCCTGATCGAAGAGAATCTGCATATACCAGCGCAGAGGAAGAATCGACCCCCAGCCCTGGGCAAATGCCATCATGGCGATGACCGGAAAGCCGACGCCGGCATAACCAAACGCCGGCGAAACGACGATTCCGGTGAGGCTCAATCCCAGCGCAAGGTTGCCTACCAGAAGCACGAGCAGGGCTGCGAGTCCCTGGTAGGCGGCGATGACCAGGCAGGCAGCGACCGCCAACATGACGGCGTCGCCGCGGAAGGGAATCGCGTAGGCGCCATGCACGATCAGCACCAGCACGGCCATCATCACGATGAAAATGGCGAAGAGCGGCGCCAGCTTGCCCCCCAGCGCGACGAGGGGACTGCCCCCTGCGCAACGGAGCCAGGCAGCCAGGCTGCGACGCGAGAATTCCGATCCCACCGAATAGCAGGTCGCAATCGCGATCACCACATGCAGAACCATCGGCAGAACCGCGCGCAGCAGGAATTGGGCATAATTGAAAGCGGGATTGGTTAGAACATATTGCTCGACGACCAGGGACCCGATCGTCAAGGGAACGCGTGGCAGCCGAAGCGCCACGGCGCCTATGGCCCCCCCAAGGGCGTCCGTCAAGGCCCTGTTCGCGGAATTGCCCGGGGTCATGAACTGAGTGTTGTAGAAGACGGATACCTGAGGCCGGCGCCCGGCCATCATGTCACGCTCGAAATTCGCAGGAATGTACACGGCCGCGATAGCGCCGCCGGACCGGATGGCATGCATAGCAGCCGAGAGGTCGTTCTCCCGCGCGCTGAGCGAGATGCCCGGGGCCGCCTCAATCGCTTGAACGAGGGCCATGGACGTCGGCGTTTTGTCGGCATCGACGACGACCGTATTGAGGCCGCGAATGACGGCGCTGCTGAAGGTGAGGCCGAGTACGGCGAAGGCGATCAGCGGCACGCCAACCATCAGGAACAGGGCGACCTTGTCCCGGAAGATCCAGCGCAGCTCGCGCGTCGCGACGAGAACGAATCCCGGGCGCGGCGGCGCGATCATTCTTTCGCCGTGGCCCAGTCGGTGTAGGCGCTCATCCCGGGCCGAAGTCCCGGAACCTTCTCGACCGGGTAGGCGCGGATGGCAAACGTGCGAAGATCGAAATCGCCGGTGGCCCGCGTCGCCCGCCAGCCCGCGTATTCGCCTTTCGCGGCGATCAGCTTGACCTCGGCCACGACCGTGCGGTTGTTCAGCGCGGGAATCCGAACCTCGATCTTGTCGCCCAGCTTCAGGTCCTTCAGAAGGTCCTCCCGGAGATCGAAGCGAAGCCAGATATCATTCATATCGACCAGCGACAGCAGAGGAATGCCGGGTTCCACGACTTCGCCTTCCTCGATGTCGATCTGATATACTTGGGTCTGGGCCGGAGCGGTGACGACCATCTGGTCGACAAGGGATTGCAGGGTCTTAGCGGCTGCGTCTGCCCGCCCGACCTTCGCCTCGGCCATCTGCACTTCCTCGGCCGTGAAGCCGGCGATCGCTTCCTGGTAGGCCAGCTTGGCCTGGTCATAGCTTCGCTCGGCGACGCGAAGCGCATCGGTTACCTCATCGAGCCGCTGCTGACTCGCATATTGACCCGCGGTCAGCTGGCGGATGCGATCATAGGTCTGTCGGGCGAGAGTAGCCTCGGACGCCGTGCGGTCGACCTCGGCCTTGCGTACGGCGATGGTTTCAGCGCGCGTTCCGGCGTGAATGCGAGCGAGCTCGGCGTCGGCCACGCCCTTGGCGGCGACCGCTTCCTCGTATTTCGACAGCAGTTCCGGATTATCGATCCTGAGAAGGACCGCTCCGGAACCGACATCTTGGCCCCTGACAACCGGAATCTTGATGATTCGGCCGTCGACCCTGGCTGCGATGTCGATTCGCGTGCTATCCGCTTCGCCTTGTATCATCAGCGACGTCGGCCGGGACAGATACCAGGCGGAGAGGCAAACAATCGCGAATACGACGATGGCGACGGCAGTCGCCGCCCCGCCGCCGCCCCGCCGCGACGCCCTTGCCTTGTCTCCTGGCGGCGGGGTCTTCGAGGCCGACTCGCCGCGGCCCTCCGGTAGGGGCTCCTCCCCAGGTGCGCGGCCGGATTTGCCCGGATCGAGATCCCGCCCCAGCGGCGACGCGGCCTTCGCCGAAGTCGGTTGCCCGCGTATCGCTTCCTGATCGGCTTTTGGCGCGTTGTCTTCGATGATGGCCTCCCCACGCGATCACGATAAGGGAAAGAAGGGCTCACAGGCGCGAGGCCGGAAAGTAGAGCAAAAAACGACGAGGAAAGCGAGGCACTCAGGATCAGATCTTGAGTTACGGCTCGACGGCTGCCCTTCCGTGAGGCGGATCGCTCATAACCGGCACGCCCAGGACCCGAAGCAATTTTTGACTGTCGGCGGCTTCAAGTGCCGCTCAGGTTCGCATACGATCCGACCGAGTGGGGAAGGGCGATGTGCCCGGCACTCGACGCTCCGACCGATGACGCCAGCCACTGCGCGCTTCTGGAACCAATTGGACAAGCGCGGGCGATGCGGCAGCGGTCTGACTTTGACCCACTAGCCGACGATTGTTACCTCCAAGCCGGCTGCATAGCGGGGGAACAGGTCAATCATTTAGCCAAATGAACTACTCGAGTGTGATTTTGCCCCTCGGAAGCATCGTCGAATCGATGAATTGTCACAGCATTCGAGTCTAAGCTCGCCCCGCCAAGAACGATCACGCGGAGCGGTAAGCATGCAGAAGAGCACTCCACCGATTCTCGTCCGGCCTTCGACCGAAGGTGACGTGCCGGCGATGCTTGACATCTACAGCCATCACATCCAGCGCGGCCTGGGCGAAGTCGAGCTAAAGCCGTTGCATCCCGAGGACATCAAGCGGCGGCGCAAGAACATGCTGAAGCGGCGGCTGCCGCATCTTGTCGCCGAGCAGGGCGGCGATGTCGTCGGCTACGCCTATGCCGTGCCCTTCCGCAAGCGGCCCGCTTACCGCTTTGCTGTCAAGCATTCGATTTACGTGCATAAGGACCATCTGCACTCTGGCATCGGACGCCGCCTCCTACCGGCACTGATCGAAACATGCGCAGCAGCCGGCTATCGCCAGATGATCGCCTACATCGATGCAACGAACATGCCCTCGATCCAGTTGCACGAGGCCAATGAATTCCGCCAGGTCGGCGTGTTACAGGCCGTGGGATTCAAGTTTGGCCGCTGGGCCGACAGTGTCCTCATGCAGCGTGCTCTCGGGCCAGGCGGCTCGGCCCTACCCGACGCTGGCGAGGGTAAAAAGATCCACGGCGCACGCCCAAACAGCGCGTCGTGACGGATGTAGGCAATGGCAGAATACCTTCGACAGATCATGACATGTCCGCTGCTGGTTAGAGCGGCGATTTCCTCTCGGCGCGCGAAAAGTGGAAGCCCACCATGCGATGGCTGCCAATCATCAAGGCAGACCGGCCACCCGCAGAGCGCGAAGCCTGCGATCCGTATGCTTGGGCAATCGATACTGGCTCATCGCGGTATGCCGCCTGATCGAGAAATCCGGGTCAATCCTAAGTACTTCCTGGGCTTGGGCGCGAGCCTCGGCAAGGCGTCCCATTTCGGCGTAGCACGCCGCCAGCCCGATGCGAGGCATGATGTAGTCCGGCAGGCGCATGATCGCTTGCCGGTAAGTCATGACGGCCTTGTCGAATTGCCGCAGCAGGAGCTGGGCATGCGCAAGCGCATCGAGATACCAGCCTGAATGAAGCGGGCAGAACTCGATCGCCCGTTCGGCCGTTCGCGCCGCCTCCTCTGGATGGCCCGCCCGGGTCAGCACAAAGGCCAGCAGGGCCGTTGCCTCGGACCCATTCGGCGCGAGCGCCACGGCCTTGCGCGCTGCGGCGATGGCCTCGTCGTATTCGCGCCGCAGCACGCGGATTGCCCCGAGTACGGCATGAACTTCCGACAGATTGGCGTCGAGCTCGAGAGCGCGGCCTGCGATGGTCGTCGCCCGCGCCAATGCTTTCTCCGGCTCATCGACCCACAGGAACCGCGCGTCGTGCCAATGGGCGTACGCGAGCCAAGCCCAGGCAGCAGCATAGGTCGGATCGACTTCAGTCGCTTTCTCGAACAGTGCACGCGCCTTCTGCACTCCCTCCTTGGTCTGACGTTTGTATTGGGCCAGACCCTGGGTCAGCCATGACCAGGCGGCGACCGATGTGGTGGAGTGATGCCAGACGCGCGCCTGTTCGCCTTCCAGTAACTCCACTTGCAGAGCGCGCACGACATGCGTCGTGATCTCGTCCTGGACGGCGAATACATCCCGATGCGGCACATCGTAGCGGTCGGACCATATCTCCGTGGCTGTGTGGGAATCGAGAAGGTAGGCATTGACTATGATTCGATCCGCCGACATCCGGACGCTTCCGTGCAGAGCATAGCGCACGCCGAGTCCGCGGGCGGCCTCCATCGCGCATGACGGACGATCCTTGAAGTACGAGGCGGAGTCACGCGCAACGACGAAGAGTCCAAGGACCCGGGAGAGCATCGTCGAAAGATCCTCGGTCACGCCTTCCGCAAAAATCTCATGCTCGGGGTCCATGCCGATACATTTGAACGGCACGACGGCGATCGTCGGTTTTGCCATCCCCGGCGCGCCATGCACTGGCGATGGGCGGGCGATAGGCTCCATCAATTGCCCGTTGGATGCCCGACGCCGAGGCAACTCCGGGCCCGCGTTCCGCATGCGCTCGGTTTCGCCGACCGGGGCTTGGACGCCGCTACCCAGGAAATCCCGAACCTCCATGACAAAGCGCTCCCACGCCGGCTCCGGCTCGAGAATGATGTGATTGCGGCCCTCCAGCGCGACAAAGCGGGAGCCTGCGATTGAATCCGCGAGCAGCTGCCCTTCCGCGAACGGGACCACAGCATCGTCTCGGCAATGCATGATCAGTGTTGGAACCTTCACCTGCGGCAACAGCGGGCGGACATCGACCATGCTCGCTGTCTCGTCCAGAAACAGGGCATTGCCTGGCGACGTCGTCATCAGCTGAAGCTCGTTCATCCAGCGCATTTGCTCCTCGGTGGCGTCGGGTATGTATCGGCTGGTGAATACCTGGCGAAATGCAGGATTGTCCTGACCCCAGCCATGTTTGATAAGTGAACGCAAGGCCCCGCGCTGGGCGATCTCTTGCGGCGACGCGCGCACGGCCCAGCCGCGCGCGTAGCCGCCGTAAAGGACGAGATGGGTCAGCCGCTCGGGGTGTCGCGCGGCATAGGCAATTGCGATGGCGCAGCCGAGCGATAGACCGAGCAGGGCAAAGCGTTCGAGGCCTGCGGCTTCCACCACCGTCTCAAGATCCCGCACATAGGCCTCGAACGACAGGTCGGCCACTTGCCAGTCCGACAGGCCGTTGCCTCGGTGATCGTATCGGATGAGGCGATGATTGCGGGAGAACTCACCCATCCAGTGACGCCAGACGGGACTGTCCCAGTCGTAATCCAGATGGGTCAGCCAATTGGCTGTCTTTACGATGGGGGGCCCGCTCCCGACCGCCGCGTAAGCTACCCGAACCGTATCGTCAGTAAAGCAATATTGGACAAGCTGCTCTGCTGGGGCTCGGGCACGGTCGGTCGAGCCGCTCTCCTCTGGCGGATGATCCAGGCCAGTGCTGTTCGGCGCCGGGGCTGGCTTTCTCGCCTCCTGGTCCGCCGCCCTCGACAGGTTGACTCTCAGGAGCGCCCCTGTCGGCGAGACGCCGGCTTCTTTCAACACCCGCTGGCCCAGCGCACATTGATCTTCGGCTTCCTGCCGGCGCCCGAGCGCCGCGAGCAGCTGAATTAACCCGGCCCATGCCTCTTCATCATGCGCCTCAAGCTGCACAAGCGAGCGGGCAAATGGCAAAGCCGCCTCAGGCCGAGATTTCAACCTCTCGACGAGCGTCCGAAGGACTCGGGCTTGCAGTGCCTGCAACTCCGCGCGCTCGGCGATGCACCAGGCATGAAACTCGTGGCTGTCCTGAATATCCAACCCTGCCAGGAAATCCCCGCCGAATGCTTTGGCCAGCGAAGCCAGGTCCTTTGTTGCACCGTTCTCCAATCCGTCGGCCGCCCGGCGACGCAAATCCTGTACGTCAATATGCGCACCCTTTGGGTCGAATCTGACGGTTTCGCGATCGGCCACGATTCGGGCGGCAGTTGGCTCGTCCACGAGGCGACGGAGCTTGCTCAGACTCCAGCGCAGGGCGCCACGCGGGTCATCCGGCAGGTTCCATAGCAGCGAGCACAGGCGATCGCGGCGATGCGCCCGCCCGGTCACCACCAGATAGGCGAGCAGGGCCCGCGTCTTCTTGGACGGCGGCAGCTCGACCGCGGCGCCGTCACGCAATACTCGCGTTTGATCCAGGAATTGTAGGGACAACACCGCCGTAACCCCGGATTGTTAATGCCCGCAAGGACAGCTGCCGCTTCTTGATCGCGATCTGTGGAGAGAATTGCCGAGCAATTTCAATGGGCTGGCAAATACCACGGCAGGCCCCGCAAAATTCCACGCTGGCTCAAACGCTGGCTGCCACATGGCGCCCCCATCTTCTGGGCGGATGTTGCAGTTCTGGCAAAGTTTGCGCGTGAACTGTGGCATGTACCACGTTTCATAGAACGCTTGCAACAGCGAAACGATGGCTCGTTCCCGCTTGGCCCCGTCTTGCGGCCGGTGCGAGCGGCGGTCGCATCGCGAGACGGAAGAAATACAGAGGGAACGATGACAGCGTTGGAATGCACAGGAATCCGCCGGCACAGCCGCCCCGGCGTTGCGGTCGGGCGTATGCTGGCTCGCGCCAAGGGATTCCTCCACCGGCTTAGCGAGAAACATCACGAGCGAGTTGCGGCCCAGCGGCTGCAGTCGATGAGCGACTGGCAGCTCAAGGATCTGGGCATTCATCGCAGCCAGATCCCCTATCTGGTCTATGGCATCTCGGCGTCCTCGACCCGGAGGGGCCATGCCGAGGATTGACCTGGGCGGGGCCCGAATCGCCTGCACGGACAGCGGTTCCGGCGAAACCGTTCTCCTGCTCCACGCAACGGCGAGTTCCCGCGCTCAGTGGGGTGTCCTGGCCGAAGCCCTCCGGACAAGCTGGCATGTTCTGGCGCCGGACCTGTACGGCTATGGCGAGACCGACCCATGGCCCGGCAACAAGCCCTTCGCCCTGGCCGATGAAGCGGCGCTCGCCGAAGCAGTCCTGCCGCCGGGAGACGACCCGATCCACCTCATCGGCCACTCCTATGGCGGCGCCGTCGCCTTGCGATTCGCCATGCAGTGGCCGGAGCGCCTGCTCAGCCTTGTTCTCATCGAACCGGTCGCCTTCCACTTGTTGTGGGACGAACCGCCGCATCCAGCGGACCGGCAACTCGTTTACGAGGTCGGGGAGATTGCGGCCCTGGTGTCAAGGGCCGTCACGAACGGCGACTACCGGAGCGCAATGGCCCGTTTCGTCGACTACTGGAACGGCGATGGCGCATGGTCTCGAACCAAACCCGATCTGCAGTCCGAGTTGGTCAGCCGGATACCGAAGGTAGCCCTCGATTTCCGGGCGACAACGACGGAATTGGCGTTCCGAGCGGCCTATGGGCGGATCGGCGCGCCCACGCTCGTCCTGCGCGGCTCCCGATCCCCGCGCCCGACGCTCCGCATCGCCGAGCTTGTGGCACATAGCCTGCCGCAGAGCCGCCTGCAAACGATCGACGGAGCCGGCCACATGCTGCCGCTCACCCACGCCGAGGCCGTCAACGCGGCCATCGTGGAGCACTTGCTCCGCCGTACGCCGGGCCGGCGACACCCGGCCGCCGCCTGACCCAAGTTCAACCCAAGCCGATGAAGGAAACCTCCAAGATGATCAAATCCACGAATCCCCAAACCCTCGCTCTGCATGGCGGAACCTACCGCAGCGATCCGGCGACCGGATCGGTGGCGGTGCCGATCTATCAAACGACTTCCTACCAGTTCCGCGGGACCGAGCATGCGGCGAATCTGTTCGCCCTCAAGGAGCTAGGCAACATCTACACCCGCATCATGAATCCCACCACCGATGTGCTCGAACAGCGCGTCGCCGCGCTCGAAGGCGGGGCGGCGACACTCGCCGTCAGCTCCGGCCAGGCGGCCTCGGCCATCGCCGTTCAGAACATCGCCCAGGCCGGCGACAACATCGTCAGCTCAACCGATCTCTACGGTGGCACCTGGAACCTATTCGCCAACACCTTCCGGACAATGGGAATCGAGGTGCGTTTCGTCGATCCCGCCGATCCGGACGCCTTCCGCCGGGCAACCGACGACAAGACCCGGGCCTATTATGCGGAAACCTTGCCCAACCCGAAGCTGACCGTCTTCCCCATCGAGGAGGTGGCTGCCATCGGGCGGAAACTCGGCGTGCCGCTGATCATGGACAATACCGCCGCACCGGTGATCTGCCGGCCCTTCCGGCATGGCGCCGCCATCGTCGTCCATTCCACGACCAAATACATCGGGGGCCACGGCACCTCGATCGGCGGCCTCATTGTCGATGGCGGCAACTTCGATTGGGAGCGCCATGCGGATCGCTTCCCGCTCCTCACTCGGCCCGACCCCAGCTATCACGGCGCCGTATGGACGGAGGCGGCCAAGCCGCTCGGGCCCATCGCCTACATTCTCAAGGCGCGCGTCACCCTGTTGCGCGACCTGGGCGCCTCGATGAGCCCCTTCAACGCCTTCCAGTTCATACAGGGCCTCGAGACCTTGCCGCTGCGCATGCGGGAGCACTGCCGCAATGCCGAGGCAGTGGCGCGCCATCTTGCCCGGCGGCCCGAGGTGACCAAGGTCATCTATGCCGGTATGCATGCCGACGCCCTGCAGAAACGCCGCGCAGACACCTACCTCCAAGGCGGCCATGGCGGTCTCGTCGGCTTCGAGCTGAAGGGCGGCATGGAAGCCGGGCGGCGTTTCATTGACGGGCTCGAAATGCACTACCACGTCGCCAACATTGGCGATGTCCGGAGCCTTGCCATTCATCCCGCCACGACGACGCATTCTCAGCTCTCGCCAGAGGAACAGAATGCCAGCGGCGTCACAGAGGGCTATGTCCGCCTGTCGGTCGGCATCGAGCATATCGATGACATCCTGGCCGATCTCGACCAGGGGCTTGCGGCATCCAGGGTGGTCGCCGCGGCTGCTTGACCCTTCCAACCGGACGGGGTTCGCCGACTGCCCCGTCCGGCGCCTCCCTCGAGGATTCCCGGAACCAAACGATGTCCATCGCTCTTCCTGCGGGGTTGCCGGCCCGCCAATTGCTTCTGGCAGAGGGCGTCGAGGTCCTGGACCGCGACCAGATCCGGTCCTGGGGCCGCCGTCCTTTGCGTCTTTGCCTTGTCAATCTCATGCCGAACAAGGCGGTGACCGAGATT
>WNFS01002527.1_pt1 | contig 13814 bp, 13 predicted proteins | sample 5400141 | NCBI WGS metagenome assembly WNFS01 (sample SAMN13153358, study PRJNA577476) | soil metagenome | isolation source: 60 cm saprolite under Madrone tree | place: USA:California | collected 2016-06-14
GCGTCGCACTATGGCTCGGTGCATATTACCTGTCTGGATATGGCGCGGCTATCCTGAGTGAGGTAGCGCTATTCATCGCGCGGAAGACTTGGTTGATGATTCGTGCGCGACAATCGAAAAGATCGGCCTAACACGACGCTGCAGCGAACCGCGGTCCGTCCTTATGCCTCTGGCGCTCGGTGATTATGAAGTCATTTGTAGTTCGCGCGGTCGCTGATCTTGAGTCTCGTTAGGTCCCGGCATATACGTCCATACACCGCGCAATGCTGAAGAACCGCTCAATCCCGCAAGTCATCGTGATTCCGGAGTTGGCATATCCAGACGTCGGAGAGGCAGTGCTTTGGCTCTGTCGGGCCTTCGGCTTCAAAGAACGCCTGATCATCGCCGATCATCGTGCTCAACTATTTGTAGGCGACGCTGGCGCCATCGTGGTTATGAAGGGTCCGGCATCGCCTTGCACGGACTCCGGGCACTCAGTCATGGTGCGTGTCGAGAATGTTGGAAAGCATCACGCAAACGCGGTACGCCACGGCGCAGTCATCCTCCGCCAGCCAACAGACTATCCATACGGTGAGAGGCAGTACACTGCTCAGGACCTTGCCGGCCACGTTTGGACTTTCACTCAATCCATAGCAGATGTTGATCCGGCACAATGGGGTGGGAGCTGGTCGAGTAACGAACCCGCGGTGTGACGAGGCGATGCCTTCTTAGTAGCCACGATTTTATGAACGCTCTTGACCTTCAAAGTGCTGGGTAACTCAGCTGTGTCTGGTTAGGCCTATGAACCGTGTTGTCGCGATCTTGCTCGTGCTAAGCAGCGCAACGATCAGTCGCGGGCAGACGAAGAGCGATGAAGACGCCGTTCGCGCTCTGCCTCGCGCTTTTTGTGAGGCATGGGCAAAGCACGACGGGCACCAACTCGCTACCATAATGGCTAAGGACGTCGATTTCGTCACGGTTGGCGGAGTGTGGTTTCACGGGCGTGCGGATTTCGAAAAGTATCATACCAAACTCTTGGCTGGTCGGTTTCGCGACTCGACCAACACACCGCTTGAAACAGTCGCGCGTTTTCTCAGTCCGGACGAGGCAGTCGTGCACTGGAGTTGGACGATCGAGGGGGACAAGAACCCGGACGGCTCTCCGCGGGAGAAGCGGTTTGGGATCATGACCATGCTCGCAAAAAAGCAACACGACAGATGGTTGGTAGTTGTAGCGCAGAACACGAATGCCGGCCCAGGCGCCCCCGAAGCTGATGACATCAAGCTGCCGATCAGGTTACCGAAAGCGAAACCGAAACCATGAGCCGGGAATGGGCCTTAACCAGGCGATCCAGACAACCAGCACTTTGTTAATGCTATTACGGCTCCGGCAATCTTCCGCGCAAAATGGTGAGCGAATACGGCGGTAGCTCGTAGGATGATGAAGCTTCTCGCGTAAAGTGCGCCGGTGGCAGGCTTCGACTGGGGTGGCCGTTCGGTCCGTCATCCTTCCATGCGTATTGCTGTCGCGAAAATTGAATAACCTCCACCTGACCCACGAAACGCGCTGGCTGCTGTGCGCCGGGAATGTTGAACTGAACGTCAAGTTGGACGGCACGTTTAGGATGCTTGTTGATTGCGAGCAGAGCCCACTGTTTGTTCGGTCGTCGCACGGCATAGGCAGTAACAGCTGGGGATGAACTCGGCTTCCCCTGCTTTATGGTTACGGGAAATACGTCGTGCGGTTCGTTTGTTGGCTGCATCCATTCTTTGGTCATGAGCTGAGCCGCATAGTAACCAGACAGGCGATTCAGTTCGTCGTTCTTTGGGTTTAGCTGAAGCATCATGAGATTGCCCCAGGAACACTTGAGCTCGTCCTGAAGATAGTTTGGCTCGTAGCCGTATTGGTAAGCCTTCGAACCGCCCAGCGTCAGGAATGCTCCGACTGTGTCTGCATTGAAGAGCGCGCCTTCAATGTCCACTTCGTGCTGCCCTGCAAAAACCGAATAGCCGTATTCGGCCATCAGCCAGGGGATGTCAGAAGGAACGCCATCGGCGCGCAACCTGGTAAGCATTTCCGTTAAACGTTTTGGAGTTTCCCGTAACTGCGGTGCCGCATCGGCGCAGATGTTATCGAATGGATAAAACTCGAACGAAAAAAAATCGAAGCGCACTGCAGCGCCCCGAATGTATTTTAGAAACCGATTCATCCAGGAACGATCCCCCGACGCATCGGCCCATGTGAGCAGATGTTCCTCGAAATTTTGCAGGCTTGGTCCGCCGAGTTTTAAGCGCGGACTGAGCGCAGCGAGCCGGCGAGCGACTCCGGTGTAAAGCGCCGCATAATCCTCCGGTGAAACCCATTGTCCATCGGGTTCTTCGCCCAGTTCGATTGCCTCCAAACCATAAGTCCGGCGCAGAAGATAATTGATCTCGGCGACAGCATTTTCCGGCGTATCGTACAACACGCCCACCGGCACAAGCGCGGGCAAGCCGTTCGTGAGCTTGCTGCGCAAAATGAAATCCAATCCCGGCTGCTCGATACTGAAGTCGATGTCTTCTGCGCGATGCCACGGATCGGTGGACGAAGCGTAAATGACGGTTTGCCGATGCCGATCGGCGGCGTGACGAACGTGATCGTGAAAATGACCATGGCCATCCATCTTTCCGAGCTCAATCTCGCGAATCGCAAATCCAACGCGGTCGCGAATATCGTCGGAAGATTGCGCGCTCGTTCCCGAACTCCGGTTCATCACAATTCGCACAAATCGGGTCGTGCGCGGGCGCTCGGCGAGTCGAATGAGTTCATCGCCGCCATGCGCGTCATCGACGTTTCCGTGTGCGAATGGCTGCCAGTCGTCCTCATCATCTGGATGCAAGTGCATCGGATCGTCCACCGGCCAGTATTCGACGCGATACCGTTTGGCGTACGGCGTTCCCCAATGAATACGGATGGCGTTGACTGGCTTTGTCGTGCCAAGATCGATCACGACCCATTGCGGATGCGCATCTTCAGCTTCGCCGGTGAAATGCGAATCGAGATACGGATTACTTTTCCAGAATGATTGCTTGTCGCCGTCGGCGATGCGGGAGTAACCGTCATCGCTTGCCTGATCGATCGTGTTTCCCCGTCGTGGCAAACGATAGCCATAGGAGACGTTGATCGGCTCGCCGAGTGAATCGTCGGAGGTCCAATATCCACATTGGTGAACCGGATCACTCCACGCGCCGCGTGGGTTCCAATGCCAGGCTTCATCCGCGAGCTCAGTGCGCAGGCGATACGTCAGCGGCCCAAGTCCAGCTGAGAGCATTTCGTCGATGTTCTTGTCCGTGAAGATGCGGGCGCATTCGCCTTTCTCGTGACCGTCAATGCCGGCGCCTAATGCTTCCGTCGGGACACATCGATTTACTGGATGATCTAGCAAAACAACGGCAGAGACTGGGAAGGGCTTCTGGTCGGTACGTGCTTCTTCTGCCGAAGCTAAATGAACAACGGCGGAAACAACTGTTGCACGAAGTAGCCAGTTTCCTTTTGCGAGCCATGCACTTTTCACCGCGTGGTATGTAACTGCGGATCGCTAGCAATGAAAGCGACGCGAGGACGCGCCATTTGCAACGGAACTTTGGCGCAAAGGTGGAGCGCGTTGTCATCAACGCGTTGCCTAACCACTGCGGCTCTGCCGCCTGATGTCTTGCGCCTTCGGGATGAGTAGACATCGTCTTCAGAGAAGCCGATCCACCTTGGCACCGTTCTCTCGCCTCGATACCTTCGCCGCGATTCGCCTTCGCACTAGGCCATCTGTTACGTGCTATCTTTGCGCTTTTTCGAGTTGCCGTTGCACCTGCTTTTTTTCGCTGCGCACGTCGGTCAACTGGCTCTGGAGAAGCGGTAGCTGGGATTTTTGCGGGTTGGGATGGTGGCTTTTATGCTTACCATGCCAGTACTCCGGCCCGGGTTGTTTTGCTTCTCCAATTCTCAACACAAGGGCATTTTCTTCCTGTTGAAGCGCTGCATGACGGTCTTGCAACGCGTGAATCCGGTTTTTGGCCGCCTGCTGTTCAGCCAACATCGCATTATTTTTTGCTGCCGCGTCTTCTCGTTGACGTTGGGCTTCCGTCAGCTGTTGTTGATATGCGGCGTAGTTTGCAGCCTGCTCGGCGGAGAATGCGGTGGCCTTTTGCGGGTCATAATGAAAGCGTTCTTGAAGTTCTTTCGGCAGTTCGGCCAAGTAAATTTTTGACATTCCTGATTTCGTTTTCACGACAATGCCATCAGGCTCGACGCGGGTGACGGTTGCGTCTTTGTATTCTTTTCCATTAACCGTTTTGAAGTCCTCAGAGAAGGCAGCGGCTGTCAAGGATAAGATCAATAACGTGAGAACCCTTGTGTTCACTGGTTGCCTCAGCCTGGGATCGTTTTTCTGTTGCCATATTATAGATCCTTCCGTCAAGGATAATCCCTGAGCCAGCGGAGCGCTTCGCGCCGTCGCAACATGCGGGCCCCTTGCGCCACGATCAGTTTTTCGGGTCGCGTTGCATGGTTATTCCTCTTGATTGGCGCGAACAGAACCGATGTGACACATTGGACACATGAGAACTGCGACAATTCGTGAATTGCGCATGAAGACCGGCAAACTCGTCCGTGCCTCGGCGCAAAAGAAGATTCTTATCACCGAGCGCGGCCAAGCCGTGGCAGTCCTTAAAAGCGCAAAGGCTGCCGATTTGATAGGCAAGCCTTTTCCCAAGCGCGACATTCGCAACATGCCGAAAAGTGACGTCGACTCGACCATCTATGTTTCGCAGGATCGGGATGGCCGATGATCTATCTCGATTCCAGCTACATCTCGCATGTGCTGCAGAAAATCGATTCACCGAAATTTACAGCGGCGATTGCATCTTGCTCGCGGCGGCACCGCATTTCGGACTAAACGCTGCGAGTGTTTATTGAACTCGCTTCTTCTCGCGCTCAGCCTTGCGCTACTCCTGGCTGGATGTAGCAAGCCGTCCGCTGGGACGCGTGTCGATCCGAACGGCCCTGTCGAAATAGTGATTCCCGAACATGGCGCTTACACGGGCGCGTTCATGGATTTTGGCGACGAAGAAGATGACGTCACTCTCGAGACAATCGAGGATTTCGAGCAGATGGTGGGCAAACATCAAGCCATCATCGTTTCATCGAGCTACTGGGGAGAACAAAATTTTCCCGTGGACAATCTCAACGTGATCTGGCGGCACGGCTCACTGCCGCTGGTGTTTTGGTCGCCGTGGGACAAGCCATATGAGGAAGATCACGGACCAGACAAGTTCAGTTTGACTGAGATTCTCGCAGGCAAGTGGGACGCGTACATCGACAAGTGGGGAGACGCCGCCCGGCAGTTTGGACATCCAATGATTGTGGTGTTCGGAGTCGAAATGAATGGGACGTGGTTCCCGTGGTCGGGAGCTTACTACGGCGGCGCGCAATGGGACCCAGGGGCCAAAAATTGGAAAGGTCCGGAAACATTTCGTAGGGCTTATCGTTATGTGGTGGACCGGGTCCGCGCGCGTGGCGCGTCGAACATCAAATGGATGTTTCACACTAACAATTATCCGTATCCCTACGAACCCTGGAACTGCGCGGCTGCGTACTATCCCGGTTCCGATTACGTCGACTGGCTCGGCCTCAGCGTTTACGGGCAGCAATACAAGGACGAACCGAATCCCGACATTCCGTCACTTGTGAACTGGCCTTACGAGGAAATCTGCAGGCTCGATCCACATAAACCAGTGATGATTGCTGAATGGGCGACCGGCGAGTTCCCGCTTGCGACCGCCCCTCCGAGCGCGCTGCGGAAACCACAGTGGATCAAGCAGGCCCTGGAGCTCTTCCGCACACGCTATCCGCGGATCAAGGCGGCGCTTTACTGGCACGAGCGTTGGCAAAACGCCGACGGATCGTACAGCAACCTGCGCGTGAATTCTTCTGTGGAATCGCTGCGAGCGTATCAACGCGGCGTCGCCGATCCTGATTGGCTGGGCGATTTGATCCTGCGGGCGCTCCCGAAATGGCGTGACGCAGACAATCCTGTCTGCGTTCTGTAGACGGTCAGGAGGCCAGACCGGATTCCCTGCCTCACACGCGCGCCAGGAATTATTTTTCGCCGGCGCGCTCTTCTGAAGGTCGAGAGCGAATTTCCAAGCACCATCGGGTTCGAGTCGCCAGATACAAACCTAGGTGCCGCGCTGCCGTCGCCAATAATTTTTTCCGTTGACCGCGTCGAGCGCGAGGATTACCGCCGTCCTCGGCAAAGGTAGAGATGAACCTTTCGCGAAATCCTTTTTCGGCGGCAGGGTTAGCGTAAGCCTATTCCGCAGCGATGAGTGAACCGACAGCTTTCTCAAGATCGACATCTGCGGCACACGCGCCTGTGAGCGCCAGGTATGCGACGAACAAGAAAAATTTCAGTGGTCTAGACAAAATTATTCGTTGGCGGCGTCTTGAGTATAAAGACCGTGAAAAGGTCATGCAAAATCTGGTTAGCCATGACAATTGGAAGAGTTGCTTTTCTGAAGTTGCTCCAGGGTTGCTGCTATTTGCCCGCCAATGGGTGCAATCCGCGGCCGACGCGGAAGACATTGTCCAGGAAGCTTTCGTTAAGTTCTGGCGGCGCAACCATAAGATCGAGAACCGCGCGCTGCTTTATGCCGCGGTGCGGTCCATCGCTCTTGATTTTATCCGTCGCGACAGCCGCCGCGCCCGCCGCGAGGCGACCGCGGTTGGCGAAACTGATGAATTTATCGAGCCACAGTTTGAATTTGAAGACGATACGCAGCGTGCTCTCGCCGAGGCCATCGATTTTCTGCCGCGCGAACAACGCGAGGTGCTGGTCATGAAAATTTGGAACGAATTGACCTTTGCCGAAATCGCCGGCGCACTTGGAATCTCGCAAAACACCGCGGCATCACGGTACCGGTATGCGCTGGCGGCGTTGAGAAACACATTGCAGCCCCAATGAACAACTTTTCTGAGATCGAGAATGAATTGAGGAAGCTGCGACCCGCGGCGCCGTCGCCAGTTCTCTTTGAGCGCGTCGAAGAAGCCATGGATTGTAGGGCAGGCGGTCGCCGCGGCGACCCTGCCTGGCAACCCCGAAAGCCTTCGGGGCTGCGCTTCGATTGGTTGTCGGTTGGCTTCGGTCTCGCCGCAGCGGCAGTTCTGGTTTTGTTCGCCGCAGTGAAGATGGAACGCCAACAGGGGAGCGGCAAAGAAATCGCGCAAATTTCGCGCGGATCCGACATAGCTCCGCTATTGAACCGAGCCGAAGAATCCACTTCGTCCGACAAATTTGTTCCTGCTGGAGCAACGCGGCTGGTTTACAACACGCACGACGAAGGACTGCAGTTTGGCCGCAGTTCGGGCCAGCCGCTACGGCGTATGCGTTATCAAACTCATGAGACGTGGCAGTGGCGTAATCCGACGACGGGCGCGTCACTTCGTGTTTCCTACCCCAGCGAGGAAGTCGTCCTCATCCCAGTCTCAGGTGAATGATTTAACAAAACAAAAAGTATGAAAATAAAATCCATCGCAACGATTGCAGCCATTGCCTTGCCCATCGCGGGATTTGCGCAGACACCGCCTGCGCCACAGCCCCCACAACCGCCCGGCCCGCATGGTCCGCCAGGGATGCCAGGTGGCCACAAGAAAGCGCCGAAGGTGCCGATGACATTTCTCGGTGTGGAGACGTCGCAAGTTCCGGATGTTGTAAGTGAACAGCTTGGCCTGCCCAAGGGGCTTGGCTTGGTCGTTGACTACGTACTGCCGGACAGCCCGGCCGCCACGGCAGGCGTTCAGCAAAATGACATTCTTAAGATGCTGAACGACCAGATTCTCGTCGAACCAAGCCAATTGCGAAAGCTCCTACAGACTTTCTCTGAAGGCACTGAGGTGACGCTCACCATCTTGCGCAAAGGTCAGGAACAAAAGGTCACCGTTAAGCTAGCCAAGAAGGAAATGCCGCAGCGTCACTCGCTGATGCCCGGAGGAAACCATGACTGGCATTGGGATTTCGATGAAACAGGCGATCTCGGCGACCAAATGCAAGAATTGAAGGAACAGCTGCAAGAACAATTGGGCGACGCGCAACGGGGCATGATCCGTGGAGCAGTGGTGAAGGCTCATGAGGCGGCGAAACGCGCGCGGGAAGATGCCCGTCGCGCCGCGCGGGAAATTCGCATTTTGAGCAATGACGACGGCACGCTCAAGGCAACGAAGATCGACCTTGGCAAGGCGCAAATCGTTTTCTGCGATGGCAAAGGCGAAATGAAATTGGAAAACGTGAATGGGAAAAAATTGCTCACGGCTAAAGACCCACAGGGCAAATTGCTCTTCAGCGGACCGATCGAAAGCAAAGAAGACCTCGATAAAGTACCGGCCGATGTTCGTGAGCGCTACGAGAGATTGAAGCAGAATGATTTGCCGTCAGTCGCGCCCCGCGCCGGTTTCGATAAGGGCGAAGATGACGATGACGACGATGATGAAGGAGAAGGTCCTGAACAGTCGTCGGAACAAGTTTCGCTCAGATTATTTTCGAACACGACATCGCTCTGAATTGTGTCTGATTTTTGAGGCAGAGGAGGAACTCCGCCGAGCATCTTAACCTGGTCTGGCCAGCCGCTCGGCGGAGTTTTCTTTTGCCAGTTTTCGTACTCGCAAATCGAATGCAATGTGAGGACATCCTCGTGTCCAGCGTCGCTTTTGTTCGCCTCTCCCCTTGATGCAAGGGGAGAGGATTGAGGTGAGGGGTTTCCTACTGCACGCGGCAACTCACGAACTTGCCAAATCCAGTTGTTTTTGAATCGAACCCTCACCCTCCCCTCTCCCTTGCGAAGGGAGAGGCGACCTAGGTCTGCAGTAAAGAAAGTCAGTTAAACCTGTGCACGGTGGCATTTTCCTTGCCGCCATTAATCAGCGCGCTATAACGGGAGCACGTAATGAGGCGGGCCTTTTTCCTTGTCGGATTCATTGCGTTGTTTTCTCCGCTGCATGCGCAAACATCGTCGCCTTCCCCCTCACCTTCACTCGAGCAGCGCGTGGCTGACCTTGAAGCTTACGTAAATAATTCAGCGCGGGGCGCTGATACCGGCTCGCCAGTGAACTCGAACGTCGCGGGCCCCGGCCCCGGCCACAATGCATGGATGATGACGTGCGCTGCGCTCGTGCTTTTCATGACGTTGCCGGGGCTGGCGCTTTTTTATGGTGGCCTCGTCCGCGCGAAGAATGTCTTGTCGGTTCTGGCTCAATGTCTCGGCATTGCCGGCCTCGTGACAATCATTTGGTGGATCGCAGGTTATTCTCTCGTGTTTTCACGTGGGTCGCCATTCATTGGCGGATTGAAATTTGCTTTTCTGGACGGCGTCGGCGTGCGGCCGAACAACGACTATTCGTACTGGGTTTCGCAGAATGTCTTCGCCATGTACCAACTGATGTTCGCCATCATCACGCCGGCCTTAATCATCGGCGCGGTTGCTGAGAGGATGAAATTCGCGGCCGTCCTTGTGTTCGTCGGTGTATGGATGTTTGCGGTGTATTTTCCAATCGCCCACATGGTCTGGGGAATCGATGGCTGGATGAATGGGGTCTGGAATCCGGCCGCGAAAATTACCGCCATCGATTTTGCGGGCGGAACCGTCGTTCACATGACGTCCGGGTGGTCCGCGCTCGTCTTGTGCATTCTCCTTGGGCACAGGCTCGGATTCCGAAAAGAAATCATGGCGCCGCACAGCATGGTGCTTTGCATGGTTGGCACCGGTTTGCTTTGGGTAGGCTGGTACGGCTTCAATGCGGGAAGCGCTCTTGCGCCTGATGGCATCGCCGCAAACGCGTTCATGAGCACCACGCTTGCAACCGCGGTGGCTTCATTTACCTGGGCGATGCTCGAGTACGCGCTGCGCGGCAAACCGAGTGTGCTCGGGTTTTGCTCCGGTGCGGTCGCCGGACTGGTCGTAATCACGCCGGCCTGTGGATACGTCGGTCCGAGTGGTGCAGTGATTATCGGGGTCGCTGCGGGAGTTGTCCCGTTTTTTGCCTGCACGAAATTGAAATCGTGGCTCGGCTATGACGATGCGCTCGATACGTTCGGGATCCACGCAGTAGGCGGGACGCTCGGCGCATTTCTGACGGGATTGCTGGCGACTGCGACTGTGAATCCAAATCTTTCGATAACCGTTGCCGGATCGCTCAATCCTGCGACCCAAAACGGTCTTGCCCGAATTGTCGGTCACACGCTGTGGATCGAACAGTTGAAAGCCATCGTCGTCACAATCGTGCTCGCGGTGGTCGGAAGCGCGATCATCGGCGCGATCGTAAGAGGAGCAATCGGTTTGCGCATCCCGCCGGAGATCGAGCGACAGGGGCTCGACATTAATCAACACGGCGAAGAAGGCTACATAACTTCGTGAAACACTAGTGTTTGTTTTCTTCCCTTCCATTTACTCATGCTCTTGTTCATGCAGATAGGATGCAGGCTGCTGCGGTCGCCTCGGCGACACATCGCAGCGCGATGCGAATACCACGCCCGAACAGCGCTTAACGGAAATGAACAACGATAAAGAGCATCTGCGGTTGCTTGCGATTTTTCATTACGTTGTCGCTGGCCTGGCGGCAGTGTTTTCCTTCTTCCCGCTGCTGTACACCACGGTCGGCGCGATTTTCATATTCGCTGCACGACACGGTACCCCGAAACCAGGTGAAGAGTTGCCGCCTGAATTTCTCGGCTGGATTTTTGTCGTGCTGGGTTTGCTTTTGTTTTTACTCGGGATTGCGATGGCGATTTGTATTTTGATCGCCGGTCGATCCCTTTCCAGCCACAAACATTATACCTTTGCGCTGGTAATAGCTTGTATCGAATGCCTCTTCATTCCTTTTGGAACAATTCTCGGGGTCTTTACGATTATTGTTCTTTCAAGACAGTCGGTGAGAGGATTATTCTCCACAGCAACTTCGGAAGCGTTGGCCTGAAGATCTTCTCCAGATTCAGGGCGGCTCTAAATGCTGCCCTCGACCAGCTGTATCAAGTCAGGTGGTGCACGCGAGGCAAATCACGGACGCGAGCCGTTTCCACCCCCCGGCACGCTCTGTGGTCCCCCGCATTTTGCATTTGTTCTCGGTGTAGTGCTTCGGCACTGCCTCTCTTGACGTTCAAAGCGCCAGTGTCGGAGCTGGCATTCTCGTCAACCTCGACCCAGCGGCCACCCGTATGACTTCCTGTGGCCGGGGGCATCCAGACCATGTGTTTTCCCTTTTTCGTGGCTGCGCTTGCTTGCGACGCAGACGCCGGCTTTAGGTCGAAATTCAATCGCGTTGGCCGGCCCGCAGTGGTTTTCGTGTTCATGATGGATGCCTTCACTGCGCCGTTTACGACGATTATTTGTCCGTCCGTTCGTTTCCCTAGGGGTGTGGATGGACGGACAGGAAATCAATCCTGCTCATTGGCTCGCTAGTTTAAGCTGCTTCGCTTGCTTGGGCGTTTTTGCTGAGATGCTCGAAAATGCGGGAAGCTGCATCTCGATGAAACTTCTGTGACGCATGAAAGTGAATTTCCGTCTGGAACTCCGAAAGAAATTGATGCGCTTAAAGCGGAACTAAAAGAGCAGAAGGCGTTCATCCAAGCCGTGAACGATAAAGTGGAACTGAACAAGTCTGCACCGCAAACGGTTCTGAACGATCAGTAAAGCTGCCCTTAAGGGCCTACTGACGTATTTCCCCCCGGTACCGACTGAATTGACCCCGAATTTTGCATTTGTTGTCGGTGTAGTGCTTCGGCACTGCCTCTCTTGACGTTCAAAGCGCCCGTGTCGGAGCTGCCATTCTCGTCAACTTCAACCCAGCGCCCCCCCGTATGGCTTCCTGTCGTCGCTGGCATCCAGACCATGTGCTTTCCGCTCTTTCCCGCTGCGCTTGCTTGCGATGCCGACACCGGTTTCAGGTCGAAATTCAGTTGCGTCTGCCGATCCGCCTTGGTTTGCGTGTTCATGATCGACGCCTTCACCGCGCCCTTCACAAGCAACGTTACTCGGTAAACACCTGGCGCCAGACCACCGGAAACGTAGCGACCGCTTCCGTCGGTCTTGACCGTACTGAAGAGCTGTTTGCCGTCTTTAGACTCGATTCGAACATCCGCACCCTTGATCGCTTGCCCTTTTGCATCCTTCACGACGCCTTGAATGGCTGATGGCCCAGCCCAAGCAGTCGCAACAGAAAGAACCAGCCCAACAAAAACAACCCGTAGTAATTTCATAAATATGATTATCCATTAGTTCCTACAGGAAAAAAGAGGCGAAGTTCCAAAATTATTTGCTGAATGAGGGAAAAAGTGAAGTTTCCGCGAGTGGACTGTTGCTGTCGCGCCTCTGTGAGGCGCGGGCACACGGCCCACAGGGCCGTGGCTACTGATTAGAAGCGTTTTCTCAAAGCGACGTCCCAAGTACGATCCTCGATGTTGGTCGCCGCTTCGTCATAGCCGTTTTCGAAATTACCAACTACGAGCGGTGACTGTCTGAATGTTGGAACCGGAATGCGCCTCTCCCCCGTCGTCGACTTCGACCCAATTACCGCCGATGTGGCTCCCGGTACGAGATGGCACCCATACCATGCGCTTTCCGCCCTTTGCGATATTACCTGCTTGGGATGCCGGCTTGAGCTCGAAATTTAGCTGAGTCGGTTGATTCGCCTTGGTCTGCGTGTTCATGATCGAGGCCTTGACCGCGCCATTCACAAGCAATGTTACCCGGTAAAAGCCCGGTTGCAGTCCCTGTGAAATATAGCGGCCCTTTGGATCGGTCTTAACTGTGCTGAACACCTGTTTGCCGTCTCGCGATTCGATCCGAACGTCTGTGCCTTTAATCGGTTCACCTTTTGCATCTTTGACAAACCCCTGAATGGATGCCGGTCCCTCCGCTGTAGTTTTGTTCGTTCGCAGACTGGCTTCCAATGCACGATCACGCACACTGGTAACGACTCCCGTCCCTGGAGGCGCAGCGGTCACGTCCGCTGTAATTTTGTTCGTTCGCAGACTGGCTTCCGATGCGCGATCACGCACGCTGGTAATGACTCCCGTCTCTGGAGGCGCAGCGAGCATGTCCGCTGTAATTTTGTTCGTTCGCAGACCTGCTTCCGATGCGCGATCACGCACACTAGTGGTGACTCCCGTCCCTGGAGGCGCAGCAGTCACGCGAGTGTCTGGGCGGCGCTGGTCGAAACCTCCCGGAAATGTGTAATCCGGAACTGTGAATGAATTAGATGGATTCTGTACGGGCACGCTAATGCGGATACTTCCTACTCCTGTCGGATGAGTTAGATCTGTGAAAAGTCCCTGTAGATAACCGTCGTGTACGCGATTGCCCGGTTGTTCTTGAGCGGAAACCCGAACGCCGAGCTCGATCTTCAGCGCGTCAACGATAGACCGGGCGATTTCGTCTTGGAGTGCAAACGCGCCGTTCAACTCGCGATCATAAGTTTCCGTCCAAACCCGAAAACCGTTTCGCGCGTCAATCAGTTCGGCTGTCACACGAACGCGGTTACCCTGGCGCTGCAAACTTCCTTCAAGCACATTTCCAACGTTGAGTTTTTCTCCAACCTCCTTTGTGTTCTTTTCTTTCAATGAGAATGACGAAGTTCGGCCGGCCACGTGCAAACCGTCAACCTGCGCCAACGTATTGAGAATCTCCTCGCTTACACCGTCACACAAATATCCCTGATCTTTCGCCTCGCTGGAATCGGTAAATGGTAGAACCGCAATACTCCTGTCTGGGGGATTAAACTGCGACGCTTGGAAGAGTTCGCCGCGAAATAACCAAACC
>WNFS01002528.1_pt1 | contig 13812 bp, 15 predicted proteins | sample 5400141 | NCBI WGS metagenome assembly WNFS01 (sample SAMN13153358, study PRJNA577476) | soil metagenome | isolation source: 60 cm saprolite under Madrone tree | place: USA:California | collected 2016-06-14
CCCTTCCGGCTCACTGAGAAGGACGGCTACTTCTACGGCCGCGGCTCCGGGGACGACAAATACATGGCGGCGAGCTTCGTGGCGAATCTCATCCGCTACAAGCAGGAGGGCTACCGGCCGGATCGCGACATCATCCTGGCATTGGAGACCGACGAGGAAATCCTTGATGCGAACGCCATGGGAATTCAGTGGCTATTGAAGAACCATCGCGACCTGATCGACGCCGAATTCGCTCTCAATGAGGGCGGCGGCGTCGGCCTCAAGCGCGGCAAGCCGATCCGCAACAGCATCCAGACCAGCGAGAAGGTGACCTTCTCGTATCAGCTGGCGGTGACCAACAAGGGCGGCCACTCGTCGGTGCCGTCAACGAACAATGCCATCTATCATCTCGCCGAGGGCCTGGCGCGGCTCGGCAAGTTCGCGTTTCCAGTCAATCTGAATGCGACGACGCGGCAATCGTTCGAACGCACCGCGGAACTCGAAACCGCCGAGACGGCGGCCGACATCCGCTCGGTGCTCGCCGCCAAGGAGGACCCGTCCGCGCTTGCACGGCTCTCGGCGAACCCGGCCTACAATGCACAGCTGCGCACCACCTGCGTCGCCACCATGCTGGAAGGCGGTCACGCCTACAACGCCCTGCCCCAGATGGCCCGCGCCACCGTCAACTGCCGCATCATGCCCGGCGAGAAGGTGGAGGATGTTACGGCGACGCTCAAGCGCGTGCTCGCCGACGACCAGATATCGCTGACGCCGATTGGTCAGCCGGTGCTGAGCGACCCGTCCGCCATCGAAGAAGGACTGCTGAGCGCCATCGAAAAGACATCGGCTGAGTTCTGGCCCGGCGTACCTGTGGTACCGGTGATGAGCGCCGGCGCCACCGACGGCAGCTTCCTGCGCAATGCCGGAATTCCCACCTACGGCCATTCCGGACTCGCGAGCGACGTGGACGATGTTCGGGCGCACGGCCAGGACGAGCGCGTCGCGGTCAAGTCGTTCTACGAAGGCGGCGAATATCTTTACCGCCTGGTCAAGCGACTTTCGGGCGGCAAGTGAGTTTCCGCCGAGAAGGAGCGGCTTCCAGCACGTAAAAATAACGAACACCCCCATCCTTTTGCTATCATCAATTTGAGACGCGGGTCCGCCAGGGTGGGGGTTAAATGAGGACACGTCACCTGCTGCCGATTGCGCTTGCGGGAATGACCGGAACGGTGGGCGCAGCGTCGGTTGCGCCGGCGCAGCCGATCGCCAAGCCACCCATCGTCAAGCCCGCGATCGTCAGGCCAATCGAAACCAGAGCGTCCGATCCGCCGCCCATGACCTTTTTCGTGGCCACGGGAGAAGCAGACACATGCGGATCTGACTGCGAGACGTGGATCGCCGCGGATGGCAAGATCGATCTTAGTGCCGCTCAGCGTCTTCGCAAATTATTGGCGAAGCTCGGGCGACGCAGGCTGCCGATCTTTCTTCATTCCGGCGGCGGTTCCGTGCTCGGCGCCATCGAGCTCGGCAGGCTCATCCGCAGCCGCAACATCGAGGTGAGCGTGGCGCGGACGACGCCGACCGCGTGCAGCCTCGATCGGCTGTCGGACAAGTCATGCGAAATGCTGAAGCGTTCCGGCAAAGACGTCGTCTCGGAACTCGATTCAAACGGTGCCATGTGCAATTCCGCATGCGTCTTGACGCTCAGCGGCGGTGCCGTGCGCTCCGTTCCCCCGTTGATGAGGCTTGGTGTGCATGCGATCGGGATCGATCTTGGAAAAACCCAGGTTCGCGGTGCCGCAATCGCCGCCGCCACACGCGCGGCGAACTCTCGCATCGTGGAATTCCTGCGCGACATGGGAATCAACAAGGCACTGTTCGATACATCCAATTCAGTCCCCCACGAGTCGACGCGATTTCTGCAACGGGATGAACTCATGCGTTTCGGAATCGACACCCGCGAGTTCGGAGAAACCGATTGGAGGTTTGTGGAAAAACCGAACGCCGCGATCGCGAAAGGTTTTTTTGCGCGCAGCGGCGAGGCCGACCCCGCCCATCCGGAGGCGCTCCTCAAATTGAATTGCGGCGCCGGGAAAGCCATGCGCCTGACTCTCGCCCGAGAACGCAGTGCGTCCAATCGCATCGCTGCTTCCTCACGCCCACTTCGCATCACCGTGAATGGATCGCGCATCGATCTACCCTACGCGACGCCAGGCGGGACAATTGAAATGCGAACGACCGTCCTCTGGCCCAACGTGATCGATTCAGCCAATGACAAAGGTGCCATCGAGATTTCTGGATTTGGTCCCGAGAGAGACAACGAACCGCGAGGTCGCATCATCCTCAACATGGCGGGGTTTTCGGCCGCCTACGCAAAGTTACGCAAGGCCTGCGATGAATCATCGAGCCTCGACAATGGTTGCGGCGTTGGCGATCTTTCTGCACGCTGCGTGCCCGACGCGTTGAGGACGTGGCCGGTCATGCCACCGACGGCCGGCGGACAGACGGCATGGCCCTCGCGGTGATGCAGACCGGGATACTTCGTAGCTTGGCGGCCTCCATCAGCGATACCGCCCTGCCCCGAAGCATACGCCGCCGATCTCGATGATCTCAAAGGGGCGGATCGGGTCAAGAGGCGGAATTGTCTTAAGGCCGGGATGGTCTGAGGATCTGCCGGACCGCGGCCCTGCCCTCGATGTGCCGGCAGATCGATGTAGCCGACCCGTGTAAGGCGGTACGAAACCTTTGGGGCGCAATGTGGATTTCCGAAAGCAGGTAGAATGCGCCGATGGGCGAAAGCTGCGTACATCTTGTCCGCTTTCAGCCTCGCACGCCAGGCACGATGGATGCGATCTTGAAACATAGCTGATGATTGTCATCAGCTGTGTGGTCGCCATCCACATCAGCTATGTGGTCGCCCCCTAGCTCCAAGGGAGTGCGATTGCCGATTGGTTTCATGTTCATGGGAGCGGCCTATGGCTGTTCGCGTTCTCGTCTTCTACGGTTCCTACCGGTCCGACCGGATGGGGATTCGTCTTGCGGACTACGTCGTTGCCGGTCTTCAAGCCCGCGGCGGCGATGTTGAGTTCGTCGATGCGAAGGCAATCGGGTTACCGATGCTTGACCGCATGTATAAGGAATACCCGCCCGGCTCGGCGCCAGAGGCCCTAGAGTCGCTCGCGTCCAAGATTCGGGCTGCCGACGCGTTCGTCTTCGTGACAGGCGAGTACAACTGGGGAATGCAGCCCGGGTTGAAGAATCTGACTGATCATTTCCTTGAGGAATGGTTCTGGCGGCCCGCTGCTATCGCGAGCTATTCAGCCGGTCGGATTGCGGGAGCACGGTCGGCCCTGCTTTGGCATGGAACATTGTCTGAGATGGGTATGATCGTGATCTCAAGCACGCTCGCCGTCGGACCGATCGCCCAGGCATTGACGGCGCAAGGCAAGCCAATCGGCGAGGCCGGACTGTCGCTCGACCGTGCGTTTCCGCGCTTTGCGGATGATCTTTTTTGGTGGAGTGAAGCAGCCAAAATGCAACGGGCCCGGAGGGCGCCTCCCTACTGAGGCGGACCTCGCTCACGCATCACGTTCGGAACGCGCTTGCGTCACTCGCGTTAATGATCCGCAGTTCCTGATGCACCGCCTTTGATGGGACTGGACTCCAGGTTTCAGATTTAAGCGCTCACGTTCGCATCACGGCTGCGCATCACGGGAGGCTCTGGTGACGGATACCCGGGAAACCGAAAACGTGCGCTTCCTCGCCGGACAAGTGCATGCGCTTGTCGGTTTTTGCGTCACGCTCATCAACACTCATCCGTCGCCTGCCGACCTCAGCCTGCACCTCGACGCCGTCGAGCAGATCACGCTCGCGCACGTGGAATCAACCCTCGTGATCGAGGATTTTCTGCATGGCGTACGGAACGTGTTTGACCGGTTGAGAACGGCCGTTGCCAGTGCCGAGACACGGCAAGCCAATCAACGCGGAGCCAGCCGACCGTTGAGTCCCCAGCCGACCCGCCGAAAGACGCACCGGCAGGCACGACAGCGTACGCCGTAGGCCGAGGCCGATGGTGCGAACTCCGTCACCGTCAGCAACGAAAAACTTGGATTTCCTCGTTCGGAATGCTCACTTCGGCAAGGCATTTTAGACGCGTGGGCATCAGCGCCCCCTCGCCGTCATCGCCTCCTGTCCCGCCTTCTGGATATCCGACTTCGCCGCTCGGCCCTGCGTGTCTCTGAGCGGACCATTCATGACAAGGACGACGGCAATCCAAGAGACGACGAAGTTGGCAAAAAACACTGCAAGGAACACGATCAGGCTCGCGGTCATCGACACCACCGGCTCGACCAGATAGCCGATCGCAACAGCAAGCAAGCCTCCGATCATGACGAAAACGACATACAGAAGGGCTCCCATGGCGTTCTCCTAAACGCCGTCACCCTTGATTGCTGCTGAGCAAGACGGCGCGTTGAATCCAGTATGGTCGGGATAGTCTGAACTATTCCCCGTTGACGTTCGTGCGGCCTCGATCGCCGATTTGCTGCCGACCGGTTTTCCGACGCCAATTCATCGCACTCATCAGTCCGACAGGTCGGAAAAATCCGGCAGTTATGGCGGGCCAAGTCGATGCGGGTGGAGGCGCGTCCTGTCAGGACATTCCCAGTATCTCAGTCGTCTGTCGGCGATTGTCGTATGACCAACACAAGACCGGTCATGTCCACCGGAATCTGGCCTGCGGCCGTCTGGTCAAGTTTGGGGGCGCCAACCCGGATTTCGCCCACTGCGAATCACATACCGGTGTCGTCGCCGGACGAGCTTGGCGACGACACCGGCAGAGATGTGGGCAGTTGGAAGCCGCACGCGGAAATCCAGCGCCAGCCATGTCCGCATGTTGCGGTGCGTCCCTACACACCGCGGTCGTTCAACGTGTCACCGAAGCGGTTGAGGGTTTGCGACTTCTTTGTGGAGTTGTCGAAAAGCCGACCGACAATAGACCCGCGCGGCCGCTTTGTTATCCCGCGGCTGACACTAATTCTCCGGCGATCGGCCGCCGTCGGCCCGGCGCATTCCGCCACCCCACTTGCGCTTGGGTCGCGACAATTTCGACGCAAGCCCCGTCCCGGGCTGGGGGGCCTCTAGAGCATGATCCCGAAAGTGGGAACCGGCTTTCGGAACAGGTCATGCTCCAACAATAAGCCAGAGCGGGATGACGATTCGAAGAAAAGTCATCCCGCTCCAGGTGTAAGGGACCGGGCTGCGCTATTGGCAGCATGAGAGCGAGGCGCCAATGAATACCATGTCGAGTCCCAAGCCATCCGAGTTCTTCGCAGCCTCGTTGCTTAAGCCGTCAGTCGAGGCACCCTCTGCACGCACGGCCGATCTGAAAAATGACCAGGCGTCGAACGGGTCATCGTCGCGGCTCGGCAAACTGGCGCCGCTCGCCTTCGCCCGCTACCTGATCGCGTTTTTCATTGGTGTCACCGCCACTGTGGCTTGGCAGACCTACGGCGACGCCGCCAGAGAGATGATCGCGCCAGCCGCCTCTTCTGCCGATCAGCAGCGGTTCAATGCTCTGGGGCTCGATCTTGACGAGGTGCGGCAAAGCATCGACCGGGTCGCCACCAGCATCGCCAGCAGTCAAGCGCAGATAACGCGCAGCGTCGACCAGCTCGCAGCCGGCCAGGAGCAGATGACGCGCGAAATCACCAAGCTGCAGGCGGTCGAGCAGTACGTCCTTTACAAGAACTCAGAGCCTGCGTGGCGGCCGGCCCCCGCCCCGATGTTCAAGCCCGTTTCGCGGCCGTCGCCGGCACCCGTCGTACGCTGATGAACGGTTGGAAGCCGGGAACGATCGTCTTCTTGCAACGGAGATTTCAAATGAACAAAACAGCGCTCGCGATTGTTGTGTGCAGCATGTTCGCACTGCCTGCGAGCGCCGCCACGATTTCGGGGGGAAAGATCACCGCGATTGACGCCGGAGGGACGAGCTTCCACTACTCCAAGAAGAAGAAGAACTGGAGGTTCAGGATCACCGATAAGACCGTCATTCGGGTCGGACAGAAAACCGGCAATTCGTCTGATCTCAAGACCGGGCAATCCGTAAAGGTGGAATTTCAACGCCGCAGCGGTTCACTCGCGGCCTTGATGATAATCGGGATTGGATTTTAGCGGCATAAGACAACCGCACGCCGGACCATAGCGCCGGCCACAGCCGGCGCGTTCCGAGGCCGAAGCCTTCATTGGGCTTCTGACGGGTCGTGGGTCGGCCGTCCGATCAAAGTTCGATCGCCCTGCGGCCCGCGTCCGTGATCATGACAAGCTCGACCTTGATCGTCTGTCCGCCGATTCTTGCGGTGTCGGTCACCACCACTGTCGCGCTCGCGATCGAGCGCGGACCAGTGACGCGCCGCTGCGGGCGCGACGCCTCGGCGTCGGTGGCACTACGAACAGTCTGCAAGCGGTGAATCAAGCGTTTAAGTCAAACTGTCGCGGCGGACTGCAAGGGATTTAGAAAGATAAACCGGACCCTACGTTTTTAATGAATGAATATCGACCCGCTAACCGGAGTCATTGCGGTATCCCTGGTAGTGATGATGGCGGCGCTGCTTTGCTATTCGCCTCCGCCTGCAGATGTTCACAACATCGGACCGGGTTGCGACGCGCCGTAAGCACCTCACCACCGGCATCGTCGTCCGACGCCGCCGGCCGCCGAGCGCGCCGATGGCGATCGTGGGCGAGCGATCCTGTGACTCATCGCGCGCAGGTCGCGAGGGGACCGGGTGCGGCGCTTGCCCTTGCGACCGCAAACCGCGCACCGCGATAAAAATGACACTTGCGGCGGAAAAGTACGACAGAGGGCTATTTAAGCTTTGCGTTGGCGTAGATTCTGCATTCATCAGGGGCTACGCTCGCCCCGTGGTTCGGGAATTGGGGGGATTCCATGCGCTTCGTTGCCGCAATAGGACTTGCTGCGCTCGCCGCCGGCTGCGCGCCCAAACTTGAATTGGCGGACGGCAATTCTTACGCACGACAAGCCGCAACCCGTCTTGCCCAAGGTCCTGATGAAATAGAGGCAGCCGCCTCCCCTGCACAAACGGCGAAGCCGGCCGTCCGGAATGCGCGTTCATCGCCGTTCCGGGTCCAAACGGTCAGTGCTCACGACCAAGGCAATACTGATGCGCAAAATAACCTCGCCGTTCTGGCTCTGGGTGGGCAACTGAACAGTGCGGCGCCGGCCGCCACGGTTACATCACCGGGGACGACACGCGACGGCGACGCTGCCACGCAGGCAGCGGGAGTGGGCGCTTTCGACCGCACTCCCGGGCAAGGACTCGGCCCGTCTCAAGAGACGGCCCTGAGTCCGGGCCGAGAGGCAGCCCTCAATTCGGCGCGAGAGGCGACCCTGAGTCCCGCCCGAGAGCCAGTCCCCAGCCTGGCGCGAGAACCAGCCCCCAGTCCGGTCCGCGAGACAGCACTCAGTCCGGTGCGAGAGTCAGTCCCCATTCCGGTCCGCGAGACAGCCCTCAGTCCAGCGCGAGAGACCGCTCTAGGTCCGGCGCGAGGGATAGCCTTGGCTCCCGCGCGAGAGACGGCGCTGAATGAGGGGCTTCTTCAAGCCGGCGCATGCATCCGAAGCAACATAAAGGCGGCCTACCGGTCATCGGACACTGTTGACCAAGCAACCTCATTCTTAATGAGGACATGCTTTGCGCCTTTTTCTTCAGCTATTGCGTCAGATGAGGCATCGGCAAAGACGCTCTTCAGGGGTCTCGTGTTTCAGGAGATTAGCCCTGTAGAGTGGCTGCAAGCGTTGGAAGAAGGCGCGTCGAAGAGCCGGTGACAGTCCGTGCACCCGGAGGATCGACCCGAAGGCCCCGCCCACGAATTGCAGACCATCGGCCGATGCAGCTTTGCGCTGCACCGGCGGAAAGGATTTCCCGCGAGCCTGAGCGGATGGGCGCGCGGTGCCAATTTACCGAGTTTTGGAGGTGTCGACCGGCCGCGCCGGAATTTCGATTGGCGGACCGGAATAATCAAGCGTCATCCCGGTGACATCGCACGATAACGTGGATGCCGGGCCGCCGCTGATGCGGAAGCCGTCACTGTAGGGAATCGTCGCTGTCGAGTAGAAGTAGAATATTATGGAATTCCTCTGGTTGCTCCCGACGGGTATCGTCCCCAAGTACATTGTCAAGGCCTTTACGCTGTCGGCCGTTCCGCAGCTGAATACGCACGGTTTTCTATTGCGGCAAGTGTAGTTCCATTGAAACGTGATTTCCGCTCCAGCGGGAAATCTGAAATTCGGCGGGACTGGCGATTCCGTATTAGTTCCTTCTTGCGCCCATGCCAAACGCGCGAAGCCGCTGGCCATCAGAAGAAGGGCGTATGTAACCGCTGGCTTCGACATCATAGCCTCCCGGCGGCCCCCAGTTGCCCGATGCATTATAGCAACTCCGAAAGCCTTTTGGCGTCCCCTGCGAGCAGCGTGCCTGCCCTGCAACACTTCGCAATATTCGATTCACCGTCATGGTTCCGCCCCGTGGTTGCCCCGATAGGCTCCGGTTGTATTTCGGCGTTCAGCCGGCGCTTCTTCGCGGCGCCGGCTTTGAATGTGGCCCCGGTTGGGGCCTCCTTTGGAAGGGAGTGGGGGAGAGCGAGCCGGGCAGCCCTAACCATGCAAGGCTGCAGTCTGGGCGATCACCTCCGTGGGGGGTCGAAATGGCCACGGAGCCCGAAAATCGGAGCCTCGGCGCGAGACATCGCCGGCTGCTCACCGTGCTGGCGAACGCGCCGCGCGGCCGCGACGTGAATGCGCTGCTAAGCCGCGGATTCAGGTTCGAGACGATCGCTGATCTCATCCGCAACGGGCTCGCAACGGTACAGCTTCAGAGCATGGGGAAGCGCGAACCGAATGTCCATGTCGCTTGCGTCCGGATGACGGACGCCGGTCGGAGAGCGCTGGAAGGGGCGGCCGAATCGGAGTGATAGGGCCCCCGAGCACCCGCGGCTACCGCGGGGTCGCCGATCCAGCCTTGCCATCATAGTACCGTATGCGCCGGCGACGGCCTGGGCCACCAGCGCCATTCGACCCTTCAGCGCCGACAGGACCTGTGCTACGAATGCTGCGCACCACCGATCATACCTAAAGACCTGCGAGCGGCTTTAAGTCCACCATCTTCGCGCCGCGCGCAACGGCCATGACAGCGATCAAGGAGGGCGCCGACTATGGATCCGATCAGACGCAATATACTGGCAACAGGCGCCGCGGCGACGGCGATTGCCGCCGCGCCGCAGGTGTTTGCTCAGCAGACCGGGCAAGGAGCGCGTTTCTACGAAAGAGGCCCCGTTCGCATTCACTTTGAGGAGGCTGGTTCCGGCTTCCCGCTATTGCTCATTGCCGGCGGGGGATTGAACTCGACGATCTCCGCCTTGGTCCGCGGGCCCTTTAACCCGATCGAGGAGTTCAAGGCAGAGTACCGCTGCGTCGCGTCGGACCTGCGCAACGCCAACGAAGGCCAGTCCTCCGGCCCCCTCGAGATCGACCGGCCGTGGGACTCATACACCGATGACCACCTCGGCCTGATGGATCACTTAGGCATCGACAGGTTCATGGTGATGGGCTTTTGCATCGGCGGCCCCTTCGTCTGGAACCTGTTGAAGCGGGCACCCGATCGTGTTGTTGCGGCTGTGCTGGCGCAGCCGAGCGGATCCCGTCCGGAGATGCGCGACCTTTTCTACGAAGGCAATATGAAGACCTGGGGTCCGGCGCTGACGGCCAAGCGGCCCGACATCACGATGGAAACGGTCGACAAATTCCTGACCAGGATGTACCGCACCAACCCCGACTTCGTCTTCACGGTGACGCGCGATTTCGTGCGCAATTGTCAGACACCGGTGTTGATCCTGCCGGACGATATCCCGGCCCATCCCTACGCCGTCGCCATCGAGGCCGCGATGCTCGCACCGAAGGCCGAAGTGAGCATGTTCCCGTGGAAGGAGCCCAAGGAGCGGATTCCTCTGGCCGTGCGCCAGATCCGTTCCTTCCTGCGGGCGCACCGGCCGGCTTCGGTTTAGACGGGTCCCCTGCCCTGCCCAGGCACGCGGGCAGGGCAATCGCATGTGGCGCCCCCCTCACCTCTCCCCCGCTTGCGGGAGACGGAGTAGTGCTCGATCGGGTGACGGCTGCCGCCGGCCTTGTGACTGAGCACGTCGAGTGCGGTGACCACCGCATTGATCCCCGGGCATCGCTGCCTCCCGACAGGACAAGCATCTTCACGACCTCCTGCTACAGCGCGGCCGAGTTGCAGATGCTGCAGCCCAATGTGGAGACGATCTGTCGCGCGAGAATATTTTAGAGAACTGCGATCCCTGATGACTGGAAACCTGGATGTGCGTAATCTGGGCGACGATCTGATTGCCGACTGAAACGGCATCACCACCTTCGCCGAGGCATCCATCAGCAGGCTGTCTTGAAAACGCACACCGGGTGCGCTGGGTGAACCTCGCCCTGCTTGGGGGATAGTTCAACGGTAGATTGACGGATTCCAGTCTAAATAGTTGATTTCACTCACAGCGCTTTACAACAAAGCATTGCCTACCTCCACGGATATCCACATGTTTCCGGATCGTTTGTAAAACGAATTCGCTCGTCGGGGTCCGCATTTGGGAGCCGTCATCGGTTTTTGCCGATCCAGTAATCCTTCCCGCAAATCTTCGCTTCGAAGCGCCAGCCGCCGATCAGTTGCTGCCCCGTCTCCTTGCTCACATCGAACGCTGGGTGAGGCTTGGCATTGCCAAGAACGCAGTCGTTGAATGGAACGGCTCATATGCTGCGCCACGCCTGTGCGACTTGGCTCATGCAAAGCGGTGGCAACATGTGGGAGATCGCCGACTTTCTGGGGATGACGGTTCGAAATGCTGGAGGAGCGTTATGGGCATCATCACCCTCGGGACTATCAGGCCAACGCGGTGAACCCCTTGAGTCGACCCCGAAAGAAATTCGAAAGATTGAACGCAACCAAAGGTGAGCAAAGGGCAGAAAACATTGTCAAACTTCACGGAAATCGTTGAGATTTGCGGAGGCCGAGGGTGAGGTCGCAGATCACGTCTACCGACGAGACGATCTCGAGCACCGGCAGCTCCGCCACCGGCGCCAGCGCATGCGGCGTCAGCGAGAGCGCGGCCAGGCTGGTCCAGGCGCCCTTGATCGTCACGTCCTCGAGGATCGCGCCATCCGGGTCCTGCGCCGGTCTATCGGGTGTTAGAAGCCGTCCCATGATATCATCCGGCCAGGGAAAACGCCGCCCGCGCCGCTCGCGACTAGCTTCCGGGAAAGCCTGACCATGAGGATGCTGTGTTTCACAATCGCGCTCGCATTTCTGCCGGGCACACTTGCCGCTGCTGAGCGGCCGGATTGGGCATTTCCTCCGCCCGGGGTGACCGGCGCCCCTCGGCCGCCGGAGACCGGCGAGCTTAAGCGCGTGCCAGGCAGCACCCGCACCTATACGCAGTCGCAGATCGACTCCTTCAACGACCCGCCCGATTGGTTTCCTGACGAGCATCCGCTTACGCCGACGATCGTGGCGCACGGCAAAGGACCTCAGGTGCGTGCCTGCGTGAGCTGTCACCTTTCTACCGGGATGGGTCACCCGGAGAATTCTCGTCTCGCCGGCGCGCCCTCCGGCTATATCGTGCGCCAGCTTGCCGACTTCGCGAGCGGCGCGCGGAAGGGTGCAGCCAACATGCTGACGTTTTCCCGCGCGATGACTGCGGACGAGATGAAGACTGCGGCTGACTATTTCGCCGCGCTTCCGGTCAAGCGCTGGACCCGCGTGATCGAAGCGGACACAGTGCCCAAGACCTATTTCCTGGGCACGAGGCGCATGTCGCTGCCGGCAGGCGCCACTGAGCCGATCGGCTCCCGGGTCATCGAAATTCCCGAGAGCCCCGAGCGGGTCGAGCTGCGTGATCCGAAGTCTGGTTTCGTCGCCTATGCCCCGCCCGGCAGCCTTGCGAAAGGCCAGTTTCTGGTTGCCAGCGGTGGCGATGGCAGGACGACGGCGTGTACCATCTGTCACGGCCTGGCGCTCAATGGCCTCGGCGAGGTGCCAGGCCTCGCGGGTCAGTCGCCCGTGAACATCGCGCGGCAGCTCTACCTCATGGCGACCGGCGAGCGCGCTGGCCCTTGGGCCGTGTTGATGAAGGGCGTAGTCGAGAAGCTTACCAACGACGACATCGTCGCGATCTCCGCTTATATCGCCTCGCTCGAACCGTAGCTCAGTTGGTGCCTCGCAGCGTGGGCAAAGGGAAGCATGCCCATCGCTGCGGCAATCTGCGTGGGCGCGGCGCGAAGAGCGCGCCGTTTGCCCACCCTGCAAGTTCTCCGAAATGCGTGAAAGTCGCTGCCGGCGGCGCGTCAAAAATCCGGCCGGTCGGCCTTCGGGATTTCAGCAACGGCCGCGTCCCCTTCAGGAGCGCGACGTGACATCGCTTCGACCGGCGTGTCAACGGAGTTTCGGGTGACTGTCAAACAGGATAATTCAGAACATACCAACGTTTAGGGCTGAGCCTCTTAGCGATTGCTTCGTGACAAAATACTCGTGGTTTCGAGCACTGGCTGCGCCGAATGTATGCTTGGAACGATCCGCCCAGTGAGGACATTGTTCTTGATCCGGCACATCAGGAGGAATGTCTCCGTGGCCCAAAATGCGAATGCGCCGACGCCCATCCGGGACCAACTGCACGAGCCTCCAGCGCGCGACCCACCTGCTGAGCCGGTCACCCGCGTGCGGTCGTGGCTCCACAGGCCAGTCCCGTTCGCGTTCCTCCGCTTCCTGATGATTTTTTTAATCGGTGTTGTTGCCACTCTAGCTTGGCAGTCCTACGGCCGCGCGGCCAGAGGGGTAATCGCTAGCTGGTTGGCACCAGGCCCCGTTGCGCAGGCCGCACCCATCCCGTTCGCTGACGCTTCTTCCGATGACCTCCTAGCTATATCGCGGAGTCTCGCTGCGCTGCGTGACGGCGTCGACAAGCTCGCCGCTGACATCACTAAGCTTCAGGCGACCAAGCATGGCACGCCTGATGCAGCCTCAGCGCATCTGCCGTCCTCGGCCGAGGTGCCCGCGCAAAAACCTGCACCGCAGGCGCCGACGGCATCGCGAGCCGCGCCGATGCGTTGATGTCGGAGTGGTCGCCGGAGACGGGGGCGCTCCCTGGTCATGTGTTATTTCGACGCCGCCGCCGGCCGCCAGAGCAATGCGCCCCACTGCTGTCGTCGCTACGGTGAGCCTCCGCCCGGCAAACTCGGGAATGTCGGCTCCCAGCCGCCGCCGAGCGCCTTGAAGAGCTGCACGAGGTTCAGCGACACATTGGTCGTGCTCGTCGCGTATTGCTGCTCCGCCTGCAGCAGCGTGCGCTCGGCGTCGAGCACCGTGAGAAAGTCACCGACACCATCGCTGTAGCGCTCGCGCGAGAGGGCGAGCGCCCCGCGGGAATGCTCAATCTGGAGTTTCAACCGCGTCCGGCGCTGTTGTTCGAGCTGATAGGCGACGAGCGCATTGACCACCTCGTGCCAAGCCTGGATGACAGTTTTCTGATACGCAATCGCAGCTTCCACTTGCTGCGCCTTACGCAGTTCGAGCGTGTTCGTGAGGCGGCCGCCGGCAAAGATCGGCACCTTAACACTTGGCCCCGCCATGTATTGCAGCGAGTTGAGCTGCCAGAGTTGCCTGATGTCCACCGAATCAAAACCAACCGTCCCGTTGAGCTGAACGGTCGGATAAAACGGGACGGTTGGTTTTGATTCGGTGGACATCAGGCAACTCTGGCAGC
>WNFS01002530.1_pt1 | contig 13810 bp, 12 predicted proteins | sample 5400141 | NCBI WGS metagenome assembly WNFS01 (sample SAMN13153358, study PRJNA577476) | soil metagenome | isolation source: 60 cm saprolite under Madrone tree | place: USA:California | collected 2016-06-14
ACGGCGTGTGTGGCGGTATCTTCGACACGACCAACCTGAACGAGTTGACCAACAAGATAGTCGCAAACGTGCAAACTAACACCCAGACTGGTCCGGCCCTCGGCGGCAGCAGCTTCTTCGGTGCCGGTGGTGCCGCTAGCCTCGTGCAGGCGGCCTCTAACTCGGCCACCACCGTGATCGGCTAAGTCACAGCTCGATCGGCTAAATTACGGATCCCCGCACACCCCTTGGCTGCTCCCAGGGGTGTGCGGATACAAATTCAATCGAGAGTTTTCATGGACACGAGCACCGTCGCTCAATGAATTGCGGGACGAGGGTCTTGACACGGTGTCGATGCCCAACGAGCGTACCTGCCGAGAGATGCTCATCCCACAGCGGATGGCCCGGCCGGGTCCATCAAAAGCGATCAGCAAACCATCGCCCCGCCGTGTTCACCTCCCAGCCACGAACCGCACAACTCCCTTCGCACAATGACGTGGTGTTGCTGCAGCAGCTCACCCCATTTCCGGTCACCCATCTCTGCTGCCTGCTTTGTAGAGTCGACGATATCGGTGAAAAGAACTGTTGCCAAAATTCGATCCGGCTCGGCGCCGTGACGAATCCCCGTGAGAAATTCATCGATCTCATCGAGCAGCGCGTCAACCGTCCCATCCGATAAGGTCGCAGAAATTGTTCGCGCCAGTCTGTGAGGATCACTACCTCCATAGACTGATGTCCTGCACTTGCTGTCACAACCAAGCCAGTACTGCTGCCCGAAGTCGTGAGCGCCGGAAATTTGTTGAGCACACCCCGAATGCCCCGAGTGCCGTAAGGATGCCGATTGCCGGTAGCGAATCAGCAGGATTGTTTACTGCGCGAATATTTCGGATCGACAAGACTACGCCCGGTGGCAGAAGCGCCGTGGGAGCAAAAGTCACACACACAGTGTAAATCCAACGGGGCATATCGTAGCCAAAGCTGACTGCCACTGTAGGGCTTCCGTGATTTCTCTCACAGATAGAAAAACCACCTTCCGATATCAAACACGTGTGAGGCACTGGCTTGCCTTGAGCCGGATGTCGTTCACATGGAACTCCTGAGGAGGGAAGTCATGAATGAAGTGCGTGAACTGATCGATACGGAACTCGACTCCGTGTGTGGAGGGGGAGGGGGGCTCGTCGACATCAGCCTCGGCAATATCGTCGTAGAGCCGCAGATTGCTACGCAGGTTGGTGTTGCTCTCGGCGGCTTCAGTGTCTTCGGTAACGGTGGTAGCGCTAACCTCACGCAGCTGCTCGCTGAGACGGGCGTCAACTCGTTCGGTAAGTGACTGATGCCCGCACACTCCCTGGCTGCTGCCAGGGGTGTGCGGACACAAATTTCAATCGAGAATTCTCATCGACACGAGCACCCTCGCTCAATGAATTACGGGAAGAGGGTCTCGACACGGTGTCGATGCCCAACGAGCGTACCTGCCGCGAGATGCTCATCCCACAGCGGATGGGCCCGGCCGGGTCCATCAAAAGCGATCAGGAAACGATCCCCCGCCGCGTTCGCCTCCCGGCCACGGAACCGCGCCAACTCTTTCGCACAAGGACATGGTGTTGCTGCAGCGGTTCACCCCATTTCCGATGTTGCCTGCTTCGTAGAATCGGCGACATCGGTGCAAAGAATTGTTGCCAAAGTTCGATCCGGCTCGGCAACGGACGAATCCCCGTGAGAAATTCCTCGATCCCATCGAGCAGCGCGTCCGAATCTCTCACGTATGGGGTATGATCCGCGCCGGCCAGCTCAGCCAAGCCGTGTACTCGTAAACCCCGTAGCTTGACGCACCGAAATTGATATCCGCCTTACTCCTAAAGCGACGCGGTTGCTGCGCGGCGTCGAAATGACGCGATGGGCCGTGAGCCGCATCCGCATCCGTTTGATCAGCTTGGCGCGCTGTGTCGTACAGTCTTCGTCAAAAAATCTGTTTCTGTGGCGGATCGACCAAGGTATCAGTTGCGCAGCAACGTGATTGAGACCAACTGCCGGATGTGTTCGGTCCCTACACCACTTGCTACGACCGCTTCGTTCGCTGGCGACGGGCCGGTTTCAGCCCATAGCTCTACCGGGCCCGCAATATCGTTGAACGCTTCTTCGACAGGATCAAGCAATGTCGTCGAGTCGCAACGCGCGCTACGACAAGCTCGCGGCCAACTACCTCGCATTCGTTCAGCTTGCGTCAAATAGGCTCTGGCTCCGCGCTAATGCGTCCACGCCCTGGATGATTGACGTGCCTGAGACAGCCAGATTCGTTTGAGGCATGCGAGAGATCATGCCAGATAAATCAGAAGCGCCGTGGGAGCAAAAGTCACGCACACAGCGTAGATCCAACGGGTCGTATCGCAGCCAAAGCTGACTGCCACTGTAGGGCTTCCGTGATTTCTCTCACAGATAGAAAAACCATCCTCCGCTATCAAACGCGGGTGAGGCGCTGGCTTGCTTGAGTCAGATGTTGTTCACATTACAACCCCAGAGGAGAGAAGTGATGACTGAAGTGCGTGAACTGATCGATGCGGAACTCGACGGCGTGTGCGGTGGTTTCTTCGACACGACCAACCTGAACGAGTTGACCAACAAGATCGTCGCAAACGTGCAAACTAACACCCAGAATGGTGCGGCCGTCGGCGGCAGCAGCTTCTTCGGTGCCGGGTGGTGCCGCTAGCCTCGTGCAGGCGGCCTCTAACTCGGCCACCACCGTGATCGGCTAAGTCACAGCTCGATCGGCTAAGTCACGGATGCCCGCACACTCCTGGGCTGCTCCCCGGGGGTGTGCGGATACAAATTTATGCTTTCAAAAGAGGGACATCTTTCAGATCAAAGTAGCCGGCAGTCGAACGCTCTCCGCCGTTTTCCTTTCGAAACGGATGATGACGTCATTAGTGTTCGCAGCTTGAGCCGACTTTCGGTACCATTCGAAGCTCCTGATAAGGTACTGATTTCATTGGTGGGCCCGGCAGGGCTGACCGATTCCAAAGAAATCAAACACTTAGCGTTTCTTGAGACAGTTGAAATTCCCAATGTTTCTCCATGTTTGTCTCAATGCAATGTCTCGGTCTCTGGCTCAATTGGGGTGCAGCAACCCGAATTCGATCCGTTAGAACATTCGGTATATCTCGGCCGCGAACGCTTAGGCCGATACTCTCGCATCGCGCCAAAACTTTACGCCGCCTTCGATGCTAAAGATCGATTGTTGGGAGAGTTCAAGGGGCGTAAGGACGCTTATGCCGCGGTCTCGATCGCGCGTAACGCCGCGAACCGAAATGCATCGTCTGCGAAGCGAGCCCGCCGATGACCGGGCAGGCGACAGACGAGCAATTGCTAGCGAGCTCTGTATCGCTGGCTTTGTTTGACAGCATCATCGCTTGCCAAAGCCCGGACCAGCTCGACGCTGTGGCACGCCTCATTTGGGAACGGTATGGAGCAGGCGCAGTCAACGATGACGAGGCGTCCTACCTAACGTCCTGCATAGAAAGGCGCAGGCCGTTAAGCAGGCGCACATCAACGGGCAAGTTCGCCACCGTCTCAAAAATGAACGGCCGAATAAGTCGATTCATGCCGCGCCAGCGCCAACGGTCTCCCGATCGAAAGGCATCACGAGACCGCCGCAGGATGTTGGGAGGATCTAGCGCGCTCCCTGACAATCTGCGGCAATACTATACCGAAGGCCAGCGCGCGGTGCTGTGCATCGTTGCAGGTGAGATTAAACGGCATGGCGTGTGCGACCTGCCGATCGACAGGATAGCAGCCCTAGCCGGTGTGTGTCGTACCACGGTGCAGACGGTGATGCATGAGGCGCGTCGTCTGCACCACATCAAGATCACAGAACGCCCGGTGCTTGGCCGCAAAAGCCTACCGAATCTTGTCGAAATTGCCTGGAGCGAGTGGGCGGCATGGATCAAGCGCGGTCCATCAGCCGCGCGCCGCATAGGGTCCAATTCTGTGAAAATGGTGAGCACCACGAAGAGCATAGATTTAAGAAAGAAGGGGCTTGGCGATGAAACGCAATGCGGCTCGGGGAACGGGCCATCTCAACAACCGTGGGATGACAAAGAATCCCGGTTAGCTCTATCTGCCAGACAGGGCTAAACTCAATGATCGAACTTTGCTGCGCTCACTCCTGGAACCCTCCGTTACAGATAACCATAGTGCGCACCCCTCACTACGATTATCCGTAACGCATGTTTGGATTCGCTTGCACGGATTGTGGGAATACGAATCGGATCGACATCGTGAAGGGCCGATGTCAGAGATGCTATGTTCGGCATTTTCGGGCGCGCAACCGTATGAAGTCACTCACTTGCGAAGTCTGCCAATACGGATTTCAGAACGCTAGATCGGACGCTCGCTTTTGCTCGGCCGCATGTCGCCAATGGGCTTACCGAAAGCGCCGGGTTTTCTTGGATGGTTAGCCCTACCTGTCGGCCAGGGCTAAATGAATATCAGATCCGTGCGTTCAGCCGGCCTTCTTCGCTGGTAGTCACAGATCACCTTCAGGTCCTGAAGCATTCGATTGGGTAGGGTGCGTAAAAAGTCTGACTCTGAAGACCTCGGACCGGTAGCTTAGGGAAACACTTTTTGCCGCAAAATATTTCATAACTTTATTTTTTTAAGTATCGCGATCAAGTCTGCCAGCTTCGTCGGGGGTGGGGGTGGCCAAATCCCTGGGGCCCTTTGCCTCCGGACCGGTTGGCTAGCGACACACATTTCGCCGCAAGTTACCGAAATTTTTTTTGGGGCCGCACGTGACCAACGTTGAGAAAAATGCGGCGAAGCGTCAACGGGTGGGGGTGGCCAAATCTCTGGGGCGCTTTGCCTGCGGATCGGCGGGGCTGCTTCATACTCAAAAATCCGAAGTTTTTCAGGCGGAAAAGCCCAGTTGCTGGAAGCCGTCTTCGAGCGGTAAATAGACTTAGCATCGAAGACTGGTCCGGTTCTGAGCCGTGTGGTGGATAGCCGATTAGTGGCGCATTCCATGCTACAAGGGCACAAGGCGCTCAAGGAGAAATCGGTGGGTGCGATATCGGGCGCGTGGCTTCTCCTCCGCAATAGCCTCCTGTATGTATTGTGGACCGACTTGGTGAAGGTGATCGGCTTTCGCATTCCGCTGCTTGGTTTTTTCTGGGTCACGGTTTTTCTCATCGCGATTTGGGCGATCAGTGGTCTTTCGTCGTGGTTAGGGCTTGGCGTCATCGCTCCGGGAGCCGCGCTGATTGAAGTTGTCATTGCACAATCGCCGATTAATGGGGCGGTGCTATCCAAAGCCGAACGGAGCTTTGAAGATGGTGCGCTCTGTCGCCGCTTCGTATCGTCTTGGACGGACGATCCAGGCACCTGGGGTACTACAACCAGTATTCTCGATCCGAAAAACAGCGGCCATACGATAGCGGTGCAGATAGAACGACGGCCGACGAGGGGGAATACAAGAGAGCAGTGCGCCGAGATAGTTCCTGGCTCCACGGCGGGCGAGCTCGCGAGCTGGCGCGCTCTTCTAGGGCGATTTTATAACTGGGCCAGGGACAATGGGCTTGCTGTCGTTCTCATTCAGCGACTGTTGCCCTTCTATCTTCTGCTCGCAGCCGGCACGGTCGTCATTGCAATCTGCAGAGGCGTTTCTGTTGCCCGCAAGGCGGCCCGCATCCCGTATTCGTCGGAGTGGACGGGCGTCGAAAGCAATGGATACCCCATCCTTATTCAAATCTCCGATTTGCATCTCACCCGCCAGCTTCATCCTTATGAGATCGATCAGAATCCGAGCTTGTGGACCGGAGCAATGCCCACGGTGGATCGGTTTCAATCGTTGCTGGCGGAGATTACCGATGAGCCAAGGTTACTGGTTTTGAGCGGCGATTTGACGGATCTCGGGGAGGCAGATGAGTGGGTGGACTTTGGGCGCGTCCTCTCTGGCCACCTTGAGCAATGCGAACAGCGGCCAAACATTTTGTTGATCCCGGGCAACCATGATGTTTCCATCAATATCCATTCTCGACCGGATCCTCTACTGCGCGGACGCAGGGCTCGTGAAGCGGCTTGCTTCGAGATACTCAAGACGTTTGATGACGATCTGTGGCGGCCAAAAGCTCGTCACTGCTCCTCTTTGCGAACAATGTTCCCGCGTCACGCCGTGGTTCCCATCGCGAACCTACCGGTCGCCCAGGTCCGCCTCCTCGCTCTGGATTCTAACCGGTACAGGTCACGGTTCGTCAATTCGGGTGCGGTCGGCATGTTCGGAAGGGACCAACTCGTGCGCTTTGAGCGCCTCCTGTTGAGCGGTTCAGGACCGGTGATTGTCGTCACGCATCACCACATTACGAAGGCGCACGGTACTAGGAACACCCATCGTGCCTCGATGTACGAAGACTGGTTTTTACTCGCAAATGATGCCAGCGATCTTCTCAAAGTGCTTACGGCCTATGCGAGCCAGGGCCAAACTAACACGGTGCTTGTGATCCATGGCCACAAACATCAGGAGCTGTTTGAGGCATACGAAGGCTCGAACGGCGGCCGGATATTCATCTATGGCCATCCTTCTTCAACGATGGGCTTAGCTGATCCTGCAACCGGGTTGGACGGACATTTGCGCTTTACCCGCATTGGTATTTCGAGCACGCTGCAATGGACTGTCGATACCTCCATTTTTCAGGCCCGCGCGACGCTCACGCAAGAGGCGGGCGAAACAGCTATTCGAACATAGACCACCATCGCTGCTAGTGCGGGCGCTCCGCTGAGCGGGCGGCGCGGCTGGTTCGTATGTAGAATCTTCAGTTCTTTTGAAGGAAAAGCTCACCGGAACAAAGTGAGGAGGCATATCCCTTCCGGCAATTTGGCAGTGCATTGTCAGAAAAGATGCGTCTATTTTTTCGGCCGGCGCCGTACAGTTTGTATGAAAGGTGAACGCCGGGTTTCTGAAGCTCGATTGACTCAGTATCCGACCCTATGCAGTGGATAGGGTCAGTGTCGATGCCTCGGCTAAGCTGTTCCGCACCGGCACAGGTTTTAAGCCGCCGGCATCATGGGAATTCGCTCTCGCTGGCGGTTAGGGCGAACGGGACGCCTACTGATACAGGTGGTTCTCAATTGATCACTCGATATGCAATCCCGACCTTCGCAAACGCTTGTCGTGGACGGAGGAAAGCCAGTGATGATAGGTTAGGGGGCAAATCCGAAGCGTCACCCCAGCTGTTGTCTGCCTGACCATTGTTACAGATACCCGTAGTGCGAATCGAGCACTCCATGTATCCGTAACGCATGGCCACGATAATTTGCGCTGATTGCCAGAAGACAAGCTTGATCGACAACGTGAAAGGTCGATGTGGGACCTGTTATTCTCGATACCTTCGTTCGAAAAAGCGGACAAAGTCGCTTGTTTGTGAGGTGTGCAACTTTGGCTTTCAGAGCGCCAGACGTGACGCTCGCTTCTGTTCGGACGCTTGTCGCCAATGGTCCTACCGCGAGCGTCGTCTTTTGCTGGGGGCGGGGGTGGTCAAATCTCTGGCGCGATGAGGGTGCGGACCGGTAGGACTCCTTCGCGCGCAAAAAGCTGGAATTAAATAGAGAAAGCCATCTAAAATTTGGATAGGATTGCACTTGGGATTCCAAACTGGATAGGTTGCTCAAAAAGGCTCATCAGTTGTGAATTGGAACCGGACGCCGCTTCAGGCCATGCTCCACCGTCTGCAGACCCCGGAAGGCAAAAGGCTCTATGGCTTGCGCAAACAGACGCCCGAGCCGGTGTTCGGGATCATCAAATCGGTGATGGGCTTCCGCCAGTTCCTGCTGCGCGGGCTCGACAACGTCCAGGGTGAATGGAGTTTGGTCACCATGGCGTGGAACATGAAGCGAATGTTTGCGCTCAGCACCGCCTGACCTGCCGCCGCGGTGCGTAAACTGAATTGGCAAGCCGCCGCGCGCAAATTATGCTCGCGATCGGCGGATTTTAACAACAACTGCCGACAGAACTGCCGACGCTATCGATACCGATCGCAAGCGGACACCAGAGTCCGACAGGCTGCTAGGTATTTCTTTTCAGCGCGACAAGGAACGGCTTTTGTTTGTCGGCCCGACTGTGGGTTACCAGGGCTCTCGCAAGTGTTTGGGCGCTGTCGTTTCTCACGAGATGAGGAGTTTCCGCTGAAATCAGAGCGATTCCTCCCGAGGCGACTTCCTCCGATCCCTCACCTTCAACCTCGACCACCAGGTTGCCATCAAGCACAAATATAAGTTCCTGAGCGCCGGGATGCATATGCCAGGGGGCGCTGACGGCTGGCGCCATTTCCAGCAGATTGACCAAGGTCTCCTGGACGACTTGGCCTTGGCGCTGCAGATCGGCCTTCAATAGCTGAATAAGCTTTGGGCCTTCTTGCGAAGGCTGCGCGCTGCAGATGCGCGAGACGACGGGCAGAGCGAGCGTGGTACCAGCCAGATTCAGAAAACGGCGGCGAACGAGCATCATGATAGTCTCCTCAACAGGCCAAAGAATTGGGGGTTTGCCGTCTCGTAGCGTTGGCAACGGCAAAGGGTTTGCAAGGTCAGCGCTGCGGAGCTGCCACAGCTCCCGGTGGCAGGATCGGAGCAGCTGCGAACTCGGGAGGCACATCTCCCGTCAGGCCGTTCAGAAAGGAGACGACGTCGTTGATTTCTGGATCGCTGAGTTTCAGTCCGAGTTGCACGCGTGCCATGATCCTCACCGCCTCGGGAAGCGTGGCTACTGATCCATCGTGGAAGTATGGAGCAGTCATCGCGACATTCCGCAAACTCGGGACCCTGAACACGTAGAGATCGGCAAGATTGCCGGTCACATCGGCCCTTCCTTTATCGATGGTTTGGCTGCCCTTTGCGGTCCAATAGTCTTCAATAATCCCGAATTTCTGATACATGCCTCCACCTATGCCGGCCCCATTATGGCAAGTGCTGCAGCCGGACTTGATGAATACTTCCAGACCGGTGCGCGCGGCGCGGGGTAGAGCATCGATATTGCCGGCGAGATAAGCGTCGAAGGGCGCCGGCGTCACCAAGGTTCGCACGTATGCACCGATCGCCTTGGCCATATTCTTGACTGTCATCGAGGGTGTATCGTTTGGGAACGCGGCCTCGAACAATGGCGCGTATGCGCCAATACGCCGAAGCCGATCGATCACGTCACGTTCGTCAAGGCCAGACGTAATCGTTGCGGTAAGCGCCTGTTGTGCTTGGTCCTCGACGCTCTCGCGGTCACCCCGCCAATGGTTAACAAAGGCGAGAGCCGCATTGAGAATGGTGGGAGCGTTGCGTGGATGGGTTCGCTGCTTTACGCCAATCGATGTCGGCCGCCCATCCGTCCCGAATAGCGCCGGTTGGTGGCAGGTCGCGCAGCTGACGTTGCCGTCCACCGTGATTCTCGGATCGACGAAGAGCAGCCGGCCGAGAGAGACCCGCTCTTTGGTTAGCGGAGTTCCGGCGGTACGCATGTCCCTTGGGAGCGGTTGAAAAATTTGCTGTGCTTCTTTGAGAAGGGTGGCGTCCTCGTCGGCCGCTATTGCCGAGCAGATTCCAAATACCGCGATGCTGCCCGCAAGAATAACGCGCGTGCCTACCATGGCTCTCTCCACCTTGGAACGCTTGGCTGCCTTTCGTCTGTCGAGATCCCGCCGGGGCACGTTGCTTCACTGGTACGCATGCGGAGTCCCGGACAGGCCTGCCTTCGACCGTACTCGACACGGCGGTGACGCTGGCCCCCCAAGTTTAAGGTAGTTTTAAGAGAGGCTGCTCCTCGGTCATTTCGGCCTGACGGCGCCGTCATAGTAGTTTCTTGGCCGAGCGGCCAAATGCTGTGGTAAAAATCTCCCTTGCGTCCGTTGCTGGCCCAAGCCTGGAACGGCCGCTCGAGGGGATGAAAGAGTTGCGCGTGTTATTGGTCGAAGATGAAGCTCGCATGAGCAAGTTGGTGTCACGCGCGCTGGTGCGCGCGGGATTCGTCGTTGACGCTTTTGACACCTGTGCTGACGGTCGCGAGGCACTTTCGCTGATCCATTACGATGCGGCGATCCTCGACCTCGGCCTTCCCGATGGGGACGGGCTGACGCTCCTAACCGCTACGCGGTCCAACAGCCGCAACATTCCCATCCTTGTTTTGACCGCCAGGGATACGGTCGAGGATCGGGTATCCGGCTTGGATGCGGGCGCCGACGATTACCTCGTCAAGCCGTTTGCGATGAGCGAATTGATCGCCCGCACGAAGGCGTTGCTCCGCCGCCCGGGTAACGCTCTTGGAACATTGCTGAACGCCGGCAACGTTACTTTTGACTCGATCGGGCGTGATGTGAAAATCGGAGATGTGGCGATCGCCCTGTCACGGCGCGAAATCGCGATCCTCGAGCACCTGATGCGGCGCCTGGGTCGGGTTGTGCCGAAAATCGTGCTTGAGGAGAACCTCTACGGCATCGACGATGAACTGGAATCAAATACCATTCCGGTTCACGTTCATCATCTTCGACGCAGGCTGCTCGATGCCGGCGCCACTGTTCAGATTCACACAGTGCGGGGAGTGGGTTACCTCCTCGTCGAATTGAAAACATGATCCAAAGTTGGCTTCGATCGCTGCAGTTGCGCCTCGCAATGCGCGTGGCGGCGCTGTACATCGTTGCGACCGTGGTTGTCATAGTTGTTCTGATGTCTCGTGCATATGACACCGCGCGTTCGCTCAGCGATCAGGAACTCGTATTTCGTGCGGCCGACCTTGCGAGATATGTGTCAGTCGGTGCGAATGGGCTGCCCCGCTTCGATCTCCCACCAAACCTGACCGCGGTCTATGACACGGCCCCCGGTAGCGATATCTTTGCCATTCGTGATGCAGGGGGACGCGTGATCGCCGCCGCACCACCACAGTTCGGCGATCTTGTTGCCGGGTGGCCACGGGCAACCGTTGAGCCTGCTCATTTTAGTGCCCAATTGGGCACCGAGTCCGGCGGTTATGACGGTCTCGGAATAAGCCTTAACACCGTCGCAGGTCCTGTGTCGGTGCTGGTGGCACGATCCAATACGAATGCGGCTGCTGTATACTCGCTGCTGAGGAAATTCATCCACGATATCATCTGGGCGGTCTCGTTGCTGGTTCTCGCCGCGCTGGTTATTGGTATCCTGAGCATTCGCAGTGGCCTCAAATCGGTTCGCGCCGTTTCGGAGATGGCGGCCGCAATTGGACCGCACACGATGTCGGTGCGGCTTCCGGACAAAGGTCTTCCGAGCGAGATCATGCCTCTTGTAACTGCTGTTAACCGTGCGCTCGACCGCGTGGAGCAGGGTTTCACCATACAGCGGCAATTCACTGCGAATGCCGCTCACGAACTGCGGACGCCGCTGGCCATCATTACCGCCGCACTCGACGAGATGGAGGGGGATGGGGACCTCGTTGAACTCAAAGCCGACGTTGCACGCATGAACCGGTTGGTCGAGCAGTTGCTGCGTGTCGCTCGGTTGGATGCGATCGTATTGGACGCCACTGGGACCCTAGACCTCAACGAGGTAGCCAGCAGCGTTGTCGAGATCATGGTTCCCTGGGCAGTGACGCGAGAGCGAATGATCGCCTTCAAGGGTTCCGGCAGTCCTGTGCATGTCAAAGGAAATGGGCATGAGATCGCCGATGCGATCAGGAATCTGGTGGAAAACGCTGTTGTCCATTCACCTCCTCGGACCGAAGTGTTGGTGAGGACTGATCCAGACGGGCGAGTGAGCGTGGCGGATCGAGGACCTGGGATTCTTTCTGAGGATCGAGAACGAATATTCGATCGGTTTTGGCGCGGAAAGGGTGTGCAGTGCCAGGGTGCCGGCCTTGGGTTGGCGATTGTGAAGCAGATCATGAAAGGACACGGCGGAACGGTTTCGGTTGAGAACCGTCCTCTAGGCGGCGCTATCTTCACATTGCGGTTTACCGCGATGCCCGGCGAAGATGAAAAGTCGTCAACGAGTGTCGAACAAAGCGTTACGGCATCAACTGGCACCGGGTCGTGATGGATGGTCGCTACCAGAACTGCGCAGATGAGCTTTAGGTCCGGGCACACCGCAGGACTCGGCAGTCGCGATTGCCACCTAGACTAGCATGGCGAAAACACCGAGTTTCGCAGGAGTCCGGCCATCAGGTACATACGAAGATTTGGCTCATATCCAGGGTCGATAAACCCTTGGGATGCGCGTTTAGTGGGATGTCACCAACCTTGCCGCGGGTAGGAGGATCAATCACGGCGAGCGCGCCGAGGCGGCATCAACGCGAACCCAGAGGAAAGCCGAACGTCAGCCCTGCGCGCACTTCGTTGACTGGATGACGATTAGTAAGAGCATGACGCAGCCCGACGTCGAAGCTGAGGTTATCGCGGACTCGCCAAATCAGACCGATCAAACCGGATATTGTTTCCGCTTTGCCAAATTCATTCTCGTAGAAGAACTCTGCAACCGGCCGGACCGCCCATTTCGACGGCCCCTCGATGATTCCGCCAACAAAGAGATCGGCATGATGTTCGCGGGTAAGCGCGGTCGCAGCGTTCAAGTGGATCGTTCCCCAGTCCCAACGCTGCGAGACGATACCGGCCAGACTGGCGCCGACTCCCGAACTCCCCGTGCTGTCGGGAAGCAGTACGCCAAATTCCGTCGCAATACTTGGCCCGGTCTTATCCTGCAGACTGCCGGGCTGCAGGACATGTTTGAGGAATGCACCCGCAGACGTCAGGCTGGTGGGGCCTGCAGGTGACAGGGGAATTTGGCCCTGGCCCTGAAGCACGGCTTCCCATCCTTCGCTCAATCCGTAATTAATGACCGTTGCCGGGGCGACCAGACTGGTATTTCCACCTTCATGCAGGCGGCCGGCTGGTTGCAGTTCAATTTCCATCTCTCCCGGCGCGGCGATCGCCGCATCGGTTCCGTCGAATGGGCGATAAGCCCAGGCAGGGCCGGGCGTCGTTGCCAGACAAAAGGCGAGCGCGGGTCCCGACACGCGCCATTTCGGAAGTTTCAATTTCGAACCCTGCCGGCTCGCAAACATGTGTTGGTCCCTCAGTGCCGCGGCGACTGACTCAAGGTATTGGTTGGAACATCCAGATGGCGGCTGCCTCTCCCGAACTCGCACGGACAGCCACAAGCAGACGATCCATCTCGGGTACAAAGAGCGAAGTGCGTGCGCCGGAAACCGTGGGGATACGCGCGATCCGTCGATACGACGCTTCTCTCGCTTCCAAAACATCAAGGAAACCAGCCCCGCAACTGATGTAAACGCGCGCGCGCTTGGCATCAATGAACAGGTCATCGGCATCACCGCAGGTTTCGGCGGTCGCCATCCGCTTGCCGTCCGTCATGGAAAAGACGCCGAGCGCGGCGGGAGCCCGAAAGATCACGAGGACCTGGCGCCGAACGGGGTCCAGGGCCATCGGAAAATTTGCACCCCGATCGGCCAGCGGCCATTCTCCGATTTGCTTTTGCGAGACCCGGTCCACGACCGCGATGCCGCGGGCATCTGGGACGTTGACGAAGATTTGGCTGGTGTCCGGGTCAATCTGGAAGGCTTCGGGATGCGCCTTCAGTGAAATGTCTCCGACCTTGCCGCGGGTTGAAGGATCAATCACGGCAAGCGCTCCGCTGCCATATCCAATTAAGACTCGCTTAGCGGCGGTATCAACACGAATATTGTCGGCATCGCCCCCGAGCTCAATTCGTCCCGCTGTCTTGTAATCGCTCCCTGCAAACAAACGCACCGAGCCGTCACCAGCATTGGCGACATAAAGCATATCGGTCGAGGGCTCGTAGCCGACGCCCTGTGGTTCCTTCA
>WNFS01003922.1_pt1 | contig 13809 bp, 9 predicted proteins | sample 5400141 | NCBI WGS metagenome assembly WNFS01 (sample SAMN13153358, study PRJNA577476) | soil metagenome | isolation source: 60 cm saprolite under Madrone tree | place: USA:California | collected 2016-06-14
CAATCGCCGGAACGCCCACCTGCCGCGCCAGCAGAATGTGCTCGCGCGTTTGCGGCATCGGTCCGTCGGTGGCAGCAACGACCAGAATCGCTCCGTCCATCTGCGCGGCTCCGGTGATCATGTTCTTGATGTAGTCCGCATGCCCCGGGCAATCCATATGCGCGTAGTGCCGGTTCGCCGTTTCATACTCCACGTGCGAAACCGCAATGGTGATGCCGCGCTCGCGCTCTTCCGGAGCGTTGTCAATCGTGTCGAACGCCCGGAACTGCACTTTCGGGTTGTGCTTCGAGAGCACCTTCGTGATTGCCGCCGTCAACGTCGTCTTGCCATGGTCAATGTGACCGATGGTCCCGATGTTCACGTGTGGTTTGTTGCGCTCGAATTTCTCCTTCGCCATATTCCTTAACCTCTCGATCTTGTCGACCGCTTAGTGGCCGACTTCCCCCATCGTTAATAACCGCTGTGCTGCCCTTTCAAAATCTGGAGCGGGGGACGGGATTTGAACCCGCAACCATCACCTTGGAAGAGTGAGACTCTACCGTTGAGTTACCCCCGCCCGGTGCTGCTCCAAATTTTTTTCGCCGCGGCTCCCGCCGCGCCCCACTGATTTCCTGGAGCCTGGGACCGGGATTGAACCGGTGACCTCGTCCTTACCAAGGACGCGCTCTACCAACTGAGCTACCCAGGCCCAATCCGTGTCCCTTGCAAAGTCCATCCCTTCGCGGCGCACTTTTCCTGAGCGGCGCTTGCGCCCCGAATTGGACCGCTCTCGAACATCGCCTTGATGCGATTGCCCTGCGGTTTTCTGTTTATCCCCACAACGAGAGCCTGGTGGACGGGGAAGGATTCGAACCTTCGTAGCCCGCAAGGAGCGGCAGATTTACAGTCTGCTGGTTTTAGCCACTCACCCACCCGTCCCGTAAAATCACTCGCGATGCAAAAATCGCATCCCGCGAAACTCTTTGGGACGCGAACCACGAGTCCCGAACTTTTTCTTCAACGACTTACACGCACCACACACGAAAACACAAAAAGGACTCGTGTCAAGAGACACCAGCCCGTTCGTTTTTCCGGTCAGGATTCGCTCCGCCCTCGCTCCCCTACAAAATTCCTGGTGGAGCTGGCGGAGGGAATTGAACCCCCGACCCTCTGATTACAAATCAGATGCTCTACCAGCTGAGCTACGCCAGCGCCGCTCAAACCGGGTAAGAATAGCAGAAGAGGTATTAGAATTGCAAGGGGGATGCTCTCCAATATGTTGCACGCGGATGGCCAGGTCTGTGGAAAACGCTCCCGCCCTTGATCACCTAGACACCCGCTATCCTGCCTGCCCTCTATAGTTTAGCACAGTCTCCGGTTGGTCTGTGGCGCTCAGAATTCAACAGGCCGGATAGCTGTTTCGCCTGGATTACGTTGCGGATTTTAGTGCCCTGCACCCGGTTCCGATGCGACAATCGATAGGGTGCCATCGTCACGAATGGTTCGGGGGCCATGACCAAGCGGACACAAATCGGGCTCGCAGCAGCTCTTGCCTTTTTAAGCGTGGCCGCATTTTTTGGGGCTCGAAAATGGAGCGCCCATACCGGATCGCCTCGCGAAGAAATATTAACGCTTATGCCCACGGATGCGAGTGCCGTTCTTTTCGTGGATTTCCGCGAGCTCCGGCGTTCGCCATTTACCGCGCAACTTTACGCCTGGGCGCCAAAACCGCAAGCCGACGCCGATTACGCGCAATTTGTCAAAGAAACCGGATTCGATTATGAACGCGACCTCGATCGCGTGGCCATTGCCTTGGAGAAACGCGATCAAGACTCCGCCGTGTTCGCCCTCATTGATGGAAAATTTGATCGGCAAAAAATCTCCGACTTCGCAAAGAAAGACGGAACTGCGGGAAAAACAGGCGGGCACGAGATTTTCTGCGTGCCTGTCGGCGGTACCACAAATAAAACTTCCTTTGTATTCCTGAGGAATGACCGGATCGCCATCACTAACAGCCCAAATCTCGCCGTTTTCCTCGAAGCGAAAAAACGACCCGAGGAAGTCGCGGAATGGCGCACCCGATTCGACCGTCTGGCGGGCTCTCCCGTATTTGCCGTGATCCGGCAAGACTCCGCTTTCGGCGCCGCCCTTGCCGCGCAAGCTCCCGGCGGACTTCGTTCTCCCCAGCTCTCCGCTCTGCTCGGTCAATTGCGATGGCTAACTCTGGCAGGAAAGCCCGAAAATGACCGGCTCCGTGTGGTCGCGGAAGGCGAATGCACAGCGGAAGCGACAGCGCGCCAACTCGCAGACGTTTTAAATGGCGTCGTGATACTAGCGGAAGGCGGCTTAAACGATGCCGGGACCAGGCAACAGTTGGATCCGGCGCTGCGCGAGGCTTACTTGGAGTTGCTGAAGAGTGCGGACGTCTCCAAACTTGACCGCGGCGACAGCAAATCCGTCCGGCTTGTATTCGATATCACGCCCGCCTTTCTGGAGGTCGCACACAAAGCCGCACCGATTGTTCCGGACTCAGCCCAAAGCAAACCGCTCGTTAGAAAAGCTCCTTCAACCAGAAAAGGCCATATTTAAGAGAATATCGGGAAGTCTCGGCGGGTGAAGTAGCCCCGAGAAAGAACCAGCGGGCCAAGGCCCGCCGTTGTGTCATACGCAGAATTTCAATCGGGGATTAGTCGCCCGCAGGAGTCGACTTCATATACCGCCAGGGATTGATCGGGGCGTTGTTCATCCGAACTTCGTAGTGTACATGCGAAACCATGATCGATAACCACCAGACGGCCGTAGCCAGCGTGGTTCTCCGCAATCGTGATGATTCCATCGGCAGTCGCGTGAACTGGAGCGCCATAATCAGCTGCTACATCGACGCCAGTGTGGAACGCGCCTTCCCCGCTGAACGGATCCATGCGCTCGCCGAAGCTATCGGTAATGTGTCCCATGACCGGCCAAATCGATGGCGTGTACGTGGAGTCGGCAAAACTCATCGGGGAGAGCAAATGCAGCCCGCTGCTGGAGATCGCGATCACTGCGGCATTGCGCTTCAAGAAGGTGTACTGCTCGATGGAGCGGTCAAAAGCATCCTGTGCGTCCGCCGGATTGTCGCTTAGATCGAATGCCGCGGGATGATAGCGCAGGACCCCGTAGGTCATGGCCACTTCGGTCGCCAGGGACTGCAAAGAATCAAGCCGCTGGTTGGTGTCGTTGACAGTAGTTTGGAGTTGCTGATACTGCTTCTTGAGGGTTTCCTGATCGTGGCGAAGAGCGTTGTAGTTGCCAACTTTCCAGAGCATCCGCGAATAAGAGCCCACCGCCGCCGTTACGCTGATGGCCCCAATAAGGGCCAAGACCGCGAGACCGTGCAGCACATACGCGGGCACGATAAGCTTTCTGAGCTTACCGGGCGACGACGCGATATAGAACGTATAGCTCTTACCCCTCATGCTTACAGGGCCTCTCAGGCCTTCAAATTTGACGTTTTGCGGGCAAATTACCCTGGTGCCAGCAGGGGACACTAACCCTCGAACCAAACCTCAACCTCGAGCCTTGGTCCGCAGCCCCCACATACTAATTTCTGTGGGAGTTGGCGTCAACCCTGATTTTAGTACTAAGAAGGTCAGGCTATGTAAACCTGTCCCCTGTCCAAGAGTACAGGGGGTGGTCCACTGGTGGGGGTTCATCCGCCGATTGCTCCGGCTGGGTTACAAGGAACTGACCTAGCGGCACAAGCTATACTGTCATTCGAGAATTGGGGTTCCCTCAAAAACTTATGCCGCGGAACCGTCAGAGCGAAGATTCTATTCTGAAGAAGATCTCCGACCGTTTCCCATCTTCGTCTTGGAAAACTGGGCGATCCATCGCACTCGGAATTGGTGATGATGCGTCACTCCTCCGACCGAAGCCTGGGCACGAAACAATTCTCACCTGCGACTGGTTCCTGGAAGGAACCCACTTCCTGCGGCGGCGGCATCCGCCGGATGCCGTAGGGTGGAAGTGCCTTGCCCGCGCGATAAGCGATGTAGCGGCGATGGGAGGCACGCCGCGCTGTTTCTTGCTCAGTCTGGCTCTGCCCGAAACGCACGCTGGCCGGTGGTTGGATCTATTCCTCGGTGGACTGCGGCGCGCTTCCCGCAAATTTCAGTGTGCGCTGGCGGGCGGAGACACGACACGGGGAAACGAAATTCTCATCAATGTGACTGTCGTGGGCGACGTGCCCGCCGGTCACGCCGTACTGCGATCGGGAGCTCGCGAGGGCGACCTGGTTTATGTCAGTGGGCGGTTGGGGGAAGCAGAATTGGGTCTGCGCATCCTGCAACAAAGTAAAGGGGCGCCGAGCAACAAGAGCCCGCTCACAAAAAAGCATCTTTATCCCGAGCCCCGTCTCGCGCTGGGCCAATGGCTGGCCAAGAGAGGCTTGCCAACTGCGATGATGGACCTCTCGGATGGACTTTCGAGCGATCTCTCGTGGTTGTGCGCCGCTAGCACTGTCGGTGCGCTGCTCGATATAGTCAATATCCCCCAGGTGCAACTCCCGGATGCAGCCCTTGAACGGGGGAACGATCCCATACAGCTTGCCTTGCATGGTGGGGATGACTACGAATTGTTGTTCACCGTGCCTCCGCGAAAAGCAAAGCTCGTGCCGAATTCTTTTCGCGGCGTCCGTCTCACAGCAATTGGTAGAATCACCCGAAAACGCGAACTTCTTCTGAAGAAGAACGGCCGGGTGATTCAACTCACGGCGGGTGGATGGGATCCCTTTAAGGAAAAACTGTAGACATGGACAACATCCTGGACCTGACAGTGGAGGAGGAACAGACGGTTCCTCCCCAATTTTGTCTCCGATGCAAACTAATACTGCAGTTTCAGCGCGAACTGAATGATTCGCGGATTGCCCAGAATCGTGTCGTACCGTCCGAACACGCAGCCCGGCGCATTGAAATGCAAATTAGGATCTAGGCAAGCAGGCGACAGAGACGTATTCGTGACCGTGAAGTTCGGATGGTTGAAGAGATTGAAGAATTCAGTGCGGAATTGCAGCCGCATCGATTCGCGGATCGGAATGTTCTTGCCGACGTAGAACTCCCACTGCTGCTGTCTAGGACCGCGCGTCTGAGGGACATTCCGGCCAAGATCTCCAAAGAACGACCCGACCGGAGCGGCAGTTCCTTGCCCGCCAATAGTGAACGTTTGGTTGCCAGCGCCGCCAAAAATGTTCAGGCCAGAAACCATCGTGCCCGCCGGGTTCAAGGTCGTGGCTCCGAGTACGCTCGAATTGTAGGACGATGAGTTAGTGAACTGCTGCGGATCGCCAGACAGCCGCAATTGGTTCAGATTACCTATAATCTGGGGAAACAGCGTGCTGGTGCTCAAACCAAAGACGTTTCCAGCACAGGCTGCGCAAGTGATCGTGAATGGCAGCCCTGACTGGAATGTTGACGTGCCGCCGAACTCCCAGTTGCCGAAGGCATGATGGAGAACACCAGCAGTGTGCCGAAAGGCAGGGATTTCGTATCGGTAAGTTGCCTGCACGCGATGCGTACGGTCGAAATTAGATAGCGCACGCACGCCCCGCGTATCCAGCTGATTACCACCTGAGTTACCTAAGTCCTGAGTTGTGCTTCCGGAGTTGTTGTCAATCGACTTTGAATACGTGTAGGCGCCCTGGAAGAACATGTTCGCGGTACGCCGATTCAAAGTGAAGACGAGAGCATTAAAGGTAGAGTGGCCATTGCCCGTGACCGTGTTGAGGCCCGTAGTGCTAAAACCGAGAACTGGAACACGAGCGTTGGCGTCGCGGCTAGAGACCGTCGTTAAAGCCGTTACGGGAACGCCATTGGCGCCGCCCACAGTGATCGGGTTATTTGCATTGGCCAAAAGGGCTTGGTTCAATTGGCGGCTCTGAAGGAGTTTCACGCCTTGCGTCCCCAGATATCCAACCTCGACAGTGAAGTGTCTGGGCAACTCGCGCTGAACCGTAAAATTCCACGAACCAACGTACGGAGTACGAATCCCACGTTCAAAAGGATTGAGCGAGAGAAGCGGACCGCTGAAACGAGGGGAACCGGCCGCGCTGAATCCAAGGAAGCTCGGCGGCGTCGGGAAGATCGGGAATTGCGAAGGAACGGGTAGGTTTGGGAAAGGATTGTTGGAAGGCGTTCCGGGCAAAACCACACTCGACAGCTGGAAGAACGGCGCGGCGGTAATCAATTGCAGGAGCATCTGGTTGGATATTCGGACGTAATACAACCCGTACCCTGCGCGAACAGACGTCTTTCCATCGCCACGAACATCCCAGGCCAATCCGACGCGCGGCGCCCAATTGTTCGGGCTATTGCTCCTCAGGGTCGAACGATCCACACCGGGCGTTCCCTTGATGGATCCAAAGCTCGCGCTCGCGGGCAGAATGAAACCATTCAGTATGCCCGCACCGGCATTGGCCCTCGTCGTCGCGTCCAGCAAGCTCGGATCAAAGTTCCCCAGGCGATCCTTCACGTCCACCGAGGGACCAAGGTAGTCATAGCGAACGCCTAAGTTGAGCGTCAGGCGGCGCGTAACTTTCCAGTCGTCCTGAAAATAGCCCGCGGCATCGCGCGCACGGAAACCGCGATCGGTGATACCTGTGCCGGCAAATGCCTGCAGTGGGCCAGGAACTGTCGTAGTCGGGCCCAGGGTGGTGATCCCCTGCAAGAGATCAGTGAACGTATTGTAAAAGAGGAAACCCCGCGAGGCGAAGTTGTTGAAGAGGTTGATCTGGTAGCGGCGGTATTCGAAGCCACCGCGTAAGGTGTGCTTCCCGCGGGTCCACGCCACTGTATCAGCGAAGTGGTAGGTGTTACTAACGCTGGCCTGGTCGTTGTTTGTCGAGATGCCTCCGAACGCAGGAAAGATGTCACTGGTAAAAAACAATGGAATACCTGGGAAGACCGCGCTATTGAATCGTGACATCCCGATTTGGCTCAGAGTCGCCGGCTCCTTGGCCAGGACCTGCTGTGTAATCCGATTGAATCCAATGCGGGCCTCATTGACGACATTGGGGGTCGCCGTGTACGTCCAGCTTAGCGAGGCAAGTCGATTGTCCACTGGCGTCGTTTGCCCGCTCCCAAGGTTTCCGGCACCTTCGCCGCCGAGAGGATCCACGGTACTCGTATTGGCCCAGAAAAATCGCTCGGAGATGCGATGCTTCGTCCCTATGTTTTTGTCCGCATTGGCGTTGAATTGATCCTCGGTGAACTTTAGAGGGCTCGAAAAAGTGAAAAGTCCGAATGCTGCGTTTCCAGGAGTACCCTTTCCACTCGGGATGAGGAATCCATTGAATTGGCCTGGGAGGTTCAACAACTGTACTGCAACTGGATCGATCTGGGAGGCGGTGAGGCAGGCTGGGTGGCCAACCGTCCCGCAATTAGTCACGCTGAACGCAGCCGCGAGGGAGGCCGCATCACGCGTTGCCGGAAGAATCGGGAACTGGGTACTGATTCCACCCGCTACTCCATTGCGTTGCCGTGTGCCCTGATAGGACACAAAGAAGAACGTCTCTTTGACCTTCGGCACTCGGCCGCCAAAATTGCCCCCAAACTGGTTCTGCTTCAAAACTGGCCTCGATTGGCCATTCTTATTGAAAAAGAATGAGTTTGCGTTCAGCACGTCATTGCGGAGGAATTCAAAAACTTGCCCGTGGTAATGGTCCGTCCCGCCGCGCGTCAAAACATTGATATTCCCTCCGGAAGTCTTGCCCTGTGATGCGTCATAGAGACTCGTTTGCACGCGAAACTCTTCCAGCGAATCCGGCGATGGCACGGAGACGTTCCCAAAGTTATTGTTGCCGAGGTTGTTCGCATCGACGCCGTTGATAACCAAGTTGTTGTTCGTGCCGCGTTGGCCGTCCACGAAGATCACCGGCAAGCCCCGGCCCGCTGCCGTTGCGTCGGGAAGGGAGGCAGACGTGCCCGCATTGTTTCCCAGTAAGAAAAGAAAATTGCGCGTGAAGAGCGGGAGATTCCCCACGAGATCGCCCGTAAGCGTCTCTCCAAGAGTGGCGTTCGTGGTGTTGACGGTCTGGACCGCTTCTCCCGAAACCAAGATCTCCGTGGAGACCTCACCCACTTCCAAGGGGACCGTTAAGTTCGTAACTTCGGTGATTTTAACCGCTACAGAATTGATTACCGCTCGCTTGAATCCAGCTCGCTCTACTGTCACTTTGTAGTCACCGGGGTCCAGAAGCGGGAATACCACCGATCCATCCGCCACAGTCTCTTTCGTCGTCGTCGTTCCCAGGGGTGAGGTCAGCGCGGCCTTCGCTCCAGAGACGGAGGCTCCCTGCGGATCCACGACGATAATTCTTACGGCGCCGGTTTGCGAGGTGATCTGGCCTGAAGCGGGCCTCGCCACGAGCACAAACAGGCTCAATATCAGTGGTACACTCCGGACAAATCGAACTGAAGTCATACGAGTCCCCCCATTGAATTCCGACTTGGACAACACAGCGAGTTTTGCGCAGGACAGTAGAGAAGCCTCACCGGACACCGATTGGAGACGGGAATAGCCAACCGACCTGATGTTGCAGAATCCAATATGTCCGAAAAACGACCCCCATCGTCATCGGTCTGCGGGAACTTGCTTAGGTGCGAGGCATGCTCCGCAGGGCAATGATCTCAGTCAAGCGGATAAATGAATGCAAAAACCGCACCAAAGTAGCGTGATCTTGGGTCAGGCTAGGCATCTTGTTTATATAGTTTGTCTTGCAGGTATATATGGTTCCAATTGCCAAACCGGCAGATTTCGGAGTTATCTAAATTCCTACAGGTTTCTGTATGCTTTATACGAATTACCGTAAACCAAATCAAATGCAACACTTAACCTGCCCGGTCCGTTTGGGCAAATCTCTGGAACACCGGACTCTAGTTGCTGTGGGCGATTGGCGTTGGCGCAGTCGGGGGCTTTTGTTTCGGTGCCGAGGGCTCGTCTTCAGTAGGCGCTGTGTCCGGCGTGTCCACGTTTACATGATGCTCGCCGACTTGCTGCTCGAGGGGGACGACATTTTGGAAATCCATGACTGGCGTCCCGGCCAGCGCGCCTTGCATGAATTCCAGCCAAATGGGAAGTGCAGCGCGCGCGCCGGTTTCTTTTTTTCCAAGTGAGATTTGCTTGTCGTCGAAACCCACCCACGCCCCCGCAGTAAGCTGCGGTGTGTAGCCCACAAACCAGGCATCAGTATAATCCTGCGTCGTTCCCGTTTTGCCGGCTGTCGGGCGGCCTAGCGGCTTGGCAGCGACACCGGTTCCGAATTGAATGACTTCCTCGAGCATAGCGGTCATCGTCCGCGCCACTTCGGGAGAAAGAACATCGTGCACTTCGGGATGCGCTTCTTCGAGCAGCGCGCCGTCGTAACTGGTGACGTGGCGAATCATGTGCGGATCGATGCGAATGCCATCATTGGGGAACACCGTGAAGGCGGAGACATGTTCGAGCAACTTCATATCCGCGGCGCCGAGAGCCAGCGGTAGATACGGCGGAAGCGGCGTTGAAATCCCGAACCTTTTTGCCATATCTACGACGGTGTTGATGCCTATTTTTTCCGCGAGCTTTACGGCGGGCACATTGCGCGAGCCGGCCAGCGCGCGCCGAAGCGTGATGGTCCCTTCAAATTTTTCGTCGTAATTGTGTGGTGAATAGGGTTGGCCGCCGCTGATGGTCGTAAAAGGCGTATCCACAATGGTATCGAAGGGCGTCGCGCCTTTTTCCAGTGCATCCGCATAAACGTAAACTTTGAAAGAGCTGCCGACCTGGCGGAGCGCCTGTGTGGCGCGGTTGAATTTCGAATCCTCGAAACTGTACCCGCCAACCATCGCTTTGATTTCACCGGTGGAATTATCAATGGCGAGAAGCGCGCCCTGCGGCCCGGGCTGCTGTTCGAGCTGAACGCGCACGGTATTGTCGCGCAATTCCTGAATCGAGAATTGCGCGAGGTCACCCACTTTCAGGAGATCGCTAGGTTTCTTGCGGCCGGTCCAGGCAAATTCATTCGCGGAGAGAATTCCGCGGTAAGGGCCGATTTTGATGACCGCGTCTTTGTCGCTAACGGTGAGGACGAGCCCCGTGACGTAACTTCCTTTCTCGATCGCATGGCGCCAATCCTCGTCTTCGTAGGTTTCTAGCTTGCCAAGATTGTCGCGCAGCACATTCGGCAAATTCCCTTTCCATCCGTGGCGCCGCTCGTAGGCGTGCAGACCATCGCGCAGCGCTTGGTTGGCGATGCGCTGCATGTTGATGTTCAAGGTCGTGTAGACGCGCAGCCCGCGTTCATGGACGGCTTCCGTGCCGTAGGTGGATTCAAGATACTTGCGAATGTCTTCGAAGAAGTACGGCGCGAGATCGTTGCGCGGGTATTGAATGTGCAGCCCCAGCGGCGTTTTCCTGGTAGCTGTCTCTTCGGCGGGCGTGATTTTCCCTTCCTCTTCCATGCGATGAATCACCAGGTTGCGGCGATTGAGGGCAAGCTCGGGGTTGTTCAGCGGTGAAAACTTCGGACCGTTGACCATGCCGGCGAGAAGCGCGGCCTCCTGAAGCTTCAGATCGGTGACCGGCTTGCCAAAATAAAATTGCGCTGCGGCGGCGAAGCCGTAGTTGCCGTGCGCCAGGTAAACCTGGTTTGCGTACATCGTGAAGATTTGCGGTTTCGTGTAGCGGCGTTCGATTTGCAGCGCCAGCAGAATTTCCTGCATTTTGCGGCGGAAGCTGCGGTCGCTGCGGTCAAGGAAAAGATTGCCGGCCAGTTGCATCGTGATGGTGCTGGCCCCGCCGGTGATGTGGCCCTTGATGACATTTCGCACCGCGGCCATGAACATGCGCGGGAAGTCGATGCCCCAGTGCTCTTCGAAGTGCTGGTCCTCGATGGCCGTGACGGCGTTGTAGAGCACTTTGGGGCACTGCTCGTACGTCATCAAGATGCGGCGCTGCAACGCGAAGCTGCCGGCGAGCTGGCCATCGTCGGCGTAAACCTCCGTGACCACGTCAGGGCGGTAAGTTTCCAGCGCGCGAATTTCCGGCAGGTCGCTCGCGTAAACAAAAAGCAATCCGCAGCCCGCGCCCAGCGCAATCGAGCAGAGCAACAGAAACACGAGCGCGACACGGTCGATCAGTTTCCAGCTCCGCAATCGCAGCGTAATGGGTGGCAGACTCAGCATGAAAACATCATCTTACCGCACAAAAGAATCGCGCAGGCCACTCGGTCGAGGTCTGGTGCCATGAACAAGGAAACAGACCGGGAATCCTTTATAGTAGAAAACTGCGGGCGCCTGGCACCTTCGTCTGCAATTAAATTCGAGGGATCGGCTCTGAGGTGATCTCCCATGTTCCTCTATTTGCTCTTCGCTACCTTCGCGGCGGCTCTCGCCGTGTCGTTTCTCGTGATGCGCTTGTTCACTAAACCGGTCGACAGCGTGTTGCGGCGCATCATCGCCGATGAGATCAGCGCGGCTTGGTCGAAATACATGAAATTCGCGATTCTCGTTGTGGGAGTGTCCGCTGGCGTGCAACTTCGCGATCTGGAGAGATACATCACCCCGGCGCTCGGCGGCCGTGAAGTCCAAACATCGTCGCTCAGTTTCGACCGGTGGATTTTCGAGCTCTACGGCTCGTCCATCGAGACCTTGCAGGGGATTGCGTGGATGCTGCTGGTCTTTTTTGCGTTCGCCCTAATCGCTTATGTCATCGTCCGCCTCGGAGAAGCACGAAAAGAGCAGTGAGACTCAGCTGAAGTTGCTCACTCTTTTTCAAATCGGTCTACGCGATGCGGGAAATACGAATTTGTTCAGGAGACGACCTTGAGGTCAAACTTCTCGACAATCCAGCGGCCGTCCTTCTGGATAACGTAAAAATCTCCTCCTCCAGCGAAGAGGACCCCGCAATAGTAGCCACCGGCTACAATCACTCCGTGATCGGAAGTCCACGTAATCTTTCCAACTGAAAGGGCGACTCCAGGTTTCCCCGTTTCCCGGTCATTTATCCATCGCTGCGCCGGCTTCTTCGCTGGAGCGATAGCCGACCATTTCTTGACGGCGGGCTTAACGTCGGAAAATCTCTTCATGAACGCGTCGCTTGGTCCTTGATTATTTATGCTGAGGAAGACGACATCCGGGAAGCGATGATCTTTCATTTCGTATCGGAATATCGCCTCCCGGATGTCGTCTTCGTGTGCAGCACGAGCAGCCGCATCAGCACCGAATTGTCCATATTGGCACGCGGAGAAAGAGAACATCGCCAAGAGAACCCCGGCGACTGCCCCCAGATTTCTACTGCTCGTTTTCCCCGGAGTCACGAATTGCTCCAAACGCGTTGATATTCGACCATGGGATCGCCCAACACAAGCCAGATTTCTTTCGGACACCTGAACACTAGTTCGAGTTCCCTCCAGCAAGAGATGAGTAATATCTTTCACCGGCGCAGGCGCGGCAGAGGGTACGGCCGTCCTTCACGACTTCACGCTTAAAATTGATGCCTTCGCCACATTGGGAGCAGATGACGCGGGGGCCTTTGAAGCCGGGCAAATCTTCCGGCTGGACTTCCACTTTCACCCATTGTTTATCGAAAAGAATTTCGTCGGAGAGCTGCGCGTAGGCTTTTTGCTGGCCCTCATCCTTGCCCAGTTCAGGAAACATTTCGCGAGCAGCTTGCTTCGAAGATTCTTTCGCAGCTATGCGCACAGCGCGGCCCGTTTGCAAGTCGACGAAGGTGGCAGCGACCTTGCCCCAGTCGCGGAATTTCAGCGCGCGCTTGCCGAGGCGGCAGTTGGCGACGAGCGCGACGGCGTCGGTGACGCAGCGATCGATTTCGACGTAGGTGACCAAGCGTTTGCGCTCAGCGATGGGATCCTCGATGCCGAGCTCGCGCAAGCCGAGCATCGCCAGGCGAACGCCAAGAACTTGCCCGGCGCAAATGTGGCCGTGATTCTGAGCAGCGAGTTCGAGATATTCGGAGAGTGTCTTCATGAGAACTACCCTGCTCTACTCTACGCCTTTTCGGGGGCGGACCAGGGATGCGGCTTGCGAGCTTCCATGAAGGCGAAGATGGTCATGAGAAGCGCGAGGGCGGAGAAGATGCCGTCGCGGAAAACGGTTTTGATGGTGAGCGGTTCCGGTGTATCGAAACAGCCGCAATTAATCTGCAATCCCAAGGCATAGCTGCGAACGACGGCGGCAAAAAACCCCACCATAATCAGGGTGACGATGGTGGCCCAGATGCGAAACCGCCAGCCGATGAGAAGAAGGAGGCCGAGGCCAATCTCCGCGAAGGGCAGCGTCTTCGCGACAAACTTGACGCCCCAAGTCGGGAGGATCTGGTAGGAATCCACCTGCAACGCGAAAAAGGAAAGCGCAACGCCGATCGGCGGGCGCGGATGCATGCCCATGGTCAGCTTCGCGTAGCCCGCGTAAATAAATATGCCTGCGAGGACCAGGCGGCCGATCCAGATGATCGCGCGACGAAGATTCAATGGACTGGATTCCATCATGGATTTAGTTTAGACGAAAAAATGCCGACTAGTGCCCGCTGAGTAGCTGATCCAGAAACTGCTTGAGAATGTCGTAACTCATGACGCCCGCATAGGGATACGTCTGGTTGGCACTGTGAAAAACCGTGGTCGGCGTCTGATTGACGCGATACATCTGGCCGAGCGCGAAATCCTTATCGATAGCCGCGTCCAGCGTGCCGCCCTTGACGAGCGCGCGGACCTTGGCCATCTCCGCGGGGGAGAGGACAGCGGCAACCGTGCCGTCAACGTCGCCGGTCTTTTCCCACTTTTCTTGATTCTGGAAGAGCGCCTGC
>WNFS01002533.1_pt1 | contig 13808 bp, 12 predicted proteins | sample 5400141 | NCBI WGS metagenome assembly WNFS01 (sample SAMN13153358, study PRJNA577476) | soil metagenome | isolation source: 60 cm saprolite under Madrone tree | place: USA:California | collected 2016-06-14
CGTCAAAGCCGGGCGAGCCGGACGCTTGGGAAATCTTCACCCATGGCGGCCGCAAGCCGACCGGGCTCGACGCCGTCGATTATGCGAGGGAGGTCGTCGCTTTGGGCGCCGGCGAAATCCTGCTCACCTCGATGGACCGTGACGGCACCCGCCAGGGCTTCGATATCGGCCTGACCCGGGCGGTGGCGGATGCCGTGGCGGTGCCGGTGATCGCGTCGGGCGGCGTCGGCAATCTCGAACATTTGATCGCCGGCGTGCGCGACGGCCACGCGGCGGCGGTGTTGGCGGCTTCTATCTTCCACTTCGGTGAATTCACCATTTCGGACGCGAAGCGGCATATGGCAACCGCCGGCCTCGCGATGCGCCTCGCGACATGACCGTCTACCCGCCCGTGACCAGAAGTGATATTGGCAGGGTTATGGATCAATTTTCAGTCTACGATCTGGAGCGGCGCATCGACGAACGCGCTGCTGCGAGTGCGGAAGTATCCTACACCCGCAAACTGCTGGATCGCGGCGTCGCGCAATGCGCCAAAAAACTGGGCGAGGAGGCGGTCGAACTTGCACTCGCCTCGGTCGGCGAGGGCCGCGAACGGCTGATCGAGGAAGCCGCCGACGTGATCTACCACCTGCTGGTGGTACTCAAGGCGCGCGATATCAAGCTCACGGAGGTCGAGGCAGTACTCGGTGCTCGCGCCAGCCAGTCGGGCCTTGCGGAGAAGGCCTCGCGCAAAGGCGGTTGATTCGGCGCGCTCTCGCATGTCACGATGCGGATGTAATGATGGAGCAGCGTACCGAGATTGGCCTTTCGCCGTATCATGTCTTCTCGCGTGCCGAGTGGGCGGCGCGGCGCGAAGACACGCCGATGACGCTCACGCCTGATGAGGTGGTGCGGCTGCGCTCGCTGCATGATCGCCTCGACATCGAGGAAATCGAGGAGATCTACCTGCCGCTGTCGCGCTTGTTGTCGCTGCACGTGGCCGCAACCCAAACGCTGTTCCTCGCCCAGCAGCGCTTTCTCGTGACCGAGGACGCCAAGACGCCTTACGTGATCGGAGTTGCCGGTTCAGTTGCGGTGGGTAAATCGACAACCGCCCGCGTGCTGCAGGCCCTGTTGGCCCGTTGGCCGAACATGCCCAAGGTCGATCTCGTCACCACCGATGGGTTCCTCTATCCCAATGCGGTGCTGGAGCGAGATAACCTGCTGGAGCGCAAGGGCTTTCCTGAGAGTTACGATCTTCCTGCGCTGCTGCGTTTCCTCTACGATATCAAGGCCGGACGCCGCCCGGTGCAGGCACCGGTCTATTCCCATCTGATCTATGACGTGGTGCCCCACCAGCAGATCGAGATCGACCGGCCGGACATTCTCATTGTCGAGGGCTTGAACGTGCTGCAGACGGGCCGGCTGCCGCGCGACGGCAAGGCGATCCCGTTCGTGTCCGACTTCTTCGACTTTTCGATTTATCTGGATGCCGACGAAGACGTGTTGATGCAATGGTACGTGGAGCGATTCCTTGCCCTGCGTGAAACCGCCTTTCGTGATCCCAAATCCTATTTCCACCGCTATTCGCAGCTCAGCGATGTCGAGGCCAGTGCTACCGCAACTTCGATCTGGACGCGGATCAACCTCCTCAACCTGCACGAAAACATCCTGCCCACGCGCCGGCGCGCCGATCTCATTCTTACGAAGCAGAAAAATCATGCAGTTCACGAAGTGGCGCTGCGCAAGCTGTGAATTGTAGGGGCGACCCTGAAACGCGCGACTACCAATGAATTGTTATAGTCGTTCTTGGTCCGAGGCGAGCGAGGAGCTGCCTCAGAGTCTTGACCGGCATAGAGACACAGCCGGCCGTAGGCGCCAATGCCGCCCTGGCCACGTGGACGAACACAGCGCTGCCGCGGCCCGGGACGCGGGGCCGCTTGTTGTGGTCGATCTCGATGATCAGGTCGTATAACGCGTCGGAGCGCCACAATCGATCTCCCGGCTGACCGGGCGAAATTCTGATCGGCCGGTTATAGCGCCGGTCGGAAGGGTCTTCGCACCATCCGTCCAGACGAGTGATCGGCCTCGCCGGCAGCAGCGTCCGCGGCCGTGGGAGGCGGTCGGGACGCCACCACAATCGGACCAGCCGATAGCGCCCCGCCGGCGTCGCGCCATCTCCTTCCCGCTTGTTTGCCTTGATGCCGGAGCGACCAAGCGCCACTTTGATGTACCGGCCGCCGGCCGACAACCAGCCCTGCCGGCGATCTCCGGGCCTTGTCCGCAAGCTCAAATTTGCCAGCGTTGTCCGATGCATATGATTTTCAATCAGACCGAATTTGGCCACATCGCCATAGCAATTCAGTGGCGGTTCCGCTTGCGCTTTTCTCGCCGACTGCTCTACTTGGCGAAAACGCGGCAACCGGTACCGACCCCCGAGGCTCCCTGATGGCGACTGCACGTAGAATTCTGATCGTTGACGACGATACCGAGCTGCGTGAAGCGCTGGTGGAACAATTGTCGCTCCATGAGGAGTTCGAGGCCATTTCGGTCGACACCGGCGCCAAGGGCGTGCAGACGGCGAAAGGCGGGCAAATCGACCTTGTCATCATGGACGTCGGCCTGCCGGACATCGACGGCCGCGAGGCGGTACGCATCTTGAGAAAAAATTCCTTCAAAGCGCCGATCATCATGCTGACCGGTCACGACACCGATTCCGATACGATCCTGGGTCTGGAAGCCGGCGCGAACGATTACGTTGCCAAGCCATTCCGATTCGCGGTCCTGTTGGCGAGAATCCGTGCGCAGCTGAGACAGCACGAGGCAAGCGAGGACGCCGTCTTCACCATCGGGCCCTATTCGTTTCAACCGAGTTCGAAGCTCTTGATGGGCGGCAAGGGCAACAAAGTGAGACTCACCGAAAAAGAGACGGCCATCCTGCGGTTCCTCTACCGCGCCGGCCAAAAATCGATCTCACGCGAAATTTTGCTGCAGGAAGTCTGGGGATACAATTCCGGCGTGACGACGCACACGCTCGAGACGCATATTTATCGACTGCGCCAAAAAATTGAAAAAGATGCAGCGATGCCAGAGATCCTGGTCACCGAAGCCGGCGGGTACAAGCTAGTTCCGTGAACGGTCTGCGAGCTAATGACGATCGAAGACGATATCTCCTTTTTGGGGCACGTTCCGACGTTTGCGCACCTCGGATTCTCGACATTGCAAATCGTCGCCATCGGTTCCGAAACGAAACAGCTTGCGGACGGTGAGATACTTTTCCGCGCCGGAGAAACGACTGACGCGGGCTGGGTTATTCGGGAAGGTTCGTTGCGGCTCACCACCAACGATCCAAGACGCTCTGATCAAGGCGTTACCTTCGGCCCCGGCACACTTATCGGCGAACTCGCTCTTGTCACTGAAACCGTCTGCCCCGCGACCGCAATCGCGGTGGAACCGACCACTGTCATCCGAATCTCGCGTAGTCTGTTCTGTAAAGTTCTCGAGGGTTTTCCTGAGTCGGCGCGCCTGGTGCGCGATCGATTTGCCGAGCGCGCCAGTCTGGCTGGCGATGAACTCTCCCGTCTACGTGAGATACTGGGGAAACCGAGGCCGTAGGGGTGAGCGCAAGCGAAACCCGCCATCACAGCTCGATCACGGCGGTCACCGGGACGTGGTCCGAAGGCTGAGTCCAACCGCGCGCCTGCTTGGTTATCGTCATGCCCGAAACCCGACCCGCGATGGCCGGACTTACCCAGATGTGATCCAGGCGACGCCCACGGTCGGCGGCTTCCCAATCGTGAGCCCGATAACTCCACCACGTATATAGTTTGGCCGGCTCCGGCACGAACGCCCGCAAGACGTCGAACCATCCCCCGGCCTTCTGCACAGCGGCAAGCCCTTGGCATTCGACCGGCGTATGCGAGACGACTTTGAGCATTTGCTTGTGGCTCCACACGTCGTGCTCGAGCGGCGCGACATTAAGATCACCGACGAGGATTGCCCGATCGGCGTTGCCGAAACACATATCCGGTGCGACCCGCATCTCTTCCAAGAAAGCAAGCTTGTGTGCGAACTTTTCGTTATTCGCCGGATCGGGCTCGTCGCCGCCGGCCGGAACGTAAAAATTGTGCACCGTCAATTGGTCAACAAGGCCGGCGCGTTCGCCGATCTTCACGGCCAGGTGGCGGCTGTCCGACTTGCCGCAGTAGTTGCGGGCGTCCATTGAATCCAGAGGCAGCCGCGACAGGATGGCGACGCCATGATGTCCCTTTTGACCGTTGAGGGCCGCATGGGGGTAACCGAGCCGGGCAAAGCGCTTGAGCGGAAACTTGCTGTCCGGACACTTGGTTTCCTGAAGGCAGATCACATCAGGTCGCGCGGCTTTGATGAATTTTGCCACGAGGTTGATGCGCAAGCGGACCGAATTGATGTTCCAGGTCGTGATCTTCAAAGTCGTGATCTTCAAATTCATGCGGGATGCTGGAGGCCCCACGGCTCAATGAGTGCGCGTCTCTTATTGAAACCTGAATCCGTAGTTGATCGTAAACAGGCTGGCGTCCGGCCGGTGAGAGACGTCGAGATTGTAGACCGCAACCGTGGTCTCGTAGCCCTGCGGATCGGTCACCGTCCACTGGCGCAACTGCGTGTCCCTGGCGCCGAACATGAGCACCAGCCGGTGACTCCCAATCAGGATCTGCCGCTCCTCGATCGTGACGGTGATGAAGGTGTTGTCCTGCGACACCGCAACGAGATTGGTGTCGCGCGCCAGATCGATCTGATCCGCCAACAGGTACCGCAGGGGCGTCTGCGACAGCGGATAAAGATCCTGCGTTGCCAGATTGCGATCGCGCACGACCACCGACGAGCCATCCGAGATGAGTTCGATCGGGCTTGGCGGGTCGTATTCAAATCGCACCCGGCCAGGCTTCTGGATATAGAATTTTCCCACCGACCGTCCGCCGTCCGGACCGATCTGCACGAAATCACCGATCAGGGTCTGCAAGGAGGAGAGATAAGTGCTGACCCGGTCCGCAAGGGCGCGTTGAGACGCAGACCCGTCGTAGGGAGCGGACTCGCCGGGGCGCACAGGAATCGGACGCCCGGCGGCGTCGGTTGGCAGCGCCGGCGGACGAGCGGGCTGGTTGCGGCTCCGCGGCGCCGGCTGCGGGAGCGGAATGCCCTGTGCCGCTGCTAACTCGGGCGCCGCCATCAGCAGAACCCCCGCCAACGCCGCCGAACGGGCCAATTTCATGTTCACCTCCGAAACCTATAACAGCAAGTCTGCGATGTAACAGGCGCAAAGCTCGTGGCGGGCCCACTTGGTCATGGCCGGGCTTGTCCTGGCCATCCCGATGATCGGACACTGTGCCGGCCCCCTACCCTCCCCCGCTTGCGGGAGAGGGCGGTGACGGCATATGAACCGGATCTGACGGCGTTTTCTCGGCTCATTTTGTCGCGCTCAACTGGTCAATAGCCGTCGTCATCTTCGCCGCCAACCAGGATTTCGCGCTTGCCGGCATGATTTGGCTGGCCCACGACGCCTTCCTTTTCCATTCGTTCAATGAGGGAAGCGGCGCGATTATAGCCGAGCTGCAATCGGCGCTGGATATAGCTGGTCGACGCCTTGCGGTCCCGGACCACGATTTGGACGGCCTGTTGGTAGAGGTCGGCGCCCTCGGCATCGGCCATGCCGGTCGAATCGAATATCGCGCCGTCCTCGCCCTCCAGGTCGTCCTCGGCCGTGACGGCGTCCAGGTACTGCGGCTGACCCTGCGATTTGAGGTGGCGCACCACCTTCTCAACCTCATCGTCGGACACGAATGGACCGTGAATGCGGCTGATTCGTCCACCGCCAACCATGTAGAGCATGTCCCCTTGACCGAGCAGCTGCTCGGCGCCCTGTTCGCCCAATATGGTCCGGCTGTCGATCTTGGATGTCACCTGGAAGGAAATGCGGGTCGGAAAATTAGCCTTGATGGTTCCGGTGATGACATCCACCGACGGCCTCTGCGTGGCCAGGATCACGTGGATGCCGGCCGCCCGCGCCATTTGGGCAAGGCGCTGAATTGCGCCTTCGATGTCTTTTCCAGCCACCATCATCAGGTCCGCCATCTCATCAACGATCACCACCAGATAGGGCAGCGGCTCGTAATCGAATTCTTCCTTTTCGTAGATCGCCTCTCCGCTCTCCGGGTCGTAGCCGGTATGCACCGTCCGTGACAGCACCTCGCCGCGCGCACGCGCCTCCGCGAGCCTGACGTTGTAGCCGTCGATGTTGCGGACCCCGAGCTTCGCCATCTTCTTGTAGCGATCCTCCATCTCCCGCACCGCCCATTTCAGGGCAATGATAGCCTTCTTTGGATCAGTGACGACCGGCGCGAGCAGATGCGGAATTCCGTCGTAGACCGACAATTCCAGCATCTTGGGGTCCACCATGATGAGCCGGCACTGTTCCGGCCTCAATCGATAAAGCAGGCTCAAGATCATGGTGTTGATGGCGACCGACTTGCCGGAGCCGGTCGTCCCGGCGATCAAGAGATGGGGCATGCGGGCGAGATCCACGATGACGGCTTCGCCGCCGATCGTCTTTCCAAGACAGAGCGCAAGCGTAGCCCCGGCGCCTGTGTAGTCGCGGTCCGCCAGCAGCTCCCGAAGATAGACCCTCTCCCGGGTCGGGTTGGGCAATTCAATGCCGATGACGTTGCGGCCCGAAACCACCGCGACGCGTGCCGACAGTGCGCTCATGGAGCGCGCAATGTCATCGGCGAGGCCGATGACCCGGGATGATTTGATGCCAGGCGCCGGCTCAAGCTCGTAGAGCGTCACAACTGGTCCGGGCCGCGCATTGATGATTTCGCCGCGCACGCCGAAATCGCCAAGCACATGCTCAAGGGCCGTTGCGTTCTCGCGTATCGCCTCCATGCTCGGCGCAGCCCTTTCCGACGCCTTCGGCGCCGCCAGGAGACTGAGCGCCGGCAGCGCGTATCCGTCGGCCCACCGACGGCTCGCCTGCGCGGTCCTGCCATTGGATTTGCGGGCTTGCGCGGTCTTTCCCTGGGCGCCTTGCGTCTCATCGTCGTCCGTTCGTTGCGGTGGCTGGCCCCGCTCTTCCGCCTCGCTGCCTGTCTTGCCGAGCCGGGGCTCGGTGCGCAGCCAGTCCGGCGGCGCTCGGCGATGGACTATCGCGATGATGCAAGCACGGGCTGCCAGGGACAGCAGAACCGCCGCGCGAATGGCCCGTGTCTTCAGGCTCAGGAAAGCGTGGACCAGCCAGCCCAGTGAAATCGAGCCGGTATCGGTGTCGCGGGCTGGTGGATGGCAGCCGAAGCCGCAGGCAATCGCGACCGTAAAGAATGCGAGAGCACCGAATACCGATGCGGCGAACGTTTGTCCGGCGCCGTGAAGAGGTCCGCCCGCAATGTTGGCGATCACGCGGAGTAGAGCGTCGCCCGCAACGCCGCCGATGCCGGTTGGCAGCGGCCATTGCGGGGGACGGCTCAGGCACGACGCGAACGCCGCCGATAACATGACCCCCCCGATCCACGCGGCAACGCGCCAGCGCAAGCGATCAAGGATGCGATGGGTGAAGAACCGCCAGCCCCAGAATGCCGGCGGGAGAATGATCGCGATCGTCGCAACGCCGAAAAGCTGCATGGCGAGATCGGCAGCAATTGCACCCGTCACGCCCAACAGGTTGCGCACCCGGGCGCTGGTCGCGTAGCTCAGGCTGGGGTCATTCACCGACCAGGTCGCAAGCGCAAAGACCGCAACGCCGACCCCGGCAAACACGGCGAGCCCGCCGAGCTCGCGTAAACGCCGTCGGATCGCCGCATGAAAATCGTCCGACAGGAACGATCTGCCGTAGTGGCGCCGTTCGGTCGATGACAAAGCCACCTTAGGGGCCCCCATACCACGCATATCACGCTTCCCCCTCCCTACCCTCCCCCGCATGCGGGGGAGGGTAGGGAGGGGGTTCGCGTCATGAAAAATGCGAACACGCTTGAAACATTATCCCAGTATGCCGACGATGCGGTGCAGCGCCTCGGCCGTTGTTTCTCTGTCATGCACCATGGCGACGCGAATATAGTCGGCGCCCGGATTGCTGCCGTCGTCCTGGTCGCGCGCCGCATAGCGGCCCGGCAGGACCCGCACGCCCGCCTCCCGCCATAGCCTGGTGGCGGCGGCCTCGCTGCCGCCCAGGGCTGCGACGTCGAGCCAAAGAAAAAAGCCCCCGGCCGGCCGCCGGTAGCCGTACCGATCTCCTATGATCTGATCCGCGAGATCGAATTTTTCGCGGTAGAGGTCGCGATTGGCCTCGACGTGAGCCTCGTCCGCGTAAGCCGCGACCGCGACCTCCTGGGCCGGAATCGGCACCTGTGGGGCCGCGACGGTACGCAGTTCAAGGAACTTCGCAATGAAACGACGATCGCCCATGGCAAAGCCTATGCGCAACCCGGGCAGATTTGAACGCTTGGACAGCGACTGGAACAGCACGACGTTTTCGAACGGGCTGCCGGTTGCTTCGAGTATGCCGGGAGGCGCCGATCGCGTGTAGATTTCCGAGTAGCATTCGTCGGAGAACAACAGGAAACCGTGGCGTCGCGCCATCGCGGCGGCGCGTTGCAGGTAGGCGAGGTCGGCAACCGCTCCCTGGGGATTGGACGGCGAAGCGAGAAACATCGCGACGGTGCGTCGAAGCAGTGCGTCGCCCAGCGCGTCCAGGTCAGGCAGGAAGCCGGTCTCCCGCGTCGCCGGCAGATAGACAAGCTCGCAGTCAGCCACTGCTGCGCCCGCCGAGTAGGCCGCGTAAAAGGGATTGGGAATGAGAATGGCGGGTCGGCCGACACGATTTGTCGCGTGCCGCCTGGCCGCGATCGAGCCGAGAAAAAGTCCTTCACGCGAGCCACTGAGTACCAGCACTTCGCGATCCGGGTCCGGAACGCGGTCGAGCTTGTACCGGCGCGCTGCCCACTCGGCGACTGCATGACGGAATTGCGGCGTGCCTTCGTTCCTGGGATAGCGCCCAAGTTCGCCGATATGCGCCGCCATCACCGGCGCCACAAATGCCGGTACGCCGTGCTTGGGCTCGCCGACGCCGAGGTCGATGACCGGCTTGCCGGGCGTGATATCGCCAATGAGCTCCGTCAACCGGACAAAAGGAGAACGGGTATCGACCTTCCGACGGGTCGAGGGGGCAAGCTCGCGTTCGGCACTGGCAGGGTTCATGGACATTCGCATGTAAGCGTCTGATACGCCTCCGTAGAGCATAGAGGCCGCGAGGTTAAGACCCGATTAACCATCGGGTTCAACCGGCAGCAGCAAGAGAGTCCGCTGAAACAAAAAAGACCCGGAGCTACCCTCTGGGTCTCGCAGTAACAAACTATATCAAGACGGCATTAGGGGCGCCATCATGGCGCCCCTAACCTCCGACGCATCGGGTTGACGGAAAGGGCGGTACCCGCCGCCCCTAACCGCTATTTGCCGCAGCTATAACCTCAGGCCTCACTGCACGGTTTCGCCGTGGAGCGCCAGATCGAGACCGTCGCGCTCGACGTCCTTGGTGACGCGCAGCCCGATGAACTTATCGACGAGCCAGAGGATGATCAGTGTCACGACGGCGTCGTAGACGAACACCATGCCGATGCCGATGGCCTGGTTCAGGACCTGCCCTGGATTGCCCTCAAGCAGGCCAGCCGTGCCGCCGTATTGCTGGACAGCAAATACGCCGGTGAGCAACGCGCCGGCAGCTCCGCCGACCGCATGCACGCCGAACGCGTCGAGCGCGTCATCGTAGCCGAACATAGACTTGAGGCCGGTGCAGCCCCAGTAGCACACGATGCCGGCCGCGACGCCAATAAAGAAGGAGCCCATCGGACCGACGAACCCAGAGGCCGGCGTAATAGCTACCAGACCCGCCACTGCACCCGAGCAGATGCCGATCACGGTCGGCTTGCCCTTCATGATCCACTCAACGATCATCCAGGTGAAACCTGCGGTCGCAGTGGCGGTGTGGGTGACGAGCATGGCCATGCCGGCCTGCAGGCCCGCGGTGACCGCGGAGCCGGCGTTGAAGCCGAACCAGCCGACCCACAGCAACGAAGCGCCGATCATCGTCAGCACCACGTTGTGGGCCGGGCCGGTGTCGGTGCGCTTGCCCAGCATCAGGGCACACATCAGGCCGGCTGTACCTGAATTGACGTGCACCACAGTGCCGCCGGCGAAATCCAGCACGCCGATGAGGTTGTGGGGATTGCCGCTGTTGAGCATGCCGTCCGGCCCCCACACCCAGTGGGCGATCGGCGAGTAGACGAAGATCGCCCACAGGCCGATGAACCACAGCATGGCCGAGAACTTCATGCGTTCCGCGAACGAGCCGGCGATGAGCGCTGCCGTGATGATCGCGAAGGTCAGCTGGAACATCGAATAGACCGACTCTGGGATCGTCGCCGCCAGAGAATTGGGGTTACCCTTATTGTTGGCGATATCACTCAGGATGCCCTGCAAGCCGGCGCGGTCGAGCCCGCCGATGAACCAGCCCACGTCCATGCCAAAGAGGTCACCGCCCTCCCGGAACGCCAGGCTGTAGGTAAAGAACAGCCATAGGATGCTGATCAGGCAGGTGATGGCAAAGCTCGTCATCACGGTGTCGCCCACGTTCCTCTTGCGCACCATGCCGCCGTAGAACAGGGCGAGGCCCGGAATGGTCATCATCAGCACGATGGCCATCGAGGTCATCATCCAGGCGGTGTCGCCTGAATTGGGTGAGCATTCTTTTTGGACCTTCGCGTCGCACGACAGCGTCTCAACGACCTGCGTTGACTCCTCGGCCGCCGGCGCCTGAGCGTAGACCCGCGTGTGCAAAGACGCGGTAAGGCAGACGCCGAGCAGGACGGCGAAAATGAAAGCCGCTAGTCCCGCACGTTTGGGCTTCTTTATCATCATGTGTTGCTCCTGTCCGTAGAGGTGAAGGTGCGGGTTTTCAGATCGCCGCAGCGTCGGTTTCGCCGGTGCGGATGCGCACCGCGCTTTGCAGGTCGAGGACGAAGATCTGGCCCCTCCCGATCTCGCCGGGCTTGAATGGCGTGATGGCGGCCACCACAAGTTTCATTGATTCCCCCTTAGCGTCCGGCCTGCGGAGTGCAGGTCCGGCGGTCTCAACAGAGCTTCGCTGCGCGAAGTCTCGAACCCCCCCGCGAGCAATGCCGCGGTCCAGGGAATCAAACGGCGTGCCAAGTCACCGGCCCGAATGCGCGGAAATGGAGGTATTCCAACGACTAGACATGGAAACTCTGAAATGATCGGTGCGAACACGCGCCTGCAGGCCCCGCTCCGTCGCAATTCTGTCTTGTTGCCTGCTGCAGGGAACCTGAAGTGTCCGCTGTTGCCCAGATTTTAGGCATCGTGCCGAGATTTTAGGTTCCGAGGGCGACGGCCGTCAGTTCGGAAGCCTGCAGGCGCCGCGGGCAGATTTAGCTTTTCTTTACTCGGGCAATTGCGACGCCTGGCCCGACACCTTGCCGGTGATGGCGAAGAGGAGCAGCAGCGGGATACCGCCGGCTCGCGCGGGCCCAACGCGATGGCCAATTCTACAGATCGTCAGCTTGTGAAGCCCGGACACGCGTCGATGAGCCGGCGGCGATTGCGTCATCGGAACAAAGCGCAACCCCGGAGAGGGGCGCTGCCGCCGTAGGGGTGCCGGTGCTCGATCCCCTCAGATTGGCTGAAGCGAACGGCTAATTGCAGCTCGGCCGGCGCGATGGTGGCCGCATGTTTATTTGGAATGCGATTGCCAATTGGTGCCGAGATTTCGCAGCGGCCCTGATTTGAAATACTCGATCCTCTGACAAATCGGTATTGATTTTGCCACCGCCGCACTCGACATAGTTGGACATTCGCGACAAATGGACCAGATACCACGATCGGCGTGACTAATGCCATTCAAGACAACACGGCTGCACAAGCGCGCTATTCTGCTCTCCCAACTCCTGGCGATTGGGATCCTTCTCGCGCCCGGTAGCGCGCGGGCCGATGAGCTTTGTGGTCGGCAGTTCGATTCACTGTCGCAGCTCTACGCCGGCCTCCACGGTGAGGCAGAGGCAAATCGCGGTTGGCAGGTCCTAGAGCGCTCCACCCATGTCACATTTGTTGGCGACCAGAAGGTCTGGACTTTTGCCCGCGACTCACAACGGGCATTCCCGGCCGTGGCCTGCCTTCAAATCGTACCGGCTGCGGATTCAATCCAGGCCATCGTTCAAACGCGGTGCGAGGGCGCGAAAGACGCCTGCGATGCCGTCGTTGCCAAGGCGAAAGGCAAGGACTGGAGTAATCTGTTCGACGAGTGACGGAGTAATTAGTTTCCTCGATCGCTACGGCTCGCCCGCGGCGAAGCGCGACGACAGCAAGGGGCGCCATCGCACATCGGCTGTTGCCGATGTGCGCATCATACACTGCCGATCTCGGGTAAACCCGAGATCGGATGCGGCGCCCCTTGGACTGACACTGCGACTGCTCAGTCGATTTTCCACGCCGAGAAGATGACGCTCGGCACCGCCGGTTCGCCGGCCGGCTTCTTGTAGACGAGACCAATGCCCGTCGCAGAGCCCGAGATCATCGTATTGACCTTGTCTCCCTTCTTGTATTCGCCCACCCCCTGCGAGATCATGACGGTGGTGAAGTCGGGGGTAGGGACCATCTGTTCGCAGTTGCTGTTGTCGACGTCCTTGCCGTTCGTCTGGAACCAGAGTCTGACCAAACCGGTGCCGCCCCGGCTGCCAACCTGGACTCCGACAATGGTGAAATAGGTCCCGGTTTGATCGAGGATCACCACGCCCTTGTTGTTCTTGATGCCCTTCGCGGCATCAGTCGAAGCCATGGTGACCAGTTGGGGCTTATTGGCCTCTTTCACAATCTGGTCTTCCTCGCTCGAGGCCTGAAGATAGCCACCGGCCGCGAAAGCGCTGGCCGAGGCCAGAAGCATGGCCGACCCAAACGTTGTACCGAAAAGAGCCTTCATCACTACCTCCCGCTGGAGTTGGACTAACCTGAAGAGAGTTCCGAAGGGCGACGGGTTGACCTCTCCGATCTGTTGGGTGAAACGAAGATTGAACGGCTGCCCCCTTGATCGGCCTTTGCGAACTCCGTCCACAGTGAGCAAATGACGTGCCATTGGGCGATAACAGCGACAATCGGGGTTGGCGATTGTTGTCAGATGCGAAAGAAATCGAGCCGTCGAGAGGGATAAGGCATAAAGGCCACGCAGAATTCCCAACCGGGTGCGATCATGGCGCCGGCGTCTGCCTATTTGTGAAGCAGCGGTATCAGCGGCTGGCGCATTCGTGCCCACGCAAAATATGCCCACGCAAAATATCGAAATGAAAGAGGCCCTGGCTTTCGCCAGGGCCTCTCCATAACGGCGAGGGTGATGCCGGGTATTCACCCCAACCGTATGTCGTTCCTTAAGGCGCCGCCGCCTGCCAGCGAGGGGCGGACCGCGGCGGTGTCGGCCTTCAACGTTGCCGCGCGACCTCGCTGCGAGGCGTCAAATGCAGCCCTTGATCTCTATTCCGTGGCCACCCTCCGTGTCCCGGCATCTCACTCTTGCCCGCTTCACAGCGCCGCGGCGTCGGTTTCGCCGGTGCGGATGCGGACGGCTTGCTCGAGCCCGAAGACAAAGATCTTGCCGTCTCCGATCTGGCCCGTCTTGGCGGCCGCCGTGATGGCCTCAATCGCCTTGTCGGCCTGGTCGGTCGCAACCGCAACCTCGACCTTCAGCTTCGGCAGGAAGCTCACGGCATATTCGGTGCCGCGATAGATTTCCGTATGGCCCTTTT
>WNFS01005871.1_pt1 | contig 13794 bp, 7 predicted proteins | sample 5400141 | NCBI WGS metagenome assembly WNFS01 (sample SAMN13153358, study PRJNA577476) | soil metagenome | isolation source: 60 cm saprolite under Madrone tree | place: USA:California | collected 2016-06-14
AGGCACGCCGCCCGGCTCCGAGCCTGCAAACTATCCCGAGAAACAATATTTCTCAAAAAACTGGAACACCGAAGTCGTCGCCAATGTGACGAAGCCTTCCCTCACCGTCTTCAAACCTGCTCCGGGCACCGCAAACGGCACCGCCATCGTCATCGCGCCCGGCGGTGGCTTCATGGCCCTCTCCATCACCAGCGAAGGCACTGATGTCGCCAAATATCTCGCCGCAAAAGGCGTGACCGCCTTCGTCCTCAAATATCGCCTCGCCCACAGCGGTGAAGATGCCACGCAAGAATTCACGAATCTGATCGCCGATCCGCAAAAGTTCAACGAGACGGTCGGTAAGATTATTCCTTTGACCATTGCCGATGGACTGGCCGCAGTCACTTACGTTCGCAAGCACGCTTCCGAGTGGAACATCTCTCCCGACCGCGTCGGCATCATCGGTTTCTCCGCCGGAGGAACCGTCGCCGCCGGAGTCGCCTTCCACTACACGCCAGAAGGCAAGCCCGCGTTTGTCGCCCCAATCTACGCCGCCGCTGGCCGGCTGAAAGACTCCACCGTTCCCGGCGACGCTCCGCCCATGTTCATCGCTGCCGCCACTGACGACAACCTCGGCCTCGCGCCCGACAGCATCGCGCTCTACGAAAAATGGCGCGAAGCAAAAAAATCAGTCGAACTCCACATGTACGCAAAAGGCGGCCACGGTTTCGGCATGCACCAGCGCAATATCCCCACCGATCACTGGATCGATCGCTTCGCCGACTGGCTCGACCTCCAGGGCTTTTTGAAGAAACTTGCGAACTAATCGCGTGGCGGCATTCTCACAAACTACACTTTCTTAGAACTGCGCACCGTAAGTGCGCCACAATTTAGCTCAGCCCGGTCAGGGCTGGGTAAACTTTGCAGGTTCAGCGCAAGCGCCGTAAGCGCGACACTCCTTCGCTCGCGTCCCATCGCGGGCACACTTCCGTCGTATAATCGCGCGACATGAATCGCACATTGTTCCTATCTCTCGCTTTCTGCTTTTCTCAAACTCTCTCCGCCCAACAAACTCTCCCTCCCAAAGAACATCTCCTCTTCCAAAAACTCGACTCGACTATCCAAACCGAAGCTCGCAGTCTCGACGGCATCCTCGGCGTCTACGTCCTCGATCTGACGAACGGCAACACGCTCGCACTCAACGCCGACGAAACTTTCCCCACCGCCAGCACCATCAAAATCGCCATTCTTGCCGAACTTTTCCGCCAGGCCCAACAAGGCAAACTCAATCTCAACGAACCCTACGTTCTGCAATCGAAAGATCTCGTCGGCGGCAGCGGCATCTCTTCCTCTCTCACTCCTGGCACAACCAAGCTCACCCTCCGCGACGTCGCCGCTCTCATGATCTCCGTCTCCGACAACTCCATGACCAACGTCATCATCAATCGCGTCGGCATGGACAACGTCAACGCGCTTCTCGACTCTCTCGGCCTCTCTCACACTCGCCTCCGCCGCAAAATGATGGACATCAAAGCCGCCGCCGAAGGCCGCGAAAACATTTCTACGCCGCGCGAAATATCCCAACTCCTCGAAGCTCTCTACCAAGGCAAAGTCCTCAACAAACAATTCACCGAAAATTTCTTCAATCTCTTGTCCATCCACAAAGAAAGTTACCTCCCGCGCCTTCTTCCCGAAGATCTCCGCGTCGCCAACAAACCCGGCGAACTCGAAGGCGTTCGCAACGATTGCGGCATCGTCTTCACCGGCAAACGACCCTACTCCCTCTGTGTCATGTCCACCTACGTCCGCCACGAACGCGAAGCCGGTGACGCCATCGCTCGCATCTCCTTCGCCGCCTGGCAAACCTTCGACCGCCTCGACCGCGGTTCAGACCTCGGCCGCGTCGTCTCTTCTCACGATTCAAGCTTGCCCTGAGCTACGAAGAGCCCTCCCCGACAACGGTGGTTTCGGCGAACGGTGCCCTCGACATCTGCATATTTTTTAGGGTATTTTTTACTTGTCCCTTCCAGCCCTCGGAAAGGCGACCATGAACGGCAGTTATCGGTTTCTCTTCGCCCCAGCATTGTGTCTTTTATTTTTCTCTTCCGCCGGCCTTGCGCAAACTCCGCAGGACGACAAGCAGTCTTCCTCATCCTCGCCACGCTGGTACGACCCAACTCGCTACAATCCCGCGAAACTCTTTCATCGCGGTCCAACCGCCGTCGAACAGCTCGCGTCGAACGACGAACTCGAGCACCGGCTCACAAGCCAGCTTCAGGCGCACGGCGTTTTGGACAAGGACGCAAATTTGCAAGCGATCTGTTCCGATTTCAAATCGCTCTCCGGCTGCATCTCCACACTTCGCGCCAGCCGCAATCTCAAAATCGATTTCTCCTGTCTGAAATGGGATGTGACCGGTGAGAAGCCGGCACCCCTTTCCGACTCCTGCGCGGGCCCTTCCGACGGCAAAGCCATGTCTCTGCAAAAAGCCATCGCCGTCCTCAAGCCCGACGCCGACGCCAGGGTCGAAGCCGCAAACGCATCGAACACCGCCCAGAACGACATCAAGGACGCAAATTCCTAGCCGCGCGTGCGCGAGTGCGTCAGCTACGCTGATTCCCTTCAACGTAGTGACGCCAGCTTCGCGCCACCGCGTCCGCTCTGTCTGCGCGGACTGCTTCCGAAATATCCCTCACTCGATTAAAATCTATTTGTGTCTATCTTCAGCCGCATCTCGCGTGCCTTCGGAGCTAAATCACGCATGACCCACATTGTCGCCGGCAACGTCGCCCCTAATTTTTCGCTCAAATCGCTCGATGGCAAAGAATTCTCTCTCGCAAACGCGCTCCAGAAGGGCCCCGTTCTTCTGGCATTCTTTAAAATTGGCTGCCCGGTCTGCCAATTTACGTTTCCCTTCCTCGAGCGCCTCTATCAACGCTACAAATCGCCGAATTTCACTATCGTCGGCATTGCTCAAAACGGTCCAGAGAAAACCGCCGCCTTCAACAAGGAATATGGCGTCACATTTCCCGTCTTGCTTGACGAGGAAAGCAAACGCTACGTCGTCTCCAACGCCTATGGCCTCACCATGGTCCCCACGCTGATCTTCGCGGACACCGGCGGCTCCGTCCTCGTCAGCTCAATGGGGTTCGTCAAAGCCGATATCGAATCCATCGCCAATCAGTTGGCCGAACGAGCGAAAATCTCCAAAGCCCCGCTCTTCCTTCCCACCGAGCCCATCCCCACCGTCAGACCCGGTTGAGGCTCCAAAAACTAGGTCCGGTCCGGACCTAACACAAAGCAGGAAACACTTCAGTAGTTGGTTGGAAAATCAAACCGGCGAATCTAATGCAGGTTTGCAGACTCGACCTTTGCCTGCTTCAAAACCGGCAAATCCGCGTCAGCGTCTTTCCACAACTTGAAAAACTTCTCGTAGGATTCTTTCGCCTTCGCCGCCTTGGCTTGTAGCGCATAAGCGCGTCCCAAGCCGAGGTGTGCGAGCGACGCAATCGGCTGGTTCAACGCCACGCCTGGATTGTCAACAATCTTCTGAAACTCTGCCGCCGCGGCATCTCCCCGTTTCATCGCGAGGTACGCATCTCCACGCAGCCACACTGAATAGAGATTTATGTTGAGCGACTGTACCGGCTGGCCAAGGTCAAACGGCTGTACCGGATCCAGGAGTTGGATCGCCTTCTCCCCATTTCCACTCTTTAACTCTGCCGCAGCCTTTATCGCCGGCACGAGTTGTGCGTTGATCCGGGTATCTCCGGGATATTCCCTGGCCAACTCGTCTGCAATGCGCGAGGCTTCTTTCGATTCGCCGGCCACCGCGAGCGCGAGGCCTGCAACCGGCCGGACGTTTCTTCCTTTCGAAAGCGCCACCGCCCTCCGGACTTCCTGCACGGCCAGCGTAGTGTTGCCGGCCAGTGATTCCCGCAGCGCTCCCTCCGCTTGAATCATTGCGGCCAGCTCCGCGTCACCGTTCCGCAGGAACGCCTCGATCGATCGCCGCGTCAGCGCCCTCGCCGCGGCGTACTTTCCGTCGTAGGCCGCCGTATCCGACTCGAAATACTCCATCGTGGCTTCATCATTCGGGCGCCCTCTCGTTTTCGCCGCCTCCGCTTTCATGCATTCCCGGTTGCCCTCGAGGAAACAGATCATATACCGTGACCCCAGCAGTGAAAACGATTCGATGTTGTGCGTAGCCGCGTCCGCCGTCGCCTTCCTTGCTTCCGCCAGCCGGTTGACGGCAAGATAGCTGGTGGCCAGATTTCCGTAACTCATGGCCTCCCCTGGCGCAACATTCATTCCCACTATCGCTTGTTCTAGCGCCTTTTCGTTTTCGCCCTGCTCTGCAAAAATCGAGGACAAATTTGCCGGCGGCGTTTTGTCTCGGGGATAGGTCTGTTCCCACAACTCGAAGGTTTTGCGCGCGCTTTCCTCGTCTCCTGTGACGATCCCATCGTAGTGGGAAACGATATATAGCTTCTCCTTCTCGTCCCACTCTCCAAGATTGAAATACGATGTTCCCATCCGCGCAAAGGCCATCGCGAAATTTTGGTCGAGTTGCACCGCTCTCTGAAAGTGTGAAATCGCGGCCGGATAATCCGACGTCATAATCATTTCGCGGTACCCGACGTTATACGCCTGCAGCGCTTCCAGCGACGGCGTCGTCACATTTTCCAGCGGTGCATCATATTTCTGCACCGAACTCAGCGATTCTCCCAGCTTCTGCCGCAGCCTCGTCGCGGCGCCGCCCAATGCCTTTAACACTTCTTCTTTTCCAGCTGCTGCCACTTGCTCCTGCCCGAGCACGTCTCCGGTCTGGCAGTTCAGCGCTTTGAGCCCTACGATGTACTGCGTGCCGAGCGACGAGATCGAACCTTCAATCGTTGCAACGCTGGCCGTTCGCTGGCACACCTCCTTGGCGAGTTCATGCGTCAGCCGTGATTCCTTTGGTTGCGCCATCAGCGCCAGCGTTTCCGCCACCTTCTCGTCGCTCAGCAGATTCAAGAACGGCGATTGCTCTAGTTGGGAGGAGAGCCCCTGCCGCAATGCTCCGTCGAACACCGGTTCGCCTGTTGAGTTGGCAAAATCGGAAAGCACAATGGTGTCCTTGTCCGTCAGCGCACTAGCGCGATGCGGCCGCAGGAAGTGGTAGCCCGCAAACAGTACCGCGATCGCCGCAACGCCCACGCCCACCGAAACGAACTTTCTTTTTCCATCACCCGTGTTGCCCGTGTCGGTTGAGCTCACCTTGTGCGAGTCGCTATCCCGCTTTAGCCGCTGCAAGTCTGCTCGAATCTCCGCAGCGCTCTGGTAGCGCAGGTTGCGATCTTTTTCGAGGCATTTCTGAACAATCCGTTCCAACTCTGGCGAAATCGTCGGATTCATCCGAGCCACTGGCGCCGGTTGCTCTTGTAAAATCCCGTTGTAAATAATGCCGGTGCTTTCTCCGCGAAACGCTTGTATTCCCGTCGCCATTTCATATAGCACCGTCCCGAACGAAAATAGGTCCGTCCGCGCATCCCAATCTTTTCCGCGCACCTGCTCCGGCGACATATACGCAATGGTCCCAAGCGTCGTGCCCGGACTCGTCAACTCGCGATCGTCATTCAGCAGCAGCGTTGTTGCGGTATCTGCTTTCGCGGTTTCGGCTTCTTCCTTACTGGCGGCGACCTTCGCCAGACCGAAATCGAGAATTTTCGCGTGACCCCGCTTGGTAACAAAAATATTCGCTGGTTTAACGTCTCTATGAACAATCCCCTGCGCGTGCGCCGCCTCCAGCGCCTCCGCAATTTCCGTTGCCAGCGAAAGTAGTGTCTCTTTATCGAGCGACCGGCCGTTCACATGATGCTTCAGCGTCTCGCCATCCAGAAATTCCATGGCGATGAACGCGCGCCCATCTTGCTCGCCGATGTCGTAAATCGTGCAAATGTTGGGATGATTCAGGGCCGAAGCCGCCCGTGCTTCGCGCCGGAAACGTTCCAGCGCTTGCTTATCGCGCGCAAGTGCTTCCGGCAGGAATTTCAGCGCGACGAATCGCCCAAGCCGGCTGTCTTCCGCCTTGTAGACGACGCCCATGCCCCCGCCGCCTAGTTTCTCCATGATTCGATAGTGCGCGAAGGTTTGGCCGATCAATGGGACACTCGCTGAATGCCCAGTATTATTGGAGACGCACGGGCCGCAAGTCAATGTAGGCCCGGCTTACCTCTTTGAGCAATTTCCACGTTTGTGCCTTACGGTTTATAGGCAAGCCCCAGCCTGCGCCCTAGCATAGTCATAGGGAGGCCATCGCCCTCGCGCTACACCAATGTCCACTATCGCCACGCCCAACCAGAAACTTCTCGTCGGCGTTCCCGCCAATAGTTCCGAGCGAGTTCTCGTGAACCATCCGACGCAAAGCGCAACGGCGATCGACGGCTGGAAATCCGTTTTCTTCGGGTCGCCATTTCTGGCCGCGGGCGTCTTTATCGAAGCGGCCGCGCTGAACTACGTTGGCGGCGCGAAGCACGCTCCCGACTGGCTAATCGGTCTCATCGGGTTTTTCTTCTTCGCTGCCGGAGCATTTCTGATGATCCACGGCCTTCGCGGCGTCATCCGCAAGGCAAAATACGACCGCGATGCACGCCAAGTCCCTGACCAACTTTGGCTCTGCGATTACCACTGGCATCGCGAAGGCTTTGCCTTCTCCGCGTTCAATTCGCCGCTGCAGCGTTTCGTCGCTGCAGTCGTCTGGAACGCCTTCCTGACTCCTTTTTTCTGGATCGGCCTTACGCAGCGTGGCGCCTGGATGTTCTCTATCTTCGCCGGTCTCTTCGCCTTGATCGGTCTCGTCTTCTGGTACCGCTGGGGGCAAATGCTCGCCGAGCTCCTCCGCTACGGAAACACTTCTCTCGATTACAACACGTTTCCGTTTTTTCTCGGCAGTTCGGTGTCCGCGCGCCTTCGCGCGCCAAACCATCTCGCCGATCTCGACGAACTCACGCTCACTCTTCGCTGCGTTCAGGAACGCTACAGCACGAGTGGCTCTAGCAATAATCGCAGCACGAATGTCGTCTGCTTCGAAGTCTATAGCGACTCAAAATCTTTCTCCCGCGGCGAACTTGCAGCCCATTCGAATCAAAGCATTCCCATAGATTTCCCGCTGCCCGAGTCCCAACTCACCACATCGCTAGCCTCAACCCCACCCACCTACTGGGAAATCGAAGCCAACGGCAAATCCTCCCGCGTCAATCTCCAGGCCTTCTTCCTCGTCCCTGTTTACAAAACCGCCTAGTTTGCAATCTCGCTTGACTCCCGGGCGCGGCGCACTTAGGATTCCCCCAATTCCACACTGGTGGTCGGTTCCTGGGCCCGTTCCTTCTAGCTTTTAAGCGTACTTCTCGCACCACCGTGGATCTCTCGGAGGTCAACGTCATGGCCAAGCTCGCAGCGGTTCTCTATGGCTTCATCGCGTATGTGCTCTTCTTCCTCACATTTCTTTACGCTGTCGGATTTGTCGGCAATCTCTTCGTTCCGAAAACCATTGATTCAGGCGCGGGAGTCTTTTCTGTCCCCGCGCTGCTTGTGGATGCGCTCCTATTGAGCCTCTTCGCCGTGCAGCACAGCCTCATGGCCCGCCCGTGGTTTAAGCGCGCCTGGACCAAATTTGTTCCTCATCAAATTGAGCGCAGCACGTACGTCTTGCTGGCCAGCCTGTGCTTGGATCTCCTTTATTGGCAATGGCGCCCCATCACCGGAGTGATCTGGGATGTTCAAAGCAATGCTGCTGGGCGCCTGATTCTCCTCGCCCTCTTCGGTCTTGGCTGGCTGACCGTTTTCGTCAGCACTTGCTTGGTGAGCCACGCGGACCTTTTTGGCGTTCGGCAGGTCATGACCTACATGCGCGGCCAGCAGTATGAAGCGATTGGCTTTAAGACGCCCTCGCTCTACAAGGCCGTCCGCCACCCGATTTATCTCGGGTTTCTAATCGCCTTCTGGGCCACGCCCAAAATGACCCAGGGCCACCTGCTCTTTTCCGTCGCTACAACGTGCTACGTCCTCCTCGCCATCCAGTTCGAGGAGCACGACCTAATCTCTTTCTTCGGTGATGCTTACAGGCAATATCGCCAGCGCGTACCCATGCTCGTCCCCTTCGCCAGGCGATCAAAATAATTCAGCGCCCAGACGACTCAGTCGCTCGATTTTCCTTGACCTGTGCTAACTCTTTTGATATTATGCACTTGTGATATAGTGGAGGGTGAGAATAAAGGCTCATACTCCCATGTCCGGTGGTTTCTCTGTCCCTTCAAACGCTTTTCCATCCCCGAACCAACCCTCTTTTTCGCTCTTTGCACCCTTTGTGCAATTCTCATCTCGTTTCTTTTCAATAGGTTGCGCACTCTTGCCTCGCTCTTTTGCCGTCTTGCGCAAGCTAACCCGTTTTTTTTCAGTCATTTCCGCACTCTTTGCGCAAAATGGCGGAGTGGCATGGGTATTTCTAATCAAGGGCCGTTCCTCTTTTCGCCGTTTCACGTTAAGTCTTGTGAAATCAATACTTACAAAAACTCACTTCCGTAAGCTCTTTTAGAATGAATACTTACGAAAAAAGACGGGGTGGGGGCCCCCCTCCTCCACTAGGTCTCCGCGCCTTCTTTCGTCCAGTCTTTCTTATGCTTCTCGGCCTTCTTCCGCTTATCGGGGATTACTTTCATCCCGCTCGCCGCCGGTGCCACCTTTCGTGCCCTGCGCCGCGCTTCCGTCGCCGCATCCAGCCGTTTCTTCTTCTTTCGCATCGCCCACCCCTCGCACTCCCCGTTTACATCCGAGCCATAAAACGCAACTATATTGCTCCTATGACTAGACACACTTCTATTCCTGCCACCATGCTCTCGCTTGCGTTAAGCCTTCACGCTGCACCGCTTAATGCACAACAGTCTCCCGTCAACCTGCCCAACGGCCGTGCGCTAACGAAGGCCCCCGGCCATCCGCGCCCGATCAACAACCTTCCGACAAACGCTGTACTGTCGCCCGACAAGAAATTCGCCGTATTCCTTCACAGCGGGTACGGTTCCTACTCGTCCGGCAAAAAGCAGTCTCTCACTGTTCTCAATCTCGAAACCAACGAGCTTACCGATTTTCCTGACGACCGCCTCGGCCCTGATGCGCACCAAACGTATTTCCTCGGGCTTGCCTTCAGCCTCGACGGCCACCGCCTCTACGCATCGATGGCGAGCTTCACCGATCCGCTCGGCAAAAAGTCAGGCGACACCGGCAACGGCATCGCTGTCTACGCCTTCGACGGCGGCCGCATCACGCCGGAAAAAGTTCTTCCGCTTGCCCCGCGCACCGCGATTCCCACCGGAAAATTGCGCCGAAAAGAATTCAATGACGTTACTTACCCCGCCGGCCTCAGCGTCGCCAGCGTTAACGGCATCGAAAGCATTCTCGTCGCCTGCAACCATTCCGACGAAGCGATTCTTCTCAATGCATCCGACGGCAAAATTATCCACCGGTTCGACCTCTCCACTTTCAAACGCATTCCAGCCTCGCTTCCTTACACCACCGTCATAACGCACGACGGCAAGCGCGGATTCGTCTCCCTTTGGAACGCTTCGTCAGTTGCTCAACTCGATCTCGCTGCCGGTCGCGTCCTCCGCGCGATTCCACTCGAAAAACCGGCCGCGCCGCTCGCCGGCGGTTCTCATCCTACTGCCCTTCTCCTCAATCACGACGACAGCATTCTTTACGTCGCCCTCACCAATCGCGACGAAATCCTTGCGCTCGATTTACACACATTGCAAATTAAGTCCACCTATTCGACGAAATTGCCCGGCCAATCCTATGGCGGCAGCGATCCGCAGTCTCTCTCGCTCTCCGCCGACGAAAAACTCCTCTTCTCCGCAAACGCCATTTCCGATTCCGTCTCGGTTTTCGATGTTGCTGGGAAATCCGAACCAGGCTTCATTCCCACTGAATGGTATCCAACGGCGGTCCTCGCAACGCCGACACAACTTCTCATCGCCACGGCAAAGGGCCGTAGCTCCGGCCCCAATCCTAAGCCCATCAAGAAAAGCGCTGATGGTTCTCCCGACTATCCTTACACTCCTGCCCTGATCAGAGGCTCGCTCGCACAGATTCCGCTGGCGGACCTGCCTTCTCATATCGAGGAATATACAAAACAAGCTATTGCCGCCAATTCCCTTCGCGGCAATTCCGACAAGATTCAATTCGCGTCCGGCGAAAACAAGATTCGTCACGTCATCTACATGATTAAGGAAAATCGCACGTACGATCAGATCCTCGGCGACCTCGGTTACGGCGACGGCGATCCATCCCTCACCATGTACGGCGCGAACATCACGCCCAACGAACACAAACTCGCCAAACAGTTCGGCATTCTCGATAATTTCTACGACAGCGGCGACGTCTCCGGTGACGGCCACATCTGGTCCAACTCCGCTTCAGTTTCCGATTACGTCGCCAAAACCTGGCCCATCGCCTACCGCAGCGCCGAGCACACCTACGACTCGGAGGGCACTTTTCTCAACGGCATCTCCGCCGAAGATAATCTTCCCGACGCCGGCGAACCCACTGGCGGCTATCTCTGGAAGAATTTCTCAGCTCACGGCGTCACCTACCGCCACTACGGCGAATTTATCGTCACCAAGTGGTGCAACGCCAAAGCCGACAATACCAATCCGACCTGGGGCCCGCCGAAAGTCGCTGGCGTAACCTGCAAACGCACTGTCGTCAAAAAAGGCGAGCCGCTTGAAAACAATGTCGGTGAACCTTATGGCAGCCCCAGTCCCTATCCGTGGGACGTTCCCGTCATGGCAAAAAACATTGCCTCGGAAACCGAACTGCGCGGGCACTTCGACCCGCTTTTTCCGGATTTTGAAGTCACCTATCCCGATCAACTCCGCGCCGACGAATTCTTGAATGAATTCAAGACTTTCGTCGCGTCGCGCAATTCCGGCAAAGACACGATGCCGCAATTCATTCAACTGCGTCTGCCCAATGATCACACCGCGGGCCTCACCAAAAACCAGCCGCGTCCCGCCGCCAGCGTCGCCGACAACGATCTCGCCATCGGCCGCGTCATTGACGCGCTCTCTCACAGCCCGTATTGGGATGACACCGCCGTCCTGATCCTCGAAGACGACGCACAGGATGGCCCCGATCACGTTGACTCGCACCGCAGCACCGCGCTCGTCATCAGCAAATATTCGCCTCTTCCGCAAACGCACGAAGCCATCACGATTCCTTTCATCGACCACACCTTCTACACGACCATCAACATGGTCCGCACCATCGAAGTCGTGCTCGGAGTTCCTCCAATGAACAGCAATGACGCCCGTGCGGCAGCCATGGCTCCGCTCTTCGGCGGCCCCGGCACGCAGCCCGCATTCGTAGCTGACTATCGCAACCGTGACAACGGCTTAATTTATGAAATGAATACGAAAGACTGGAAAGAAGGCGCGTATCTCGACTTCACACACGCCGACGCGGTGGATACCGCCCTCCTAAACAAAGCTCTGTGGCAGGACCGCATGGGCGACACTCCCATACCGCCGCCGCAACACAACATTTTTCCGGCTGAATCGGCGAAGCCCGCCGCAAAGCGAGACTCGAAACGAGGCGACCCCGATTGAACGTTTAGAAACTGAACGTGACTTGCAGGTCCACGCGCCGATTGTAGGAGCTGGAACCGAACGGCCCGCCCGCGAGCGAATTGCTCTGTCCGAAAATCGGCGAGCTGATGACGCCAACCGGATTCCCCGCGTTCACGTTGTTGAATATATTTCTGCCCGCCACCGAAAATGTCAGGCTGTATTTCTGCCCGGAACTGTCGCCGCCGCCTCGGACCACGGCTCCACCGCCGCCATGACCACCGCCGCCCGGGCCACCCGGCCCGCGGCCAAAAGTTCCGCCACCCATTCCGCCGCCACCAGCGGCGCTCGTCGATTCTTTTTTCTGGCCGAAGCCAAACGTTTTGCTCAAGCGCAGGTTGAAAGAAAATCTTGCCGGCCCAGTCGCGCAATTGATCGGTACAAGCGTGTCTGCGCTCGGTTCGTTGCAATCGAAGCTGGCGTTGCGAATGAGCGCCGCATTTGCCAGCGCCGACTGGAACTGTGCGAATGTTGGCCGGTCGTTGAAGATGGAATCGTTGTTGACGTCCTGCCCGAGCGTCACGTTAAACGGCGAACCCGAACTCGCAATCACGAACGGGCTGAGGCGGAACTGCATCGGCATGGTAATGCTGCCACCGAGAAAAACGCGATGTCGGACGTCAAACCCCGCACGGCCGTAATCCTGTGCGACATTGAATTGATTCGTCGGAAAACTTCCCGAGCCGGAAGAATCGCTGTTGGCGTAGTTCAACGTGTAGTAGCCAAACAATGAAACTTTCTGCCCAACGCGCACGCTGCTGTTCACGATGAACTGATTCTGTTTGAAAATTCCGGCGCCTTCGTACTGATAAATGTTGTTCAGAGTGCCGAGCGGACGATTCGCAGTGTCAGTCGCGTCAAAAGTGGGCGCGAGCGGCGCGTTGATGTTTCGCGTGAGAAGCGTGTGAACGCCTCGCGAATTCAAATATGTCAGCGCGATATTCGCGACTTTCGACAACTGCCGTTCGAGAGTTACGCCGGCTTGCATCGTGTACGGAATTGTTAAGTTCGGGTCGACCTGATAGATCGTCGGCGAATTCTGAGACGTCGTAAGATCGGCAGGAGTTGGGAGATTCGGATAAAAATTCGGATCGGTCACAAGAATTCGCTGTTGCGTGATGCCGTTCACGCGCTGGGCTTGCAAAAGCAAATCCTGTCCGAAGCGGTCGTAAAAAATTCCCCAGCCGGCCCTAAGCACCGTTTTCGGCTGGCCTTTCTTGCCAGCATCGATGCCCCAGGCGATGCCGATGCGCGGCGCGATGTCGGCGTTGAAACTGATTTCGTTTTGCGTTTCGATGCGCAATCCATAGGACAGGGACACGTTGGGGCGAACTTTCCATTCGTCCTGAGCGTACAGCCCCCAGTCCAGAAAAGTGTTTTGCACGGCCGGCTGGCCTGTCACGATCGAGAATTGAGTCGGACCCAATCCGGTCTGCGCGCGCACTTGCGCAGCGGTCATACCATTTGCAATTCCCTGCTGCACAGCCTGATAGACCTGGAGGCCGGTGTGCTGGACACAATTCGGATCTGGATTTGCCGGATCCAGAACGCACGGCATGAGGGTTTGACTATCGACGGCCTGGGCGCCGAAAGTGAATCCGCCGTTGAAACCCGAATCCTGCACGTTGGCGTCTTTCGTCACGCGAAGGCGCGAGCCGAGTTTGATGAAATGCGAATTGTGCACGATGGAAATATAGTTTTGCAGCTCGTAGCGATCCTGGATGTCGTCGTTAGTTCCGGAGCTGTTGCCGCCACCGACGAATGCGCCATTAACGTTCACCGTTGGCGTAAAGTCCAGCGCATTGCCGCGGCTCTCCTCGCGCACAAAACGGAAGCGAATTTCGTTGATCACTTTGGGATTGACGATTTGCGTGTCCGAAAACTGCACTTGATGCTCGGTGTTTAAATTGTTTGTAGCCTGCGAGGGAAGGCTGAAAGTCCCGATACCATTATTCATCTCGGCTTCCCGCTCGTATTGATAGCGGAGCGTGACGGTATTGTTGGTATTGAGCTGATAGTCGAGGCGCGGGCTGAAGCTGGTCCGGGTACGCGGATTGGCAACCGAGTCTGTGAATTCGATCGGGTTGAAGTTCGCGTCCAGCACCGGCGTATTGATGACGGAAAGCTCGTTGATGTTTCTGCGATTGAAGTCGACGAA
>WNFS01002542.1_pt1 | contig 13792 bp, 13 predicted proteins | sample 5400141 | NCBI WGS metagenome assembly WNFS01 (sample SAMN13153358, study PRJNA577476) | soil metagenome | isolation source: 60 cm saprolite under Madrone tree | place: USA:California | collected 2016-06-14
TCGCGCAGAGTCCGGGTCCCGGCCCGGGACGTCGAAGGCGTCCATATCGCGTTTTCCGGGCGGACTGCGCGCGCTTGGATCGAGACCCGGCATGGCGACCAGGTGGCCCTGGTGGAAGGCGACGAGCGCGAGGTGCGGCGCATCGCGGACCGGCTCTCCGGGACGCTTCAGCTCGCATCCATGCCGCTCGGGGCGAACCTCAATTAAGCTGTACGCCTGTGCCTGGGCTCGCTCTCCTCCTCGCCGCGGCCGCTGCCGCGCCGCACTTCCGCCTGCAGGCGCTCGCGGTCGAGGGTGACGTCGCGTCGGTCGTCGCCGCGGACCTGGACGGCGACGGCCGCAAGGACCTGGTCGCCGTCTACAAGATCGGCGTGCCCCCGTACCAGAAGAGGTCGTTCGCCATCTTCTGGAACCGCGACGGCGTGTTCGCCCCGCGCCCCGATCTGACACTGGCGGTGGACGAGGCCGAGGCGTGCGCGTTCGACGTGGGCGCCGTCGGTCCGGGGCCCGCTGAAGACTTGCTCCTGGTGACCCCGAAGGGAGTGAGCGCGAAGTCGTTTCCCGGGCGCGTCGGCGCGCCGCCGCGCAAGCTGATCGAGCACGTCACGCTCTTCCACCAGCCGATCAACGGCGAGCTTCCCCGCGTCCGGCTGATCCACGACCTGGCAGGGCCGAACAGCCGCGACCTCTTGCTGCCCTCGCTGGGCTCGCTGGCCATCTTCCGCCGGGTGGAAGACCGGTACGAGAAGACGGCGGAGGTCGAGGTGGACATGGACGTGAGCGGAGGACCGAAGCGCAACGCGGGCATCGAGGTGCGCTACGGATTCCCCGCCCTGCATGTGCTGGATACGGACGGCGACGGCCTCCGCGACGTCATCGCCATCCAGGAAGACCGCATCGCCATCTACCGCCAGGGGCCGGGCTTCTCGTTCCGGCCCCAGCCTGATTTCAGCCGCGACTTCTCCGTGCGCACGACCGCGGACCACCGCGAGCGCGGGACCTCGGCGACTACGCTGGTGGCGGACCTCGACGGGGACGGATTCGTCGACCTGATCGTGCGCAAGCAGGTGTTCGAAGGCGTGACCTCCGCGCGCAACACCAGCTACGTCTTCTTCGGTCGCAAGGACGGGTTCTCGCAAAAGCCGGCGGAGATCCTGGAGAGCGAGGGTTTCGTGCTCTTCCAGACGCAGCTCATCGACCTGACCGGCGACGGCCGGCCGGACCTGGTGGTGCCCACCACCAGCTTCGGCGTGTTCGCGCTGATCCGGATGCTGACCGCCAAGACGGCGAAGGTGAACTTCCAGATCTTTCCCTTCGATCGGAAGACCCGGAAGTTCATGCCCGATCCGATCAGCGAGCGCGAGCTGAAATTCCACATTCCGTTGTCTGGGGACTCCGACCTTCAGGTCGTCAGCCTGACCGCGGACGTCACCGGCGACGGCAAGCCCGACTTGATCTTCGGCTCCAGCGACGAGCAGCTCGACATCTATCCCGCGTTGGGGGGAGGCGAATTCGCGGACTCTCCGGCGGAGTCGGTGGAGGTGCGCGCCGCCGGCGTGCTCGAGGCCGTGGATCTCACCGGGAAGGGCCGCAGCGATCTCATCCTGCATTACCCGAACACGAGGGGCCACCGCAGCGAGATCGTGGTGCTGAAGAACCTGGGAGGCTGGTGATGGGACTCTACGTGCGGCAGCTCAAGCTGGGACCGATGGACAACTTCGTCTATCTCCTCGGCGCCGAGGACTCCCCCGAGACGGCCATCGTGGACCCGGCCTGGGACGTGCCGGCGGCCTTGCGGGCGGCGGAGGAGGACGGCCGCAGGGTGACCCACGCGCTCCTGTCGCACCACCATCACGATCACGTCAACGGTCTCGAGGACGTGCTGGCGCACGGCGGAATCCGCGTCCACGCGCACCGGGCGGACGTTCCGAGGCTTCCGCCCGGGCTGCAGCGCGAAGTGACTCCGCTCGATGCGGGCGACGTCGTGGAAGTCGGTCCGCTCCGCGTCAGCGCGATGCACACGCCGGGGCACACGCCCGGCTCCACCTGCTGGCACGCCGGGGAAGGGCTCTTCGCCGGCGACACGGTGTTCGTCAACGCCTGCGGCCGGTGCGATCTTGCCGGCGGCGATCCCGAGCAGATGTTCCAGAGCTTGAACCGGGTGGCGGGGCTGCCGGGCGAAGTGCGGCTCTATCCAGGCCACGATTACGGCGACGTGCCCGTCTCCTCCATCGCCCGCGAGCGCGAACGGAATCCCTACTTCCAGAAGCTGGCCTCGCTCACCGACTTCGTCGCCTGGCGGATGCGCCCGCGCACCTGACGCTGGCGCAAGCGGGGGCTCTCGCCATCAGAGTTGCGCGGATGTGAGCCACTCCTTGTGCTGCTCGGTGCCGTCGAACGTCTGGGCGGACGCCGGTGCGGCCGAGCTCCCGGGTTTGCGCCCGCGCATCGGGTGGAATCCGGTATTTCCCCTTGGGAACGTTGCCGTGCGGCGCGCCACCCGCTTGTTTCCTGGCTCCCCGCGCTCCCCTGGCGAACAGCCCTGCCAACAGCCCCTGCAGAATTCCGCGTCTCGTGGCCATGCGGAAAGCTATGGCCTGCGTGCCCTTTGCGTCAGAGGCCGCGGCATGTGGCGCAACCTACATCGCCGATGCCGCGGCAACGGGCTGCTCGGAAACCAGGATCCGCCGGAGCGTCAGCAGCACCAGCCCGATGGAGAGAGCGCCCCAAGCGACGCCCCAGACGATCGCCGGGATGAAGGTCGCACGCGCCAGCGCATCCGCGTCCGTGCCCCCGGACCCCGAGGTGAGATGGAGCAGGTCGTCGCGGATGTCGTACAGCGCATAGCAGCAGGAGAACGCGGACAGGAACACCAGCACCCCTCGCCGGAGCCAGGAAGCCCCGAAGCGGGCCAGCAGGCCCAGAGCTAGCGCGCAGGCGCTCACGAACGCCAGCGTGAACGCGTCCCGGACGTACAGCAGGGTGACCAGCATGCACCAGCCCGCGAGCGCGACCAGCGGCCAGCGGCCGTTCTTGCTCCGGGCGGCGAGGTAGAGCAGGACGCAGGCGGAGACGGCGGATCCGACGTACCCGGCGCTGGAGATGACGATCTCGCGCAGGACCGAGGGAGCAAACCGCGAAAGGGTCACCCCGCCCTGGTCCGGGTTGATGCGGATGGCGTCCACCGAGCCGCCCACCAGGAGCGTGGCCGCGGCATGGCCGCTCTCGTGCATCAGCACCACCAGCAGCTTGAACGGGTAGAGCGGCCAGGTGTTCCAGAAAAAGATGCCGGCCAGCGCCGCGGCCGCCAAGGCGAACAGGAGCCTGCCGTCGAGGTGGTGGCGCGCCTCCATCGCGCGTAGTCTAACGGAGCGCTGGCGCGAAAGTTTCACGATGCCCGATCTCCTGGTCGCAGGGACGCTGCACACGCTGGACCCCGCCCGGCCGCTGGCCCAGGCAGTGCTCATCCGCGACGGGCGCTTCGCGAAGGTGGGCACGCGCGAGGAGTGCGAGCGCGCCTCGGAGAGCGACCTTCGCTACATCGAGCTGGGCGAGGGCTGCGCCGTGCCCGGGTTGATCGACGCGCATGGACACCCGCTGCTGTACGCGCGGAACCTGGCGGAAGTGCGGCTCGGGGGCGCCCGCTCCGAGCAGGAATGCGTCGATCGGGTGGTGCAGCATGCGCGGGCGGTGCCGCAAGGCAGCTGGATCGGTGGCGCTGGGTGGGACCAGAACCTCTGGCCCCGGAGGGACTTTCCCGATTCGGTGCTGCTCAGCGCTGCAACGCCGGAGCACCCTGTGGCCCTGTCGCGGGTGGACGTCCACGCGCTCTGGTGCAACGAGCTTGCGCTGCGCGCCGCCGGGATCGGCGCTTCCACTCCTGACCCGCCGGGCGGAAGGATCCTGCGGCGCGGCGACGGGACGCTCACGGGGGTCCTGATCGACACGGCCATGGATCTCGTTCGCCGGGCCATTCCCGCACCGGGCGGGCGCGAGACCGAAGAGATGCTGCTCCGCTCGCTGCGCGCGCTGGCCGCGGTGGGGCTCACCTGCGTGCACGACGCCAGCGCCGGGTCGGAGGTGCTGGCGGCCTACGCGCGCCTGGCGGAGCGCGACGAGCTGCCCGTGCGCGTGTACGCCATGATCGACGGTCAGGGCCCCGGGCTGGACGAGGAGATGCGCGCATGGCGCGAGCGGCCGGCCTTCGGGAAGCTCACCGTTCGCAGCGTGAAGCTGTTCGCCGACGGCGCGCTCGGGAGCCGCGGCGCGGCGATGTTCGAGCCGTACGAAGACGATTCCGGCAACACCGGCCTCTGGCTGATGGACCCGCGCGAGCTGGAGGAACGCATCCTGCGGGTCGCGGCCGCGGGCTACCAGCCTTCGGTGCACTGCATCGGCGATCGGGCGTGTGCGTTCGTCCTGGAAGCCTTCACGAGAGTGCCGCATGGTCTTCGTCCCCGCGCCGAACACCTCCAGATCGTGCGAGGCAGGGACGTGCCCCTGTTGAAGCGCTCCGGGGCCACCGCTTCGATGCAACCGACGCACGCAACCAGCGATGGCCCGTGGGCGGAGGAGCGGCTCGGCCGGGGCACGGAACGGCAGCGGGGAGCATATGCCTGGCGGCAGGCGCTGGACGCCGGCGTGCCGCTGGCGTTCGGGAGCGACTTTCCGGTCGAAGGCATCGATCCTCGCGAGGGATTGCGCGCCGCGGTGGCGAGGAAGACCGCGAAAGGCGCGGTCTGGATGCCGGAGCAGCGGCTGCGGCGCGAAGAGGCGCTGCATGCGTTCACCGCCGGGGCCGCGCGCGCGGAATTCGCCGAGGGTCGCCGGGGTTGCATCCGCGAGGGGTTCGACGCCGATCTGACCGTGTTCGGGAGCGACGTGATGAGCGTCCACATCGACGAGCTTCCTCGCGCGCCCGTCACGGCCACCGTGGTCCAGGGACGCGTGGTGTACGCTGGAGACTGAATGCCCGTCGCACCGCTCGAAAACTGCCCGGACGTGGAAGATTGCCTGGCCGATCCGTCGGAGATCGGCCGCATCTGCACCTTCGCGCCGCTCTGCGGGACTTGCGCGGTCTACCGGGTGATCGAAGGAAGGCGCGGCCTGCTGCTCGGCACCTGCCGGATCCGCACCGAGCGCGGCGAGTTTCCCTGCACGGCCCCGATCTGCGACTCGTACCTTCCCAGGGCCGGGGCCCAACCGGCGCCGGTGGTGCAGATCGCCAGGGCGCCGCGCCCGCGCAGCGAGCGCGAGGAGCCCAGGCCACGAGCGAGGATTCCCGACGGACCGGTCGGGGAGGTGGAGATGACGCGAGAGGAGCTGAAGGCGCTGATCCGCGAAGCGATGGATGAGGAGCGCGGCGGGGGCATCGCCCCGCTGGCGCCGAAGTGGGAAGGGGGAACGGCGGTGCTCAAGCCGTCGGACCCCACGCTCCAGCCGAAGGAGCTGCCGCTGGAGTCCCTCTTCCACAAGGTGGTGATGATCCGCGATCGCCTGCGCGTCCTGGAGCAGAAGATCAACGCGAACGGCAAGCTGACGGACGCCGAGAAAGTGGATCTGCAGGCCTACATCACCGGTTGCTACGGTTCGCTGACCACCTTCAACGTCCTCTTCCGCGACGCCAAGGACGGTTTTCGCGGAACCGGCGGCAAGGACTGAGTGGGCCCTGGCCTGCTCGCCGCGGCGCTCGGCGCCGCCCTGGGACAGATCCCCACCCCGCCGCCGCCGGAGAGCGCCCCGGCCGATGCCGCGGCCGTCCCGGCTCCGGTCCCGAGCGAGAAGCCGCCGGTCTACGAGGGGCTTACCCCGCAGCGGCTCGCGCGCATCCAGGGAGCGCTCCAACGCGAAAAGCTCGACGGCTGGCTCTTCTACGATTTCCGGCGCTCCGACGAGATCGCCTACCGGCTGCTGGGGCTCGATCCCGCCGGCGCGCGCTCGCGCCGCTGGTACTGCCTGGTCCCGGCTCAAGGACCGCCGCGGAAGCTCCTCCACGCGATCGAGCCTCGGGCGCTGGACGGCGTGCCAGGCACCGGCGCCACTTACACCTCCTGGCGGACGCGCGATCGGGAGCTGGGCGCTTTGCTTCGCGGCGTTCGCCGGGTGGCGATGGACTATTCGCCGCGCAACGAGATCCCCACCGTGGCGCGGGTGGACGGCGGCACGCTCGAGCTGGTGCGGTCGATGGGCCCGGAGATCGTTTCCAGCGCGGAGCTGGTGGCCGGGTTGGAGAGCACGCTCAGCCCCGAGGAGCTGGCATCGCAGGCGCGCGCCGCGGAGCTCCTGAGCGCGGACCTGGAGGCGGTCGCGCAGGAGGCGGCGCGGCGGGTGCGCGAGAACCGGCCCGCGACCGAGCGCGAGCTGCAGGAGCTCGCGAGGGCCCGGTGGGCCGAGGAGGGATTCGATCCGGAAGCCTGGCCCGGCGTGGCGGTGGACGCGCACACCGCCGATCCGCACTACGCGCCCCCCACGAGCGGAGGCGCGGTGGCGGGCCGCGGCAGCCTGCTGCTCCTGGACTTCAGCGCGCGGCTAGCACCGGCGGGCATCTACGCCGATCTGACGCGCGTCTACTTCCTCGGGGAGAGCGTGCCGGAAGACATCCAGCGAATCGCGGGATACGTGTTCCAGGCCAGGGATGCCGCCCTCCAGCTCCTGCGCCAGCGCTCCGAGTTCGGCAAGCTGCCCACCGGCGCGGAGGTCGACGCGGCGGCCCGGAACGTGATCGCGAAGGCAGGATACGCCGAGCGCTTCCTGCATCGCACCGGGCACAGCATCGATCACCACGGGCACGGCGACGGCGTGAACAACGACGACTTCGAGACCCGCGACCTGCGCCGCCACCTCCCCGAGACCTGCTTCTCGATCGAGCCGGGCATCTATCTCGCCGGCCGTTTCGGAATCCGCAGCGAGATCGACGTCTGCCTGCCGGGCGGGAGGGTGGAGCTGCGCGGCGGACCAGGCCAACCTGCGGTCCCCGCCCTGCTCGCCCATTAGCCCCAGCCACGGTAGGTGGCTCAGGGGCGATTTTGAGCGACAGACACTAGCGTCCTCGACGCGCCTTGGGGGCCGAAGCCCGCGCCGGAGAAGCGGCCGAGCCGCGGCGCCGGATCCATTCCGCGAGCAGGCGGACGCCCGCGCCGGTGCCGCCCCGCGCGTTGTAGCCGCGCTCCTTGTCGATCGACGCCGGTCCCGCGATGTCCAGGTGGGCCCAGGGAACCTTGCCCACGAAGTGCTGCAGGAAGAGGGCGGCATTGATGGAGCCGCCGAAGCGGCCGCCGGTGTTCTTCAGATCGGCGACCGGGCTCTTGATCAGCTCCTCCATCTCGGGAGGAAGCGGCATCCGCCACACGGGTTCGCCCGCCGCCCGCGCGGCATCGAGCAGCTCTCCGGCGAGCTGCTCGTCGTTGCTGAACAGGCCGGCGGTCCAGGGGCCGAGGGCGACCAGGATGGCGCCCGTGAGCGTCGCCAGATCGATCAGCGCGGCCGGCTTCTCCTCCACCGCCCAGGCCAGCACGTCGGCGAGCACCAGCCGCCCCTCGGCGTCCGTGTTCAGCACCTCGACGCTGGTGCCGTTCTTGCCGACGATCACGTCGCCCGGCTTGTAAGCGGTGCCGCTGGGCAGGTTCTCACAGGCGCCGAAATATCCGCGGACCGCAAACGGCGGCTTCAGCGCCGCCACCAGGCGCATCGCGGAGATCACTGCCGCGGCGCCCGCCATGTCGGTCTTCATGTCCTCCATGCCCTGCGCCGTCTTCAAGGAGAGGCCGCCGGAGTCGAAGGTGATCGCCTTGCCCACCAGGGCGACCGGGTTTCCCTTCCCGCGCGGCGGATCGTACGAGATGCGGACGAGCTGCGGCTCCTCGCTGCTTCCTTGCGCGACGCCGAGGAAGAGGCTCATCCCCAGCTTCTCGATCTGCGCGCGCCCGAGCACCTCGCACTTCAGCCCGGCTTCCTGTGCGCTCTTCTTGGCCGCCGCCGCCAGCGCGCGAGGCGTTGCGCGACCGGGCGACTCGTTCACCAGGTCGCGCGCGGCGCAGACGGCATCGGCGATTTCGCATCCGAGCCGCGCGGCCTCGGTCAGGGGTCCGGCCACCTTGCCAGAGGCGAGGATCTCCACGCGGGCCAGCTTGAGCGGCTTCTTCTCCTTCTTGTAGCGATCGAAGACGTACGCGCCGAGCGACGCGCCTTCCGCGGCAGCTTGCACTGCTTTTGCGTCGTCCAGTGGGCCCGCGATGGCGAGCGTTTTCGCCCCCGCCGCTTTCGCCGCCTTGACGGCGCGAGAGGCCGCCAGCCGAAGCTGCTCCAGCGTGCGGTCCTCGTCCTTCTCCTTGCCGATCCCGATCGCCGCGACGCGCTGGGCGCCGAGCTTGCCGTGCGTGTGCAGCGTGAGGAGCTGGCCTTCCTTGCCCGTAAACTCCTCCTCCTTCGCGCATCTGGACAGGAGCCCATCGAGGGAGGCGTCCACCGGGCCAAGCTTCTCTCCCTCGCGCACGAGCAGCGCGAGCAGGTCGGTCTTGTGCGAAACCGGGTCCGCGGAGACGACGGAGGTCGAGAGCGCCATTGGAGCGGCGCGTTCTACTCCGGTTCCGCCCCTGCTGGGAAGCGCCGGGTTGAACGTGATGATGCGGATTGCTGTCCGGAACTGTACGTTGCGTTCGGCGGGGCCCACGGGTAGGGTCCGCGCCTCGCGGAGCGTTCGGAAACGTGGAAGAGAAGCTGCAGGAGATCGAGCACAGATTCGAGCGCTTGACCGCCGACCTGGGAAACCCCGAGGTGATCGGAGACCGGTCGCGCTTCTCGCAGGTGGCGAAGGAGCGTGCCCAGCTCGAGCCGCTCGTGGAGACCTTCCGCGAGTACAAGAGCGTCCGCCGCGAGGTCGAAAGCCACACCGCCCTGCTCGAGGACAGCGACGCGGAGATGCGCGATCTCGCCCTGGAGGAGTTGCCCCCCCTGCGGGAGAAGCTCTTGCAGCTCAACGAGCGTCTCAAGATCCTGCTCCTGCCCAAGGACCCGAACGACGAGCGCAGCGTTATCCTCGAGGTGCGCGCGGGGGCTGGCGGAGACGAGGCCGGGCTCTTCGCCGCCGAAGTGCTGCGCATGTACCTGCGCTACGCGGAGCGGAAGGGCTGGAAGGCGGCAATGATGGACGCGAGCGACAACGCGGCGGGCGGGATCAAGGACGCGAGCGTGACCATCGAAGGCGACGGAGTCTTCAGCTTCCTGAAGTACGAGTCCGGCGTTCACCGCGTGCAACGGGTTCCCGCCACCGAGGCGCAGGGCCGCATCCATACCTCGACGGCGACCGTATCGGTGATGCCGGAAGCGGAGGACGTCGACATCGAGATCAACCCGGCGGACATCCAGATGGACGTAATGCGCTCGACCGGCGCTGGGGGCCAGAGCGTGAACACCACCGACTCCGCGGTGCGCCTGACGCACAAGCCGAGCGGCTTGGTGGTGAAGTGCCAGCAGGAGAAGTCGCAGATCAAGAACCGGGCGATGGCGCTGAAGATGCTGCGCACCAAACTGTACGAGATGGAGCTGGAGAAGCAGCGGAACGCGCGCGACGCGCAGCGCAAGTCGCAGGTGGGGACCGGCGATCGCAGCGAGAAGATCCGCACCTACAACTTCCCCCAGGATCGCCTCACCGACCACCGCATCGGTCTCACCAGGCACAACCTCGCGGCGGTGATGGACGGCGAGATCGAGGACGTGATCGTCGCTTGCCGGACCTTCTTCCAGGCGGAAGCGCTCCGGCAGCAGGCGCAGGGATGACGGTCGGCGAGCTCCTGCAGCACACCGCGGCGCGACTGGCCGCGCCGGAGCTGCTCAGCGAAGACCCGGTCCAGGAGGCACGCGAGCTGGTGGCGCATGCGCTGGGCGTGCTTCCGGCGGACCTTCCCCCGCGGGCGCTGGCCAGCGTGGACTCGGGCCAGCACGGCGAGTTCATGCGCCTGCTCTCGCGGCGGCTGAACCCGGAGCCGACCGGCTACATCGTCGGCGCGTTGGAGTTGCTCGGTCTTCGGTTCAAGGTCGACCGGCGTGGCTTCATCCCCCGGCTCGATCTACCGGTGCTCATCAACGCCGGCCTGGAGCGCCTTCCGCGCGACGCGGCCGGATTCGCCTTGGATCTCGCCTGCGGCATCGGCGCCGCGGGAATTTGCGTAGCTCTGGCGCGCCCGGGCTTGCGGCTCGATCTCGCCGATGTCTCCACCGAAGCCATCGAGCTTGCCCGCGAGAACGCCGAGATCCTCATCCCCGGCCGGGCCCAATGCTTCGCCGGCGACTTGTTCCGGTCGCTTCCCCGCGGGCGGAGGTACGCCGTCGTCACCGCCAACCCGCCCTGGGTGCCGGACGGCACCGAGCTCCCGGAAGAGGTGATCAACCACGAACCGGCGGTCAGCTTCTTCGGAGGTCCGGACGGCCTCGACGTCGTGCGCCGGCTGGTCCGCGAGCTCCCCGAATGGCTGTCCGAGGGCGGAGTGTACGCGCAGGAGTGCGATCCCTCGCAAGTCGACAAGATGATCGGGCTGCTCACGGCGGCAGGGCTGCGCGAACCTCGCGCGCACGCGGACAAAGAGGGCGTGCACCGCGTGGTCTCCGCGCAGAAGATCTGATGGCCGAGACCTGGACGGTGCGCTCGCTGCTGCAGTGGGCGCGCGAGTGGCTGGCGAAGAAGGCGGTGGAGAACCCGCGCCTGGACGCCGAGCTGCTCCTTGCCCACGCCCTGGGCTGTGACCGCCTGCGCCTGTACATCGACATCGACAAGCCGGTGACCGCCGACGAGCTCGCGCGATTCAAGCCGCTGATCCAGCGGCGTGGGGCAAGAGAGCCGGTGGCGTACATCCTTTCGGCCAAGGAGTTCTACGGGCGCCGCTTCCTGGTGGCCCCCGGCGTCTTCATCCCACGCCCGGAGACGGAGTTGCTGGTGCGCATCGTCCTCGACCGGTTGGAGAAGGGCGCCCCGGGTCGGGTCCTCGATCTCTGCGCCGGCTCGGGCGCGGTGGGCGTTTCCGTCGCGGCGGAGCGGCTGGAAGCCCGGGTCGACCTGGTGGAGCTTTCGCCGGAGGCCGTCGAAGTAGCGCGGCGGAACGCGGAGGCGCACGCCTCGGGCCGGGCGCGCGTGCTCGAAGGAGACCTGTACGCGGCGCTGCCCGAGCAGGTCCGTTACCATGCCATCGCGGCGAACCCGCCGTACGTGCCCATCGCACATGCGGAGAAGCTCGCACCCGAGATCCTCACTGAGCCGCACCTGGCGCTCTTCGGCGGCGCCGACGGGCTTCTCGTCATCCGCAGGATCGTCAGCGGCCTTGCGGATTGGCTTGCGCCCGGCGGATGGTTCGTGACCGAGATCGACCCGCCGCAGAGCAAGGCGGTTGCGCAGATGCTGCGGGACGCGGGGCTCTCGCAGGTCCGCGTCGAACGCGACCTGGCGGGCCTCGATCGCCACGTGCTGGGGAAAGGACGGTAGATGGACGCGATCGAGATCACCGGGGGCAAGCCGCTGTCCGGCGAGGTGCAGGTCTCCGGCTCCAAGAACGCTACGTTGCCGCAGATCGCGGCGGCGCTCCTGGCGCCGGGCCGGTCCGTCTTCCGCGGAGTGCCGGATCTCGCCGACATCCGGACGCTGGCGAGGCTCCTGGGAAACATGGGGGCGCGCGTGGAGCGCGACGGCAGCACCCTCCGGGTCGACGCGGAGCAGGTCGGCAAGCCCGAGGCGCCCTACGAGATGGTGAAGACGATGCGCGCCAGCGTGCTGGTCCTCGGGCCGTTGATCGCCCGGTTCGGCCGCGCCCGCGTGTCGCTGCCCGGAGGCTGCGCCATCGGCGCGCGGCCCATCGACCAGCACCTCAAGGGACTGCAGCTTCTCGGAGCCCGGATCGAGCTGGCGCACGGATACGTCGAGGCCACGGCGGCGCGCTTGCGGGGGGCGAGAATCCTGTTCGATCTGCCGACCGTCACCGGCACCGAAAATCTGATGATGGCGGCCGCTCTCGCGGAGGGCGAGACGGTCCTCGAGAACTGCGCCCGGGAGCCCGAGGTCGTGGCGCTCGCGGAAGCCCTGAACGCGATGGGCGCCCGGATCCACGGCGCCGGCAGCAGCATCATCACGGTCGGCGGGGTGACCTCGCTGCGACCCATGGACCTCCAGGTCATCCCGGATCGCATCGAGGCCGGCACGTTGCTCGCTGCGGCCATGATCACCGGCGGCAACGTGCTGGTGCGGGGCGCCCGCGCCGACGACCTCGACGCGGCGATCGCCAAGATGCGCGAAGCCGGCGCCCGGGTATCGGTCGAGAAGGGCGGCCTCCGCATCGTGGCGCCCGAGCGGCCGGAAGCGGTTGACTTCATCACCGCTCCTTTCCCCGGGTTTCCGACCGATCTGCAGGCCCAGCTCATGGCCTGCCTGGCCGTCGCCCGAGGCGCGTCCCGGGTGGTGGAGACGGTATTCGAGAACAGATTCATGCACGTGCAGGAGCTGGTCCGCATGGGAGCGGACATTGCGATCGACGGGCACACCGCGATCGTGCGAGGGGTCTCCCGGCTGTCGGGAGCGCCGGTGATGGCCACCGACCTGCGCGCCAGCGCCTCGCTGGTGCTGGCCGGGCTGCGCGCGGAGGGGAAGACCGTGGTCCATCGCGTTTACCACCTGGATCGCGGCTACGAGTCGCTGGAAAAGAAGCTGGCGGCGCTCGGGGCGGGCATCCGGCGGGTGAAGGGCGCGTCTTCGTAGCGGCCGCCCTTTGCACAGGGGCTGCGTCTTGCCCGTTGCTCTCTGGCGACGCGCTGCGCTAGGCTTCGTATCCCACCTTTCACCGGAGCACGACGAAGCCATGGATTGCCCGCGCGACGATACGGAGATGACCGAGCTCACCGACGGAGAGGACCGTCTCCTCTTCCGTTGCGCCGAGTGCGGAGGTCTCTGGCTTGACGTCGCGGACCTGAACCGGATCCTGCTCCACAACGGCCTGCCCACCCTGGAAGCGATGGGGGGGCGGGCCAACCCCGAGGAGGACGCGGGGGAATGCCCGGTCGACAACGTCGGCCTGCTGGCGGTGGAGAGCCAGCACAAGCGAAACCCGCTGGTCTACGAGACCTGCGAGAGCTGCGGCGGCATCTGGCTCGAGTCCGCGGACTTCGCCGAAGAGGGAGAGCCGGCGGAGGAACTGACCAAGGGGATCGTCGAGTTCTACCGGGAGTTCGCCGTCAAGCTCAATCAGGGTACGAAGGCCCAGGGTACGAAGGCCGCGCGCAAGTAGATGCGGCGAGTCCTGGTCTTCGCGGCGCTGCTCTACGCCTGCCGCGAGAAAGCCGCCCAGCCTGCGCCACCGGCCGAGCAACGGGCGCCCGCCGCGCCCGAGCGCGTGCGGGAGCAAGAGCCGAACGATTTCCAGCGCGCGCAGCAGATTCCGGCGCGTACCGTGGTGGCGGGCACGCTGCAGGCGCCGCGCGACGACGACTGGTACCGGGTCGGGGCCGGATCGGGAAAGACGCTGGCGTTGCGGGTCGAGCTGAAGGGCGTTCGCGACGCCTGGCTCGAGACCTATGACCGCGACCGGAACCGGCTCTTGCGAGTCCACGCCGGAGGGGACGATCCCGGAGTGGTGCCGGCCATGGCGTGCCTGGAGGCCTGCTTCGTCAAGGTCTCCGGGACCGGCCTTCAGGAATACGAGCTGACGGTGCTCGGCGGAGAGCCGCGGCCCGGGGAGGAGCTGGAGCCGAACGACCGCGCCGTGGACGCGACCGAGCTGCGGCCGGGCAGCCCGGTACGCGGCACGTTTCTCACCGCCGA